>Ga0114980_10002531_pt1 | contig 12794 bp, 10 predicted proteins | sample S_140806_EF_Meta_FD_87018 | JGI IMG/M metagenome (GOLD analysis project Ga0114980, IMG submission 87018) | Freshwater microbial communities from Lake Simoncouche, Canada to study carbon cycling - S_140806_EF_MetaG | ecosystem: Environmental > Aquatic > Freshwater > Lake | place: Lake...
CTAAAGCAATAAATTTTGGCATTATTTACGGTATAAGCGGTTATGGTTTGGCAAAGAATGTTGGTATTGCTCAATCTGAAGCAAAGAAATATATAGAGAAATATTTTGAGAAATATCCAGAGATTGCCAGCTATATGGAGAAATCCAAGGATTTTGCTCATGCACATGGATATGTGACAACAATTACTGGTAGAAGATGTTACATACCTAGTATTAATTCTAAAGATTACGCACTTCGTGCTTTTGCAGAAAGAGCGGCTATTAATTTTCCTATACAAGGCAGTAGTTCTGATATTATGAGGAAGGCCATGGTCAGAGTGGCTGACGCTATAAAGAGCTCTGGTATAGATTGTAAAATGATACTTCAGGTGCATGATGAATTGTTATTTGAGGTTGAAAATTCTAAAGCTGAAGTTGCTAAAGAGTTTATCAAGAATATTATGGAGCAGGCTGAACAGCTTTCTGTGCCTTTACCTGTGAATTGCAATATAGGAAATACCTGGGCTGGCATTTAGAAATAAGCGTTTTATTATAAACATAAGAAAAAACTGGATAAAGACCATATAAGACTATATATTGTCATCTAGTTTTATTGGATGTGTTATGTCTCTGATTTTAAATTCTATCAGGATCTCTGGTAAAGAAGCGCTTCCCATTATTGAAGGTGGCAAGGGGATAGGCGTGAGTTCTGGTGCGTCTGCGGGGGCCTTTGCACTTGCTGGAGCTGTGGGTACTTTTTCCGGCGCTAATGCAGAACGCTATGATGAAAATCATTGTGTGAAGCCAGCAATATACAATGGGACTACCAGAAGAGCCCGCCATGAAGAATTAGTAGCTATGGGTATTGAGGGTGGCATTGCGCAAGCTAAAATTGCTTATGAGATTTCTGGTGGGAAAGGTCCCGTGCATATGAATATATTGTGGGAAATGGGCGGAGCCCAACGTGTGCTTGAGGGCGTGCTTGAAGGGGCTTCAGGTCTTGTTCATGGTATTACCTGTGGGGCAGGTATGCCTTACAAATTAGCTGAGATAGCTGCAAAGTATAAAGTTTATTACTACCCTATCGTATCTTCGATGAGAGCATTCAGAGCGTTATGGAAGAGAAGTTACTCAAACTTTGTTGAATGGTTAGGTGGCGTTGTTTACGAAGATCCATGGAAAGCTGGGGGACATAATGGACTTTCTAATGGCGAAGATCCTTTGGTATTCCAAGAGCCTTATGATAGAGTGGTAGAAATTCGTAAGTTTATGAACGAAGTTGGCTTGCAAGAAGTTCCAATAATCATGGCGGGTGGTGTGTGGCACATAAAAGAATGGGAAAAGTGGTTAAATAATAAAGATATTGGCAAGATAGCATTTCAATTTGGTACAAGACCGATTCTTACAAAAGAAAGTCCGGTATCTGATGAGTGGAAAAGAAAATTATTAACTTTAAAAGATGGTGATGTATTCCTTAATAGATTCAGTCCTACAGGATTTTATTCTTCTGCTGTCCGTAATAACTTTATTACCGAATTGGATCATAGAAATCAAAGACAGGTTCCATATTCTTCTGAGATCGATCACGAAAACAATAGAACTCAATCTATAGCTTTTGGTAAAAGAGGCAGAGCTGTATATGTTTCTGAAGAAGATCTGAAAAAAGCATCTGAATGGCAAAAACAGGGATTTACTGAATTAATGAAAACTCCAGATGATACAGTGATTTTTGTGACTACTGATAAAGCTGTAGAAATCCAGAAAGATCAAATAGATTGTATGGGATGTTTGAGTGCTTGTCGTTTCAGTAACTGGCACGATAAAGATGAATATACCACAGGGCGCAAAGCTGATCCGCGTAGTTTTTGCATTCAAAAAACTCTGACTAAAATTATCAGACAAGGCGATGTTGATAATCAGTTGATGTTTTCTGGGCATAATGCATATAGATTTGCTGATGATTCATTTTATAGAGATGGGTTTATTCCTACAGTAAAACAATTGGTAGATAGGATAGCAACTGGGTACTAAATATGTCTGTGATTGAACACAAGTTCTTTCTAAGTGAGCAGATACCAAACTCTTACAGAGATAAAGTAGAGCGTTGTAGAAAAGATCTTTTTGCGGATATGCAGAATATACCTCTTCTACTGTCTTCAGAAACTGATGAAGATATAATAAAAATCAAAAACATCGCTAGAAGAATAGAGAATGATTTCAAATTTTTGGTCATTATCGGTACTGGTGCATCTGAATCTATACCTAGAATGTTTTGTAACCTAGGCAGACCTAAATTACAAATTGAATTTTTGATGACGCTGGACCAGTATACTTTTGATGCGGTACTAAATAGATGTAATTTGAAAGAAACAGCATTTTTAGTGATTAGCAAATCAGGGGTTACCGTAGAGGTGACGGCTTTGACGTTATTTTTGATTCGTAAAATGAGAGATGAGTTAGGCAATAAAATAAGCACTCATTTTTATTTTATTACCTCAGAGAATACTCCTATTTTTAAATTAGCAAAGGATATAGGAGCCACTATACTAAAGCACGCTAATATTGGTGGAAGATTTGCCTCTTTTTCTTCGCTCGGATTTTTGAGTGCTGCTTTATCGGGAATGAATGTTGATGCTTTGATTGATGATGCGAAAGAAGCATTTCTTGAATTAATACAACCAGATTCTTGGGTGATGGAAGGTGTGGAGTATAATTATTTTATGAGCCATAAATTTTCCAGTAATATATTCATGTATTATCACGATAGTTTATATGGTCTGAGTTTGTGGGTACGTCAGTTGATAGCTGAAAGCTTAGGCAAAGATGGTAAGGGGCTTAATTCTATCGTTTCAAACGGTGTGCTCGATCATCATAGTCAGCTTCAACTTTACCTCGAAGGATTGAATGATAAATTCTTTACGGTGTTATCGTTTAAATCTCAGGAAGTTCGTAAAGATTATTTTGTCAGTGAAGAAGAAATTGCTAAATATGGATTAGATTTTAATTCAGATACTACTTTATATTCTATTCATGAGTTACAGATGAATTTAGCCATAGAGGCATTGATCGAAAGTAATAAAAACGTTAGAGTTATTACTTCTTTGAATAGTGGAGAGAAATTTATAGCTGAGTTTGTTATGGGGATGATGTTAGAAGTCATGATGTTTGCTTATTTAATTGACATTAATCCATTTGGTCAGCCTGCAGTAGAAATAATGAAAGAAAAACTAAAAAGGTAATATATGCTTTATAACACAAGAGGAATCAAAGGGGTTCTATGGTTTGTACTGAGTTTATTAGTTAGTAGCTCAGGAGATGTAATCATGAAAGAATTGGGGATGGATATGCACCCATATCAAGTAGTGTTTTTGAGATTCTTTTTTGCTTCTTTAACCTTGTTACCGTGGTTGTATTTTGATAAAAACTCTTTTAAAACCAAGAGATTGCCATTGCATTTTATTAGGGGCTTATTTTTGTTTGCGGGGATATCATTCTGGTGTGCTGGATTAAACGTGGTAAAAATATCTTTGGCTACCACAATTAATTTTACTATTCCTATTTTTGTTGCGGTATTGGCAGTCATATTCTTGAAAGAAAAATTCACGGTTTTTAGGTTTATTGCTACAGTATTTGGGTTTATTGGTGTTATAGTATCAATGGACATCAGTTCTGCGGATTTTAATGTTATTTCTCTGTCATTATTAATTAGCTCATTTTTATTTGCATCTCTTGATGTTATTAACAAGAAATTTGTTACTGATGAAACCACAATGAGCATGCTTTTTTATTCTAATATTTTTACATCACTTTTGAGTGTGATCCCAGCTATATATGTTTGGCAGCCAGTTAGTGGGAAAGCCTTGTTATTATTGCTTCTGCTTGGTGTAGTAGCGAACGTGATTTTATATTTTATATTAAAGGCGTTTGAATTAGTTGATGCTTCTGCGGTGGCTCCATATAGATACATTGAATTGCTATTTTCCTCTATACTTGGTTATTTGTTCTTCAATGAGGTCCCAGATTCTCATATTCTATATGGAGCGATAGTCATAATTATGGCAACATTATTTGTGTTGTATGAGGGGCTCCTGAGGCGAAAAGTACAATTATAGATTTATGTCTGATCATAAATATACTGATTTTGGTTTTAAGAAAGTTTTATTGTCAGAGAAACAATCTTTGGTCGACAAGGTCTTTTGTGATGTTGCTGATAAATATGATATAATGAACGATGCCATGAGTTTTGGTATGCATCGTTTGTGGAAGAAAGATTTTTTAGGAAAGGTCAAGGATTTTTCTGGTACCCTTCTTGATCTTGCTGCTGGCACTGGAGATATTTCTTTGAAATATCATCAAAAGGCCTCGTGTGGGATAAAGACACCAAAGATATTCTTGTGCGATATTAATAAGGATATGTTGAATCATGCAAGAAATAGATTCATCAATAATAATATTTTAGAGGGAGTGGATTTTGTAGTTGGGGATGGTACAGCCTTACCCTTTGAGGATAAGAAATTTGATACTGTGACCATTGCCTTTGGTATTAGAAATATCCCAGATATTACCAAAGCTCTATATGAAATAAAGAGAGTGCTTAAAAAAGGTGGACAGTTTCTGTGTTTAGAATTCTCGCATGTTGAGAATGATTTTTTATCAAAAATTTATGACCTATATTCTTTTAAGGTCATACCGCAGGTTGGTCGATTAGTGGCTAGTAACGAAGATGCCTATCAATATTTAGTGGAAAGTATTAAAAAATTTCCACCTCAAGAAAAGTTTGCTTCTATGATCAGAGAGGCTGGTTTTCAAGGAGTGAGTTATGAGTCATTGACTTCTGGAGTAGTTGCAATACATCAGGGATATAATTTGTAACATGGTTTTCCTTAGATTATTTAAAATACTTTTTGTGTTGCTTAGGAGGCGTGGTTTATTTTTATTAGTAGATCTAAGATTTCTGCCCTCGCTGCCTTTCCTTGTTATTGCTGATCCTACAATGAAAGGAAAGAGAATACGTTGTATATTGGAAGATTTAGGCCCATTTTTTATAAAATTTGGGCAAACTCTAGCTACAAGAAGCGATATAGTAGGTGATGAGGTGTCTTGTGAATTGGCATTATTGCAGGATAGAATCACCCCCAAGATGCATAAACAAGATGCACAAGATATAATTAAAAAAAGTTTTGCTCAAGACCTGCATCAGCTTTTCAGCGACTTCTCACATAAAGCAATCGCAGCAGCATCCATCTCTGAGGTATTTCGGGCTAAAACTGTGACTGGGGAGACGGTTGCGGTCAAAATATTAAAACCAGGTATAGAGAAGCTTCTAGAGAAAGATCTAAAGTTATTTTTCTTTCTAGCAAAAGTCATTGATCGAAATTTTGCATCATTGAAACGTTTGAGGCTTGTTGAAGTAGTGCGTTTATTTCAGACAATGATCAAGAAAGAAATGGATCTCACGTTGGAGGCATCTGCAGCATCGCAACTTAGGGAGAACCATGCCGATGATTTAGGCATATATATACCTAAGATTTATTGGGAAATGACATCAAGAAATATCCTAACTTTAGAATGGGTTCATGGTATACCGATTTATAAAAAATCAGAACTAAAGAAACATAAGATAGATATTAGTAAGGTTGTACATAATTTTGCTATTATGTTCTTTAATCAAGCTTATAGAGATGGATTCTTTCATGCAGATTTGCATCCAGGCAATGTTTTAGTTAGGAAGAATGGCGATGTGGAGTTAATAGATTTTGGTATTATGGGCAGCTTGGATCGCAAAACTAGAATTTATTTAGCTGAAATTTTGAAAGGTTTTATCAATAAAGATTATAAGCATATAGCTAGGGTGCATTTTGCGGCTGGGTATGTTTCTCCAGAATATTCTTTGGATGAGTTTGCTTTAGCATGTAGAGCAATAGGTGAACCTATTGTTGGGATGCCAAGTAATCAGATATCGGTTGGCAGATTACTTTCAAGGCTTTTCAAGCTTACAAAAGATTTTAATATGGAAATACAGCCACAATTGCTTCTTGTTCAGAAAACAACAGTAGTGGTTGAGGGAGTGATTTCTTCTCTGGATCCTAGAACTAACATGTGGGATCTGGCTCGGCCGTGGATTGAGAAATGGTCTGATCGATCTTTTGATGCTAAAATTCTTAATGCGGCTTATGACGTGATTTCTTTTGTGAAAAAAGATTTCATACCATTCTTCAAAAAAGAGTATGGAAATGATCGTGAAAAATACGTGAGGAAAAATAAAAGAAAGAATCTTTTGATCAAAGCATTAGTGTCCGTGTTGGCTGTTTTAGCTGGAATGATGATTATTGAGAAATTAATATAATATGCGTGTAGTCACCTGGAATATTAATTCAGTCAGAATTAGGTTGGATAATATTAAGGATTTCGTCATGAAATACTCGCCAGATATTTTATGTTTGCAAGAAATAAAAACTGAAGATCAGTTCTTTCCAAATGCCTTTTTTAGTGATTTAGGGTTTAATTATCGGTGGGTAAGGGGGCAAAAATCATATAACGGGGTGGCTATTCTTTCTCGTATACCAACAGATATTGTGGAAGGTCTAAGTTTTGGAAGTGATCAGTCAAGGCACTTATCTGTTAGATTAAAAAACGGTATAGAACTGCACAATTTTTATTTTCCTGCCGGTGGGGATATAGCTGATCCACTGATCAATTCTAAATTTAGATCTAAATTAAATTATGTAGAAGACGCTGCGCATTGGTTAAAGAAACATCGTTCTCAAAATGATAAAATCATTTTGCTTGGAGACCTCAATATCGCCCCTGGCATGCACGATGTTTGGTCTCACAAACATTTATTAGATGTAGTAAGTCATACTTATATGGAAGTTTATGTGATGAATAAATTAATTAGCTCAATTAATTTAATTGATGCAGTGCGACAGTTTGTGCCAGAAAAAGAAAAACTTTATAGTTGGTGGAGTTATCGCAATCAAAATTGGCAAAAAAATGATAAAGGTAGGCGCCTTGATCATATTTTTGTTACTGAGCCTCTAAAAAATCGTCTAAAATCTTTTATGATAATAAAGGAGATGCGCAATGCCAGCAGCACTTCGGACCATGTGCCCGTTATAGTTGACATAGATTGTTGAATTTGTGAGACCTAATTTACGTAAATTTTTTAGCATAATATTCGTTGGTTTTGGATTGTGGATTATTCTTTTCTATAAGCCACCAGATCCATTTGAGGGCTATAAGGATATAGTAAAGGATAAGACCATTATAATTGTTGCCACTATGCATAGGGTGGGTAGTACTAAAATTTTTAATGCCATTAGAAAGATCTGTGAAATTTGGGACGATAAATATTATTCTAGTTTTGTAGATGATACTACAATCTCTCCTGCTTATAATTATAAGAATTCTGCCACAACGCACATAATCAAAATGCACTCTCCTAATGGCTTTGCTCATAATAAAGTTATAATCGATGCTTACTCTAATAAACTAAGAAACTTTAATGATGCTGATGAACAAAAGATTTTTTGGATAACGGCAAAAAGAGATTTACGAGATATGGTTTCGTCGCAGGTTAGAGTAGGTAAATACTATCCGTATTTTTATAATATTAACCCTAAGAATTTTGATGAAGTTAATACAGCTATTAGAACAAATTTATCTTGGTATTATGCCTATAAAGATTTATCAGATTATGAAATATCATACGAAGAATTTATGATAAACCCGAATCGGGTTGTGGAAAAATTGGCTGTAGTTCTAGGAAGGCCTCTTACTAAAGCTCAGGTTGAGGAGGTAGTACAATACATTGATAATTTAGGCGATGAAGAAAAGTTAAAAAATATGGATCGCAGAACAAAAATGAAGAGCGTTATTGTAGATCATCATCATATTACCAGTAATAAAAAGCCAGGTGGATATAGAGATACTTTGAGTCAAGAAATCGCCTTTAAGATAGAACGAGATTTCGCTCAAGAATTGCAAGATCTTGGTTACTAACCTTAGCGAGTTTTTGATATTGAAGATCTATCAGTTTTTTTTAGAGAGTTTGAGAAACTCATTCCTAATTTGTTTATTTGATTTATTTTCTCAGATATTTTTTCTAGATCTTTTTCTTTTAATTTGCTGTATTGCTTAAAAACTTTCTGCTGTTGTTCTTTATATAGGTTCTGAATAGTAATAATAGAAAATTCTTTTTTTAATCTTAATTCTTCCGATTTAGATAGTTGTTCGTGGCTTATAACTAGGCCACGAGATTTTTTACTAAAACTTCCTATAAGATTTTGGCTCAAGATTTTAATTGCTTCTTGTTTATCTACAGATTGTCCAAGTTTTTTAAGCAAATTAATTATGGTCGTGATTTCATTGTATAATTCTTCCTTTTGTTCCGACGTGAGTTCATCAAAAGATATAAAATCTTCTTCCCTTCCTGCGAAGAATCGTATGATGTCTTCGAATAAAGCTATAATATCTTTCTCAAGATTATCTCCTTGGTGTTTTTGGCAGAGATCATCTATTATTAAGTCTATCGTGGTATTTAATCCAGTAGTTTTTTTATTTGGAGCCATCTCTGTCAAATACGTTAGCAATAATGATAACGGTATCAAAGAAAGCTTAATAAAGTATTAAGGATTGGAGGATTGGTGACTAATTTGAGTCAAAATATCCCGGGCTATTATTGTTGGAATCAAGCCACCATATAGCCTATTAGTGGGGCTGTAGTCGTCATTGCCCAGCCATACGCCTATCACATAATCGTCAGTGTAACCTACGAACCACGCGTCGCGATTATCTTGAGATGAGCCAGTTTTGCCACTGATTTTAACATTAGATAAAGCACGTCTCGCAGTGCCATCAGTTACCACTCTTCTTAGTAAGAATTGCATTTTTTCGGCTGATGCTGGTGAGATGGCTTGAATTCGTGGCTGTTCTGGTGCCTTGTAAAGAAATTCATCGCTATTAGCATCTTTAATCCATTCTATGGCATGAGGCTCTACCGTTACTCCATTATTTGCTATTGTGGCATAGGCCGTGGTCAATTCCAGCAGGTTGCTTGAAGACGCACCCAAAGCAGATGCAAGATTAGGTTCTATAGGTGACTTGATACCTAATTTTCTTGCCACGTCTATTACTTTATGAGTGCCAATTTTAGCCATTAATTGTACTGGTATCGTGTTCAAAGATTTTCTAAATGCAGTTTCTAAGGTAATTTTACCAAGAAACTCCCTTTTATCATTTCTAGGTGCATATCCTTTGTAGGATATAGGTTTATCGACCACTATATCTTCTGGAGTATAACCAGATTCCATTGCAGCAGTATAAACGATTGTTTTAAAAGCAGAGCCTGCTTGTCTGTACGCTTGTATTGCTCTATTGAAGCTACTTTTATAGAAATTTTCACCACCTATCATAGCGGCAATATCACCCTTGTAATCCATCACTACTATAGCTCCTTGATTTGCGTTATAGGTGATTTTCAGTGTTTCAATTTGTTTTGTAAAATTTCTTTTTGCAACAGCTTGGACTCCGGTATCGAAGGTGGTTTGCACTAGTATGTTCGTTGAATCATCTCTGGCATGTGCTATGGTTTGTTCATAGACCCAATTTGTGAAGTAGTCTCTTCTCACTGAACCGAGTAATTTTGTGTCTAATACTACAGAGGCATTTTCGGCATTCTTGAGATCTTTTTTGGTAATAAAACCAGCATCATACATGTTTAGTAGTATTTGGTAGGCCCTGTTTCCACTTAAGGTGCTGTTGTTAGTAGGAGAGAATTTTGTCGGCGATTTTAGTATGCCAGCCAGTATTGCAGATTCATATAAAGATAGGTTTCTTACGTTCTTTGCGAAATAGTATTTTGATGCTGCTGATACTCCAAATATACCAGAGCCCATATATGCTTTATTTAGATAAAGGGCTAGTATCTGTTGTTTCGAGTATTTATGTTCAATTTGTACGGCTAATAGAGCTTCTTTTATCTTTCTACTTAAAGTGCGTTCTGAGCTAAGGAACATTATTTTAGCTAATTGTTGGGTAATTGTACTACCACCTTGGACGGTTCTACCGGCTCTAAAATTAGCTATGCTTGCTCGAAATATGCTCCAGAAATCTATTCCACCATGTTCAAAAAATTTTCTATCTTCGGTAGCAACAACTGCATTTACAAGATTTCGTGGTAATTCATAGTATTTTACATCGTTTCCATAGATATCGCCGTATACTGCCAAAACATGGCCTTTATTATCAAGCATTGTTACTTTTTGGCGCAGGATGTCTTTCTCTAAGTTATCGACACTTGGCAAATCGTGTAGCACATAAAATATGTAACCTAATATTAAAGTGATAATCCAAGCAGAGATAATTAAGGCATATTTTAGTAGAATAGAGTTCTTTTTAATCAAGGATCCAATCCTTGATTCTAAAAATCTTTTTACTTTTACTAGGAAAGACCCTATCTTTCTCATATAAAACGCTTACGAAGGTTACAGTGCCTGATAATAGCCGAAAGATGAGTTTTAATCAAAGCAAAATAAAGATGGGTTCTTATGCGGCAAAAAAAACTTAGTTTTTCATTGCTTAATCAATACTTTGGAAAGTATAAATTGAGTATCGTGTGGGTGTTTTTTGCATTACTTTTCTCTGCGTGCTCTGTCTTGGCTATTGGCATCACCTTGCGCTATTTTGTTAATCAAAGTTTTATTGAAAATAACCTAGATAATCTAGATAGAATCTCAGTAATATTTGCAGGTATTGTCTTGGTTCTTGCACTATCTAGTGCGATTAGATCAAAGATGATTAACGATGTTTCGGCTAGAATTGCAGCTGACATTAGATGTGATTTATATAATTCTTTATTATCAAAGAACGTTTCGTTTTTTGAGGATCACAAAATAGCTGATGTGGTGTCCAGGGTTTTTACTGATATCCAGTTAATACAAAATGTTGTTGTAACTCTTTTTTCCTTTTTTATTAGAAATACAATATTATTCTTGGGGGGAATATTGTTGTTATTTTATACTAACACAACCCTTACCTTATACACTTTGTTGGTAATTCCTACGATTGTAGTCCCTGCAGCAATGATGATTAAGAAAGTTAGGATTTCTTCTAAGACAATACAAGATAAGTTTGGTGGCATGATAGGCCATGTTGAAGAAACTTTATCGGCAATAAAACTGGTGCAAGGAAGCAATGCCACTGCATATGAATTATCAAATTTTGAGGGCCTCATTGACAAATATCTTATTGCCGTGCGTGCCAAGGAATTTTATAGATCTATCCTAGTCGCTGTATTATTTATTTTGATAGGTTTAGCTATGTTATTGGTGCTGTACTTGGGTGGGCAGTATGTGATTAATGGCAAGATGACTAGTGGAGATCTTGTGTCTTTTATATTTTACTCAGTCGTTGTTGCTTCTGCTGCTGGTGGGATGTCTGAAGTGATGGCCGAATTTGCTAAAATTGCTGGAATCAATGATAGAATTTCTGAAATATTCAGCCAAGAGCTTTCAGAGAAAAAAGCAGGGAAGGATGCTATCTTTCTTTCAGACAAGTTTCTGAATTTGGAATTTAGAAATGTTGTGTTTAGTTATCCTGGGCGCCCCAAAAAAGTATTAGATGGCTTATCATTTGTAATCAAAAAGGGAGAAAAAGTTGCCTTGGGGGGTGATTCTGGAGTTGGTAAAAGTACTGTGGTGAATTTGATACAGAAATTTTATTTGCCCGATAATGGTAAGATACTTATAAACGATATTGATATTAGACAATGCGATAATACTAGTGTTCGTAACTTAATAGGTGTAGTTTCTCAAGATACATTCATTTTTTCTCACAGTGTGTTTTATAATATAGCATACAGCAAGACAGGCACCGATATAAATAGGGTGATCAGAGCAGCTAAAATTGCTAACATTCATGATTTTATAATGTCTTTGCCACAGAAATATGATACTCACTTAGGTGAGAAAGGAGTGAAGCTTTCTGGAGGGCAGAAACAACGAATTTCAATAGCAAGGATCATTATTAATAATCCAGAGATTTTACTGCTAGACGAAGCCACAAGTAATTTGGATGAGGATACTGCCGATTCTGTGCAGGCCGCTATAGATCATATAATGAAGGGACGAACAACTTTGCTGATATCCCATAGATCAAATCTTGTCAAAACTTGCGATAGAGTAATAAAAATTAATAAAGTGTAATAGGCGTTTTGAAGCAACACTGCTGATCAAACTTTGTTTCTTATCTATTGATGTGCAGTTAAATTGTTAATCAATGCAATTTTTATGATATATTTTTGGAGTGTATTTGCTATTTTAGGGTGTTTAGCATGAAGGATGGACCTAACAAAATGCCACAAGGCAATGATCAGGGTCAAGACAGAAATAATTGGTATGCTGATCGCTATGAAAGCGTTGCAGTGCAAAGGAATATGTTATTCTTTATTTCTATAGTTGCATTGCTTGTGACTGTAATTTCTGTGATTTTTATCTCAAAGATTTCTTTAAGTAAGAAAATAGTGCCGCTTGTTGTTGAAGTTGAGGATAAAACTGGTTTTACAAATTTTGTAAATCCTGATGAGAATCAACAATGGACTACAGATAAGGCCATGAATACATATTTCTTAGTGAATTACATAAGAGCAAGAGAGACTTATAACGTAGCTTCTTATCTCTACGATTATAACACGGTTGTGCGTTTAATGTCCTCTCCATCTGTTTATAGAGATTTTAAGAGTAGTTTGGAAGATGCTAGTGGCAATCCTGTGCTGATTTATGGGGCTAATAACAGTACTGAGTTGAAGATTAGATCAA
>Ga0114980_10002532_pt1 | contig 12792 bp, 12 predicted proteins | sample S_140806_EF_Meta_FD_87018 | JGI IMG/M metagenome (GOLD analysis project Ga0114980, IMG submission 87018) | Freshwater microbial communities from Lake Simoncouche, Canada to study carbon cycling - S_140806_EF_MetaG | ecosystem: Environmental > Aquatic > Freshwater > Lake | place: Lake...
AAGCAGCACAAATTCAACCCTGAGGATGTTTGGCTTAAAGCTCGGCTATCGGTTGAAAACAACCGCAAAGTACCCGCCAGAGACGCTTTGAAGTTGGTTTCTGACCACAATATGGCCGTGGTAGATGAACTCTTTACAAACGGGAGCAGGTTTTTTTCACAACGTGCCTCCAATATGGGGGCAGAGTCTTCAGAGTGGATGACCTTGGCGCTGATCAAAGCAGGCACCGCAGACCATGAGAACGCCATCAAGTTGCTGCAAAGTAAATTGGCTACGTCATTAAGCAGCGAACAAAAGCAATGGGTATGGGGAGTGATTGCCAAACAGGCTGCACAGGAATTGGATAACAAAGCCTTGGCCTATTTTGCCAATGCAAACCCCACCAATCTGAGCGATGACATGTTGGCTTGGAAAGTGCGAGCTGCATTGCGAGCCGGTAAAACACCTGCATGGTCTGCTGTTCAATCTGCGGTAGACGCCATGAGTCCTGCTGCCCAAAAAGACCCTGCTTGGGTGTATTGGCGAGCAAGGGCCTGGATGGGTCAACAATCTGTCGCCTCACCACCCTCTGGACAAGCCTTGAGCGCATTGCAAAGCATCGCAGGGCCTCAAGGGTTTTATGAACAGTTGGCGAGTGAAGAGCTTGGAAAAAAAATCGTAGCGCCGCCCCGCCCACTTCCACCTCAGCCGCAAGAAACAGCGGCAGCAAAAACCAACCCTTTATTACAACGCGCTTTGTACGCCATCAAAATCGGTTTGCGACAAGACGGTGTTCGAGAGTGGAATTACGCCACAGGGTTGGTCAACAGCGCTGGACAACGCGGTCGCCTGAATGAACGCGAGCGACTGGCAGCAGCCCAATTGGCATGTGACCAAGCCATTTGGGACAGGTGCATCAACACCAGTGAGCGCAGCATCCAAATGGATGTGATGCAACGCTATCCCATGCCTTTCAAAGAAGATGTCGTAGAAGCTGCCAAAAGCATTGGCTTGAACTCGGCGTATGTGTATGGTTTGATACGGCAAGAAAGTCGCTTTATTTTGGACGCGAGGTCCAGCGTGGGTGCGTCTGGGCTGATGCAGGTCATGCCTGCAACCGCCAAATGGACAGCCAAGCGAATAGGTATGAAAAATTTTCACCCTGAACAACTGCAACAGCGCAAAACCAATATTGCCATTGGAACGCAATACCTTAAATTGGTTTTAGATAATTTTCAGGGTTCTTTGCCCATGGCCGCTGCCGCCTACAACGCAGGTCCCAGTCGTCCTCGGCGTTGGCGCAACGGCCCTGAGATGGAGGGTGCAGCTTGGGCTGAATGCATTCCCTTTAGCGAGACCCGCGACTACGTCAAAAAAGTATTGGCCAATACCAATATTTATGCAGGCCTGATTCAAAATGAACCGCAATCGCTTAAATCAAAACTTGGCATGGTTGGCCCGCGAGAAAACAATGCCCCAGAAGAAAACGCCGAAATCCCCTAAGGCGCTTGCTCTTCTTGGCTTTGTTGCATCGACCACATACGGGCATACGAACCTTGCACTTCGAGCAACTGCGCATGTGTGCCCTGCTCGACAATGACGCCCTGATCCAGCACGATGATTTCATGAGCATCAACGACTGTCGACAGTCGATGGGCGATGACCAAGGTGGTTTTGTTGTTTGCCGCTTCCCGCAACTCCGACTGAATAGCACGTTCATTGCTGCTGTCTAGTGCAGATGTGGCCTCGTCAAAAATCAAGATGAATGGATTTTTAAGCAAGGTGCGCGCAATCGCCACACGTTGTTTTTCACCGCCGGACAACTTCAAGCCCCGTTCCCCCACCATGGTTTGGTAACCCAAGGGGGTGGACACAATAAAGTCGTGGATGCGTGCTGCACGTGCGGCTTGCTCGACCTCTTCGCGAGACGCCGAGGGTCGGCCATAAGCGATGTTGTAGTAAACCGTTTCATTGAATAAAACGGTGTCTTGCGGCACGATACCAATGGCCTGACGCACACTGGCTTGCGTCAAGTGATTGAGAGGATGTCCATCGATGCGAACCACCCCTTGCTGAACGTCATAAAACCGAAAAAGCAAGCGTGCCAAGGTTGACTTACCCGACCCCGAGGGACCCACAATGGCCACGGTTTTACCTGCAGGAATAGTGAAGCTCACGTCTTGCAAAATAGACCTGTTTTCTTCATAGGCAAAATGGACATGCTCAAATGAGACGCTGGGTGGACTCTCAAGGCCAAGCTGTTGCGCGGTTGGCGCATCAGCAACTTCGCGTTCCTTCTCGAGCAACTTGAACATCCGGTCCAAATCCGTCAGGCTTTGTTTGATCTCACGGTAAATCACACCTAAAAAATTCAACGGTATATAGAGCTGAATCATGAAAGCATTGATCATGACCAAGTCACCCAAGGTCAAATTCCCATCGACCACGCCTTGCGTGGCTCGCCACAGCATGGTCACCAAAGCCACAGCGATGATGAGTTGTTGGCCCATGTTTAGGGCGCTCAATGAATTTTGTGCTTTGATGCGTGCTAGGCGTAGTTTGTCCAGACTTTCGTCATACCTTTTGGCTTCAAAGCCTTCATTGCCAAAATACTTGACGGTCTCGTAATTGAGCAAAGAGTCGATGGCGCGGGTATGGGCGCTGGAGTCAAACTCATTGACTTGCTTGCGAAACTGGGTTCGCCACTCCGTCACAGTCACGGTGAAATAAATATACAGACCCAATGCGCACAAGGTGATGATGGCATACCACTTGTCAAACTGAAAACCCAGGATGCACAGCACCAACAGCACCTCGATCAAGGTCGGCACGATGCTGTAGAGCGAATAGGCAATCAGCGACTCAATGCCGCGCACACCTCTTTCAATATCACGGCTCATACCACCAGTTTGACGCTCGAGATGAAATCGCAAACTCAGTTCGTGCAAATGCTGAAAGGTTTGCAAGGCAATGGTGCGAGCAGCACCTTGTGTGGCTTTGGCAAAAATCAATTCACGCAACTCGGTGAATGCAGAGACAGATAAACGCAGCAAGCCATAGCCGATGAGCAGGGCAACTGGCACCACCAACAGTATTTGTACACCTGTGGGCTGCGGTGTCATTTGATCAATCAAGTTTTTAAGCAGTATGGGTACGCCGACGTTGGCCAACTTGGCCCCCACCATGAATGACAGTGCAGCCATCACGCGCCATTTGTATTCCCATAAATAGGGAAACAAACGTGCCAAGGTGTGCCAATCAGAGACTGCCGGTGCAGGCGTGGCCGTATCAGGCAGAGCAGGCGAAGAGGTGGCAGAAGGGCGCATACAGCACAATAGCGAGAAAATGAACAACTAGGATTGTGCCTGTGACCGATACCCACGACCCTCGCTTTACCGTCAAAGCCCTTCCGACAGACCAAGAGTTGGTCCTCAAAGTCATTCCTATGCCAGCCGATTGCAATGCGAATGGTGATATTTTTGGGGGTTGGGTAATGGCGCAGGTTGACTTGGCGGGTGCGGTTTTGCCAGCACGCTATGTCAACGGTCGCTTAGCTACAGTAGCAGTCAATGAGTTTGTGTTCAAGCAACCCGTCAAAGTGGGTGATATTTTGAGCTTTTTCAGCACCATCACCCGCATCGGCAATACCTCTATCACTGTCAAAGTAGAGGTGTTTGCCGAGCGCTTTACTTTGCAAGGCACGTATTTGAAAGTAACCGAGGCCATGGTCACTTATGTCGCGATTGACGCACAAGGCAAGCCCAGACACATTCAACGCAGAGACGCTTGATCAGTTAAAAACAGGTTTGCGTTTTTCCATAAATGCGCTGAAAGCTTCGATGGCTGCAGGCTCTTTGAGCATACGGCCAAACACCATGCCTTCTTGATTGATACGCTCCAAGACCTGCGCCGTGACACCCGCTTTCATCAAGCGTTTGGTTTCCATCAAGGAAGACAAAGGCTTGGTGGCCATTTTGCGGGCTTGCTGCTGGGCATAGGCATTGGTCTCTGAAGGGGGCAGCACTCTGCTGACCAAGCCTATTTCCAAGGCAGTTTCAGCTAAAAAAGGTTCACCCATCAACAAGGCTTCAGCTGCTCGCTGGTAGCCCATAAGCTGGACCGCCAGCAGGCTGGAGCCAGCCTCAGGGCACAAGCCTAAATTCACGAACGGCATAGAAAACGCAGCGTTATCCCCTGCATAAACCAAATCGCAATGAAGCAGCAGGGTCGTACCCACACCCACTGCCGGCCCACAAACAGAGGCTATCAGGGGCTTTGCAAAAACCGCAATGCCTCGCAAAAAACGAAAAACAGACGAGTCTTCACCTGCTGCAGGCTGCTGAAGAAAATCGGCAATGTCGTTGCCTGCGCTGAAAACAGTTTCATGGCCTTGGATCAGCACGACCTTGGTTTGCGCATCGGCTTCAGCAGACACCAAGGCTTGAGCCAGATCAGCGTACATAGCCGAGGTCAGAGAATTTTTTTTGTCTACGCGGTTGAGGGTCAGCGTTAAAACGCCGCTTTCGAAGTGCTGCAAGACTAAGTTCATATCAGGGACGCTATTATTAAATCACTCAACACGATTCCAGAACTGAGTACGATAAAGCGGTCCAATATAGCCGCGCACTTGCAAACGTTTACCGCCTTCAATCGGCACCATTTTCACGGTGTATGACTTGCCGTTTGTAGGGTCGATAATTTTTCCACCACCCCCCCAGGAATTATCTGCCTCTTTGCCTTCGCGTTTTAAGCCTCGCAAAATCTCCATGCCAATGATGGGCTGCCCTTTACGGTCATCCAAGCACCTATCGCAGTTGGGTTTGGCATTGGGGTCTTCTTTGAGTGCGCGTACCACGATACCCACGAGTGCACCATCTTTTTCAAGAATTCGCACTTCACCTTTAGGTTGATTGGTTTCATCGTCAATGGTGTGCCACAAACCGACGGGTGTCATTTGAGCAAAAGCTGTCATGGCGGCCATGCTCAGCAAAACAGAAAAGATTTTTTTCATCGGTGTCTCCTTGGTAGGTGGGATTTAAGCAAAAACTTCTTGGGTGTCCATCAGCACTGCGCTTCCTGCGCGAGCGGTTTGCATCAAAGTCGCCGTCTCTGGCAACAACTTGGCAAAGTAAAACTTGGCCGTTTGCAATTTGGCTTTGTAAAACGGATCACGGTTGCCATCGGCAATTTTTTGCAACGCCACTTTGGCCATACGCGCCCAGAAATAGGCAAACACCAAATGACCTGTAACGCGCAAATAATCGACTGCTGCAGCACCAACTTCGTCTGCATTCGACATGGCCTTCATGCCGATTTCTCCTGTGAACTGGGTCATTTGCTGGCCTAATTTTGCCAAAGGCTGGATGAACTCGGCCATGTCTTCGTTGTCGGTTTCTTTAGCGATCAAGGTGGCGATGAGTTTGCCAAATTTCTTCAACGTCGCGCCTTGGTTGCCCAGCACCTTACGCCCCAACAAATCCAAACTTTGGATGGTATTGGTGCCCTCGTAAATCATATTAATGCGTGAGTCCCGCACAAATTGCTCCATGCCCCATTCGTGGATGAAACCATGACCGCCAAACACTTGCATACATGATGAGGTAGCTATCCAGCCGTTCTCGGTGATAAAGGCTTTGACAATAGGTGTGAGCATGGCCACCATCTCAAGCGCTTCAGCTCGCACAGCAGCATCAGGGTGGTGTAACTCTTGGTCAATCAGCAACGCACAGTAAAGATTCAAGGCTCGACCACCTTCTGCATAAGCTTTGGCGGTTAACAACATTTTGCGTACATCGGGATGAACCAAGATACTGTCAGCTGGTTTGTCTGGGCTTTTCACGCCCGACAGACTTCTGGACTGCAAGCGGTCTTTGGCATAAGCCAAAGCATTTTGATACGCCACTTCGGTCAAACCCAGCGATTGCATACCCACCCCAATACGAGCGGCATTCATCATCACAAACATTGCAGCCAAGCCTTTGTGCGGTTGGCCTACCAAGGTGCCAACTGCGCCATCGAGCACCATCTGGCAAGTGGCGTTGCCATGAATACCCATCTTGTGTTCTAAGCCACCGCAGTAAATGGCATTGCGCATGCCCAAGCTGGCGTCACTGTTGACCAAGAACTTGGGAACTACAAACAAACTGATGCCTTTGCTGCCAACAGGCGCATCTGGCAGTCGCGCCAGTACCAAGTGAACAATGTTGCTCACCATATCGTGCTCACCTGCACTGATAAAAATTTTGTTACCGCTGAGTTTGTAACTGCCATCGGCTTGCGGTTCGGCCTTGGTACGTAGCAAGCCCAGATCGGTGCCGCAGTGGGATTCTGTCAAACACATGGTGCCGGTCCACTCTCCATTGGTGAGTCGGGGTAGGTACATCTGTTTTTGTTCTTCTGTGCCATGTGCATGCAAGCACTCATAAGCGCCGTGGGTCAGTCCTGGGTACATGGTCCACGCTTGGTTGGCACTGTTGAGCATTTCATAAAAGCACTGGTTCACCACAATCGGCAAGCCTTGACCACCATAGGCAGGGTCGCAACTGAGCGCGGGCCAACCACCTTGCGCATATTGGGTAAAAGCTTCTTTGAAGCCTTGGGGTGTGGTGACTTCATGGGTTTTGATATCTAACTGGCAACCTTGTTTGTCACCTACTTGGTTCAAGGGCATCAAGACCTCAGCGGCAAATTTACCCCCTTCTTCCAACACGGCGGTAATCGTGTCTGCGTCAAGCTCTGCGTGGGTGGGCAAGCTCTTGAGCAACGAGGGTACATCCAAAACTTCATTCATCACAAATTGCATATCGCGCAATGGCGGGGTATAGCTAGGCATGGTCAAACTTTCATTAGGCTGGAGATGCGCCGTAGCGCAACAAAATATGTTCAAAGCCGCGCTGAGCGCGGTCTAGACTTTTGTCTGTTTTGAGAAATCTGGCTTCATAGTGCAAGGCCAATATCAAGCCATGAAGCTCAAATGCCATTTGGGCTGCGTCCGTACTCTCAGCCAGATGACCTGCTTCACGTGCTTTCAATACACAGCGATGCAAAGCGCTAAGCCATGTCTTGACAGAGCTGGACAAGGCATCACTAACCGGCCCAGGTCTGTCGTCAAACTCGGCGGCGCCGCTGATGTACAAGCAACCCGAATCAATTTCTGCTGAGGTCCGCTTCATCCAGTTGGCGAATAACGCTTGAAGACGCGGTAGGCCTCGAGCTTCTTGCATGGCAGGGTAAAACACTTCCAACTCAAATCGATGGTGGTATTCGCGAACCACAGAAATTTGCAACTCTTCACGAGAACCAAAGTGCGCAAAGACACCCGATTTGCTCATATGCATCACTTCAGCAACCGCACCAATACTCAAGCCTTCAATACCGATTTGGGTCGCAAGACCCAAAGCAGCGTCGACAATAGCGCTTTTGGTTTGCTGACCTTTTTGCATTAACCGAGCCCTGCCGTTGCCGGCCTCTGGATCGGGGATGTCAGTCATGGAGAGTAGTGAAGTCACGAACTTTTCTTGAAAATAGAACGATCGTACTATTTTGCACGATTTTGTATGTGCTGCTTATCCGTCAGCAAAAAAAATGTTTCACAACGCCCTTTAAACTCGCCAGCATGAAAGTCACACGCATTTTGGCCATTCGCCATGGGGAAACCGCTTGGAATGTGGACACTCGAATTCAAGGACAAATTGACATACCCCTCAATGACCATGGTCGTTGGCAGGCACAACAACTTGCAAAAGCTTTGGCCCATGAAGATATTCATGCGATCTATGCCAGTGATTTAAGCCGTGCTTTTGACACTGCACAGGCCGTGGCCTTGACTAAACAAATATCGATTCAAGCTCGCCCCCAACTTCGTGAGCGTCACTTTGGCGATTTTCAAGGCCATACGTGGGAAGACATTCAAAACCAATGGCCAGAAGAAGCAGAACAATGGCGAGTGCGTCACCCTGAATGGACGCCACAAGGCGGCGGTGAAAGTCTGGTCATGTTGCACGCCCGTATTGAAGCCTTGATTGATGACATGGCTTCACCCCATACAGGGCAACAAGTGCTGTGGGTGACGCATGGCGGTGTACTGGATATTCTGTACCGCATGGCAACGCGACAAGATTTACAAGCTGCGCGAACCTGGGGTTTGCACAATACCGCCATCAATCGATTGCTATGGACGCCTGAGGGCCTACAAGTTGTAGGCTGGGCTGATGAGGCGCATTTGGAAACCTCCAAAGACGAGTCCAGCGCTTGAGCATTCACTCGCCAAATAAGCCGCTTTCTCTCTGGGGCGCCGCCACACCCAAGTGCCGGTAGGCGGCCAAAGTGGCGATGCGACCCCGCGGTGTGCGTTGCAAAAAACCCTGCTGAATCAAAAAGGGTTCGATCACATCTTCGATGGTGTCACGCTCTTCGCCGATGCTGGCCGCTATGTTGTCCAAGCCCACAGGGCCGCCATCAAAGCGGTGAATGACGGCTTCCAATAACTTGCGGTCCATCAAATCGAAACCTTGCGGATCCACATCGAGCATGGCCAGAGCCGCCTGTGCCACGGCTTGGGTAATGCGCCCATCGGCCTTGACCTCGGCATAGTCGCGCACCCGTCGCAGCAAGCGGTTGGCAATGCGCGGCGTGCCGCGTGATCGACGGGCGATCTCAAAGCCCCCTTGCTCGTCGAGCTGCGCTTTGAGCAAACCGCCGCTGCGCATGACGATGCGCTGCAACTCTTCGGCGCTGTAAAACTCCAAACGCGCCACGATGCCAAAGCGGTCGCGCAGTGGGTTGGTCAACATGCCGGCACGGGTGGTGGCCCCCACCAAGGTGAAAGGCTGCAAGTCCAGCTTGATGCTGCGCGCTGCGGGCCCCTCGCCGATCATGATGTCGATTTGATAGTCCTCCAACGCGGGGTACAAAATCTCTTCGACCACTGGCGACAAACGGTGGATCTCATCGATGAACAGCACATCGTTTTTTTCCAAATTGGTCAGCAGTGCCGCCAAGTCTTTGGGCTTTTCCAACACCGGCCCACTGGTTTGGCGCAGGTTCACACCGAGCTCTTGCGCAATGATGTGGCTGAGCGTGGTTTTGCCCAAGCCCGGCGGGCCAAACAGCAGCACATGGTCGAGTGCTTCATCGCGGTTGCGTGCTGCACCAATGAAAATCTCCAACTGCTCGCGCACCTTGGCTTGGCCCACATACTCTTGCAGCAGCTTGGGGCGCAAAGCACGCTCAATCGCTTCTTCACGCGGGCTCACCGGCGCGGCCGACACCACGCGCGGTGCTGGGTTGAAGTCTTCGCCAAAGTTGTCGGTTTGAATGCTCATGGCTTTGCTTATCTGGCCAACGCTTTGAGCGCGAACTTGATACCCTCACTCACGCCTACACCGGCTGGCAAGGCTTTGAGGCTCAAGGCCGCTTCTTTGTCGCTGTAACCCAGTGCCACCAGTGCTTGCAAGATGTCGTTTTGGGTGCTGTCGCCCAAAGGTGCCGAAGACGGACCCAAGTCAGCGCCCATCTTGCCTTTGAGTTCAAGCAGCAAACGCTCGGCAGTTTTTTTGCCAATGCCGGGAATCTTCACCAAGCGCCCCGCCTCTTGCAAGGTGATGGCTTGGGCCAACTCGGACACGCTCATCCCACTGAGCACACCCAAAGCCATGCGCGGGCCAACCCCCGAAATTTTGATGAGTTGGCGAAACGCGGCACGTTCTTCGAAAGAGCCGAAGCCATACAGAATTTGCGCATCTTCTCGCACCACAAAATGGGTCAGCAGCGACACTTTTTCGCCCACGGCAGGCAAGTTGTAGAAGGTGCTCATGGGCACATCCACCTCATAGCCCACGCCATGACAGTCCACCAAAACTTGGGGTGGATTTTTTTCGCTCAGGGTGCCACTCAACTTGCCGATCATCAAATGCCTATCATTGGAGAAATTTCAACGGATTATCAACTTGATTCTGCGCCACACATTCAGCCCCTCCAACAACACCCGACTTGGCCATGTATGTGGCGCCATGGATGAGCATTTACGCACCATTGAAGTCGGCCTTACTGTCAAGATTTCCCATAGCCACGAGAAATTCAGAATCGATGGTCACAAGGCCAAGGCCACCCGCGCTTTAGAGGTGTTGCAAGCCTTGTACGAGCGGGCTGCCAAGCCCATACCTAAGGAACAGGTGCAACTGATGCTGGCTGGCGATGAGCACATGGGCACCCACAGAGATGGGTCTTTGGGCCTTTCAACGCGTCGAAACGATGTCCAAGCTCGCACACCAACCCAAGCTCTGTATTTGGAAAATATCGCACAACACGACATTACCTTTGGCATTGGCCCTGCGGGGACGGGTAAAACCTATTTGGCAGTTGCCAGCGCAGTTGATGCATTGGAACGCAGCACGGTACAGCGCATCATCCTGACCCGTCCGGCTGTAGAAGCGGGAGAAAAACTCGGCTTCTTACCTGGCGATCTGGGACAAAAAGTTGATCCTTATTTACGCCCACTCTACGACGCACTGTATGAGTTGATGGGTTTTGACAAGGTTCAAAAAGCGTTTGAGCGAAGCGCCTTGGAAATTGCACCGCTGGCTTTCATGCGCGGTCGCACTTTGAACAACGCCTTCATCATTTTGGATGAAGCACAAAACACCACGCCAGAGCAAATGAAAATGTTTCTCACCCGCATCGGTTTTGGCGCCAAGGCCGTCATCACGGGAGACGTGAGTCAAATTGATTTACCCAAAGGCAGTCCCAGCGGCTTGGTGGACGCAGAACATGTGCTTAAAAGAGTGTCTGGTATTGCCATCACCCACTTCACCAGCAAGGATGTGGTACGCCATCCCTTGGTGGCGCGCATCGTGGATGCCTACGACAAACACCGCAAAGCAGACTGAATATGGCGCTTGCAAAGCTTTCGTTGTCTCTGCAATTTGCCGACATTCCTCACGCGGCAAGACACCGCACGGCGCTGCCTAGGCATTTTGTAATGCGCTGCATTCGACATGCATTGGAGAGTGACGCAGAAATCACGGTACGCATCGTGGGTTTGGATGAAGGTCGATCTTTGAACCGCAGTTACCGAAAAAAAGATCACGCCACCAATGTCTTGACATTTGATTACGCGCAGTCACCCGTGGTCGTGGCTGATTTGGTGCTTTGTGCGCCGGTGATCGCCAAGGAGGCCATAGAACAAAGCAAAACACTGGCGGCGCATTACGCGCATTTGCTGGTGCATGGCAGCTTACACGCCCAAGGGTGGGACCATGAAAAATCGGTGAAAGATGCCAAGGCCATGGAGGCACATGAAGTAGATGTGTTGTCGGGTTTGGGTTTTGCTAACCCCTATATTTAATTCGCAGAGTCGTCCAACAAACGCACCCTCACGCTTTTGCCTTTGATGCGCCCTTTCGACAAACGCTCGACAGCAGTTTGGGCAATGTCTCTGTCAACCGCCACATAAGTGGAAAACTCGTTCACATTGATCTTGCCAATTTGATCGGCCGTGAAACCCGCCTCGCCCGTCATCGCACCCAGCACATCGCCAGCACGGATTTTTTCTTTGCGCCCGCCCACAATTTGCAAAGTTCGCATAGGGGCTTGCAACTTATCCCCAGCAGCAATGCTTAACTCAGACAACTTGGCCCATTGGGATTCTTGGCCTTGCAACACCTCGATGCGCCCGACCGCACCCATCTCATCCAAGCTGGCCAAGGTCAGCGCCAAACCTTGGGCATCGGCGCGGCCGGTACGGCCAATGCGGTGGATGTGCAATTCGGCGTCGGGGGTGACATCAACGTTGATGACGGCGTTCAACTGACTGATGTCCAAGCCACGCGCTGCCACATCTGTTGCCACCAGCACTGAACAGGAGCGGTTGGCAAACTGCACCAACACTTGGTCGCGTTCGCGTTGTTCCAACTCGCCATACAAAGCCAGCGCGTCAAAACCTTGGGCTTGTAGCACTGCCAACAATTCGCGGCATTGCTGCTTGGTGTTGCAAAACGCCAGCGTCGATTCGGGCCGGAAGTGGTTGAGCAGCAAAGACACCGCATGCAGTCGCTCGTTTTCTCGTACCTCGTAAAACACTTGGCGGATTTTGTCCGCAGCATGCACCGTTTGCACTTTCACGGTTTGTGGGTCGCGCATGAACTGTGCTGACAGCTTGGCGATACCTTCGGGGTAGGTGGCTGAGAAAAGCAAGGTTTGCCTTTGCGCCGGGCATTGGGCAATGAGCTGCTTCATGTCGTCGTAAAAACCCATGTCGAGCATGCGGTCGGCTTCATCGAGCACCAAGGTTTTGACCGAATCCAAACGCAGGTTGCCACGCGTCAAGTGGTCCAAGATACGCCCAGGTGTGCCCACCACCACGTGCGCTCCATGCTGCAGGCTTTGCTCTTGACCGCGCAAGGCCACACCGCCGCACAACGTCACCACCTTGATGTTGGCCGTGGCACGTGCCAAGCGACGAATTTCGGTGGTGACTTGATCGGCCAATTCGCGGGTAGGGCACATCACCAAGGCTTGCACTGCATGAAAATTCGCAGTGAGCTTTTCCACGACAGGCAAACCAAACGCAGCGGTTTTGCCGCTGCCGGTGCTGGCCTGCGCGATCAGGTCTTTGCCTGCCAGTGCCAGCGGCAAACTCGCCGCTTGGATAGGGGTCATCTCGGTATAGCCGAGTTGATCGAGGTTGGCGAGGGTTTCGGGGGATAAAGAAAGTAAATTAAACGAAGTGGTCATTTCAAATCCCGTACATCGTCGAAGTGGGCTTCAACATCATTAGGTAGCAATTGAATGGTGGCACGAAGCCCAGGCACAGCG
>Ga0114980_10002534_pt1 | contig 12790 bp, 14 predicted proteins | sample S_140806_EF_Meta_FD_87018 | JGI IMG/M metagenome (GOLD analysis project Ga0114980, IMG submission 87018) | Freshwater microbial communities from Lake Simoncouche, Canada to study carbon cycling - S_140806_EF_MetaG | ecosystem: Environmental > Aquatic > Freshwater > Lake | place: Lake...
GCAGTATTGCGTCCTAAATGCTGATCAGGCAGGAAAAGAATTTTCTCGCCTTTGCTTAAAGCCCATTCCATGGTCTTCTTGGCATTCGAAGATGTGCAGATTGTTCCACCGTGCTCTCCGGTAAAACTCTTAATTGCAGCAGATGAATTCATATAAGTAACTGGAATTGTCTTTGCAGATACTCCAACCGATGTCAGGTCTTCCCAACACTTTTGGACTTGATTTGCAGTAGCCATATCAGCCATCGAACAACCTGCGGCAAGATCTGGCAAAATAACTTTCTGTACGGCTGAAGTTAAGATATCTGCGCTTTCGGCCATGAAATGAACGCCGCAAAAAATTACATATTCCGCCTGCGATTGTGATGCTGCGGCTTGAGCCAATTTAAATGAGTCACCTGTTATATCTGCAAAGGCGATTACTTCATCTCTTTGATAATGGTGACCAAGTATTAGCGCACGATCTCCGAGTGCGGCTCGTGCAGCGACAGCCCGCTCGACTAAATCTGGGTCACTTGCAGCAGGCATCTCTCCAGTGCAAGAGACTCCTCGCTCAGATTTCAAGTCACTGCCTTGCCCTAACAAAAGCAAGTTAGTTAGCGAGACTGGGCCAGATGTGGACATGACCACATTCTCGCGCATTTTCGGCGCTGCTGTCGCATCGACGGGGATAGGAAGGTAGGCTTGGCACATGACTACTGAGACAACCACCAGCACTTCCATCGCCCTAACTGATGTAGCCGCAGCCAAGGTTGCTGCTCTGCTTACTCAAGAAGGACGCGATGATTTGTACTTGCGCGTTGCGGTTCAGCCGGGCGGATGCTCTGGACTTCGCTACCAACTCTATTTTGATGATCGCAATCAAGAAGGCGACATTGCGCGCGAATTCGGTGCGGTCAAAGTTGTTGTCGACAAGATGAGCGATCCGTATCTAATGGGCGCAACAATTGATTTTGTAGACACGATCGAGAAGCAGGGCTTCACAATCGATAATCCACAAGCACAGGGTTCTTGCGCTTGTGGAGATTCATTTAACTAAAGCTTTAAAGCTAGATCAAAGCTCTATGAAAATTGGTGTAGCAGGCTCGGTTGGTCTTGACCATTTAATGACCTTCTCTGGCAAATTTACGGATTCACTTGTCGCGGGATCTCTCGAAAAAGTTTCTCTATCCTTTTTAGTCGATGGCTTGGAAGTTCGCCGTGGAGGATGCGCTGCAAATATCGCATTCGGTATGGGTTCACTCGGTTTAAATCCAATATTGATCGCAGCCGTAGGAATTGATTGGCCAGATTACGATGCCTGGTTGGTTCGTCACGGAGTAGATACTTCACACGTCTTGATTTCCAAGACTCTGCACACTGCGCACTTCATGGTTACAACAGATACCGAACTTAATCAGATCGCCTCGTTCTTTCCGGGCGCCATGTCAGAGGCGCGCAATATCGAACTATCGCCGATTATGGAAAAGACCGGCAAGCTGGATCTGATTGTGATTTCTCCTGATGATCCGGAAGCTATGTTGCGCCACTCTGAAATAGCGCGTCAGCAAGGTATTGCCATCGCCGCCGATCCTTCACAACAGATGGCGCGCATGAGCGGTGAAGAAATCAAGAAATTAATTACTGGCGCGACCTACCTATTTTTAAATGAATATGAACTAGCTCTTGCAATTCAAAAAACTGGTTGGAGCGATGGTGAGATTTTAGATCAGGTCCAACACCGGATAGTCACACTGGGCTCAGATGGCGCACGAGTTGAATCTCGTCAAGGCGAAACGATAAAAGTTACATGCCCAAAAGAGAAAGCCAAGATTGATCCAACTGGCGTTGGCGATTCATTTAGATCTGGCTTCGTGGCAGGGTTGGCGTGGGGTCTAAACCATGAACGTTGTGCGCAGTTAGGTTCGATGATTGCTACATATGTAATTGAAACTACTGGAACTCAGGAATACAGATTTACTTCAGCAGAATTTGTAGAAAGATTTAGCGCTGCTTACGGCGCTAGCGCTGCTGCTGAGATCGAACCGCACTTACCAAAGCGTTAACCAATCCAGTAACTTCTTCAAGCGTTGTTTCGGTATGAATTGCAATACGAATGTTTCCATCTGTTGGTAACCCCATTGCCGCTAAGACGTGGCTTGGTTGCAAGTTCATAGCGGTGCACGCCGAACCAGAGTCAACAGCAAAGCCCTGACGGTCAAGTTCTCGTAGCAACTCTTCACCGTTGGTTCCAGGAATCACGAGTGAAGTTAAGTGGGACATGGATTTTTCCAGTTCACCAGCAATTTGCGCATCAGGAAGTGCCTGAGCGATATCTGTGCGAAAGCGTGCGGTTAGCTCACGAGTGAATTCCTCGCTAGGACGGTAATTTTCTAGCGCAACGGCGCTAGCCAGTAACAAGGGCAATGAATAAGTGCCATAGGTGCGGCGAACGCTAGAAATATGGGGGAGAGGGTTTTTCCATCGCGCGGCGCTATTGATCGCAACTATTGCCAACCCCGCTGGGCCATCCCACGTTCTCGAATCAAAACACGCGCTATCCCATCTGACCGGCAACTTAACTCGCGCACCGGTTGCAGTGCTATCTACAGAAATCAATAAGTCCTCGGGAATATCACTTGGCAATTCGTTTATTGCGCCACTTTCGCCATTGCCTAACTGAAAGGCCAGAACCGAATTTGGGGCAAAAGTTGTAGTTGAGAAATTTAATCTGCCATCTTTGGACAAGGGAATTTCAAATCGCGGGCCCTTGTGCGATCTGACCGTTGCAATTACGCCGCTACGATCGCCCGCCCCAGAATATAAATTTTTATTCTCATCTAGCAATCCGCCCACTGAAAGAAAGTAGCTAAGTCCCACCTCACCCGTAATTTCAATCTGATCTGGAGATAGTCCAAGGTGATGTGCCAGCGACTCGATTGCGCCATTGCGTAAAATCGCAGCCATACTTGGATGCTGGCCTATTTTTTTGGGATCCGCCCATCCGGATTCGATGGCAGAGAGCATCGCTTCCTGAGCCAGCGGATTGAGTGCTGTCTCGGACTGAAAATTTCCTGTGACTGGAACCACCCCGCGAACGCTACTAGCCAATGCGCGCATGAGGGAAATACAGCACTATCCTTGGGCTCATGTCCGCCAAAGAACGTCGCCCAGCGCGATGGAGCGCTCTGCTGCTCGCACCGCTTGCACTGCTCTTAACTGGATGTGCACAGGTCTCGGGGCTAGGTTTTGAAGAAGGTCTTTCAAGTGTTAATGATGTTTCACTTTCTCTCTGGCAAGGTGCATGGATTGCCGGTGGCGTAGTTGGCGTCTTCACCTTAATTTTGATTATCTGGCCAGCAATCTTTCATCGTGCGAATGCAAGTAAAGGTGAATTTCCAAAGCAGACTCAATACAACGTGCCTGTGGAAGTCGCCTACACAATCATTCCATTTATCATTGTCGCGGTTCTGTTTTACTTCACAGCGGTAAAGCAAAATGAGATCGTTGAGAAAACTACAACTTATGCCCACGAGATCACCGTTGATGGTTTTCAGTGGTCTTGGCAGTTCGGGTATCCAGAAGCAGGACCGAAGGCGCTTGTGACAGGAACTCCTGCAAATCCACCAACGCTGGTAGTTCCACTAGGTGAAAAAGTTCGCTACACAATTACCTCAAACGATGTAGTTCATGGGTTTTGGATTCCAGCGTTCATGATCCAGATGCAAAACTTACCTGGCGTTACAAATAGCCTTGAGTTCACGGCAAATAAATTAGGGAGCTATCCGGGACGTTGCAACATTTTGTGCGGACGCAATCACTCTCAGATGCTCTTCACCGTAAAAGTAGTAACTCCAACCGAATATAAGGCTTATCTAGAAACCCTGAAGGTGAGTGCGGCATGACAACTTATGCAGAACGTCCGACCATAGATGTTGCCTCAGTTGCGCCATCAGCTAAAGGTAAAAATTTCGTCAAGTGGATAACCTCGACTGACCACAAAACGATTGGCTATCTCTACTTAATGACCACCTTCGCGTGGTTCTTAGTCGGCGGCTTGCTAGCACTGGCTCTAAGAGCAGAACTTTCACGTCCGGGTATGCAGTTCTTAAGCAATGAGCAGTACAACCAAATCTTTACGATGCACGGCACCATCATGTTGCTTATGTTTGCAACGCCGCTTTTCGTCGGTTTCGCCAACGTCATCATGCCCTTGCAGATCGGCGCCGCAGACGTGGCTTTCCCTCGATTAAATATGCTCTCTTTTTGGCTCTTCTTCTTCGGAAGCCTTACCGCTGTTGCAGGTTTCTTGACTCCAGGGGGAGCGGCATCATTTGGTTGGACCGCTTACGCCCCGCTTGCTAACTCAACTTATTCTCCAGGAATCGGTGGCGACCTTTGGGTGATCGGTCTTGCTGTATCTGGTCTCGGAACAATTCTTGGTGGCGTTAACTTCATTACAACAATCTTCACAATGCGTGCACCCGGCATGACGATGTTTCGTATGTCTATTTTTTCTTGGAACGTACTGTTAACTTCCATCCTTGTACTTCTAGCATTTCCACCTTTAGCGGCAGCTTTATTGGCGCTCGAATCAGATCGACTCTTCGGTTCTCATATCTTTGATCCAGCAAATGGTGGAGCGATGTTGTGGCAACACCTTTTCTGGTTCTTTGGACACCCTGAGGTTTATATCTTGGCACTGCCCTTCTTCGGTATTGCCACGGAAATCTTGCCGGTCTTTAGCCGTAAACCAATATTTGGCTATAAAGGTTTGATCGCAGCAACGATTGCCATTTCCGCACTCTCTGTCGCGGTTTGGGCGCACCACATGTTTGCTAGTGGACAAGTTCTCTTGCCGTTCTTCTCATTTATGACATTCCTGATCGGTGTTCCAACTGGAGTTAAATTCTTCAACTGGATCGGCACCATGTGGCGAGGTCACGTCACTTTTGAAACTCCAATGCTTTGGGTAATGGGCTTCCTAGTGACCTTCTTATTCGGCGGTATTACCGGAATCATCTTGGCTTCACCTCCAATGGATTTCGCAGTCTCTGCTTCCTACTTCGTGGTTGCGCATTTCCACTATGTTCTTTTCGGAACAGTGGTATTTGCGATGTTCGCTGGCTTCTACTTCTGGTGGCCAAAGATGACTGGTCGCATGCTCAATGAGCGTCTAGGAAAGATTCACTTCTGGACACTCTTCGTTGGGTTCCACACAACATTCCTAATTCAACACTGGTTGGGTATCAAGGGATTCCCTCGTCGCTATGCCGATTACTTAGCAACCGATGGTTTCACCGAGATGAATATGATCTCTACTATCGGATCGGCACTTCTGGCTTTATCTATGATTCCATTCTTCGTAAACGTTTGGATTACACGCAAGTCACCACTTGTAAATTGCGATGATCCTTGGGGCTATGGCTCATCTCTCGAATGGGCTACATCATGTCCGCCACCACGTCATAACTTCTTGACTATGCCGCGGATTCGGTCAGAGCGCCCAGCATTTGATTTGCATCATCCTCACATTAAGACCGAAGGTCACTAATGAAAACTAATTGGCAACTCTTTGGTGGACTTAGCGTCTTTTACGTCATCATGGCGGTCATCTACTACTACGTAGGTGGGGAAGCAGTTGGCATCACCGGAATGATTCTGGCGGCCTGCCTTGCTGGCATGGTTGGCTTCTATGTTTGGTTTACTCAGAAACGAATCGGTCAGGTGTTACCGGAAGATCGCCCAACTGGTGAAATTGCAGATAGCGCCGGTGAGCTCGGTTTTTATAGCCCACATTCATGGTGGCCGCTGCCGGTTGCGCTGAGCTCGATGGCACTTGGACTTTCATTGCTTATCGGATGGTGGCTAACGCTTATCGCACTGGGTGCGCTGGTTATTAGCATTATTGGTTTCGTAACCGAGTACGAAAAGCCACTTGCTGAAAACGCGTCGCACTAATTTAGTTCAAGTGTAGATTTAAAGTATGGAACCGATCCGCGCAGAAATTCTTGATTTAAATCTGCCTCGTACCACGGCAGCTCGAATCGTAATTGATGCACCAGCTCAGCAAATCTTCGACCTAATAGCTGACGCCCGCTGCCATCCACTCTTTGATGGTTCGGCAACTCTGCAGGGCAGTATCTCAGGGCCAGTGCGCCTGCACCTTGGTGCTAAATTCGGTATGGCGATGAAGATTAAGTTGCCATATCGCATAACAAATACAGTTGTTGCCTTTGAAGAAGGAAAGAAAATATCTTGGTGCCATCTAATGAAATGGACCTGGTGTTACGAGTTAGAAGATCTTGGAGATGGCAGGACCCAAGTCACCGAAATCTTTAACGCCCGTGATATTCCATGGTTTGCTAGCAAATGGCTGGATGCAACCGGATCTCTTGAACGCAACCCAAAGTGGATGGCCAAGAGCTTGGTGAAACTAAAAGCGATCTGCGAAAGTAATTAGTGGTGCTCGATCTGTTTTAGATCTTCCGCTGTCGCCTTAGGGATTGCCACGGCATGTGCCTTGCTTAAACGAGCACGAAGTTTGTTCTTTAGAACACCAGGGCGCCTGACTCCACGGAGATCGTTTTCCTCAAGTGCCAGCGGTGGATTTTGCTCGTGCTGAGTAAGCAACCAGGCCTTTTCAGGTGAAATTGGTTCGTGAACTTCCACAAACTCTCCGTGAGGCATCATCACTAAGCGGCCGGTTTCACGACCATGTAGAACCAAGTCACGGTCTGCACGTTGCAGCGACAAACACAAACGCTTGGTGATCACAAATGCCAGTGGCGGCAGAACGAAGATGCCAATGCGAGAGAACCACATAATCTGATTGATCGTTAGATCAAAGGTAATGGCGATGATGTCGTTGCCACCATTAATTAGCGCAACCAACATAAAGGTAAGTGACATGACGCCAAGTGCGGTGCGGTTTGGGGCATTGCGCGGGCGATCAAGCAAATGGTGTTCGCGCTTATCGCCAGTCATCCAGCTTTCGATGAATGGATATAGCGCCATTCCAGTAAAGAGAATGCCGGGAACGATCAGACCTGGAATCAAAATGTTCCACGAAATCGTGCGCCCAAATATATAAGTTTCGAGTGGCGGCGACATTCGTACAAGACCGTCTAGCCAACCCATATACCAATCGGGTTGCGAGCCTGCCGAAATCTGTCCAGGTGTATAGGGACCGTATAACCAAATTGGGTTAATGGATGCAACGGCTCCAAGAAATGCGGTTACACCAAATACTATGAAGAAGAATCCGCCGGCTTTAGCCATATAAACCGGAAATAGCGGATAGCCAACAACGTTCTTCTCTGTGCGACCTGGACCTGGATATTGAGTGTGCTTCTGGTACCAGACCAACATTAAGTGCACAGTAATTAACGCTAAGAATGCACCAGGTAATAAGAGAACGTGAACTGTGTAAATACGCGGAATAAATGCTTCGCCGGGGAATGCTCCGCCGAAGGCAAAGAAAGCCAAATAGGAACCTACGACAGGCAAGGCTTGAATAATTGCTTCGGCGATTCGAATACCTGTTCCTGAAAGCAAGTCATCTGGAAGTGAGTATCCGAGGAAACCTTCGACGATTCCAAGTGTTAATAGTCCGACACCGATGATCCAGTTAAATTCACGTGGCTTGCGGAAAGCGCCAGTGAAATAGACGCGCATTAAATGGACAACAATTGCTGCCATAAAGATAAGAGCTGCCCAGTGATGAATTTGGCGCATTAAGAGCCCGCCACGAATTTCAAATGAGATATCCAGAGTAGAAGCGTAGGCCGCAGACATCTCAAGACCCTTGAGCGGTGCGTAACTTCCTTCATACACAACTTCACGTTGTGAAGGGTCAAACCAAAAAGTTAAGAAAGTTCCAGATAAAAGCAAAATCACGAACGAGTAAAGAGCGATTTCACCAAGCAAGAAAGACCAGTGATCAGGGAAGACCTTGTTGAGGTTCTTCTTCATCCATTTGGCTGCGCCAGTTCTTTCGTCAACGTAGTTGGCGACAGTTCCTGCGATTCTTTCACTTGCTGTCATGATGAGCGCTCCCAGAAGCTAGGTCCGACGGGTTCAGTAAATGGTTGTTTAGCAATTAAGTACCCTTCAGAATCTACCGTAATTGCTAGTTGGGGGAGAGGTCGAGCTGCCGGTCCAAAAATTACCTTGGCCGCGCGAGTTACATCGAATGTTGATTGATGACATGGGCAGAGCAAGTGCTTTGTTTGTTGTTCATACAAAGCCACTGCGCAACCCATATGTGAACAAATCTTGGAAAACGCAATGATTCCTTCATGAGTCCAGGAAAGTCTCTCGGCATCAAGATTAAATTCCTCTGGGCGCAAGCGGATCAACAGCACTGCATCTTTGCCGATATCAGACAGCTTTCGGTGTACACCTTTACCAATTTCCGGAAGCGTCTGAGCAACGGCGCCAACCTCTAAATCATCGGCGCGAATTGGTCGATCACCTGGGTCCGTAACAAGTCGAGTGCCGGCTTTCCATGATGTCTTCTTTAGTTCATCACCTGGCAATGGACCTAAGTCGCGTAGCAAAATAAGTGGAGACAAGCCGACCAACCCTAGTGAAAGTCCAAGAGATCTTTTAATTAACGAGCGACGTCCAAGTCCTGCTGCAGCAGCGCCAGCTTTGGCTGTAGCGATCAAGCCTGCACGATCTTCATCTTCGGAACGAAATTCGTGACGTTGGATAATGACTTCTTCATCTGGCATTAGCGTTTTAGCCCAATGAATAGCGCCCATTCCAATAAAGAAAAGAGATGCGGCCATACCTAGACCCAAAAACAGTTGATGCGCATTTGTATTTCCCAATACTGGGAAGAAAATAAATGCATCTTGTGGAATGAAGAAATAGGCTCCGATTAAAGTTAACGTTCCAAGAGCGGAAAGTAAGAAGAGAATTGCGACTTGGCGTTCAGCCTTTGCAGCAGCCTTCGGGTCCGTATCTGCGCGGCGGTGAACGTGGGCAGGTAAACCGGGATCTTTTATTGCTTCAATTTCGTTGGACATGATTTACCTATCTCGCCTTCATCGCTAACCAAACAGCAACACCAACAAGTAACCCAAGTCCAAGTGTCCAAACCAATAAACCTTCTGTCACGGGACCAACTCGGCCCAGTGAGGCGCCGCCAAGTTGTGGTTCAGCCTCAGCAGCTTTGATCCACTTAATAATTGAAAGTTTTTCTTCGGGTGTGATTGTCTTATCAGAGAAGACTGGCATTGATTGCGGACCAGTAACCATCGCTTCGTAAATATGGCGAGGCAGAACACCCATAACTGATGGCGCATATTTACCTTGAGTTAACGCTCCACCTTGCCCTGCAAAGTTGTGGCACATCGCGCAGTTTGTGCGAAAGAGTTCGCCACCTTCGGCAGTAGATCCATCGCGTTCGTAATTGAGTTGTGATTCACCTGGAACTTCTGGTCCTGGTGCAAGGGATGCGACATATGCGGCAAGTGCTTCAACTTCTTTTTCGTTATAGACCGGGGCTTTGCGCATTGCCTGAACGCTCATATCTGCCATCGGCATGCGGCCAGTTGCGACTTGGAAATCAACGGAAGCTGCACCGACTCCAATCAGTGAAGGGGCAATCGCTGCACCTTCGGCATTAATTCCGTGACATGAAGAACATCCCTTTAGAAATATTTGCTTGCCTTCTTCAATTAGCGCGCTTCTTTCAGCCGCTGTGATCGGTGCACCCGTGGCTGCTCCAGCGACCGAGAAAGTTGTCCCGATTGATAACAACGCGAGCACCAACAGAAGTGGTGCGACTATGCGATGTCTGCGAAATTGAGAGAGACGCTTCAAAATAGTTTCCGTTTCTTCCTGATAGGTTCTTATTTAATTAGATAGATGGCAGAGAAAAGGGCGATCCAAACAACGTCTACGAAGTGCCAGTAGTACGAGACAACGATCGCAGTTGTTGCTTGGTTGTGGGTAAAGCGGCGCGCTTTAGCAACGCGAACCATGACAATTAGAAATGCGATTAGGCCGCCGGTTACGTGTAATCCGTGGAAGCCGGTTGCAAGGAAGAAGACCGAACCGTACGCATTTGATGCAAGAGTAAGCCCTTCAACAGTTAGCTCTGCATACTCATAAATTTGTCCTGCGATGAAGAATGCGCCCATAAGGAAAGTCAGCGCGAACCATTCACGCATTCCCCAAGATTTAAAATTAAAAATCGAACCAGTGCGTTTTGCTTGGAAACGTTCTGCCGCAAATACACCGAACTGACATGTCACCGATGAGAGAACTAGGACAGTTGTATTAAGGGCCGCAAAAGGAATGTTCAGCATCTCGGTTGATTCAAGCCAAATATTTGGTCCCTGAACGGCGCGTGTAGTGAAGTACATTGCGAAAAGCGCTGCGAAAAACATCAACTCGCTAGAGAGCCAAACAATAGTTCCAACAGCCACCAAGTTGGGGCGGTTGATCTTGTGTGGAGCCGCGATAGTTGAACTAGTCATGGGGGCAAGTATCCCTGAAAGTACGCTCACCTACCTAGTTGGAAGCGGAGTTCTCCCCCTTAAATTCGCATCTTTTGGGTGAAACGGGTCACGCTAAATGTGAGCCCAAAACCGTTTCTAGATGCATGGTCCTTTGATTACACTTAGCGCCATGACCACAGCGCCCAAGCCGATCATCATCGTTTATTCCGATGATGCATCAGTGCGCGCGGCAATTGTCGCCGCCCTTGGCAAGCGGGTCGCATCCGATATCCCAGAGCACCAGATCCAGGAATTTGCCACAGGTCCTGCACTTCGAGCATTTGTGGATCGCAAGGGAGTCTCTGGTGAGCTACGGGCTGATCTATTTATTTTAGATGGCGAAGCCGTTCCTGAAGGTGGGATGGGAATTGCACGCCAACTCAAAGATGAAGTTTTCAATTGCCCGCCCGTTTTGCTAATTACTGGTCGGCGTGAGGATGCCTGGCTGGCGGCATGGTCGCGAGCTGAAGCAAGTGTTATTCATCCGATCGACCCATTTACCTTGGCAAATACCGTCGCAGATTTATTGCGCACCCAAACTGCCGCGTCAATTCGCTAAAAAGGGTCTTTAAAGATGAGCTCTCTTGATTGGGATGCTGCAATCTCCAAATTGGAAAATGGGCTAGATCTCACCCCGCAAGAGGCGCAATTTTTTATGCAAGAAGTTTTAGAGGATCGTTCCGAAAAGGAAGTTCTGAAAAAATTCTTAATTGCCCTGAAAAATAAAGGTGAAACGCCCGAAGAAGTTGGCGCCCTGGTAGATCAGATGTACCAACACTGTGCACCCATTTCAATTACGGCAAGATCAGTTGACACCGTTGGAACTGGCGGGGATGGCGCGCACACGATAAATATTTCAACGACTGCCGCGATTATCGCAGCCGCCGCTGGATCGCGAGTGGTCAAGCACGGAAATCGCGCCGCATCGTCAAAGTCTGGCGCTGCAGATTTGCTGGAAGCGCTAGGTGTCGCCATTAATTTAAATGGAGAACAAGTAGCCAGGACAGTTTCAGAGCTAGGAATTGGTTTCTGTTTCGCCCCTGTTTTTCATCCTGCGATGCGCTTTGCCGCTCCCGCCCGTAAAGAGCTGGCTACGGCAACCGTTTTTAATATCTTGGGTCCACTTGCTAATCCGGCGCGACCACAAGCGGCGGCAATTGGTGTTGCAAATGAGCGAATGCATCTGGTTATGGCGCAAGTTTTATCTGATCGTGGCGTCGAGGGATTTGTTTTTCGAGGCGATGATGGCCTTGATGAGATTACTTTGGCCACTTCAACTTCGGTTCTCTCAATCGGCAAAGGTGAGATAACCAGCGATCGCATTGATGCCAAAGATTTTGGCTTAGCCAATGCTCCCATCGAAGCGTTAGTTGGGGGAGATGCAAATGAGAATGCGCGAATCACTAAAGCCATTTTCAATGGCGAAAAGGGTGCGCCTCGCGATGCAGTACTTTTAAATGCTGCTGCAGCAATAGCTGCCTTTGATGGGGAAAAAGATTTAGGAATTCACGAGCGACTTAACAAATCCCTAAAGCAGGCGGCAAGCGCGGTGGATTCTGGTGCAGCCAATACCCTGCTTGAAAAGTGGGCGCTGCTGACACAGGAGATCGCTCAGAGTTAATCCAGGGCGCGTTTACTGCGTTTGCGTTTAAAGTTTACAAGTTCGTGCAAGGTTGTGACTTCGAAGGTGCCTAACCTTTCAAATATTCCGTGCAGCACATCGACGGTTGCTCGCGCATCATCTAGAGCTCGGTGCGTAGGCGATGTGGTTGCGCCGAAAAAGGTAGCAAGTGTTGAAAGTTTGCAATTGGGAACTTCATCTCGGTCCAGGACAGATCTTGCGATTCGGACGGTATCAATTACGGGATATGGGGGCCATGGGTATTGATGTTTCGTGGCAGCGGCTTTAAGAAAACCCAAATCAAATGGCGCATTGTGTGCCACTAGTACCGTTTCTTTATGCGAACCAAGGAATTCAAAAAAATCGGGAAGAACAGATTTGATTTTAGGCGCATCAGCCAGCATGTCATCAGTAATCCCAGTGAGCGAAGTTATGAACTCGGAAAGGCCATGCTGGGGATTGACGAAGGTCTGGAATTCTCCAATTATTTCTCCGCCGCGAACTTTCACGGCTCCGATTTCGGTAATGCCCGCACCGGTCGAGGGAGCCGCACCAGATGTTTCTAAGTCCAAAATTACAAAAACGACTTTGTGAAGAGGGCGATGATCAGCGACCTGTTTTTTCGCAATCTTTTCTTCACTCATAATTCATTAGCGTATTGCAGAACAGTGACATAA
>Ga0114980_10002538_pt1 | contig 12783 bp, 10 predicted proteins | sample S_140806_EF_Meta_FD_87018 | JGI IMG/M metagenome (GOLD analysis project Ga0114980, IMG submission 87018) | Freshwater microbial communities from Lake Simoncouche, Canada to study carbon cycling - S_140806_EF_MetaG | ecosystem: Environmental > Aquatic > Freshwater > Lake | place: Lake...
AAAAACGATGCCTGTCATTTATTATTCATCCAATGCCCTACTTGCCGCGAGGCTATGGAAGGCACTTGCTCCGATGCTTGTCACGATTTCATAAAACTACCGGCAGAAGAACAAGCAAATTTGAGAAAAGGGATTGACAAAGGTGCCATGATCTTTAATAAATCAAAAGACCATCCCCTTCGAAAACACCGAGATGAGTGGTTTGGCAAAACAAATACCCATCAAGAATAGAATTAAATACAAGAGCAAATTTCTACTATTTGAAAAATAATAGTAGGTTTGCACCCTAAAACCAAAAATAGTATGCATCCATCAACATTTGATTTAATGCAAGAAATGGGCCATGAGCAAGTGGTGTTTTGTAACGATAAACAAAGCGGACTTAGCGCCATCATCGCCATTCACAATACCACTTTAGGATCAGCATTGGGCGGCACCCGCCTATGGCATTACAGCAGCCATCAAGATGCGGTAGTGGATGCGCTTCGTTTAAGTAGAGGTATGACCTATAAAGCAGCTATCAGTGGTTTAAATTTAGGTGGTGGCAAAGCGGTTATCATCGCAGACCCATCTATGAAATCGGAAGCTTTATGGCGCCGATATGGAAAATTTGTAAACAGCCTTAATGGTAAATATATTACTGCAGAAGATGTAAACACCTCTGCAAGAGATATGGAGTATATCGCTTTAGAAACGAAACATGTAACAGGTGTTCCTGAATACATGGGTGGTAGCGGCGACCCTTCTCCTTTCACAGCGTATGGCGTTTTCATTGGTATGAAAGCAGCCGCTAAAAAACAATTTGGCTCTGAAGATTTAACTGGTAAAAAAGTAATGGTTCAAGGGGTAGGACATGTTGGTCAATACCTTGTTGGACATTTAGTAAACGCTGGTGCGAAAGTATATATTACCGATATTGATGCTCAAAAAATCAAACAAACGGTAGATGCGCATCGTAATGTAGAAGTAATCGACGCTAAAGGTATGTGGGATGTTGCTTTTGATATTTATGCACCGTGTGCATTAGGCGCTACTATCAACGATGATAGCATCAGCAAAATGAACTGTGCTGTAATCGCTGGCGCTGCCAACAATCAATTAGCAGAAGAAACTATTCATGGTAATAAATTAATTGAAAAAGGTATTGTATATGCTCCCGACTTTTTAATTAATGCTGGTGGTTTAATCAATGTTGGTGCTGAGTTAGACGGTTACAACAGAGAGCGCGTTATGAACAATGTAGAGAAAATCTTCGATAGAACATTAGAGATTTTCAACTATGCTGAAGCAGAAAAAATGCATGTGCAAGGCGCGGCAATAAAATTGGCAGAAAAACGCATTGCAGACATTGCTGCTATCAAATCAAGATTATAAGTTGAACTACTTTATAAAAAAAGCCCTGAAATTCGGGGCTTTTTTTATTATAAGAAGGGCGGATGTTGCAGTTGATCTATGAAATAAGGTAAAGCTTGTGGATGGGTAATAAGGGTAAATACAAGGCCATACAAAGCACCCCACAAATGGGCATCATGGCCAATATTGTCGGATTGGCGCTTGCCCATCACATACGAATAGATGACATAGCCTAAGGCAAACAAAATAAAATAAATGGGTATAATAAACTTGATATAAATAACACTCCAAGGCATAAATAAAACACAAGAAAACAATACCGCACTTACCGCACCACTCGCACCTACCGCCCTGTAGGCATAGTTGTTTTGGTGTTTTTTATAACTTGGTAATGCCGCAACAACGATGGCGCTTAGGTATAAGAAAATAAACTCCCCAGTAGAAAAAACACTATTTTCTAAAGCCGGTGCAAAAAAGAACAAACTCAACATATTGAAGAGCAAATGGGAATAATCGGCATGTACAAAGCCATGGGTAAGCATTTGGTAGCCTTTGCTTCGATCACGTTTGATGGTATAAGGACTGTAGGAAAGCTGATTAAAAAGCCAATCGTTCTGGAAAGCAACGATAGACACCAAGCAGGTAATGCCGATAACAACATAGGTAATCATACACTGAATTTTAAGTTTTAAAGATAATCAATTTAAATCGTGGATAAATTCTAACAACTTTTTTCTCGCTTCAACAAAGCGAGTGTATCTTTGTTTTATAAAAAACAATTTCATGTTAACGCTACACAATCAAACTAATTTTTACAAAGGAAAAGTACGTGATGTATATACCATCAACGACCAATATTTAGCTATGATCGTAAGCGATCGTATTTCTGCTTTCGACGTGGTATTGCCTCGTCCAATCCCTTACAAAGGCCAAGTGCTCAACCAAATTGCTGCAGGCGCTTTAAAAGCTACCGAAGATATTTTACCAAATTGGCTTATGGCTACGCCATTACCTAATGCCAGCATTGGCTTGAAATGCGAAACCTTTCCTGTGGAAATGGTGGTGCGTGGCAACTTAACGGGCCATGCATGGCGCACCTACAAAAGTGGATTGCGCAGCTTATGTGGCGTTAGCTTAGCAGAAGGCTTAAAAGAAAATGATTTTTTTGCAAGTCCAATTATTACACCTACCACTAAAGCACACGAAGGGCACGACGAAGATATTAGTCGTGAGGAAATTATCAGCAGTGGCATAGTGGCTAAAGAACAATACGAGCAACTTGAGCGCTACACCCTTGCCTTATTTGAAAGAGGTAAAAAAATGGCTGCAGAGCGCGGATTGATTTTAGTAGATACTAAATATGAATTTGGTTTTATTGGAGATACCATTTACTTAATCGATGAAATACACACACCCGATTCTTCTCGTTATTTCTATGCCGATGGTTTTGAAGAACGTCAAGCAAAAGGCGAAGCACAAAAACAATTGAGTAAAGAATTTGTTCGCGAATGGTTGATGGAGAACGGCTTTCAAGGTAAAGAAGGACAACAAGTTCCAACCATGACAGATGAAGTAGTAAACGCTATCTCTGCTCGTTATATTGAATTATACGAACAAGTAACCGGAAAAACATTTGAAAAACAAACAGTAGCAGAAGCCGACATGGCTGCTATCTTAGACCAAGCCATTGCTGCGCTTTAAGAGCCCCACGCACGCTATCTCAGCTGAAGGGTGCGACGCAACGGAAGATGAGCAAGGTACTCAAGCTGATAAACAAAATAAAAAATATGCCAACCTATAAAGATAGTTCTCGAATTATAAAAGCGCCTACTGGCAATACCTTGAATTGTAAAAATTGGGTAGCCGAAGCTGCGTATAGAATGATTCAAAATAATTTGGATCCAGAAGTAGCCGAAAAACCAGAGGAACTGGTTGTATATGGCGGTATTGGTAAAGCTGCGCGCGATTGGGAAAGTTTTGATAAAATTCTTGCCTTACTAAAAACGCTCGAAGAAGACGAAACCTTGTTGGTGCAAAGTGGCAAACCCGTTGGCGTATTGCGATCACACAAAGATGCGCCTCGTGTAATTATTGCTAACTCCAACTTGGTGGGCCGCTGGGCTACATGGGAGCATTTCCGTGAACTAGAAGCGAAGGGCTTGATGATGTATGGACAGATGACCGCTGGTAGCTGGATCTATATTGGCTCGCAAGGAATTGTGCAAGGCACTTACGAAACCTATTTGTCCTTAGCCAACATACATTATAATGGCAGCCTCAAAGGCACCTTGAATGTAACTGCTGGCTTAGGTGGAATGGGTGGCGCTCAGCCGCTGGCCATTACTATGAATGAAGGCGTTGCCTTGGTAGCAGAAATGGAAGCGTGGCGCATTCAAAAAAGAATAGAAACGCGCTACTTAGATGAAGTGGCTCCTACAATCGACGAAGCTATTGACCGTGCCTTAGCGGCAAAAGCTGCTGGCGAAGCGGTTTCTATTGGTGTATGCTGCAATGTGGTAGATTTATTACAACGCTTGATTGATAGAAATATAGCCATAGATACACTTACCGACCAAACTTCGGCACATGATGAATTAATTGGCTATTTCCCAGAGGGCTTAAGTGTAGATGAAGCCAATGCATTGCGCGAAAGTGATAAAGACACCTATTCTCGTCGTTCTTTAGATACGATGGCGCATCATGTAAAACTGATGTTGGAATTGCAAAGCAGAGGCGCTATCACGTTCGACTATGGTAATAACCTTAGAGGACAAGCGCACGATAAACGTGGGGTTGAAAATGCCTTTAATTTCCCAGGCTTTGTGCCTGCCTATATCCGTCCGTTGTTCTGCGAAGGTAAAGGTCCGTTTAGATGGGTAGCGCTAAGTGGCGATCCGGAAGATATTTATACTACCGATGCCGCTTTAAAAGAATTATTCCCCGATAATAAAGGATTGCACCGATGGTTGGGTATGGCAAAAGAAAAAATTGCCTTCCAAGGATTGCCTTCCCGCATTTGTTGGTTGGGCATGGGCGAACGCGAAAAAGCTGGCTTGTTGTTTAACGAATTGGTGCGCACTGGAAAAGTAAAAGCACCGATTGTAATTGGCAGAGACCATTTAGATTGCGGATCGGTAGCCTCTCCAAACCGAGAAACAGAAGCTATGAAAGATGGCAGCGATGCCGTTGCCGATTGGCCTATTCTCAATGCCTTAATTAATACGGCAGGCGGTGCTAGTTGGGTGAGCTTCCACCACGGAGGTGGCGTGGGCATGGGCTATAGCTTACATGCCGGCATGGTCATTGTGGCCGATGGATCTGCAGATGCAGAAGCGCGCTTGCGTAGAGTATTACACAACGACCCTGCTATGGGCGTATTGCGCCATACCGATGCAGGCTACGATTTAGCAACTGAAACGGGTAAAGCACACGATTTAAATATTTGGTAATGTATAGAATTGGACAAGGAATTGATTTCCATAAAATGGTAGCGGGACGCGCTTTATGGTTAGGCGGTGTGCAGATACCTCACCACCAAGGGCTCTTAGGCCACAGCGATGCCGATGTGCTTTTACACGCTATTTGCGATGCTCTTTTGGGCGCTTTAGCCTTAGGCGATATTGGCGTACATTTCCCAGATACGAGTGCTGAATATAAAGATATTGACAGTAAAGTTTTATTGGCTAAAACATATCAGTTGATCAGCGATAAAGGATATGGCATTGTCAATATCGACAGCACCTTATTGTTGCAAGCACCTAAAATAAAACCTCATATCCCCGCTATGCAAGCATGTATAGCAGCAATACTACATTTAGATATCGATGCTATTTCAATAAAAGCAACTACTACCGAAGAACTAAGTTTTATAGGCAGAGAAGAAGGGGCCGTGGCCACTGCCAATGTCTTGTTGATGAAAAATAAGTAGCAAGAGCCTTCGGGCTCTTTTTTTATGAGACGAGCTTGGGGTCGCTGCTCAGCTTCCTTGCGTCGCACCCTTCAGCAAAAAAATGCTATGGAACAATTCCACCTGCAAACCCATAAAACAAATAAAAATTAGTAATTTCGCGCACGCATTATGATGAAAAATATTAGAAACTTCTGCATTATCGCTCATATCGACCATGGTAAATCTACCTTGGCCGATCGTTTATTGGAATTTACCAAAACCATCTCCGACCGAGACATGCAAGCTCAGTTCTTAGACGATATGGATTTGGAGCGAGAAAAAGGCATTACCATTAAAAGTCATGCCATCCAAATGAGCTACGAATGGAAAGGCACTACCTATAAACTCAACCTTATTGATACGCCCGGCCATGTGGATTTTAGCTATGAAGTATCACGTGCCTTGGCTGCATGCGAAGGGGCTTTACTTTTGGTAGATGCCTCTCAAGGTATACAAGCACAAACGATCAGCAATCTATATTTAGCCCTAGATAATGATTTAGAGATCATTCCTGTTATCAATAAAATTGATATGGAAGGAGCCATGATACCGGAAGTAACGGATCAGATTGTTGAGCTAATTGGTTGTAAACCAGAAGATATCATCTTAGCATCGGGCAAAAGTGGCATTGGTATTGAAGAAGTATTGACCGCGGTTATTGATCGCATTCCGGCACCAAAAGGAAAACCTGAAGAGCCTTTGCAAGCGTTAATATTCGATTCGGTATTCAACTCTTTTCGCGGTATCATCGCTTATTTTAGAATATTCAATGGTAGTATTAAAAAGAACGATCAAGTACAATTTGTGCATAGTGGCAACCATTACTATGCCGATGAAGTGGGCGTTTTGAAAATGGGCTTATCGCCACAAAACGAAGTGACTACCGGCGATGTAGGCTATATCATCACGGGTATTAAAAATGCTAAAGAAGTAAAAGTAGGCGATACCATCACCCTACTCAAAAACCCAAGTCAAGAGACGGTAAAAGGTTTTGAAGAAGTAAAACCCATGGTATTTGCGGGGATCTTCCCTGTAGAAACCGACGATTTTGAAGAGCTCCGCGAGTGTATGGAGAAATTGCAACTCAACGATGCCTCCCTCACCTTTGAACCCGAGACTTCGCAAGCTTTAGGTTTTGGTTTCCGTTGCGGCTTCTTAGGTATGTTGCACATGGAGATTATCCAAGAGCGTTTGGAGCGCGAGTTCAACCAAATGGTGATTACCACCGTTCCCAATGTAAGTTTTATCGCGCACCTCAATAGCGGCGAAACCCTTATTGTAAATAACCCTACCGAAATGCCCGATCCTACAAAACTAAAAAGTTTTGAGGAGCCTTTTATTCGTGCACAAATTATTACATCGCCAGATTATATCGGTAATATCATGAGCTTATGCTTAGGCAAAAGAGGGATGCTCATCAATCAAACCTATTTAACGCCAACGCGTGTAGAACTTACTTTTGAGATGCCTTTGACGGAGATTGTATTTGATTTTTATGATAAACTAAAATCAAGTACCCGCGGTTATGCCTCTTTCGATTATTACCCAATTGACTATAGAGAAAGTGATATCGTAAAAATGGACATCTTATTAAACAGCGAGAAAGTAGATGCTTTGAGTGCTTTAATTCATAGAAGTCGCTCACAAGATTTTGGTCGTAAATTATGTGCAAAATTAAAAGAATTATTACCGCGTCAACAATTCTTAATTGCCATCCAAGCTGCCATTGGCGCTAAAATTGTAGCGCGTGAAAACATCTCTGCTATGCGCAAAGACGTAACCGCAAAATGTTATGGTGGGGATATTTCTCGTAAACGAAAATTATTAGAGAAACAAAAAGAAGGTAAAAAACGTATGCGCCAAATTGGAAGCGTAGAGATTCCACAAGACGCGTTTTTAGCCGTATTAAAATTAGACGAATAATTGCGTCATCGCAAAGAAAAGAAGTAAGCCATTAATGGCTACTTCAAATACATAAGCACTACAAGAGGCATAGTAGCGAATACATACCATCGCAGCTATGCCTCTAATTATTTCTACGCCACTCCATGACGGTGGTGCATACGACAAAACCATATAAACGAGCACTAACAGATACAGCAACGCATGAAAAATTCTGGGGCTATAACTGTTAGCTAGCGTGCACACTTGGTTAGTGGTATCTTTTGCTGCATCACGCGCATCGAAAAGACAACAAGAAATCCATACCATAAAACTATAACGGAACAACAACACTAGATCCATATTTGCCATCATGCGCATAGGCAAGTAAGCGGATGCCAACACCCATACCCCGCTGAGCACAAAAGGCTTAAGCTGTCCATAACGATTCAAGGGTTTAATACCCCAGTTTTCTAAAAGCGGATAAGAATATAGCAATGACACCAGTGCTAATATAAGTCCGAAGCCCACCACATACATAGGCAAGCAGCTGCTCAACAGCATGAGAAGGAGCAAAGGCCCTATAGGTGATGCTTGCTTTATAAATGCATACAGCGATGCAGGTTTAGAAGCTTGATGATAAAATATATGATGCCATTGATAGGCCGTGTAGGTAGCCAGGAATAGGGCACCCATATAAGCGAGTGCGGTGTAGCTAAGCGTAGCAGGACTTTGATAAAAAAGTACCGCAGGCAAACTACACGCTACGAAAGCTATATAATATTGCCGATCGACTAATAATTTTGCAGTGCGAAGTATACGAGACAACATAGAAAAAAACACGACCGAAGTCGTGTTTAATAATTATAATGGAATATTTCCGTGTTTGCGTTTTGGAGTAGCTACCTGTTTGTTTTCTAACATCGCATAGGCTTTAATTAATTTCAAGCGTGTTTGCGATGGTATGATCACCTCATCGATGAAGCCTCTAGCAGCAGCTCCATATGGGTTAGCAAATTTATCTAAGTACTCTTGTTCTTTCTCTTTCCATTTTGCTTCTTTATCAGCAGCTTCACTAATTTCTTTTTTGAAAATAATTTCAGCTGCACCTTTTGCACCCATTACCGCGATCTCCGCGTTTGGCCATGCAAAATTGAGATCGGCACCAATATGTTTTGAATTCATCACATCATACGCACCACCATAAGCTTTTCTAGTAATTACAGTGATTTTCGGCACTGTTGCTTCGCTCAATGCATATAATAATTTTGCTCCATTGGTAATAATACCATGCCATTCTTGATCGGTACCCGGCAAGAAACCTGGAACATCTACCAATACGAGTAATGGTATATTGAAGGCATCGCAAAAACGAACGAAGCGCGCCGCTTTTTTACTGGCATCAATATCTAAAACGCCCGCTAAACAAGCTGGTTGATTTGCCACCACACCAATACTTCTTCCACCAATGCGTGCAAAACCAACGATGATATTTTCAGCATATTGTTTGTGTACTTCTAAGAAACTATCAGCATCTACCACTTGCTCTATCACCTCTTTCATATCATAAGGCTGATTAGCACTTTCAGGCACAATAGTATTTAAGGCACTGCGCAGTTCATCGCCCATTTCATATTCCCATTGCGGTGCTGCCTCTTCGCAATTTTGAGGCATATAGCTCAATAATTTTTTTACATACTCGATACATTCTACTTCGTTGGCCATGGCAAAATGCGTAACTCCCGATTTAGAAGCATGCGTAGTAGCCCCGCCCAATTCTTCACTACTCACTTCTTCATGCGTAACCGTTTTTACTACATTCGGGCCCGTTACAAACATGTACGAAGTTTTCTCGACCATTAAAATAAAATCGGTAATGGCTGGAGAATACACAGCACCACCAGCGCAAGGGCCCATAATAGCCGACAACTGAGGAATAACACCCGAAGCTTTTACATTGCGATGAAAGATATCGGCATAGCCGCCCAAAGACACAACGCCTTCTTGGATACGCGCACCACCACTATCATTCAAGCCAATTAATGGGGCACCATTTTGCACCGCCAAATCCATAAGTTTACAAATTTTTTCGGCATGTGTTTCCGACAAGCTACCACCAAACACGGTAAAGTCTTGTGAGAACACATAAATCAATCGGCCGTTTACGGTTCCATATCCTGTAATAACACCATCGCCTAAATACGATTCTTGCTCCATGCCAAAATCTTTGCATCGATGTGCTACCAACATACCAATCTCTTCAAACGATCCTTCATCTAACAATAATTGAATACGCTCACGAGCGGTAAGTTTACCTTTTTTATGTTGACTTTCTATGCGAGCAGCACCACCGCCTAATAAAGCAGCAGCTTGTTTTTCTTGTAAAATCGAAACCTTGTTCATGTGAAATTAAAATTATCCTACAAACCTACTTGTTTTAATTCGTACCTAAAAATTTTGTGCAAAAAAAATGAGTTGATTTGCTATCCATTAAGGCTCATCGTAGCTTATTAAAACTTAACTTTGTGTAGCGTAATTATAAAAAAATTGAAAAAAAGTTATTCCATCATTTCCTTAAAGACATTAGACCAACTATTAGAAAGCGAACGTTTTGAACCGCTGCTGAGTTGGGGCTTGCGCATGGGCATTGCCGCATGTGTACCGCTCGTATGGGGCATCTACACCCACCACGAAACAGAGGGTGGATTTATCACCTTAACCGCAGAAGCCATTGGCTGGATGGAATTGAAAGGCAATTTCACACAGCGCTTGAAAGTATTGCTTATTGCTATTTTATTTGCCATGGGCTTTGGGTTTTTAGGTAGTAGCTCGGGCACCGTATTATCCTTGAGTGTCTTTTTTATGTTTGTTGTAGGTTTTCTAACTGGCCTCTTCAAAAATATCGGTGAGCGTGGGAGTGGTTTAGCCATTAGTATTTTTGTCATGTTCATCTTCACTAATGCTTATCCCTGCCCCATTGAAGAAGTACTAAGCAAAAGAATTGTATGGATAGGCATTGGTGGTTTATGGAGTTTAATTTTGGGTGTGCTCTTCAGCATTTTTATACCCGTACAAAAACCCTATCGTAGAAGCATAGCCCTCATTTGGAAGAGTATTGCTGCCTTGCAGCATACGCTATCAGAAGGCTTTAATCAGCGAGGCAAAAAAAATAACATACGAGCTATTTATTTAAGCGAACGAGAAGTGCGCAATGCCTTAGATAACTCCTTGCAATTTCATGCAAAATTAGCGCATCAAGTAGCGCAGCAAAACAAACAAGAATTAGAGTTAGCGCAAATTAGAAAAGCGGCTGCCCTTATTGGAAGTATCACTGCCAATATAGAAGAGGAGCTGCGCAACTTGGCCTACAACAAAGAAACAGAATTAGCATGCATTGCTTTGTATGGCGTTATGAAAGCGCATGAACAATTGTGCAATCGCATGGCTTATTTTATCTTGTCGCTCCAAAAAGAAGATTATTTATTAGTTAAAGTGCAAATCAATCGTTTGCAAAAATTAAATGCGCTCTTTTACAAAAAACACCTTGCTGATACGACCCACCAAAACGCATACGCAAAACGCATCTATTTGAGCTATGAACGTATTTTAAAATTAATGACAAAAGTGTTATCCGTTATTAATGAACACGATAAAGAAGCACTTACCTTTCAATCGTATGGCTTATATAAAACCTTGTATATCCTGCAACCCAAAGAATGGTTGCAACATTTACAAACACTGTTCCATATAAATACCTTCACCTTTAAATTTGCATTAAGAGCCGCTATTGCTAGCACGATTGGCTATCTTATCTATCGACTTGCCCATATACAATATGGCTATTGGATTCCATTCACTACACTGATTGTAATGCAACCCTATGTGACAACCACCAACAAAAAAGCAATAGAGCGCATAGCTGGTACATTTTTAGGTATTCTTGCCGGCGCATTAGTATTAAGCACACCTGGCACCTTGCACTTGAAAGAACTCTTGTTTTTTATATCTGCCATGTGTATGATCATCAGTATAAAACGAAGCTATTCTTTATCTACCTTTTTTATCACCTTAAGTTTAGTATTGTTATACTCCGTTGATGAAGCGCTTACCTATACGGTCTTAATACAACGCCTTATAAGCACTACTATTGGCGCTTCGCTTGCGGTAGTAGCAGGCTTTCTATTCTTACCCACCTTTGAAAAGAATTGGTTACCAAAACATATCCTACAAGCTATTTCTAAGAACTTTAATTATTTCCAATGCAGCATGCAAGAAACTTCGCTGCCATGGACCCGCTTTAAGCGTTTGGCCGAATCGCACAATAGCATCGCATTTGATTCGCTACAACGCTACATGCAAGAACCTTTGCACGATAAAAAGAAAGTGACCGCCTACTATGCCTTACTCACGCATATCGTTCGCATAACGAGAGAGCTCAATAAATTCAATATTGAAAAAGAGGATACAGTTGCTACCGCTACACCCGCGCAAGCTGCTGACGTCGATCGCATACGGGAGATTCTAAACTGCTTTGATGATATTAAAATACAGTTGTCGCAGCAAGTTACATTGAAAGAATGGGAACGATTAAATATTGACATTAGCCAATTGCCGCTATTATCTACCTATCAACGCAATTCTTTGTACAAGATTCATTTTGAAATACATGCTATCAAAGATGATCTTGAATTTTTAAGTTCACAATTACAAGCTACTACATAATGAATTTTTTAGGGCATGCCTTGCTTTCTGGTACGGACGAAGCACTTTTATTGGGCAATATGATGGGTGATTTTATAAAAGGAAAATTGGCCTTACAACAGTTCCCTCAAAAAGTTCAAGAAGGCATTTTATTGCATAGAGCCATTGATCAATATACCGACCAGCACCCTGCGTTAATTAGAGCACAATTACTTTTCAAAGCACGCTACCAACGCTATTCCGGCGCCATCATCGATACGCTTATGGATCATTTTTTAGCTAATGATGCGAAATACTTTGCACATGATGCAGCACTCCTGTCGTTCAGCGAACAGACCTATGCTTCTTTAGCGAAGCAGTCGAGCTTTTTTGCGCCACCTTTCGTAAAAGCCTTTGAAAGCATGCAACAACACAACTGGTTGTATAATTACAAAACAACGGTTGGGATGAAAAAATCATTGGAAGGACTTTCTAGAAGAGCTACTTATTTAGGCGATACGCAAGAGGCTTTCGATATTTTTATGGCACATTATTTTTATTTAAACAATTGTTATTATGAATTTATAGAAGACATGTGTATTTTTGCAAACCAATACAGATCGAATCTTACACATGAAACTATTACCCACTAAATTATATACCACTGCTAGTTTATTTTTATTCACCTTATTGTCGTGTCAGTTTGCCAATGAAAATGCAAAAGCACACACGCATTTTTTACTAGAGCCCGAAACCTTTGAAACCAATACGCTACAATCGAATGTAAGCACGAGTCCGGAATGGGAGCTCATAAAACAACGCATCGATTCGTTTTATAATAAACAAATGGCTGCCGGTTTTAACGGTTCTGTTTTAGTAGGTTATAAAGGCAAAATTATATACGAGCAATATTATGGCAT
>Ga0114980_10002540_pt1 | contig 12780 bp, 16 predicted proteins | sample S_140806_EF_Meta_FD_87018 | JGI IMG/M metagenome (GOLD analysis project Ga0114980, IMG submission 87018) | Freshwater microbial communities from Lake Simoncouche, Canada to study carbon cycling - S_140806_EF_MetaG | ecosystem: Environmental > Aquatic > Freshwater > Lake | place: Lake...
CTTGTATCACATAAATATTGAAAGTCATCCATTATACAATCGATTACTCCCCTATAGTTTGTAACTATTTCATCAAACGGACAAGTTTTATATCCGTTAAGTTTTGTATTTCGTATACCCATTTTTACACCTATCTTTGCACTATCACAATTCCATCCTAAAGATATACCTTCCTGATTCATACATAATTATTATGTTGATGGTTTAAATAATAAATGTACAAAAACTGGTTATTAATTATCATCATAGTCATTGCGTTACTTCATACTATCGGAGGTGGACTTGCTGATATGTTTGGAGGAGGATTCTTTACTGCTCAACACGGTTGGAATGAAGGACTTATTTATATGCTTTTAGCACTTGTAGTTGCGATTGCTATGAAGTGACTACCAATTGATTTCCATCTCTTGAACACTCCAAAACTCTGATGTATTGTTTGGAAGCTGTCGCCTAATAATGTAAGGTAGCTTTCTCTCTGCAATTTCCTTCTTCGCAACGGTCCATACAAACATAGGGTCCGATGTCTTGAGTCCTTTCAAATCAATCAAAGGCTTAGCTCCTTCTGCTAGTTGTTGTGCGCGAGTTGCAATCAAAGCTGTATATTCATACTTTGTGAAATAAGGCTGTGTAATACGAGGTTGTTTGATCATTTCTGCCACTTCGGCACGAAAGACAGGGCGCACTTCAGGATGTAAATCAATTGCACTCATTATACCTTACTCTTGAGTTGGACTTCTTTTGTCCGTTTTACACGTCGCACACGTCGCACACGTCGCACAGCTCCTTTTATACATCGCACAGCTCCTTCTATTCTCACGAATACATAAATGCCAGTTCTTCCAACACAACCTTCTGATGTTACAAGAGTTGCAAGAGTTGCAGCAACTTTTACACCGGATCCAACGAAACAGTCCAGAACCTTCGTGGCTCCTCTGAAATACGATATTGGAACACTTACCAAGGCTGAGTTTCCTGGACAAGGAAGTGTTCTTGCAACACCTCAATGGAAATCACCTAACTTTGTTGGCGGACGTATTTTCCGTCTCTAATCACAAATGCCGACTTTGTCTGCTTCGGATTATACAACATTCATTAAAGCACAGGCAGCGTCTCAGGCGTATCGTAATGGAACTGTGCCGATTCCAATTCAAACCCGTGCTCAACCTTTTCTATCACAATCTATCTTGAATGCTCAGTTGCTTACAAGTCAAGCAGCCTATGCAGTTACACCTTCTACTACAGTTGTAGAAAGAGTACCCACTACAATCAGTGCCGCATCGGCCACAACACTTACGGGTGCAGCATCAACTGATTCCGGTACAACAGTTACATATACTTCATCTGTAGCTCATGGTTTAACTGCTGGAATGGTAGTTACAATTTCAGGATTTACTACTACAACTGCTTTTAATCTTTCTAACCAAACTGTTATTGTAAATGGACTTACTGCTACCCAGTTTAAGGTTGAAAATACTGCATCAGGAACTGCAGAAACAACGTCTACAACTGGTCGTATTAACGGATATGTATACTACACTACAGCTGCAGCTCACGCTCTTACTGTAACAAATATCCAGAATATAACAATTACTGGACTCTCTACATCTGCATTCAATTTAACTTTAGCTAATGTTGCTCTTGTTCCAAGTTCAACTGTCTTTGCAGTTGCAAATTCAGCAACAGGATCTGCTGTAACAGGTGCATCTGGAGTCATAAATGTGACACGATATCCCAATCCAAATAGTACGATTGTTAGAAATGCTCGTGTTCGTCCTTACAATGGTATTGGATACGTAAATAATCCAAAAAGTTTAGTTACATTAACACAGTCAGGAACATTGAGTTCAGGTAAGACACAACAAGTAGGTGGTCTTCCTACTACAGCTGCAAAATGGTCTGGTGTTTATGCTCCAACACCACAGTTGGCTCGTGTGGATACAAAGGCTACTGGGGCATATAAAGCAGTTCGTCAACCAGTTTAAGGGGTCTACGGGCCACGTCCCACAAGGGGTCTACGGGCCCCGTGCCGCTTGTTTCCAAGTAGCATCACACACAGCACACTGATACATCCATACTACATTTTTAGCATCTAACTTGATGCCAACAATGTTAGATTCCTTACCTTTAGTACTACAGACTGGATTTGGACATTTCATCACTGTAAACCGAGGAAGTGTCGGATCATGCTTGAGATACGGGTTGATAGAGTATTGAATCGACGTATCTTGCATTAAATCGTGATCATAGACCACTGGATTCTCTTTGGTAATAGGCTCCTCGTATTCACACTGTCTACACTTCAGAAAGGCTGACCCTTCTCGCTCTTCAATGCTATACATCATATTATCGCATTTCATACAAAACTTCATTCTGTATCTAGGTCTACTTGTACTAAAGAGCTTCCATTTTTTTGGAAGGCTATGCGCGTTTAAAATGGAAGTTTAGCTGCAATGTAATCCCTCTTAGTATTACAGGATGCCTATTACGAAGCTTGACCTTTTCCTAAATGGCGATCCCGATTCTCCTAGTGAGACCAAAAGAGCGGGATTTCGTGTTACAGATAAAAGTCCATTTAACTTATGGTCGTTTGATAATCGAGAAAAGTGGAATGTTCCCGAGGATTCTATGGATGATTTTCGGAAGCTTTATTGTGCAGATTTGAAGAACTCAGTTCCAAGATATCTGACCGAGAAGAATACTACAATTGGACAACTTCGTATTGATCTTGATATCAAGTTTGATGGACGTGTTGATGAACACCGTCATAATCAAGAACAGGTTCTGAAGTTTATCCAGGGCTATATGGCAGAAGTGAAGAAGTATATTCAGATCAATGAGAATGTTCAAATCTATGTTCTAGAGAAAGATAGTCCTACATTTGATACAGCAAAGAAGATCTCTAGTTCTGGTGTTCATATTCAAGTCCCTACTCTAAAGACTAATGCTGGTGTTGAACAAGCTATTCGAAGATCTATTCTTCATCAACGCAAGATGGAAGAATATTTTAATGGTCTTGAGTTTCGTGGAAAGTGGGAAGATGTGTATGATAAACAGCCTCTAACACATACAAATAATTGGACACTTCTTGGATCTAAGAAAAAGGATGGTATGCCTTATCAAATTCGTTATGTCGTAGATTGGAATTATGAAACGGGAGATGTTAGTACAGAAGAATATACATCTGTTCCAATCACACCTGAATTGATGAAGCTTTTATCGGTCAGATCTGCTTCAACTGAGGAATCTCCAATGACTGAATTTGGAAAGCAAAATATTCATGTTCAACCTGAACGTGAAGTTGTTCAAATTTCAGGAGGACGTGCTACCGCAGCAGGTCGTGGACGTCAGGCAACGCGCGTTGAAGATGCTCCTTCACGAGGAAGCTCTCCTGGTCGCAACTATATGGCACCTCTAACTGAGGCAAAACTAAACTACTACGAGAGTCATATTAATAATCTTGCAGAGTTTCGTTATACAAGCTATGCCGATTGGATTAATGTAGGTCAATGTCTAAAGAACATTCATCCAGACCTAGTGGATCTTTGGTTTGATTTTAGTTCAAAGATCGGAGACACTTATAATCAACGAGAAGCTCTAACTAAGTGGAACTCATTTGGGTTTAGAACAGATGGTCCAAAACTGAGTGAGAATTCTCTTCGAAACTGGTCACGCACAGACAATCAGGAGGGATATCAAAGAGCAGAGGACGCTAATATTGATCGTCTTATTGAGGAGTCTGCAATGACTGCTACCGAAAATGATGTAGCACGAGTTGTCTTTGCAAGATTCGGAGATGAATTCAAGTGTGCTCGATATGGAACAAACTCTTGGTATCAATTTGTTGGTAATGGATGGCGTGAAACAGATGGAGGAATTGCTCTTCGATGTAGATTGTCCCAAGAAATATCAAAAAACTATCTGGATAAGGAGCAGTCTGAGTTTGTGACAATCCGAAATTTAGGAAGTTGCGATCACAAGCAACCTGACCCAGAGTGCCCAGTCTGTACTGCAGAGTCTAGAAAGAAGGCATTCTCTAGCATGAGGCTTAAGTTGAAGAAGACAAGTTTCAAATCAGATGTGATGAAAGAGTGTCGTGAGCTCTTCTTAGACGAATCATTTGCAGGTAAGCTAGATGAGAACAAGAATCTAATTGGATTCAATAACGGTGTATTCGATACGATGACAATGGAGTTTCGTCAAGGTCAACCTGAGGATTACGTTAGTTTCTCTACAAAGCTTGATTACGATGATAACAAACCTTATACAGCGTTTGAATGTTGGGCTGAAATTGATAAGTTTATGCGAGAGGTTCTACCAGATCAAACGGTTCGCAACTACTTTGTTCATCACTTGAGTACATGCCTATCAGGTGGAAATGAAGCTCAAAAGTTTCACATTCTGACTGGATCTGGTTCAAATGGTAAATCTATGTTGATGAACTTGATGTCGACTGCAATGGGAGACTACACTTGCAAAGCTCCGATCTCACTTTTAACACAAGGTCGTAATAAATCGGCTGCTGCTGCTCCTGAGCTTGTACGTATGAAGGGACGTCGATTTGTGACAATGCAAGAACCTGATGAGGAAGTTCCTTTGAATACAGGTTTGATGAAGGAATTGGCTTCATGTGAGAAGATCACATGTCGAGATTTGTATCAAGGATCTAAGCAGATGATTGACTTTGACATTCAGGCACGTTTCCATTTGGCGTGCAATGAGAAACCAAAGATCAATGCAACGGATGGAGGTACTTGGCGCCGTCTCTGTGTTGTCGGGTTCACTAGCAAGTTTGTTGCGGATCCAAAACTACCAAATGAAAAGCCAATCGATGAATCACTTGTCGCAAAGATGGTGAGTACTGAATGGGCTACGTGCTTTATCTCGTATCTAATTGCTGTCTACAAAGAGGGTAATGGATGGCGCAAGATTGTACCTCCTGCAAAAGTGATGGAGTATACGAATGAGTATCAGGAGGAGTCGGACGTTATCGCCCGTTTCATCCGTGAGTTTGTACATCCTCTTGAACCTGGTGCTGAAGTAGAGCCCGTTACAACAGGAACAATGAACCGACAATTGAAGGAATGGAAACAGAATAATGAAATCTTTAAGGGTTCTCCTGCAGAACTAAAGAAGCGAATGGAGACTGTGTATGGAAAGCATCCACCTACCGGATGGACTTCCTTCCGGTTCGGGCCCGCTTAGATTGGTAACGCTTAGAACCCTTGCGACCGGACCGTGTTCTGCGACGACGAGCACCAGTGATAGATGGATCCGCTGTTGCTGGAGGAAGAGTTGAGACAGATTGAGTTTCAGGTTCAGTTTTTCCCCATGAGAACGGATTATACCAAGCCATTTATTATAATCTTACCAATTTTTTAAATGGAGCTACCTCCTCAAGATGAAGCAGATTTATTCTCATATGTTTTAGCAGAAAAATCTGACACACGATGTCCTATTGAATGTTTAAATCGTATACCTGATATTATACGACGAGCAAATCAAAGACTTTCAATTACAGTCTATCGTGGACAAAAAAACATGCAGACTACAATTGATTTCAATGAAGGAAGAAAGAACTTTATCTCTACATCACTTGACAGTAGAGGAGCAGTTAATTTTACAGATACTACTGAAGAATCAAAATTTAGTAGACTTAAACAGGCTAAGTGTTGTTTGTTCACAATTCATTTGAAGAGAGTACTTGCAATTAGACTTCTAGATGTATCTTTTAAACGTGCTAAATCAGGTGAACTAAATCATCTTCTATTACTTACACAAAATCCACAGAGCTCAAACCGCAACGATCTTTTTAACGAATATATTTCTAACGAAGAGGAGGTGATTGTACTTGGAGGTGGAACTTTCTATAAAGATGAAAAAGCTACAAATCCAGGCTTTTTACAAACTAAAAGTGGACATTTTGAAACTTGGTATGTAGATCAATCTCCATCTAAAGATGATTCAATTGTATGGGAAGAATGGATGGTTTCAAACAAAGGCAAAAATGTAGTTTTAAAACTTAATGATAAACCCGGTGTTGAAACTAGAATCAATGCTAAACCACATACTATCTATAAATTAAAAGCAACATTCCTTATTGATAAACTAACAAAAACCAAACTTGAAAAACTAGGATATAAAGAAGCTCCGAATAATTATTCAGATTATTCAAATATTCTCTTAGTTGAGAAGCCTTTTTCAGTAATCGAACCTTATGTAGACAGAATTAATATTCCATTTAAGTTTCTTTACGAGAATAAGGTAATCGTGGGTGATCGTAAGCTGAATGTGGTCTTAGACATTGACAATACACTTGTAGAATTCATACTAAAGAACGATGGAAAATGGGATGAACTTCCTGAGACTGAACGTAGCAAATATAAGTTTAAGGATGGATTTGTTCTTCGTCCTCACTTTCATACATTTTTCAAAACTCTCAGGGGTCTCGTGAAATCCGTTAATTTATGGACTTGGTCTGATGTTGAATACGGAAACACTGTTGCAAAAATGATTACTGCTGAAACAGGTTGCCCTATTCAAAATGTTTGGGGTGATGTTGATGCAGAAGCTTCTGGTGAAAAAATAGGTAACGGTAAAGATTTGTACTATCTGTGGTATACTAAAAATATCTTTCAACCTTGTGATACAATCATCGTTGATGATCTACCATCTAATTCTGTAAATTCATCTAACTATCAGAATGGAATTTTGGTAAAACCTTTTGCATTGTGGGGGCGTGTTAAGAAGAATCAACCTTATGGACCCTATCAAGACCTGTCGGGAGACGACACACTCTTGAAAGTTTTGGAAGAGTTGAAGAAAATAGAAAATGATAAAAACGTATGCTCAGATGGAAAGGAGGAAACACCACCCTTGGAAGATGCAATACGTATTAATGAAAGTGGAGGAAGAAGAAGGCGCCGCAAATTTACTCGACGCGCTTTGCGCCGATACGTGACAAAACGTAAGTTCTAAGGAGTCCAATTGTGAAGATGACCAAGACGAATGACACCACGAGGTTGACGAATGCAACCAAGACCTCACCGAGCTTGAGGGTGACTCCGCCCATTGTCACTGAGAAAGCACCAACACCTTTGCCGGCTGCAGCGGCGGGTGCGAGCAATGGGGTAAGGATGTCCTCAGAAAGAGACTTGAAGAACTCTCCAACAACACCTCCAAGATAAAACGAAGCCGTGAGAATGATAATATCCCGAGTATCAAGCATTTTTATTAAGAACCACATACTTTATTTCGTAAAGACAATGGACACCCGATATTTTGGGCCGAGTGCATGGCAATTATTTCACTTGATTGCGTTCACCTCTAAACATCCCGACGACGTATTGAATCAGATGAAAGATGTATTGCCTTGTAAGTTTTGCAGAGAGTCTACAACCAAGTTTGTTCATGAACACCCCCTACGCGGCGATCCTGGAAAGTGGTTGTACGAACTTCATAATCGAGTGAACCATAAACTTAGAACTCAATGCAAAAATGATCCCGCAGTCTTAGATCCTGGACCTGATCCTGAGTTTGAAGATGTTAAGAAACACTATCTTGCTTTGAAACCGACCGCTGTGCCTGGCGGTGACTTTTTGGCTTCCATCTCAGCAAACTATCCCGAAAAACCAGAACCCGAACAGATGGCAGTTCAGCGAACGTTTCTTCACGCTCTTGAAAAGGTATATCCATTTGCAGAACTCAGAAGTGTCTATAAAGACTACATCACTGAACATGAACCTCAGTTAGCATCTCGTTCCGCATATATGAAATGGATGCATGGATTACTGAGTGTTTTATCCAAAAAGGTTGGAACTTCAATGCCATCGTATAAAGGATTTGCTCACCATCTTGCGTATTACAGAAGCGGTTGCTCCAAGAAGACGTATCATGGAAAAACATGTCGCAAACTCTCTGGAGGCGGAAGAACAAAATCCAGAGACCATGCGAAGACGTATAGGGTTTCTCATCATAAATTACTTTAATTTGGGTTTCGTGAATGCTTGAACGGTAAGACGTGCGTGTTTAGCTGAATAGACTTCAGGACGTTTTTCACGAGGTCGTTTCTTGCGTTCTTGTCTGGTTTTAGGGGGTTCGTCCATTTGGAGCTTCTATTACTTTGACGCAAAGAAATCCGTTTTAATGCTTACGAGTTCGGCGGCCACCCTTGCGAGTTCGGCGGCGACCGCCGACTGGGGCTGCGTCACTTGGGTGGAAAGGACTTGAACTGTTAGGACCTGCGCTGCTAATATCTGCATCTGCACCAAAGTCATTATGAGGAGTGACATCCGCACCACCCTTGTAGGTCTTCTTGGCCATCTTGAGGATGTCGCCAAACTTCTTTCCCTTGTGCGACTTCATTGTCTTCTTGACATGCGTTAACCACTTACTCGGTCTTCGTTTAGAACCACCTACTTCAGACATTTATTAAGAAGTGAAGAAGTTATTGTAAACCCAATGGTTTTTCAACGAACCCTTTTGATAGAACTGAAGTTGAAAATAAAAGCCACTGGCATCCATTTGCAGACGCGAGGCGAGGATCTAATGTTTCTTTCCCAAATGTAGAATCTGGAACTACAATGGTGATTGCTGATCGATTATACGCAATGAGTTCATATTCATCGCGAGGATACATTGCTTGAGCATATAAGATACGACGTAGCTTGGATTCCGACCAAGATAGGTTAATAAGTTCTCCTAATTCTGATCCCCGAACGTTATCGGAGACAAGTATTAACCTATTTTTCAAGTCATCTAAAGGTGTAGAGGGTTCTATACCTTTGACCAAATGACGCCGAACTGTTGTTTTGAGACATTCTGCTGCTTGATTAAGAGTGACGTTGTTAACTGAATGAGGAACAATCGATAGAATGAATGGTTCTTCGGTGTTTTCCCATGCTTGAATTAAGTCTACACACACCGAATCAAAAGTCCAGTAGTCATACGCATAATCATAACCAAGATTCAATGCCTTCTTAGCTACAATTGGCTTTCCGTTCTCATCTGCGTAGAGGTGAACCTCTAGTAGACGACGACCACTTGCAATGACATCCTTGACTTCTTCATAGACTCCACCTGTAACGTAGTAGTCGCATAAACGCTTACGTTCGACAATTTCAGGAACACCTTCCGGAACAGTTGCATCATGCCAAATTGTATATCCAAGAATTCCTACAAGTCCAAGTCCGATGGCTAGTTCCATTACTTCTTACCCGTTTCTATTTTTGGAACTCTGAACAAGAGTTGACGAAATCCATTAATCACGTCATCGGGAATTCGGGTTTCCATTGGCTGTTCCATCAAACAGGCTCGATGAAAATATAAACAGTACATTCCGCATTCAGAATCTTTGAATTGATGTCTTGTTGCATTAAAGGTCATTTTCATTGGACTAGCATGTTTGCCTGTAGCATCCCATTGTTCCTTCCAACGTTTCATAAGTCTCTTGATTTCCTTTTCAGGTACATGAGCATACGAATCAAAATAGGTGATACGAGGATATTCAAGTTCTTCACGGATATCGCAAAATAATGCGATCCAATGTTCACCAGGTCCATCATGTGGATCGGTATTAAAGATAATACCAATCTGATCATATTTCTTAGAGAGTTCTGTTAGTTTAATCTTACAAAGTGAGCTGACAATACATTCATTTGTCTCTGACTTCAAATCAAAGTCAATTGGAATACATCCTACAAAGTAATACTTTGGAAAGAGTTCCATATAGTTCTTTTCAACATGGTCAATATCATCTGACGATAACCATTCATATCGGTTGACACTCCATTGTTTAGGTGCTCGAGGTCTTTGCATTAAAGATGAAACAATACATTCTGCAGATCCTGTAGAACACTTATCTTGAAGACGATGTTGAATATTCGTCCACATTTCTTCAGGAGTTCCCTTTGAAATGGGTGATTCCTTAGGATGTTCTTTATTATACACTGTTCGAAGTCTCTCAATTTCTTCATCATCAAGCCAAGACATCCCTTGTTTAAAACGGATACTAAATCATTCAAGCAATAAACAGTATACCATGGAAGCTCTTAAACCCATTCTCTCAGAATATGCTGAAATTACCCGTAAACTTAATGAAGTCAATGCTCGTGCATCAGAACTCCGAGATGAACGCCGAACTATTGAACTAGACTTAGCTGCTTTGTATGCAACTTCTCGAGATGCCTTACCCGACAAGATTAGTCTTGCAACATCGGGTATGTCATTTGCTGTTAAATATCCAAATCAGTGGAAGAGAGGTTGGACAATGTCTAAGAAGGAATTGAAAGCGTATTTAGATGAATTGATTCCTGAAAGAAGTGAAGCTGTGATGCTTGAAATTGTTAAACGACAAGAAGAGAAGATGGTGGAAAGTGATTACGGTTTTGAGCTTAAAGTTGTTGCAAAGCGGGATTGAGTTTCGTCTTTAAGACTTTCCTCAATTTCCCGTAGAGTCTGCTGAATTTCTGCGAGTTGTTGTTTAGCTTGGTCCAAACTTTGATGGGGAAGAAACCCTTTTTGGATACGCGAAATCGTGCACACTAACGAACCATTCGTGCTCAGGAGACGGGTAGCCAAAGTATACAAAGGCTTCACCATCAACGTGATATGATACTCAACAACACAATATTTTTAAATGCCATCATCTTCGCGCTGAAGGAAGTAGGCGTGGAGTTTCTCAGACATTCCGCGAACACTAAATTCAAATACACCATGCCAGTTAGGTCGCATGATGGTTCTAACATCTCGGATTCCATCTAAGATTGCATGGCGATCTACGTATCTACGATTCACATGAGTTCCATGCCACAAATGATAGACGGATCCAGAAATACATGCTATTCTAGGTTTTGGAAGACTAGAGAACTCTTTGAAAGCAGGAATCAATGCAGGTTTAAGATAGGTTGTTGGAAACTTGACATCTAACCATGCTGCAGCTGAAAGCGTATCTCCACTTCCTGTGATTCCGTATTCAAAGAACCCCACTTTGCGAAACCATCTGCGACGGAATGCCCATGCAAATCCTGGATGAAACTTATGATCGAATGTTTCTTTACGATTCATGTAGAGAACGGATGCTCGTTCTTGCATGATTTTTGTATATGTGATATCCATCCACACTGCAGAAGTAAACGGCTGAACTACATCATTTTTATTCAAGGCATCTGAGACTTCACAATACCAGTGAGGATTGCCAAAGATGATATCGGCATCCAAGAACAATACTTTAGAAAACCTCCAAGGAATTTTTGATTCTAGAATGGTGCAGAGATTCTCCTTGTGAAAAAGAATGGATTTACTCCAGACATGAAAGGCATCTGCGATTTCAGGCTCTTGCTTATCAAACACCAACTCCAAAGTATAATAGGGGATGTTTGCTAATTTAAGTTTTTCAATTGTGTAAAAGTAGTTCATCACCATACGTTTGGACTTTGCAGGATTGAAGAAGACTAATCCAATAGCCATATCACGTTTCCATGGAGTGTTATACCGAACATTTGAAAGTTCAATCAATTTAGCCGTTTCTTGTTTCGGTAGAGGATCTGGTTCTTCAGTATAAGCCATAGATTGAGCGCTTCCCATTGTGTAGAAAAACGGATAAAAGATTGGATAGAAACTACAAGCCATAATGACAGATGTCTACTCACCTTACAATGCCCGTAACCGATTCTTCACAGAAAAGGATATCCACCGTATTTTACATCGCCATGGTCTTCCTCATTATCGCGTTTCCAACCCCCGAGTCTTCCAAACTTCAATGGTCCATACCACCTACGTTAAACGATCCGAATACACTACCCCCGATGGACGACCGGCGTCTCTTGCTCCGTGTCCCTCTGGTGTCATGCCCCTTCAAGATGAATCCTATGAATGTCTCGAGTTTGAAGGAGATTCTGTGCTCGGAGTCTGCGTTGCAACCTATCTACGACGTAAGTACCCTGACAAAAAGCAGGGATTCCTCACTGATGCTCGTAAAGAGCTCGTCAACAATGAGCGTATTGGAGCCTTATGCCAAAAAGTCGGACTGGATACATTCTATGTCATTTCTCGCCACAACGAGGAGTCTGTGGCTATTAATGGACGACGAAATATACAGAAACTTGGAGACATCTTTGAAGCTTTTATTGGTGCGCTATGGACAGATTGTGGAAACCGATTTAACATTGTCTATGTATTCGTCACCAACGTTCTGGAGGCCTATTTGGACATCCAGGATGTTGTCACTACTATCACCAACTACAAGGATATCTTTCAGAAGTATTGTCAGCGTGAGTTTGCGACAACTCCTACGTATACTATGATAGACTCTAGTGATCCTTTAATTCGGGTAACGATCACATTGAAAGGAAAAATCATGAAAGAAACAGGTGAAGGAACTACACGCAAGAAAGCAGAACAGATGGCTGCTAAACAGGCTCTAGAAGGGTTTGGAGTTACTTTCTCTTCTGCGTGATGACTCTAGCATTTCTTCCACATTTGAATCGTCTGAGAGTTCGTCCTTGCTTCCATAAGACTGATTTAACACACACCGCAATGGGTCCTTTTTCATTTCGAAAGGTCTTTCTAACTTTCTTGATACACTTGCAAAATCTATTGGTTTGACTGAGTTTACGAGCACCTGCTACACGTTTAATAGCGGGTGGTGAAGGAATAGAGTCAGGGGATAATGATAAGTCTGAAACAGGAAGTTCTTCAACGGTTACTTTGTTTTTATAAAGGAACTCAATAGGAATAAAAAGTTTAGGAATAACTTTGCTAGGATCTCCTCTATTCAGGTTACTA
>Ga0114980_10002543_pt1 | contig 12760 bp, 13 predicted proteins | sample S_140806_EF_Meta_FD_87018 | JGI IMG/M metagenome (GOLD analysis project Ga0114980, IMG submission 87018) | Freshwater microbial communities from Lake Simoncouche, Canada to study carbon cycling - S_140806_EF_MetaG | ecosystem: Environmental > Aquatic > Freshwater > Lake | place: Lake...
CTGGGCGTGGCCCTGCACCAACTGGAGTTCCAGGGCGCCGATTTTTCCGGGCTTGGCAAGGATTTCTGCGGGAACACCGACCTTGCCGATGTCATGCAGGTAGCCGGCAACCTGCAAACCCTCCTGCCGGATCTCATCCAGACCCAGCTCGACACCAATAGCGCGTGCAATCATTGCCACCCGTCGCTCATGGCCTGCCGTGTAGGGGTCACGCAATTCACTGATCACAGTGGCCACCTCAACGGTGTTTCTCAGCGCCACCTTGAGCTGCTCGTAGTAGCGCAGGGTAATGCCCTCGGCAGCCTTGCGCTCACTGATGTCCCGGATGTTGCACTGGATGACTGTGATGCCTTCCACTTCGTAGGCGTTACTGACAAATTCCACCTCGATCGGAACCCCGGCCTTGGTCTTGAGCGGCAGGTCCTCGTAGCGCACATAGCCCTTGGTTTGAATTTCCTGAAACATCTCCTTGCTCTGCGCGATGTCCTTGAAAGGGCCCACCTCCCAAAGCTTTTTACCCAAAAACTCCTCATGGGTGTAGTCGAGCAGCTTCATCAGGAAGGGGTTGACATCCTCAATCTGCCCCGTGGTCGCATTGATCAGCAAGATGCCGTCCAAGGCGGTTTCAAACAGGCGGCGGTAACGGCTTTCGGAAACCCGAAGCGTTTCGCGTGCCAGGTCAGAGACCCGGATCGCTTCGCGGGCCAGATCGCCCAGCGCATCCAAGGCCGAGGGCCCTGACGCGCCTGGCGACGAAGCACTGATTGGGGAGACGGCGGCCATGCACGATGCTAGGCCTGGCCACCGTGTGGCGGCTTGCTAAAGGTCAAGCCTCAGCGTGCCGCAAGAGACCTCAGGGCTTGCCGAGGTAGTCGCGCTTGCCGATCTCCACACCGCAGTGGCGCAGGATGGCATAGGTCATGGACGAGTGAAAATAAATGTTGGGCAGGGCATGGCCCAGCAAAAACTGCATGCCCGTGTAATGGGTTTCTGTTTCGCCACGCTTGACGACGATGGCCTTGTCTTCGGTGCCGTCAATGTGGGCTGCCGACACGCCCTCGATAAAGGCCACCGTCTTGGCCAGGCGAGCCTGAAGCTCAGCAATACTTTGCTCGGTGTCGGCGTAGGCCGGGATCTCGAGGCCGGCCAGCCGGGCGACCACGCCTTTGGCGGTGTCGGAGGCAATTTGCACCTGGCGTGTCATGTGCAGCATGTCGGGGAACAGGCGAAACTCCAGCAGCGTTTTGGGGTCGAGCTTTTTGGCCTCGATGTGGGCCTGTGCTTTGCCCAGCACATGCGACAGGTTGTTGAGGGCGTTGACAAGCCGGGGCACGCTGGCCTGGTACATGGAGATGGTCATTTAAGAATCCTTCAGGGTGGTTTCGGGGAAATGGTGAAAGCGGTTTTACCACGATGCCGGCGCAGGTGCAGCACCGCTAAATAGAGCGACGCAGCCTGGAGCGCCGCGCAAAAGAAAAAGGGCGCGCCGATGCGCCAGTCGCCACGCGGCAGGTGCGACACCATGGCCAACAGCGGCGCGCCCAGCATGGGGGCCAGCACGGCCATCAGGCTGTTGAGCGAGGTGACGGCGCCCATGGTCTGGCCCTGGCTGTGACCGTCGGCGGCCGACGAGATCATGCTTTGCACGGTGGTGGCCACCGTCACGCCAAACAGGTTGACGCCGATCACGACAAACATCATCCAGCCCTCGGTGGCGGCGCCCCACAGCAGGTAGGCCAGGGTGGACGACACCAGACCCAAGATGGCCAGCCTCTGCGGGCTGATCACCTTGAGCATGCGGCCCACCAAGAAACCTTGCACCGCCAGCGCCACCACACCCACGGCAGCCAATGACCAGCCGCTCTCGCGCGGGCCCCATCCAAATTTGAAGCTGCCATACAGCACCCAACAGGTGTACAACACAAATTGCGCCAGGCCACTAAAGGCCACCACGCCCACCAGCGGCCCCACGCCACGCAGCTGCGTCAACTTGTTCAAAGAAGTGACCGGGTTGGCACTGCGCCAGTCAAAGCGTTTGCGCCGGCTGGCCGGCAGTGACTCGGGGAGTACAAAAAAACCGTAGCCCAGGTTGAGCATGGCCAGCAGGCCTGACACATAAAACGGCAAGTGCAGGTCCACCGCGCCCAGCAGGCCACCCAGCACAGGGCCAAAGATAAAGCCCAGCCCCATCATGGCGCCCAGCAAGCCAAAGCGTTTGGCGCGCTGCTCGGTCGTGGAGATGTCCGCCACATAGGCACTGGCAATGGCTGCGTTGGCCTGCATGGCGCCGCCCACGATGCGCCAGCCGATCAGGCCCGCCAACGTGGTGGCCAGCGCCGTGCCAAAAAAGCTCAGGGCCAGGCCCAGAAAACACAGCAGCAACACCCGGCGCCGGCCGAACTGGTCGGACAGCGCCCCCAGGATGGGCGAAAAGATGAAGGTGGCCGCCCCAAAGGTGCAGGCCGCCACACCGTACCAGTAGGCCTGGTCGGCCTGCGAGCTGCTGAACGCAGCCACCAATGGCGGCAGGACTGGAATGATGACGCCTATGGCCATCATGTCGATGAGCACAGTGAGCATGATGAAGGGCATGGCCGCTTCACGGGAACGAAGGGTGGAGAACATGGTGTGATTGTCAGGGCATTTGTGGCCCACCAGTTTGAGGGCCTGCGGCTAGGCGCTGCGTTCAATGAGGTGGTCAGCAGCCCGGAAACGTCGCAACCGAGCGGTCATGGCCCAGGTGGTCCAAGGCCAGTTGGTGCTGTTGCGACCGTTTTTGTCAATAAAGTAACTGCTGCACCCGCTGTTCCACACTGTGCCCTGCAAAGCAGCCTGGGTTTGCAGGTTGTAGCGTTGGCTGGTGGCCGGATCGATGGCGATGCTGGCCAGCCGTTCCCGCCGCGCAGTGCTGATGGCCGACAGAATGTAATTGAGTTGCGCCTCGATCATCACAAAGGATGAAGAATACGCGTAGAGGTTGGGGCCGAAGGTGAGGAACAGGTTCGGACAATCCTGCGCCATGGTGCCCAGATAGGCCTCGGGCGAGCCCTGCCAGCGCTCGGACAGCGCCACGCCCGAAGCGCCGACGATGCGCTGCGCGATGGGCGGGTTGGCCACCTCGAAGCCAGTGGCAAAAATGATCACATCTGCTGCCATGCGCTGGCCATCCTCGGCCACCACCTCATGGCCCTCCACCCGGGCCACCCCGGGCAACACCCGCACATTCGGCTGGGCCAGCGCCCGGTACCAGGTGTTAGACATCAAAATGCGCTTGCAACCCAGGGCAAAGTCGGGCGTCAGGCGGGCGCGCAGGTCGGCATCCTTCACGCCACGGGCGATGTTTTTCTTGCCGGCCGCCTCCAGGCGCTTGATGAAGCGCGGCGATTTCAGGCTCAGGTTCAGCAGTTCGAACTGCAGGTAGAGCAACTTTCTGAACAGCGATTGGGTCAATGGCACTTTCTCAAACAGCGCCTGCCAGCGCGGGGAGATCAGCGCATCCATTTTGGGCAGCACCCAGGGCGCCGTGCGCTGGAACACGGCCAACTGCCGTACCTGCTGCTGGATGATGGGCACAAACTGGATGGCCGATGCGCCCGTGCCGATCACCGCCACGCGCTGGTCGCGCAAAGTCAGGTCATGCCGCCAACGCGAGGAATGAAAGCTGACCCCGGTGAACGTGTCCAGACCAGGCACGCGGGGCATCACGGGCACGTGCATGGGGCCACAGGCCATGATGACGAACTTGGCCGAATAATCCCCGGCGCTGGTTTGCAGCCGCCACAGCCTGGCCGGCGCATCCCAGGTGGCCTTGATCAGCTCATGACCGAGCCGGACGTGGGCCACCACGCCAAATCGATCGGCCGTGGCCAGGGTGTAGGCCTTGATTTCATCCTGCTTGGCAAACAGGCGGCTCCAGCGGGGGTTGGGTGCAAAGGAGTAAGAGTAAAACGCCGAGGGCACGTCGCAGCCGCAATCGGGGTAGGTGTTGTCGCGCCAAACGCCACCCATTTCGTCGGCTTTTTCCAGCACTAAAAAATCGCAGCCCGCCTGACGCAGCTTGATGGCGGCACCAATCCCGGCAAAGCCGGCGCCCACCACGATGACATCACGATAGCGGTCACCTTCGGCAGCGCCTGTGTTTGTAGCGGCTGTGTCCGCTGGCCGTGTTCTGAGGTTCATGACGCTTCTTTCAACAGGGTTCAGTGTATTCCCTCGCAGACGCAGGGCGAGGGGCAGGCTGCGCCGTAACACCCGTGACAGGGCACGGTGCCGGGGCTGGCAATAATGACCGTCCAGCCACTGAAACCCAGGACCCGCATGAACCGCGTGATTGCCCATACCGGCGCCAAGTACCCCATCATCCAGGCCCCCATGGGCTGGATTGCGCGCACCCCGTTGGCGTCCGCCGTGTCCCGCGCGGGCGGTTTGGGCATCATCGAAACCTCATCCGGCGAGACGCAGAACTGCCAGGCTGAGATCACGGCCATGAGCGCCCTGGGCCTGCCCTTTGGCGTGAACCTGCCCATCCGCTTTCTCAAAGATGACGCCATGCTGCGCTTTGTGTGCGGCTCAGGCGTCAAGTTCGTCACCACCTCGGCCGGCAGCCCAGCCAAGTTCATTGCGCCGCTGAAAGACGCGGGCATTGTGGTCTACCACGCCGTGCCCACTGTAGACGCCGCGATGAAGTGTGTGGATGCCGGTATTGACGGTCTGGTGGTGGAAGGCGCTGAAGGCGGCGGCTTCAAGAACCCCGAGGAGGTGTCGACTCTGGTGCTGCTGCAGGCCATCCGGGCCCGCACCGATGTGCCACTGGTGGCTGCTGGCGGTATTTGCGACGGCCGTGGCATGGCGGCGGCCTTTGCCTTGGGCGCCGAGGCGATCCAGATGGGCACCCGCTTTGTCAGTTGCACCGAGAGCCCGGTGCATGCCAACTACAAAAACGCCATCGTGCAGGCCCGTGAGACCGGCACGCTGGTGCTGAACAAAAAGTCAACCCCCTGCATCCGCTCGCTCAAATCGGCGCGCACGCAGGCCATTTACGAGGCCGGCCTGATGGCGCCGGACGCCCTGTCGGGCATCCTGCAACTCTACTTTGGCGGCGACATGGAGGCAGCCCCCGCGTTGGCGGGCCAGACCGCGGGCTTGATTGACGAGGTCAAAAGCGCGCAACAAATCATCGACGACACCGTTGCCGAGTTTTTTGCCATCACCGCTCGGCTGGGGCATCTGGCCCAAAGTCGCTCCTTTGGCTGAAGCTTGAGCGCGGGCTAAAGCGATGCGTTTTGTTGTGCTCGGCGCCGGGGTGATTGGTTGCTACGTGGGTGGCCGGCTGGCAGCGGCCGGACAGACGGTGACGCTGGTCGGGCGGCCGCGCCTGACCGAGGCCATGGCCACACAGGGCCTGACCGTGTCCGATCTGGACGGTTACCGCGCCCATGTCGCACCAGAACAGTTGAGGCTGACCAACAGCCTGGCTGCTGGCTGGCCTGCAGCGCCCGACAACGAGCCCACGGTGGTGGTGCTGTGTGTCAAAGGCGGGGCCACCACATCGGCGGCGCGAGAACTGGCCGCCTGCTGTCCGGCGGGCACAGTGGTGCTGTCGCTGCAAAACGGAGTGGAGAATGTGGCCCGCATCAACGCAGAGGCGCCGCAGCTGGTGGCGCTGGCTGGCATGGTGCCCTACAACGTGGTGATGCCAGGGCCAACCCGGGTGCACCGGGGCACCACCGGCACGCTGCGCCTGGCGCGCCACCCCATAACCGAGGCCATGTTGCCCCTGTTGGCAGCGGCGGGGCTGCCGACCACGCTGAGCGATGACATGCTTGCCGTTCAGTGGGGCAAGCTCCTGCTGAACCTGAACAACCCGATCAATGCCCTGTGCGGTCTGCCGCTGCGCGAGCAGTTGCTGCAGCGGGACTACCGCCGCGTGCTGGCCGCCTTGCAACTGGAGGCCCTGGCTGCACTGAAGGCGGCAGGTATCGTCCCGGCGCGGGTGGCCAGCGCCCCGCCGCGCGCCCTGCCGCACATGTTGCGCCTGCCCAATTGGCTCTTCACACGGGTCGCCGCCCGCCTGCTGCGGATGGACGCCAGCGCGCGCTCATCGATGTGGGACGACTTGCAGCAGGGCCGTGGCACCGAAATCGACGACCTATGTGGCGCCGTGGTGCGGCTGGCGGCGCGCCATGGGGTACCGGCACCGTGTAACGCCGCCATTGCACAACGGGTCATGGACCACCGCACCGGCGAGCGCTGGTCCGGTGCCGCGCTGCGCCAGGCGGTCCTGGGGTCATGAACATCGACGGCGTGACCGTCGAGCTGGCGGGCCAAGGCGACACGCTGCTGATGCTGCACGGCTGGCCCGACACACTGCACCTGTGGGACAGCACCGTCGCAGCCCTGCAAGACAAGCACCGCTGCGTGCGGCTGACCTTGCCCGGCTTTGACCTGGCGCAACCAGCCCGACCCACGTCATTGGCGCACATGAGCGACCTGTTGTGCCGGGTGCTGGACCGGGTCAGCCCTGGCCAGCCGGTCACGCTGCTGCTGCATGACTGGGGCTGCGTCTTCGGCTACGAATTTGCCGCTCGCCACCCGCACAGGGTGGCGCGCATTGTTGCGGTGGACATTGGCGACCACAATTCAAATGCACTGCAACAGGCACTCAGCGTCAAGGCGCGGTCCCAGGTGTGGGCCTACCAGGTTTGGCTGGCGCTGGCCTGGCTGATGGGCCGCCATGTCAGCCCGTCGCTGGGCAATGGCATGACACGCTGGATGGCACGCGCCCTGCGCTGCCCGGCGCCGGCGGCGCAGATCGGCTGGAAAATGAACTACCCCTATGCCATGCGCTGGTTCGGGCTGGCGGGTGGCATGCGGCAGGCTGCCTCCATCAACGCCCGTTGCCCCCTGCTCTACCTGTACGGCCGACGCAAACCCTTCATTTTCCACTCGCCGGCTTGGCTGGCCCAGGTGGCCGCCCAGCCCGGCAGCGCCGTGCAAGGTTTTGCCAGCGGCCACTGGGTGATGCTGGACCAACCCGAAGAATTCCATGCCTGCGTCCGCCGCTGGTTGCAGGCGAGCTCGAAGACCGAAAGCCCTACATGACATCCAACACCGCGCCCCAAGTCCTCGCCTTTGATGTGTTTGGGACGGTGGTCGACTGGCACGGCAGCGTGGCACGCGAGGTCAATGCGCTGTACCCCGAGGTCGACGGCGACGCCTTCGCGCTGGCCTGGCGCGCTGGCTACCAGCCGGCCATGCGCAGGGTGATGTCGGGCGAGTTGGGGTGGACTCTGATCGACGACCTGCACCGCTTGATCCTGGACGAGCTGTTGCCCCGCTTTGGCTTAGGCGACATGGCCGAGGCCCAGCGCCAGCACCTGAACCGGGTCTGGCACCGGCTGGACCCTTGGCCGGACGTGGTGGCGGGCCTGCAGCGGCTCAAAACACGCCATACCCTGTGCACCCTGTCCAACGGCAACATCGGTCTGCTGACCCACATGGCCAAGCGCGCGGGCCTGCCCTGGGACTGCATTTTGTCGGCAGAGGTGTTTCGCGCCTACAAGCCCGATCCAGCGACCTACCTGGGCGTAGCCCGGGTGTTTGACCTGAATCCGAACCAGGTGATGCTGGTGGCGGCACACCAGGATGACCTGGCCGCCGCCCGCGCCTGCGGCCTGCAGACGGCCTACATTGAGCGGCCCACAGAGTTCGGGCTGGCGCACATCAAGGACGTGTCACCTGACCCGGCCAACACCCTGCATGCGCAGGACTTCCTGGACCTGGCGGATCAGCTCGCTTACTCCTGAGGCACACCCGCGTCTTTGACCACTTTGGCCCATTTGCTGGTTTCGCTTTTGAGGTAAGCGTCAAACTCGGCCGGTGAGCCGGTGCGAGCCTGAAAACCCAAGCTTTCCATCTTGGCGATGAAGTCTGGCGTAGCGGCCGCTTTAGCGGTCTCAGCCGCCAGCCTGTTGCGCACCGCCAGTGGCAGTCCCTTGGGGCCATAAAGGCCCATCCAGCCCACGGCTTCGTAAGCTGGCAGGCCGGCTTCTGCCGCTGTTGGGATATCGGCCACCGCCGCCAGACGGCCCGGGCCAGTAACGGCCAGGCCTCGCAGCTTGCCGGCCTTGATGTTGGGAATCACGGTGTTGTCAAACGCCACCTGAACCTGACCGCCCAGCAGGTCCACCACCATGGGTGCGCTGCCTTTGTAGGGCACATGGTTGATTTTGGTACCGGCCAGCGTGTTGAACAATTCCCCCGCCAAGTGCGGCGTGGTGCCTGTGCCCGATGAACCAAAGTTCAATTTATCGGGGTTGGCCTTGGCATAGCTCACCAATTCACGCAGGGTCTTGACCGGGACCGCCGCGTTGACCGTGATGATGTAGGGGGTCAGGGCCACCAGCGAGACCGCCGTGAAGTCAGCTTCGGCGTCGTACGGCATCTTGCGGTAAACGGCCGGGGCAATGGCGTGGCTGCTGACGGTCCCCATCACCCAGGTGTAGCCATCTGGCGCCGCCTTGGCCACGGCATCCGCGCCGATCAAACCACCGGCACCCGCTTTGTTATCCACCACGACGGTTTGCGCCAATGCAAGCGACAGCTTCTCTGCCAAGGCACGGGCCACGATGTCCACCGCGCCGCCCGCTGGATAAGGCACCACCAGCCGGATGGCGCGGTTGGGCCAGTCTTGGGCACTGGCGCCGCCGCCCAGAAGCAGCAAGAGGCTCCCGATGGCAGCTCGGGCCACAGCAAGGCAAGAGCGCCGCCAGGCGCTGGGCAACAAAATGCTCATGTTTGATCTCCGGTGGCGACGGCTTGTGGCATCACGGGTTTGGCAGTCAGTGTTCCAGCCAGCAGTTCCGGCAGTTGCGCCAATGGCAAGCGCATGCCGCAGGCCTGGGCATGGCCGCCGCCCCCAAAACTTTGTGCCAGCGGAATGCAGTTGTAGCCGCGCTGTGAACGCAGGCCAACCTTGACCGAACCGGTCTTGTCGATGTTCCATAGCAGGGCAAAGGTACCGCTGCGGCGTGACAGCAATTCACCCACCAGGCTGTGGAAGGACCCCGGCACGTTGGCCATGAGTCCCGCGACACCATTAAGCCGGACGGGTTGCGCGGCCTCGGCCATGTCAGCCGCAAGTTTGCTGAACTTCTCGTCCATGGCACAGCCACGCTCAACGTAGGCTGCAAACGCGGCCGCGCCCATCATGGTCAGTTGGCGCCAGTGCTCAAACTCAAGCGGCTCCATGTCGAGCGCGGCCAGGAAGCCTGCGCTTTCAGGGTATTGCCAGGTCCAGAGGTCTCGATCTTCCACGCAACGCACCAGGTCGGGCAGCGGGCGCTCGGGCAGGAAGAAGTCCCAAGCCAAGCGCGCGCCGGATTTTTTCATGTCGAAGTGAACAACGCCGCATCGGCAGTCAAAACCCTCCAAGGTTTCGGCTGCGCTTTGGTGGTGGTCGAGCAAGACCAGCTTCGCAGCCTTGGCCTCGATGGCGCGAAGCAGCGCCGGCGCAAAGGAGAAGTCAAGGATGTACACCGCCCGACCGCTCAGATCGGGCAGATGCTCCAGGGACTTGACCTCGCCATGATCGAGCGCCAGGAATTCGGCCCGGCCCTCAAAAAACAGCCAAGCGGCCAGCGCGGCTGCGAAGCCGTCAGGGCAGTTGCGGCCGTGGTAGATCACCAAAGGATGGGGGTCGTCGAGGGCTGGACGAACGAGCAGCCCGAGGGGAAGAATGGTGGTCATGGGGAAAATCATAGCCTGCTGCCTAGAATCACGACATGGACACGGCCAGCCCTCCACATTTTTTTACGGCAACGGCCTTGCCGGAAGGTCAAACCTGCGATGCCTGGACCGACCAGCCACTGCTGGTGTCGATGGAATTGGGTGGGCTGGACTGGCCCAGCTCCTGTCGCAACGGCACCTGTCGGACCTGCCTGGGCCAGCTGCTGCACGGCGAGGTGCGTTACACCATTGAATGGCCGGGCCTGAGCGCAGAGGAAAAGGCCGAGGGCTACGTGCTGCCCTGCGTGGCCTACCCAGGCGGCGATGTGACGCTGCGGCGCGACGGGTCATGAGGGCCTGGGCACCTGCTTGAAGCGGACCTTGCGGTCCAGCTCGATCGCGTCTTTCTTGATCTGTCGCTGAGCATCCAGCGCTTGCCCGGCTGCCAACCACTGGGCAAATTCAGCCGGTGACTCCAAGGTGACAGGGCCCAAGGCCCCAGCACGGAAATCATGGATCACGATCTCGGCCGCTTTCTGCAGGTTCACGCGCCCGCCGGCCTGCAGTGCGCCGCGTTGTCGGCCGATGGCCTGCAGCAGCGCTTCGTCGTTCAGTCTGGCCACATCGGTCAACGCATAGCGGGCTGCCAGCGCCTGCGGGTAGCGCAGCGCCAGGTAGTCCAGCAGTTCCAGCGCCACTTCTTCGTCGTTGAAGGCATTGCGACCAATGGCGCCACTGGCCGCCAGGTTGTAACCGCTCTTGGCCACGATGATGCGCGGCCAGAGCACACCGGGGGTGTCGTAGAGGTAGAAATCGTCCGCCAGCGTGATGCGTTGCTCGAGCTTGGTGATGCCGGCCTCATCCCCGGTTTTGGCAGCGCGCCGCGCGGTCAGGGTGTTGATGAGGGTGGATTTGCCGACGTTGGGGATGCCACAAATCAGCACCCGCATCGGCTTGGCCATGCCGCCCCGAAGCGGTGCAAGCTCGTGGCAGGCGGCCACCAACGCGCGCGCCGGGCTGACCATGCTGGCATCCAGGGCGAGCGCCCGGGTGCCGGCCTGCGCACTGTAGTGCGCCAGCCAGGCCGCCGTCTGGATGGGATCGGCCAGATCCTGCTTGTTGAGCACCTTCAGGGCGGGCTTGCCGCCCGTCAGCTCGGCCAGCATCGGGTTGGCGCTGGAGCCGGGCAGCCGGGCATCCAGCAGCTCGATCACCACGTCGATCTGACCGATGCGCTCCTGAATGGCTTTTTTGGTCAGGTGCATGTGACCCGGAAACCACTGAATCGCCACTGACTGCTCCTCTTGACTGACCACACCCCGAACCCAAACGCCGCAAGGGCGTTGCCGCATTGTCTCCCGCCGGCCGGCCGCAGGGCCGCGCCGATGCCGCCTCAGTCTGTCACCGAGCCGCGCAAGGCCTTGGTTTGCGAGCGCTGGCTCTTGTCGTCCAGGCGGCGCTGGCGTGCAGCGCGGCTGGGCCGCGTGGCCCGGCGCGCCTTGGGTGCCACGGCCACGCTGTTGACGAGTTCGTGCAGCCGCACAAAGGCGTCCAGCCGGTTCATCTCCTGGGTGCGGTGCTGCTGCGCCTTGATCACCAGCACGCCGGCCTTGGTAAGACGGCTGTCGCGCAGCGCCAGCAGCCGCTGTTTGACATCATCGGGCAGGGAGGAGGCCGGGATGTCAAAGCGCAGGTGAATCGCGCTGGACACCTTGTTGACGTTTTGGCCCCCCGCCCCCTGGGCCCGCACGGCCGTGATCTCGACCTCCGACTCGCGGATGTCCAGCTTTGGCTCGGGTTCCCCCTCAGCCATGACGAACTCTTGCTTGCATGGGCCGGATTATCGGCACTGACTGACGCGCGGTGACGCTTAGAATCAATCGACCGAGGCGCCGCTCCCGATTGAAAACAAAATACTACTTGCAGCTGGTGGGCCTGTCCGCACTGTGGGGCGCGTCGTTTCTGATGATCCGCGTCGCCAGCCCGCTGCTGGGGCCCAATGTGCTGGCAGAACTGCGTATCGCCCTGGCCACCTTGACCCTGGCCGTGCTGATGCGCCTGATGCGGCACCAATGGCCCCTGCAGCACTGGCGAGAACTCGCTTTGCTGGGCCTGTTGTCGGTGGCCTGCCCCTTCATGCTGTTTGCCTGGGCCGCCCTGCGCCTGCCGGCCGGGTACAGCGCCCTGCTCAATTCGACCGCTGTGTTGTTCGGCATCCTGTCTTCGGCCGTACTCAAGGACGATCGGCTGACCCTGCGCAAGCTGCTGGGTTGCGCCTGTGGTCTGGTGGGCGTCTCGCTGATCGTGAGCCTGGGGCCGATCGAACCCTCGCCCATGATCATCCTGGCGGCACTGGCCTGCGTGGGCGCCTCGGCCTGCTATGGGTGCTCGACCCCGCTCATGAAGCGCGCCCTGGGCCGCATGGAGCCGCTGCAGATGGCAGCCGGCATCCATGTGCTGGCACTGATCATGATGTTTCCAGCGGCGGCCTGGAGCCTGCCCCAGGCGAGGTTCACGCCAGCCGCACTGGCGGCGGTGCTGGTGATGGGTGTGCTGACCTCCGGCATCGCCTACTGGCTGCACCTGCGCATCATGGTGCATGTGTCCGCAGCAGCGGCCACAAGCCCGCAGTTCCTGATCCCGGTGTTTGGCGTTGCTTGGGGCCACCTCTTTCTGGGCGAACCGCTGGGTGCCGGCATCTACACCGGTGGCGCGCTGGTCTTGCTGGCCAGCGCCCTGGTGACGGGTTTCAACCCCTGGCAAAAAACGCTGGACGCTGTGGTCACCAAGCCCTGAGGGCTCAGGCGGCAGCGGCAATGGGTGCCAGCTGCGGCGCGACATCGCCGCACTGCGCCCGGTGCCGCAGGGCGTGTTCCATGACCACCAGTGCCAGCATGGCCTCGGCGATTGGCGCGGCCCGGATGCCCACGCAGGGGTCGTGCCGGCCCTTGGTCACCACCTCGGTGCCCTGCCCCTGGGTGTCGATGGATGCGCGCGGCGTCAGGATGGAGCTGGTGGGTTTGATGGCGATGGC
>Ga0114980_10002546_pt1 | contig 12759 bp, 10 predicted proteins | sample S_140806_EF_Meta_FD_87018 | JGI IMG/M metagenome (GOLD analysis project Ga0114980, IMG submission 87018) | Freshwater microbial communities from Lake Simoncouche, Canada to study carbon cycling - S_140806_EF_MetaG | ecosystem: Environmental > Aquatic > Freshwater > Lake | place: Lake...
CCCCAAGAAGAGCCTCTCATGACACTGAAAAAATGGGAACCATTGCGGGAGCTCGATGACCTGCTCGAGCGCAGCCGTCGAGGGATGGGACTGGCGCCTTGGCATAATCGCGAGCTCCTTGGCGAAATGGATTGGTGCCCGCGCGTGGACATCGGCGAAGCCGATGGCACCTTCATCATCAAGGCCGAAATCCCAGGCGTAAACAAGGAGGATGTCAAGGTCTCGGTGCAGAATGGTGTGCTCACCCTCCAGGGCGAACGCAAAGACGAGGAGAGTCAGCAGGGCCTCCACTTTCACCGGGTTGAACGCTTCCATGGCAGCTTCAGCCGCAGTTTCACCCTGCCTCCCAGCGTGGACCCCAATCAGGTGAAGGCCGGCTTCAACAACGGCATCCTCACGATCAGCCTGGCCAAGGTGGCCGGCAGCGAAAGCGTTGCCCAGCAGGTGCCAGTGGAGTAGAGCGGCGCGGCGGGGGTCCGGTGGCGGCACAATGGCTCCATGCGCCGGTTCTGCCAGCTGTTTCGGCAGCTTGATCGCAGCACGGGGAGCCATGAACGGGTGGCTGCCCTCGTGGCCCATTTCGGCAGCGTGCCTCCCGAGGACGCCGCCTGGGCTCTCCACTGCCTCCTGGGCAAGCAGAGGCGCCGCCTGCTCACCGCCCGCAGGCTTCGAGAGATCGCCCTGGACGCCACAGCCATGCCGGAATGGCTGTTCGAGGCCAGCCGTGCCCAAGTGGGCGACAGCGCTGAAACGATCGCGCTGCTGCTGGGTGGATGTGCGGAGGCAGTAGCAGGGATGGCGCCCCCGCCGCAGGGGGATGAAGCCAGAGTTGGCGCCGACCTGCCGCTGCATCGGTGGATGGAGTGGATCCTGCCCGGCCTTGCCGCCCTGCCGGAGGCCGACCAGACGGTGGAGATCCAGCGGCTCTGGAGAGCGCTCTCCGTGGAAGAGGTGCTGGTGATGGTGAAACTCCTCACCGGCTCCTTCCGAGTAGGGGTGGGTACGGGGCTGGTGATCCGGGCCTTGGCGACCCTCTCCGGGGTGGAGAGCGTTGAGTTGCAGCAGCGGCTGATGGGGCCCTTTGTGCCGAGTGCAGCAGCGTTTAACGAGCTACTCCGGCCCGAGGCCAGCCAGGAACGCCCCTCCAGCCGCCCCTATCCCTTCTTTCTGGCCAGTCCGCTCGAATCCGGGCGGCTCAGCGATCTCGATCCGGCCCAATGGCTAGTGGAGTGGAAATGGGATGGCATCCGTGGCCAGCTGATCCGGCGCGGTGGTGCCGGCTTTCTCTGGAGCCGCGGTGAGGAGTTGATCAATGGGAGTTTCCCCGATCTGCTGGAACAGGCCGACCCCCTTCCCGATGGTCTGGTGCTGGATGGGGAGGTGCTGGTCTGGCCCGCCGGGCAGGCGCGGCCGGAACCCTTCGCCGTGCTGCAGCGGCGCCTGGGCCGGCGCAAACCCACGGCGGCCCTGCTGCGTTCCATGCCGGCCGCCTTCGTGGCCTACGACCTACTGGAAAGCGAAGGCATCGACCGGCGCAAGGAGCCGCTGCAGCAGCGCCGTGAGCGCCTCAGGGAGCTGATGGCCAGCGGAGTTCCGGGAGCGCTGCGGCTCTCCGAGAACCTGCCGCTATCGGACTGGAACGATCTGGAGACCTGGCGCGAGAAGGCCCGAGATGCCGGCGCCGAAGGGGTGATGCTGAAGCTTCTGGCCTCGGCCTACGGCAGCGGGCGGCGGCGGGGCAGTTGGTGGAAGCACAAGCTCGAGCCAATGCGCCTCGATGCGGTGCTGCTCTATGCCCGAAACGGCAGTGGCCGCCGCGCCAATCTCTACACCGACTACACCTTTGGACTCTGGGCGTCGGCCGATTCCCTGGGGGCCGCGCCAGGCCTAGAGAGGCGGCTCGTGAGCTTCGCCAGCGCTTACTCCGGCCTCAGTGACGCCGAGATCCAGGAGCTGGATCGCTGGATCCGCCGCCACACCACCGAGCGGTTCGGACCGGTGCGGGCGGTGGCGCCGGAGTTGGTGTTCGAACTGGCCTTCGAAGGGGTGCAGCGCTCGGGCCGCCACCGCAGCGGGCTGGCGGTGCGCTTTCCCCGCATCAGCCGCTGGCGCCGCGACAAACCGGCCACCGAAGCCGATACCCTCGCGGCGGCCATGGCTCTGATCCCGCATTGACGCGCACCCGCCGGGCAGATCCGATTCTCACCAGTGCCCCGGCTACCGCAGAGGCCCTTCCCGCAGCAGCGACGAGGGCTCGCGGCAGAGCCAATCGACAGCTGGAGGTCTCTACAACCCACCAGGCCCCGAGCCGGCCGCAGGCATGCCCCACTCTTGCTGTCGATCCCCTGGCGCCGATCGAGGCCTGGTTCCGCCGCAAGGACTGGACCCCGATGCCCTTCCAACGCCGCTGTTGGCAGGCGTATCTGGAGGGCCGCAGCGGCCTGCTGCAGGTGCCCACCGGCTCAGGAAAGACTTATGCAGCGGTGATGGGTCCGATCGCCGAGATGCTGGCCGATGCGCAGGTCCAGAGAACCCTGCCAGGGCCAGCGGCCCCTGAGGGCGCCAAGATCTACTCCGCCGAAGGGCAGATGCAACAACCCGGCGGCGCCGAAGGGGGGCCCAGGGGCAAGGGGCGCAAGGCGGCCGAAGCGGCGACGGGTGGACATGGCATCGCCCTGCTGATCCTCACGCCGCTGAGGGCCTTGAGCCGCGATCTGGCCCTGGCGATCCGCGAACCGATCGAGGCGATGGGCTGGCCCCTGCGGGTGGGCCTCCGCAACGGCGACACCCCCAGCGCTGAGCGCAGCCGCCAGCTCAAGGCCCCTCCCCAGATCCTGATCACCACCCCGGAATCGCTCGCTCTGCTGCTGAGCGGCCCGCAAGCCGAGCGGCTGTTCACCGACCTGAAGGGCGTGGTGATCGATGAATGGCATGAACTGCTCGGCAGCAAACGCGGCAGCCAGGCCGAACTCTGCCTGGGCTGGCTGCGGCGGCTGCGGCCGGAACTGCGCACCTGGGCGATCAGCGCCACGATCGGCAACCTCGAAGAGGCGGCTCGCACAGCGGTGGGCACCGAGCGCGAACCGGCGATTATCAGCGCCGCCCTGGAGCGCTCCACCAGGATCCGCAGCCTCCTTCCGGAAGTGATCGATGGCTTCCCCTGGGCCGGCCACCTGGGCCTGCGCATGCACGAGGTGCTGGTGGCGGCCCTCGATCCGAAGGTGTCGACGCTCCTGTTCACCAACACCCGCAACCAGGCGGAGCGTTGGTTCCAGTGCCTGCGCTGGGCCTGCCCGGAGATGCAGGGGGCCCTGGCCCTGCACCACAGCGCCATCGACCGGGCCGAACGGGAGGCGATCGAGGCGGGGGTGAAGGAGGGATCGATCCGCTGGGTGGTGTGCACCAGCTCCCTCGATCTGGGGGTGGATTTCCAGCCGGTGGAGCGGGTGGTGCAGATCGGCAGCGCCAAGAACCTGGCGCGGCTGCTGCAGCGCTCCGGTCGTTCGGCCCACCGGCCTGGGGGATCCAGCGAGGTGCTGTTCCTTCCCACCAACGCCCTGGAACTGCTCGAGGTGAGCGCCATGCGGCGGGGACTGGCGGCAGGGCTGGTGGAACACCGCACACCGCCCCAGGCACCGCTGGATGTGCTGCTGCAGCACCTCACCGGCCTGGCCTGCGGTCCGGGCTTCGAGCCGGAGCGGGAATGGGAAACGGTGCGCCGCTGCTGGAGCTTCCGCGAGCTGTCCCGCGACGAGTGGGACTGGTGCCTGCGCTTCCTGGAGCAAGGGGGCGAGTGTCTAGGGGCCTATCCCCGCTTTCGCAAGCTGGAGCGGGAACCAGCCGAAGGAACCCCCTTCCGCTACCGGATCAAAGAGCCCAGCATCGCCCGCCTCCACAGGCTCCAGATCGGCACGATCACCGCCGACCGCTCCGTCACGGTGCGCTACGTGCGCGGGGCGGTGCTCGGCCATGTGGAGGAGATGTTCGTGTCGCGGCTCAAGCCGGGCGACACTTTTTTCTTCGCGGGCCGTGGATTGGAGTTCGTGCGGCTGCGGGAGATGACCGCCCACGTGAAGGCCTCCACCCGAAAGAGCAGCACCGTACCGGCCTGGGCCGGTGGCCAACTGGCCCTCTCCGATCTGCTCAGCCACCACCTGCGCCAGGAGGTGAGCCGCTGCGCTGCCGGCCAGCTGGACAGCCCCGAGCTCCTGGCCCTGGCGCCCCTGCTCGATCGCCAGCGCGATCTCTCGCGGATTCCTGGGCCTGGCGAGCTGCTGGTGGAAGTGTGCCGCAGCCGCGAGGGCAGTCACCTTTATGCGTATCCCTTCGAAGGGCGCTTCGTGCATGAGGGCATCGGGTTCCTCTGGGCCTGGCGTCTGGCTCGTCACCAGCGGGGCACGATCACGGTGTCCGTGAACGACTACGGCTTCGAGCTGCTGGCCCCCCGCGGCTATCCATTCACGGAGCTGTTCGAGCAGCACGGCGAAGCCCTATTGGCGAGCGAAGGCCTGCTGGACGATCTGGCCATGGCCATCAACCTCTCGGAGCTCTGCCGCCGCCGCTTCCGGGCCATCGCCCAGGTGGCGGGGCTGGTGAACAACGGCTACCCGGGCAAGGCAACAAGTGGCGGCCAATTGCAGATCAGCGCGGCCCTGCTCTTCGATGTGTTCAGCCGCCATGAACCCGGCAACCGGCTGCTGGCGCAGGCCAGACAGGAGGTGCTACGCGAGCAGCTGGAGGTGGAGCGGATCGAGGTGGCCCTGGCCCGGCTGCGGGCCGCCACGGTGGTGCTGGAGCGCTCCCCCAGACCGGGCCCGCTGGCCTTTCCCTTGCTGGCCGAGCGGCTCAACAACCGGATGAGCAATGAATCCGTTCTGGAGCGGCTCACCCGACTGCGCTCGGAAGCGGAGCGGGCTGAGGGGATTCAGGCGCGCTCGAGCCGCTTCACGATGTAGGCCATCAGGGCCAAGGAACCGGCCAGGGCGATCAGCAGAGCGATGGTCATCGAAACCGGTGCGAATCGGGGCATTATCAACGGCCCGCCCCTCGCCGGCTGCCGCCATGGCCGAGCCCGCCCATCATGCTCAGCCTGCGGCTTCCGAACCGCCACCCGGAACCGGCGAGCACCTCCCTGGATCAGGGCTGGCGCCCGCCCGGGGGCGGCACTTCGTTTTCGTCTTCGTCTACGGCACCCTCAAACGCGGTGAAAAGAATCACCACTGGCTCGAGGGCGCCAGCTTTCAGGGCGAAGCGGAACTGAACGGGGTGGTCCTGCACGACCTCGGCCCCTTCCCCATGGCGGTGGTCGGTGAGGGCACGGCCATCGGGGAGGTGTATGCGGTGGAAGGCAGCGGGCTCGCCCGGCTGGACGAGCTGGAGGGCTATCCCCGCCTCTACGACCGCCAGGTACTCAGCCTGTGTGATGGCCGGCGGGCCTGGGTGTACCTGGGCCGCCCCCGCCAGGTGCGCCATGCCCCGGTGGTGGCCGGGGGGCTATGGCATGCCAGCGGCGGCTGCTTCCTTTAGCAGAAGAGCCTGAGCTATCGCAGCGAGTGCTGCCGATGCGTTAGAAAACGCAAAGTTGGATCGATCCCATGTCTCCCGCCGGCACCCCCAAAGTCTCCATGGCCAGCGCCCCGGCCCAAACCCCAACAAAGCCCGCCAAAAAAGCAACCGACCGCCAGGTTCATCTGGAGCAGCTGCGCAACGTGGAACTGCTCAATGGCCGGGCCGCCATGCTCGGCATCGTGATCGGTGTGGTGGTGGAAGGGCTCACCGGGTTCGGCATCCTCCACCAGATCGGTCTGGGTTCGCTGGTGGATGGTTTCACCGCCTGCCGCACCCAATACCTGCCCTTCTGCTTCTGATCCCAGCGGACTGAGATCACCGCCCCCCCAGAGCTCATCCCAGGGCCACGAGCCAGCGACCAGCGCCCGCAAGCATCAGGGTCACTACAGCCAGCACAAGCCAGCCCAATCTCTCCGGCAGGAGCAGCCTGCGCATCAGCACCACCGAACCGACCAAGCCCAAACCCACCGCCAGGGTCTGGCAGAAGCCGATCACATGCGGATCGGCACCCCAGGTCGGCAATCCCACCAAACCGGCGGCGAAGGTGTCGTGACCTTCGCCAACCCAGGACGACCCCAGAAGGGGTGCCGCACTCACCCGCAGCACTCTTCCACCCTCCGCCATGCCCAGGGCCAGATGGTGGGCAAGCATCAGCCCCCAGAGCAGGGGCAATAGGGCGTACAGCACCAACCACGGTCGAGCCCGGCCCGTAACAATTCGGGTTGAGGCATGGAGTACTGCCAGCCACAGGGCCGCAGGCAGGGCTAGGGCCAGGGATGCGATCGCCAGGCGCGGCAGCAGGGGGCCTTCGCTCAGGGAGAACGCCGCCTCAGCCTGCAGAACACGACCGCCGGCGAGGGTCGCCGAAGCCGGGCCATGGCCGCTCGCCAGCTCCGCCACCGCTGGGGGCAGCCACCCCAGCAGTCGCTCCCAGTGGTGCAGGCAGAGGCCCCCCGCCAGCACCAGGATCAACCCCGCCTCACCGGCGGGGGGGTCCATCGATCGCTGCAGGTCAGCGGCCGGGGGGCGCAGACGCAGGGTGACCGAGCGGTGGGCGCAGGCTTGGGCGCAGGTGAGGCAGAGCACGCAGTTGCGATTGTCGGCCAGGTGGGCCGGATGGGTGCCCACCGGGCAGCCCGCCGTGGCGTAGCCCTCATCGGCTTCCGCCGGGCCTCCCTTGAAGCAAGCGAAGCTGGTGCAGCTGCCGCTGCAGGTGCCGATCTGGGCCCGCAGTTCACTGATCGCCAACTTGGCGAACAGACCGTTCATGCCGCCCACAGGGCAGAGATAGCGACACCAGAAGCGCTTTTCGAAGGCCAACGACCCCACCACAGCGCCGGCGGTGATCAACAGCAGCAGGCAGCTGCTCAGCCAGGCTGTGTTCTCGAGGTTGGCCACCGCTTCCCAGAGGAGGATCGCGGCGAAACCGGCAGCGAGCAGAGGAGCCGCCCAGCGGTCGCTGTCGCCGCGAGGCCAACGCTGCGGGTGCCACCCCAGGAGTCGTGCCAGCCGCTGGCTGATCTCCCCCCACACCATGAACGGGCAGAAGGAGCACCACAGCCGACCCACCAAGGGATAGCTGAGCAGGATCATGGGCCACCACCAAGCCCAGAAGAGATTGAGGCCGCCGTTATGGGCCCGGTCCTGCGGGCCCAGCCAGAGCCAGAGGTTTACCAGCACGAACACCCAGCTCACAACCCCAAACAGCAGGGTGTTCCACAGGCGGGGCGAGCGCATCAAATTGCGCAGCTGCGGCTTCCAGCGCCACAGCTCGAAGCGGGCGCGGACCTGCTGGCGCCGCTCGGTCCAGAACACGTCCTCCGGCAACACCGGCGGCCGACTGACGGTGCACTGGCGCAGGGCCCGGTCGATCAGCTGGGAGAGTTCGCGAATGTTGCCGGGAAAGTCGTAAGTCTGCAGGCGTTTCACCAGGGCCGCACTTACCTGGGGCGGGGGGCTCCAGCCCAGGCTGCGGGCCTTCTGGCGCACGCCGTAGCGCAACCATTCGCCCAGATCCTGGCGGCGCACCCGCAGCGGCGGCACCCGAATCGGCCGATCGATCGCCTCAAAGCCGTCGAGGTGGGTTTCGGAGGTGAGATAGATCCTGCCGCGGAAATCGTGCTCCACCCCGTCGGGCCCGTGCCAGCGACGCTCCAAGGCCAGCTCCCGCAGGCGGGGCAGCAGGACCGGGTCCACCAGATCGACCTGATCGATCAGGAGCCCGCCGGCGCCGAGGATCTCCAGGAGCGCCGTACCATCGGCCCCCGGTGCAAACAGCTCGGCGCCATCGGGACGCAGCAGGGCACCATTGAGGCGCACCAGCAGCTGCTTGCGGGCCGCGGAGCCGTAGTGGATCAAGGCGGCAATATTGTCTTTTTCCAGGCCGGGCTCGCCGCTGATCAGCACCGGCGCGCCGCTGGGATCGGCGGCGGCCAACCGAATCGCATCACGAAGTTTCTGGGCGTAGCGGCTGCTCCCCACGATCCCCCGCCGTACCCGGCCCAACAGCAAGGGGGCGAGGCGGCGCAGGTCGGCCGCCGTGGGGTTGGCATCCATGAGCATCAGCCGAGCCCTGAGAATTGAATTCTGATCGCAGACCCTGGCTCAGGGGAGCCCGGCCGGCAGGATCCACCCTGGCGGCGGCACCGAACTGCGCCTCGCTGCCCTCCAGATCCTGGCGCTCGACGCCAGTCTGGCGATGATGGTGGGACCTCCCCGCCTGACCCCATGACCCTCACCCTCTACGGCGCCGCCCGCAGCCGGGCCTCAATGGTGCGCTGGTATCTGGAGGAGAAGGCCGTTCCCTACGCGTTCGTGCAGCTCGACCTCAAGAGCGGCGAGCACCGCCACGAGCCCTTCACCACCATCAATCCCTTCGGCAAGGTGCCGGCCTTGGTGGATGACGCCCTCGCCAGCCCCGATGGAGGCCCCCTGAAGCTGTTCGAAAGCGGCGCCATCCTGTTCCACCTGGCCGAGCGCTACGGCGAGGAGTTCGACCCCCAGGGGCCCGGCGGGGCTGAGGGGGCCGCCTCCCGGAGATCCTTGACGGCCCAGTGGCTCCTGTTCGCCAATGCCAGCCTCGGTCCGGCGATGTTCCAGCTGGAAGCGCGTCCGGAGGAGTTCGCCCGCCAGCTCGCCACGGTCGATGGGCTGCTGGCGACAGGCTCCCACCTGCTCGCCGGCACCTGGGGTGATCCAGGCTGGGGAGCGGCCGACTGCGTGTTGCAGTCGTACCTGGCCTACATCCCCCTCTTCTGCCCCCAGGTGGACCTGAGCCCCTATCCGGCGGTGCAGGCGGCCATCGAAGCCACCCGCAACAGGCCCACCTACCAGAAGGCGATGGGGGTGGCTTGAGCATCGGCTCCGGCCAGCACCCCTGGATCTGGAGGGGTCACCGCCTCGATCTGCTGGCCGAGCGGGCCGTGTGGGATCCGCAGCAGCGCACGCTGCTGGTGGCGGATCTCCATCTCGGCAAAGCCGAGGTGTTCCAGGCCCATGGCGTAGCCCTGCCCAGCGATGGGGATGCCGCCAACCTCAATGCCCTGCTGGAGCTGGCCCAGCGCCTCAGACCTGCCCAGGTGCTGGTGCTCGGTGATCTGATCCATGGTCGGGTGGGCATCACCGCCGAACTGCGGCAGAAACTGATGGCCCTTCCCGAACTGCTCGGTTGCCCGCTGCGGTTGATCGATGGCAACCACGAACGGGGCAGTTGGCTGGAGGGCCTGCGGCGCGAACCCTCCTGTGCCCTCGGCCCCCTTTGGCTCAGCCATGGGCCCGAACCCCGGCCAGGCCATCTCAATCTTTGCGGCCACCTGCATCCGGTGGCGGTGGTGGGCCATGGGGCCGACCGACTGCGGCTGCCCTGCTTCGCCTATTGGCGAGGGGGCGATCGGGGAAGCCATGACCCGAACGGCGAACAACTGGTGCTGCCAGCCTTCGGGTCCTTGACGGGAGGCCATCCCTGCTCCGATCCCGATGGCCTCTGGCTGGTGGCCGAGGGGACCGTCGTTCCTTGGCGAACCCCGCGGCCCACCAACGGGCCTCCCGGCCAAGGCCCCCAGCCCAAAACAGTCTGAACCCAGTGGCGAGACGGCCGGTGCCTTCCGCTATGCACCCGATGCCGAGGCCTTCACCGATGGCCATCCCTCGCCTTCGTTTCAGGCCCGATGTACGAGCGCTACGGCGAAGAAGGCACGGCCTCCACCGTGCCGCGCGGTGATCTGAAGCTGGGCGGGACAATGAGGCACGACAACAAACGAGGTACGGCCCCCCGCGGGCTACATCGACTGTGGATCCAGCCTGGCTAAGGGTGTGGCCGGCAGCCGGGCCGATCGAGTCTTGGCCGGCTTCAACCGCCTGATGGAACAGGGACCAGTCCGCCGGCCAGGCCTCAACCCACCGCCGCCCCTGCCCTGATCGCCAGGTTGGAGGGCTAACCCGCAGCCGCCAGGGCCCGCACCACATCACCGCGGGTCAGCACCCCCACCGGGCGCCGCTCAGCATCCAACACAAACAATCTCTGGGTGGAGCGGTCGTGCAAGAGCTTTGCCGCTGCGGGCAACTGGATTGTGGCTTCACAGGTATGGGGATGGGAGCCCATCACATCGGCCACGGTGCTGCCCAGCACCTGGTGCACCTGCCGGTCCCACGCCAGTGGATTGCGCAGGTAGATCACCGCATCCAGAAGCATCACGTAGGGGCCGGCATCGAAGCCGCTTTCGCGAACCATCAGGTCGGTTTCGGTGAGCTCACCCACCAATTCACCCGCTTCGCCAACCACCGCCAGGCCGCTCACGTGATGCTCGCTCATCAACTTCACCGCCTCCTGGAGGGGCGTTGCGCCCTGCACGCTGAGCACCGGGCTGGTCATCACCTCGGCCACCGACCGTTCCACCACCATCCCCGGATCCTGCCGTTGCGATCCCCCCATTCTGCGGGCGGGACTCCCGCCCGCAAAGGCCGGCGGGCAGGATGGTCACACGCCTGAATCCGGTGGCCCCGCCGCCTGCTGTGCCTGTGGGAGTGCCCGTGCTGCGCCGTCTCGCCGACCTGCTCACCATCGGCCGGGCCCTGCTCGGACTGCCGCTGCTCCTGGCCCTTTCGGCCGGATACGCCGGCCTGGCCTGGGCGCTGCTGCTGCTGGGCGCCCTCAGCGATGCGGCCGATGGGGCCCTGGCCCGCAGCGCCGGTGGTGGTTCGGTCTGGGGGGCCCGGCTCGATCCACTCACCGACAAGATCCTGATTAGTGCGCCGCTGATCTGGCTGGCTGTTCGGGGGTTGCTGCCCATCTGGGCGGTGTGGCTGTTGCTGGCACGGGAGCTGCTGATCTCCGGCTGGCGCGCCGGCCAGGGCAGCGGCGGTCCCGCCTCCCTGGCGGGCAAGGCCAAGACGATCCTGCAGTTTCTTGCCCTGCTGTTGTTGCTCTGGCCGGCTGACTGGACCCTCGGGGTTTCGGCCAGCGCGGCCGGCGGCTTCGGGCTACCGGTGCTGATGCAGGTGATCGGCTGGTGGCTGTTCTGGCCCTCGCTGCTCCTGGCGCTCACTTCGGCCTGGGGGTATCTGCGGCAGGCACGGCTTGGGGACAGAGCATGAAGGTTGGAAAAGGGGGAGAGTTTCGGCAACACCAGAGCGCACTCTTCCTTGCAGATCGATTCACCACAATCCGGAGCTCTACAAAGGGTTCAGCGTGATCGAGATAGCGGTTCTTTCCATGCCGGTATCAGGTTCAACCGGCCAGCAGGGCCTCGTCAGCGGAGAAATCGGGGCTGGTGGGCAACCGCAGCGCGTAATCGTTGGCGTAACTGTCCACCAACGTGGCTTCCAGATCGAAGGACGGCTCCCAGGCCAGCTCCCGCCGCACCCGGGTGATGTCGGTAAGGAAGTGGGCCAGGCGCAACGGAAAGGCTTTGCGGGCTTTTTTGTCGAGCCCGGCGGGATCGAAGCTGCGGATCTCCACAGCGGCAGGATCCTTGCCGGCGGCCCGGGCTGCGGCCTGCACCAGGCCACGGAACGTGATGCCCTGGCGGCCGCTGCAGTTGTAGATGCGGTTGGCGGCGGCTTCCACCTCGATGCAGCGAGCCATTGCAGCGGCCAGATCGTTCCCATGGCCCAGTTGGGTGATCGTGCTGCCATCGCCCGGCAGGGGCACGGGACGGCCATGCACGATGCGGTCGAAGAACCAGCTCTCCACGGGGTTGTAATTGCCCGGGCCCACGATGTAGGTGGGTCGGAAGCTGGTGAAGGGGATGCCCTGGCTGCGCAGCCAGTCCTCGGTTTCGGCCTTGCCGGCGTGCCGGCTGGCCGGATCGGTGGGGCTGTCCTCATCGAGGGGCCACAGCTCGCTGTCGGCGTAGACGCCGGCCGAACTCACATACACGAAGCGATGGCTCGGCGCGTCCGTGCGCGCGATCACGGCGCTGGAATCCTCCTGGGTGCGGCCGGAGCTGTCGACGATCACATCGAAACGACGCCCTTCCAGGAGCTGCAGACCCTCCGGGGTGCTGCGGTCGCCCATCAGATGCTCCACCCCGGCGGGCACGGGTTGATTGCCGCGGGTGAACAGGGTGAGGGAATGGCCGGCGTCCTGCAGCAGCCGCACCAGCGGCTTGCCCACGAAGCGGGTACCGCCCATCACCAGGATGTCCATGCCGAAACCCGCGGGCGGGATGTGAAACCGGCCGCCATTCAAACCCCCTGTCGGCGGGATGGGCGGTGGCCTGGGCCCCGGATCTGGGCCCCGAAGCTGGCGATGGCGGAACCGACCCCGATCGGGTCGCAGACATCGGTCGCCACCCAGCCGCGCAGGTTGGAATGGGCCCGCATCGGCCAACCCGACCGACACAATCAAGCAACCGCCCGCAGGAGGCCGCCATGCCGATCGGAATCGCCTGGACCGCCCAGCTGCCCGTGCTGGCGAGCACCTGTGGCTACCGCCATTTCGCGCTGATCGGTGAGCGGGGCAAGGTGGGCGAACGGGCGGTGGAACTGGCGGCGGTGCTGGAGCGTTCCTTCCGGCTCGTGGTGCCCCTGGCGCAGCTGCGTGACCGGCAGCTCTGGCAGCCTGGCTGGCAGTCCCTGCGCCGCGCCATGCAGATCATCCCCGCCATCGACCTGCTCGACGGCCAATGCGTGCGGCTGCATCAGGGCGATTACGACCAGGTGACCCGCTTCTCAGGCGACCCGGTGGCCCAG
>Ga0114980_10002548_pt1 | contig 12733 bp, 5 predicted proteins | sample S_140806_EF_Meta_FD_87018 | JGI IMG/M metagenome (GOLD analysis project Ga0114980, IMG submission 87018) | Freshwater microbial communities from Lake Simoncouche, Canada to study carbon cycling - S_140806_EF_MetaG | ecosystem: Environmental > Aquatic > Freshwater > Lake | place: Lake...
TCCGTCAACAACTAACATCTGAGCTCTAGACGGTACTGTTTGGTTAGCGTTAGATGTGTAGTTTAATCCTGCATTGTCGACAACCCAGGAGATATTATCAAGTGAGTGTTCAATCTTGTACTTGTAACTACCAACGCTCTGAGCGCCGGTAGCGAACTCGACTGGTTGATCAAAGTAAACTGTAGCGTACTTACCGGCGTAAGTACTTACAGCTAGATTAGTTGGGGCGCTTGGACGAGGAAGTGGTGAAGAGGTTGCGATCTCGCTTGGAAGAGAGAAGATTGAGGCCTGGTTGATAGCAGTAACTCTAAAGCTATAAGTTGTTCCAGAGGTTAATCCAGAGACTGTATAGTTTTCGGTAATGTTACGATCAATTGCAGTACTCCAAGCTCCACCTGAAGAGTATTCAACCTTATAAGCTAAGAGTGAACCACCATTACCAAGTATAATCCTATCCCATACTAAACGGACTGATCCGCTAGCAGAGGTTGCTTTAAGATTAAGAGGTGCGTTTGGTGCTGTTTCAACTCCGCTAGAAGTCGTTTCGGCAACTAAGCCTACAGGTACATTGGTATTAGCTAACATGAACTCATACTTGGTGCCAGCGGTTAGACCGGTAGCTGTATAAGTTAGAGCTGAAGTAGGAGATGGTGAGCCGAGAGGTAGCCAAGCGGTATCTCCAATAACTCTATACTTCAAAGAGTATACAGCAGAAGCTACAACTGGGGGATTCCAAGTAAGAACCACAGAATTTGCAGCTCCAACACCGACGAATGAGGTCGGGGTATAAGGAGTGGCTCCAGGTGTAACAGAGACGTACTCAGATGGAGCGCTGTTACCGGTTGCGGTATTAGCACTGATTCTAAAGTAATAGGTTGCTCCGTTAGTAATATTCTTTACAAGGTAGGTTGTAACTAAACCTACATCACCAGTTAGTAACCAGGTACGTCCCTGATCCATTGAGGTTTCAAGAGTGTAACTAGTAACAGGAGTAGAACCTGAAGAGGTAGGTGCTGTCCAAGATAAGGTTGCAGCTGCTTCTCCAGGATTTCCTATCAAAGCTAGCGGTCTTGTTGGAGGACTTACTACGATAGAAGGTACTGAGTAGAGTGAGTCAAAGTTATGAGCTGAAACTCTAAATGAATAAGCAACAGTAGGATCATAATTTCTAAAGGTGTAGGTTAACTCTTTATATGAATCCTGGTCTACAGTCCAAACTCCTGCTACAGAGTGTTCAATTCTATAGCCTTGAACTGTTCCACTTGTACCAATGATAGGCTTTTCCCAAGTAAGAATAACGGTATTTCCGTTAACCTTGCTTGTTAGATTTAGAGGTGGATTTGGAGCAGTTTCGGTACCAGTTGCGTCCACATTTGCTGTAACACCAACTGCTGCTGCAGCGGTATTGGTTAGACGGAAGTCATAACGTGTAGCTGGAGTTAAACCAGTTTTAGTGTAGGTAAGGGCTGAGATTCCAGCAGCAGCTAAGTTCCATACTGAGGTACCATTAACCTTGTAGTAGATGCTGTAAACTGGCGTAACGGTAGTTCCGGTAGGAGCGACCCAGTTGAGAGTAATGCTTGTAGCTGCACCAACAGCTGTAAATCCTGTTGCACCGTAAGGAGTTGAACCAGAGGTAGAGGTCACATAGATACTTGGGGCACTGTTTCCAGTTGCAGTCTTAGCTACAACACGGAAACGGTAACCGGTATCATTGTTAAGGTTCGGAACTACAAAGGTAGTAAAGGGACCAACTTCTGCAACAGCGGTCCACTTGAGACCGAGATCAGTAGAAGATTCAATGATGTAACCTGTTATAGGACTGGTTCCTGTTGTAAGCGGAGTATCCCAAGTAAGAGTTACGTTTTTGTCGCCTGGAACAGCATTAAGGTTTAGAGGAGAAGAAGGTAGTTTAATCCCTGGAGTTGCAGTAACAAAGGTAGAGGGGGAGCTATTACCAGAGTTAGTGTTTGCGGTAACTCTGAAGAGATAGGCAGTGTCGTTAGTAAGAGCGCTAACCACATATGTACTTAGAGTAGAGGGAACTGTACCCGCTACGGTCCACTTTGTATTATCTGAACTTAGAGCTACCTCAATAGTATAACCTGTAATTGGGCTAGTACCAAATGAGGTAGGGGTTGCCCAGGTTAAGGTTACAAACTTATTATCTGCTACAGCGGCTAATGAGAGAGGAGCGGTAGGAGGACTTGCAATAATAGAGGCAAGTGAGATATTGCTATCTCTATTTACCGCTGAAACTCTGAAAGAGAAAGGAAGAAGAGGGGAGTAGCTCTTGAAAGTATATTTATTTTCAATAACCAAATCTGCAGCTGTTACCCAAGATGAACCTGAGTTGTACTCAACCTTATAACCACTAACCACTCCACCTGAGCCTACTGTAGACTTATCCCAGGAGAGCTCTACGGTTGAACCAGAGACCTTAGCTAGGAGGTTTTGGGGGGTATTGGGACTTGTCTCACCTGAAGCATCAAGCCTAGAGTTAACGGTTGCTGGTGCATTTACGTTTTCTAATTGGAAGTCATATAAAGTAGCCATACTTAGACCTGCAGCTCGGTATGATGTTCCTGATATACCAGAGGCTAGTGGAAGCCAAGCATTAGTTCCGTTAATACGGTAGCTTAACTTATAGAGCGCTGAGGTGGTTGTTGGGTTAACCCAAGAAAGGAATAGGCCAGCACCTGAAGAGGTTGAATCCTGCTTAACGACAAATCCAGATGCAGAGAACGGCGCCAATGTTGGAGTTACGTTTAGAACAGGGGTAGGCTTACCTTCACCAATCTCGTTAGCTGCTGTTACTTTGAAAGAATAGACGATATCATTTTTTAAACCTGGTACGTTGATTGAGTTTTCATCAGATATCTTGGTGGCTGTGATCCAGTGTATTCCTTTATCGGTAGAGCTGTAGACGTAGTAGTTTTTAATAACACTACCGCCATAACTTAAAGGTGCTTTCCAAGTTAGAGTCGCGGACTTATCACCAGGAACGATTTTAAAGTCTTGAGGCGCTGAAGGGAATAGGGAGAGCGATAAACCTACTGGATCTGAGGTTGCTGAACCTAGGTCGTTGGTAGCCTTTAGAGTAAAGTTATAGCTTTCTAATGCTGAAAGGCCTGAGATGGTAGCGCTAGAAATTGAGCCATCGTAGACTACGTTAGTGTTGTCTTTCAAGTTACCAGGAGATGAGATATGAACTGTATAGAATGAAGCTGGAGCTCCTGGTTGATCCCAAGTCAGCTTAGCAGTAACACCATTTACAGCTTCTACTGAAAGTAGAGGTTCTACTGGGGCGGCATTGTAGTAGCCCTTTATATAAGAAGGACCATTACCTGCGAGGTTTGAACCGAAAACTCTAAAACGATAACTCTTACTAGAAACTACTGAGTTAATTCTAAAAGTAGTTAGCTTAGGATCTAAAGCTTTAATTACTTCTTTAGCTCCATCGATAGTAATACCAACATTTAGATTTACTAACTTCTCACCTAGATAGACCCATGAAAGATCTGCAATATTATTATCAACCTTAACTTCAAATAGAGATACCTTACTTGGCGTACCTACGAGAGTAATTTTCTTTACAGTTGAGACAAAACTCTTACCTTTAGATTTAACAGTCGCAGCTTTTAGAGTAAATGAGTACTTCGCACCAGCGGTAAGACCGCTGATGGTAGTAGATCTAGTTTTATTAGCTAAAGTTACAACTTGACCAGCAAGTGCGCCACTTGATGAACCAACAGTTATAGTTTGAGTACCTAGGGGTTGATCTTTTCCGTATTTCCAAGCAAGTACAACACCAAGACCTTTTTGGGTAGCGGTCATCGCTAGAGGTCCTTTGTAACTTGGAGCGGAGGGAGCTTTTGGTACAGTTACACAGACTGGTGCACTAGTACCGGGATCGACGGGAGTAGTTGCAGGAGTAGTTGCTGATGAAGCCGGAGGAGTACATGGTACATTTCCAGTGGTAGGAACTGCGGGTATAGTGGGTACGTTAGAGGTGACTACAGGGTTAGCACCAGTGGCTGGTACTTGCGTTGTAGTGTTTGGGTTAACGGTATCTGCTGCCCTGGCAACTAATAAGTTGGAAGAGGTAAGAAGAGTGACCACCATAGTTACGGTAAAAAACTTTTTGGAAATGCGCATTACGATCCTTTCGATAAGTTTTCTGACAAAGTTGCAGAAAACGCAGTAAGTATCAAATATCGTTCCATACCTTTAAAGATAGGCATGGATTTTATAAGAGAAGGTAGAGATCGAGAGAGCCAATTTAAGGAGCTAGGGAGTTGAAAATATATGTATTATAGGGGGGTTAATAGTTGAATAGATACCAAATAGGTAAGGGAACTGGATATATTTTACTAGGCATAATTTCTTTAGATACCAAAAAAAGTTAATGTAAGTTATTTATATTCAGGTTTAGTTAGAATAAACAAGTACTACTATAAACTGGAAGCTTTAGTAGTTATTAATTCATCAGAATTAATGCAACGGCAGCCAAGTCAACATAAACACAAGCGCCTGCGTACCAGAAGGGTACGTATCGCTTTTGAGTACCCAAATGCCAGAAATCCCATATTGCATGAAAGAACAATCCCAATGCAACGAAAAGAATATTTCCAGTCACTATAGATAAAACTAGAAGTAATACCGCAGCGAGTATTTGAAAATTAGTAAGCGGCAGGAATTTTCTATCCCAAATTAGGGAGAATGCGACATAGACGAATGCAGCAAGAAAAAGTAATACTTTTGCCCACAATAAGCTCGAACTACTTCCAAAGAGTGGCTGATAGAGGCAGATGAAACCTAAAACAAAAGCTCCAACTATCCCCCTGATACCAAGGCCAACCTTTAAACCTTTACTGGATAAGGATTTCATTTATAAATTAGAAAAGATCGGAATCATCATATTGATGATCTGTGGCGCCATCAAAATCATTGAAATCATCAAAGAGGGAGGCTAAGCTCTTATATGCTTTGAAAATTACAGCAAAAATTGTTATGCCTGCGAGGAGAAGAAATATTTTTTTATTCATATGTTGATTATGCCTAAAATTTGGTGTTTAACACGCAAGTTAGGAGAAAGATCTATTGGTTTTGAGATCTTCGTCCATAAAGTCTTCGGTAATTAGTAGCCTAAGTTCTTGATCAGAGGATTCATTTGATAAGCGAGAGCCTTGCTTGATAATCGCTAACTCTAGAATATTTCTAACATGTCTACCATTACCAAAGCCAGGGTAATGGTGAGCAATGGATAGTTCGGGATACAGCGCTTGGATAGCTTGTTCGTCAATCGTAAAGCCTCTTTGGTTAGCGAGGAAATTCAGAATTTCAAATAACTCATCAACTTCATAAGAGGGGAACTCGAGAACTTTTGAGAATCTTGATCTTAAGCCTGGGTTTGAGCTTAGAAATTGCTCCATTTCAAGAGGGTAACCGGCAACTATCACAACAAACTCATTTCTGTAATCTTCCATAAGTTTCAAAAGAGTTTCAATCGCTTCTTTTCCCGAATCCCTTACCCCGGGTTCCGCACTTAGGGCATATGCTTCATCGATGAAGAGCACTCCTCCAATTGCACGTTTTACAGCTTGGGTAACTTTACGGGTAGTTTCTTCAGATTGATCTCCAACAAGGTCAGTCTTAGAGACTTCTACCAAGTGACCTGAGGTGATAACGCCAGTTTGTGCTAATATCTTAGCTACGATTCTAGCTACAGTGGTCTTAGCGGTACCCGCTGGGCCTTTAAATACCATATGCTGACCCATACCTTCGGCGGATAAACCAAGTTGCGCTCTTCTCTCCACAATAGCCAAGTTTTTCATCCAGAGTTTTACTAGAATCTTAACATCTTTTAATCCAATAAGCTCATCAAGCTCCGCGTAACCACCGGCCCCATCAGAACGCAAGAGTGGTTGTGCAGCAGTAGTGAGAGATACTTTGGAGAGATAGGAGTAACCCTTTAGGAGCATATCTCTAATAACTGCATCCAGAAGCAATCGGGTAATACGGCCATTGCGTAGATTTCCATTGACTCGTATATTGTCAATGATGCGATCTACTTCCTGAAATTTCAGCTTATGCTCAATGCCGTGTATATTTAACTCGTGAAAAAATAGGTTAACCATTTGCTCGTTGGAGAAAGGAGAGAGGGTAGTAAGGTTAAACTTAGTGAATAAGTCTGGGTTATAGGCTTTTAGTTTATCAAAAGCAATTTTTTCTCCTGCGAGTAGGAAAGTGGTACCGGGTATTTTAGATTCAACATTAATGTAGTTAAGGATAGCTAGAGTATGAGGATTAGTGTAGAGCTCGTCAAAATCATAAATGTAGAGTATCCCTCCTGACGCCGCCTTAATGAAAGTACTAAGCGATTGAATACAATCTCCAGGTGAACTGAAGGCGAATTGGGAAGGATGGAGCTTGATTATCTGCTTATCAGTAGTGTAGTAAGCAAGCTCCTTGGCAGCAAGACCTTGACCGCATCCTACTGGGCCTTGCATAATTAAATTTAAATTTCTCCTATCTTTATCAAGATCTTTGAGTGAGTTTAAAAGATCAGGTTGAAATAATATACGCTGCTCTAAACTGCCTAGTATATCAGGGGAGAGGAATTCCATAGTTATACTATACCTAGATTACCTATTTAGTCAGTAGAGTTGGTAAATCTAATTACAATATAAAAACTATTTTTAGGTAGGAAGAGGAGCCGCAGAGTATTGGACAAAAGAAGTAAAGTTGGACATTAGTAGAGATGGGAATGAAGAGTGGGTATCGAAAAGATTTAGATGGTTTAAGGGCGATAGCAATCATCTCAGGATGCGCATTCCACACAGGTTTTGGGTTTAAAGGCGGTTTTGTGGGCGCAGAGATATTCTTCGCGCTAAGTGGATTCTTAATTACATTTTTATTGCTGGGCGAGTATTCAAAAAATGGTAAAATAAGTTTGATTAATTTCTGGTCAAGGAGAGCAAAGAGGCTATTTCCTGGCTTATTAGTAATGATCATACTGACCACTTTGTTTATGAGTATTGTGCTACTACCAGGTGAAGCGCTGAGTTTAAAAGCTGATACATTCTGGTCTCTACTCTACGCAGCTAATTGGCATCTATTGGCTTCTGGTGAGACTTATGTAGGTGCTGCCTTTACGGAATCTAGCCCCCTGCGTCATATGTGGTCGTTGGCAGTAGAGGAGCAATTTTATTTAGTTTGGCCTATAGTACTGATGTTGATTATAACTATGAGAAGAAGAATAAAACTACTTCTAGGATTGATAATAGTAATTTCGGTAGGATATACTCAGTATTTAGTATTCCATGGTGGTGGAAACCGCATTTACTACGATACCTTTGCAAGAGTGTATGAGCTTTTAATTGGCGCATTTGCAGCAGTATTACTATGGCAGGGATTTAGAATTAAGAAGCATGCTAGTAGAATCAGTTATATCTCTTTAGCGGTTCTAGCAATCCTACTTGTTATTTCCGATGATGCAAGTAAAATATTTTTTCCATGGGGTTCTCTACTGGCGGTAGTATCTACAAGTATTTTAATAATTTCCTTAGATGAAGAAGAAAACTATGTGAAAAAGTTTTTAACTAGTAGGGTAATGCGTTACATTGGGATTAGAGCTTATGGAATTTTCTTATACCATATGCCGGTATTGGTATTGGTACCTCGGTTTTCACCTTATAATAGAGTTATTAATTTAGTAATAGCGGTGGTAATAACTTTTGCGCTTGCGATTATCTCATTTAAATTTATAGAGGATCCTATAAGAAAAATGGAGATTAAAAGTTTTACCCCCAAAGTTACCTTGGCAGCGGGGGTTGGTATCTTGATAGTCACCTCCTCAATTCCTGGCTTATATATAGCCAAGAACTCTACTTTATCAGAGAAGGCTTTAGTAAATAATTGCCAAGAAAAAAGCGTAGTATGTACCCCGGGAGTTTTACAGAATCAAGTAGTTACTGAGTGGTGGTGCCCAGAGGATTTAGTGGATAACAATATCTTTGCTAATGGAAAACCATCACACAACATGAGAGGCAATGCTACTTGTATCGTTCACAAGGAGGGCTCTCCTAGAATGACAGTAGCAGTAGTAGGAGATTCGGAAGCTAAATCTTTTGTACCAGGCTTATATCTAGAGGCGAAGAAGAACCATTGGGATTTAGTAACTTCAGCTAAAGACGGGTGTCCATTTATTTTTGGAGAGAATCGACCAAAAAATCAATTAATGGTGGAGTTGTGCAATGATTCTACGAGTAACGCTATTACTACTTTAAAGAAAGAGTATAATTATGATAAAGTAATTATAGCCAATCATTTCTTAACACTACGTGGATGCGAAAAAGAATGCTTAATAGAGTTAGAGGAGAATCTAAGCAGTAACATTGGTGAACTTATTACCGAGAGTAGCGAAATAATAGTAGTACTTCCGATAAGGCCTATTGCCACGAAATACTGCATTCTCACCACAACGGCATTCTGTAATGTAATGGATGAAGAGGTTGCAAGTTTTGATAAGTACAGAGAAATATACAAAGGAATTTACGAACGTGTTGCTGAGAGATACCCAGGTAAGGTAAGTGTACTATCAGTTGAAGATACCAGTTGTCCTAACTCACCAAAATGTACCTACCTACAGGGATTCAAACCAATACGTGGAGACTTTAGCCATGTAAGTACTTATATGAGCCTTAAAATAGGAAAAGCGCTAGCTAAGAATATTAACAGATAGAGCTAACCGTTTCCTTCAGGTGAAAGTTTATAGAAAATAATTTCTGGGTAGTAGTTTTTTAAGAAAAATTGATAAGAGGATATTTTTCGTAGTAGTAAATATGGGTAAGATATAACATTGAAATTATTAAAGAAGTTAATAGCTAATTTTGAGCTTTTATAGGCAAGCAAGAGGGCTAAAGGTATGTGAAGGAGAGCGGGAAGTGCTAAAATAACATCACCAGAAAGGAGAAAGGTTCCAGCCCAGAGAAGTTCTTCACTAGATTCTAGCAACCAACGCAGAGGAGAATGTGATGAGGAGGATTTTTTAGCGGTGATTAAGTGAAGAAATACTGATAAAATTAGTAAGGAGGAGATTAAAATCTCACTATGAATATGCAGAAAGAAAAATGATGAAGAGAGGGAAAGTAAAAGAGAGAGTTTGAACTTTTTAGTGGTTAGAAGTAGTTTGAGAATATACATTTCACCAATGATGACTGAGAGCGCTGCCAGTACCATGATCCATTCACTGGTGGCAATAGACCATCCCAACCAAGCAATTACAGCCAAGAGAGAGATAAATGTGGCAGGGGTAGAGTAAGAAGCAGAGTCTAAAGATTGAGGGGTTTTCCTAAGCTTATGCACCGCTGGCCATATAGAGGCAAAGGTTGCTATGAGGGCTGATACTTCTAGTAAATTGTATAACATGGGCTTATAGTAGGCACTTGTAAAGAGGTCCTCCTTGGTTTAATTTACAAGTACTGCTAAGTTAAGAGCAGTAATAAGATTGTGCTAGATATGATAAAAAAGGCAATCAAGGGAGATATTTAAGTATTAAGTCTAGCTTAAGTTGGGCAAAACCTTTAATTTTCATTGTATCGTTGTTTAAAAGTTGTATTTCGTCTAGTGTAGAGGTTTCGGAGTCAAGGAGCAGGTTTAATTTTTTAAGGTAGCGTTTGGGTAGGGCTCTTTCATGGGCTCTTAGAGTGTTGTAATAAAAGGGATTAAATGGCGTGAATCTTAGGAATTTTAATTTAGAGAGTGCTAGAATTAAAAAGTTAAGATTAGAGGAGATGTTAGTTTTGTCAAAAGATTTTTGGTAGGAAATAAAAGGCAGCTTCCACTGGTAATTATATTTTGAGGCTGTATCAAAATTAGCGAAAGAGAGCGAAGAGGGAGTAGAGAGTAATGTAAGTCTTGCTACTTCATACTCATCTTTGAAAGCAAGTAGATTATAGTAAAGTTGAGTTATTGTTTGATATAAGGGAGATAAGTTAAGATCGGGAAATTTATTGAGGAGCTTACTAAAAATTTCAATAAGAGTTTTTTGGTACTTAAGAGCATAAGCACGAGAGTGATAAGATTGAAGTTCATTAGAGTAGAGTACTACTTTCTCTAAAACTTGGGGGGTTAGATTAGGGAATTTCAAAGATAGGTCCTCGCTGTTAAACTTTACATTAGGGGTTACGGCGTAGTTTTTATATGAGTCCAAGAGGTTATTAAGGTATGAAGAGTCATGCACCCAGAGCCTTCCTAGGTTTAGAGCATCTATATTTTGTGAAACTAGGCTGTTAGAGTTTTTAATAGCTGAGAGCAAACTGTAGTAAGAAACTGTTATTTTTTTAGTGAGTCGACGACCACCGAGAAGAACCATATTACCTAAGGAGTCATTACCAGTTAGCTTTGCAATCAGCGAAGAGTTTAGGGATTTAGGTTTAACTCCTTGGTTTATTGATTTGAATTTAGAAATCTCGTATGAATAATCTTTTTTCAGTAAATCAGGGTTATAGACCATATTTCCAGTAGGAGTTATAGTGGAAGAGAGTAAAGTATTGCAAGTATCTCTGAATGAATAATCTGGAAGAGAATTTGAAGTTACGGAGATATCAAACCCTAGAACTAAGTCTACTATGTTATCTGATCTTTGCGCAACTAAAAGTTCACTAGTTTTAGAGATCTTAAGGAAAGAGGTGACAGAACCTGACTTTTGAGCTAGCCCTGTTGAATCTGAACCTGAGTAATTGAGTCCCTCCATTTTAGAGGCCAATCCTAGCAGCTTACTTGCATGAATTACACCAGTGCCACCCACACCAGGCATTACTACATTGTAGTTTGAATTGAAGGAGATTTTCTCTGGTAGAGGGATAAGTTTTTCGAGAGAGTATTTTGTGGTGAGTGATTGTACTGGAAGAAGAGCGGTAGCGGGAACTTTTATGAAAGCTGGGCAATTACCTTTTAAACAAGTTTGGGCTTGATTACAAGAAGATTGATCAACGGTAACTTTTGTCCCAAAATCTGTGTCGTATTGTTGAAGTGACAAACAAGAGGATTGGGCTCCACAGTCACCGCAGTTTTCGCAGATACGAGAATTTATAACAATTTTATCGGGTTGAAGGGATGGTTCTATCTTTCTGCGCTTACTTTTCAAGGCTAAAGCACATTCAAGATCACTTATTAATACTGTAACGCCACCATATTTCGAGAGCTCCTCTTGGATGGAATTAATTTCAGTGATATCTTTAACTTGAACATTCTTAGCAAATTTGAACTTTTTGTAACTTATAGGTGAGTTCGTAGCAAGTACGATTTTAGAAATTTCAAGTTGCTCTAGTTCTTTTATTAGATTGGTTATTTGGATACTTCCAGGAACTTTTTGCCCGCCTGTCATAGCAATAGAGCTATTATATAGAATTTTAAATGTTATATTTACCCCAGAATCAATGCAAGCTCTAAGGGCTAGAGATCCAGAATGGAAGTAAGTCCCATCGCCCATGTTTTGGAAAAGGTGCTGGTCAGGGAGGAAGGGAGAGGCTCCGATCCAGACAGAACCTTCAACGCCCATGGCGTTGGAAGAGATTGCGTTTCCTACAATTTTTTCATCCATAAACATACCCAGAGCATGGCAGCCAACGCCTGCTCCAAATATTGAGCCTTGAGGTAGTTGGAGAGAGGTTGAGTGAGGGCAACCGGAACAGAGAGAGGGTATTCGCTTGGGGTTAGTTTCCTTTAGTGAGAGAGGGAGGTATTTCGTCTTACTAGGAAAGCTGATTTCAGGTAGGGAATTTGCGTACTTTGAGTAAGGTATTAGTAGTGGAATAATATCTTTGAGCATCGTAGCGTTAAGTAAGCCGAAGGATGGGATCAAGTTCTCTTGTGACTTATTATTTTTACCATAAACCTTGGTAGGTAAAAGAGTATTAGAGATTATGCTAAGTACTTGTTGTTCGATAAAATTCTTTTTTTCCTCAATCACTATGATACAATCCAAATCCTGACTAAAATCCTCAATTGCTTTAGGACTAAGTGGAAAGATGACATCGAGCTTGAGTAATTTTATACCAGAGCCCTGAAGAAACTCTAGATCCAACCCTAGCTGAGTTAGAGCTTCTAAGAAAGCATAATAAGTATTACCTGATATTATTATACCTAAACTAGGGTTGGTAGGGTTAGTAAGTACTTTATTGAGTGTTGGGGTATTGTTAAGATATTGAATTACTAGGGGTAATTTATTTTGAAGGATAGTTCTTTCCGTGGTATTAGTATTACCTAGAAATGTGGTATCAAGTGCGGTAGTAAGCGGAGAATGATCAGGATACTGGGAGAGATTAACTAAAGGTACTTGTGAAGAGTTGAGAGATAAACTGGTAAAACTATCGGCGACGCTAGTGGTAATTTTAAGAGCAGTCCATAGTCCTGAAAGTCTACTGATATTTATCGCATGGAGAGATAAGGGAATGATTTCATCAACGTTCCCAGGGTAAATTACAGGAACATTCATATCTGCGAGAAGGTTAGAGGAAGAGGTTGGTATGCTGGATGAGTTACTGGCAGGATCATCACCCACAAATAAAATTACAGAGTTATTTCCACCTGTACCTCCATAGACCCCGTGGCGGAGTGCATCCATAGCTCGCTCCAATCCAGGGGCTTTTGCATACCAGATGCCTAGCACTCCATCACCAGCAAAACCTTCATATGAGGTAGCAAACTGACTGCCCATAACGCTAGA
>Ga0114980_10002550_pt1 | contig 12732 bp, 10 predicted proteins | sample S_140806_EF_Meta_FD_87018 | JGI IMG/M metagenome (GOLD analysis project Ga0114980, IMG submission 87018) | Freshwater microbial communities from Lake Simoncouche, Canada to study carbon cycling - S_140806_EF_MetaG | ecosystem: Environmental > Aquatic > Freshwater > Lake | place: Lake...
AGCCTGATCTGGGCCTACAACCCCGAAGGTCGGCTGGCGAGTGCGGCCGCGGTCAAACGTGGTCTGTTGTCGCTGGGGGGTGAGTTTGGCGGAGGGGGCGACGTCAACCGGAGCAGCCTGGCCATGCTCGACCTTGGCGTGCACAATTTCTTGCGTTTTGCCGGTGTGTTGCCCGCCATCCCCACCGAAACCCGGCCGCAGACGATCCGCTACGTGGAGGTTTCCAGCCGGGAGCACTATGTGTATGCCACCGAGGCCGGTCTGCTTGAGCCCTTGGTTGACCTGGGCGCCGAGGTCAAGGCCGGGCAATTGGCAGGGCAGGTCCACTTTGTGGACAACCCGGCCCGAGCCCCCGTACCTTGCTATTTCCGGCGTGCCGGCATGGTCGTTTGCCAGCGCCATTTCGGGCGGGTTGAGCGGGGTGACTGCGTGGCCCACTTGGCGACAGACATCGCTCCGGGCAGTTTAGGGGGCTGAGCTTGGGTCGCCATCTGGTTATCGCGGCGGCTCAAATGGGGCCAATCGCCCGCACTGAGAGCCGGGCGGCGGTGGTGCGGCGCATGATTGACCTGATGCGACAGGCCAAGGCCCTGGGCGCCGAGGTGGTGGCCTACCCTGAGGCGGCACTGACAGCCTTTTTTCCGCATTGGTTCACCGAAGACGAAGACGAGGTTGATACCTGGTTCGAACGGGACATGCCCGGGCCCGACACCCAAGCACTGTTTGACGAGGCGCGTCGGCTCGGCGTCGGCTTTCACTTGGGTTACTGCGAACTGGACATGTCCAGCGGCCGCAAGCGGCGTTTCAATAGCTCGATTCTGGTCGAGGCCAGTGGCCGCATCATCGGCAAGTACCGCAAGATTCACTTGCCGGGACATGCCGATCACCGACCCGAGACCCCGTTCCAGAACCTGGAGAAGCGCTATTTTGAGGTGGGCGACCTGGGCTTCGGCGCCTGGCAGGCCTGGGGTGGTGTGGCCGGCATGATCATCTGCAACGACCGACGCTGGCCAGAGGCCTACCGGGTATTGGGACTGCAGGGCGTTGACATGATTTTTTGTGGGTACAACACGCCCGTGCACCATCCCGCAGCGCCTGACCACGACCGCTTGGGCCAGTTCCACAATGAACTGTCGATGCAGTCGGGCGCCTACCAGAACAGTGCCTGGGTGATCGGGATTGCCAAGGCCGGCATGGAGGAGGGCGTGGAGATGATTGCCGGCAGTTGCATCATCACGCCAACCGGAGAGATTGCGGCGCGTTGCAGCAGTGCTGATGACGAAGTCATCGTCAGCCGCTGTGACCTGGACCTGGGTCGCTCCTACCGTGAAACCACCTTCAACTTTGCCCGCCACCGGCGGACCGAGCACTACGGCCTGATTGTGGAACGGACTGGCCCGATTTCCCCTTGATGCAGCACGGCGACGAAACCCCTGAGATCAAGCGCACCCGCCAACCCCGGTCCCTTGCCGCCTGATCGTGACATGTCCCTGCTAGAGACCTTCAGCGTACCAACCGGGCTCAAACCGACGGTACGGCAGTCCTTTCAACGTGAGCAGTGGACCGAGTTGAGCATGCCGGTGGCCACCGGCCTGCTCGAGGGTGGCTTCGTGGCGGTGCTGGCTGCCAAAGCCTTTGATGCCCAACCCTGGATGATCGCGGTAATTTCGGCGGCCCCGATGTTTGGCAACTTATCGAGTTTTTTCTGGAACCGGTTGGCCATCGGCCGCGCCAAGGTACCTTTGGTGACCGTGCTCCAGCTGGTGGTGCTGTTGTGTGTGGCCGCCATAGCGTTGAGCCCGCGTTCGGTGTTGGGCAGCTGGATTCTGGTGGGTGCTGTGGTGCTGAGTCGACTGCTGATCGCTGGCATCATCACTTTCCGCAGCGTCGCCTGGAGCCTGAACTATGACCGCGGCCTACGGGCTCGCATCACCGGACGTTTGCAGGCCACCACCAGCTTGATGATCGTGCTGACCACCGGTTTGGGCAGCCTGCTGCTGGATGCGCACCCCGAAAGCTTTCGTTGGCTTTATGCCATCGGCCTGTTGGCTGGCGGTATGGGGGTATGGGCTTATTCGGGGGTCAGTCTGCAAGGGGAAAAACGCCACCAGGTGATGGAGCGCCGAAGCGGCCGCGACAGCCTGGGCAGCAACAACTTTCTGGCGATTCTGCGCGCCGACCCGCATTACGCCCGCTACCAGTTGTTTCAGTTCATTTCTGGGCTGGCAGCCATGATGCTGGAGCCGCCACTGGTGTACCTGATCTCCAAACAAATCGGGGCCAACTACGCCACCAGCATCGGCATCGTGCTGATCATCCCGTTCTTGTTGAATTTCACCACCATTCATTTGTGGGCGCGCTATTTTGACCGAGTGCATGTCACCGAATTTCGCGCGCGCCAAAACGCCTTGTGGGTGATCGGCACTTTGGTGATGTTCTGGGGCGCTTTCCAACTGTCGCTGGTCTGGCTGGCGCTGGGCCGCTTCCTGACCAGCCTGGTCAATGCCGGGGGCACTTTGGCCTGGCAACTCGGTCACAATGATTTTGCGCCCAAGGAGCGGCTGTCGGCTTACATGGGCATCCACGTGACCCTGACAGGTGTCCGCGGCGCCGTCGCCCCCTTTGCCGGCATGGCACTTTATCTGGGCTGGGATGCCAAGGGGCATGTGCCAGGCAGTACGGGTCTAGGGGTTTGGTTGTTTGTGCTCTCCGCCCTGCTTGGCGTGGTGGCTTGGCGCGGCTTTGCCCGGCTGCTGCAGGACATGAAGGAAGCGGGTTTGGCCGATGGCGTCCGGCCTCCCGTGTGAAGTACCCTGATGGACGCTGACTTTGGCAGGAGTGTTGTATGAAGCTTGCGATGGTATCGCGCCCCCTGGCAGACACTGATCTACGCCTGGCCCGGCAAATGGGCATGACTGACGTTGTCAGCACCGTTGCCGGTTTGTCGATGGCGCCACAGCGTGAGCAGGGCCCTCCCCTGGCTTACGAGGACCTCCTGGCCATGCGTCATCAGGTCGAGGCGCAGGGCCTGACACTGTCCGTGATCGAGGGCTACCAGCTCTCTGATCGCATCACGCTGGGGATGCCGGGTCGTGATGACGACATCGCCAGTGTGTGCCAGAGCATCGTCAACATGGGGCGTGCCGGCATCCCGGTCTACTGCTACAACTTCATGGCGGTGTTCAACTGGCTGCGTACCGCGTTTGACATGCCCGGACGTGGCGGTGCGCTGGTCACCCAATTTGATGCGCGCGACCCGGCGGCAACGGCCCTGACCTACGCGGGCGAGACCACCGACGCGCAAATGTGGGACAACCTGGCTTATTTTTTGCGGCGGGCCCTGCCAGTGGCCGAGGCGGCTGGGGTGAAGCTGGCCTTGCACCCGGATGATCCGCCAATGTCCCCAGTGCGTGGGCTGGCGCGGATTTTGCGCGACGTGGCGGCATTCGATCGGGTGCTGGAAATGGCCCCCAGCCCCAGCAATGGCATCACGCTTTGCCAGGGCAATTTTGCGGCCATGCCGGGCGTGAATATTCCCGATGCGATTCGGCATTTTGGGCGCCGCAACAAAATCTTTTTTGCCCACTTTCGCGACATTCGGGGCAGTGTGCCGCTGTTTGAAGAGACCTTTCATGACGAGGGCAAGACCGACATGTTCGAGGCCATGAAGGCTTACCACGACATCGGCTACAACGGCCCCTTGCGTCCCGACCACAACCCGACCATGGAGGGCGAGCGAAACGACCAACCCGGGTACATGATTCGCGGTCAGATTTTTGCGGTTGGCTACATGAAGGGCCTGATTCAGGCGGTGCGGGCCCAGGCTCCGGCGGACTGAACAGCCGCGTGTTTCTTGCCATGAAACAGCTGAACCGACCGGGTGCTGACCGCCGGGCGCGCCCAGACCGCTTTACTGCAGTGCTTCTGACACCTCCAGATGGCTCACCGTCCTGGCCAGCACCCGGCCCATCCGGTCCAAGGTTTCCATGGACATCAATTGTGACGGCCCGGAGATGCTGATGGCCGCAATGGCATCACCACTGCCGGGTGAACAAATGGCAGCCGCCACACAACGGGCACCCACCTCATTTTCTTCGAGGTCGAGCGCGTAGTGGCGCAGCGCGCTTTGCGCAATATTGTCCAAAAACTGGTCCCGGTTGGTGATGGTGTGCGGTGTTCGCGATGACATCTGCCGCGGCACCACGCGATCGAGCTCGGATGACCCCAGCGTCAGCAAAATGGCTTTGCCCAAGGCGGTCGAATACAAGGGGTCGCGCTTTCCGATCATGGCCTCAGTGTGCTGCAAGCGGGTGGAACCCACCATGTCGATGTAGACGATGTCGCTGCCGTCACGCACCGCCAGGTTCACGGTCTCATTGAACTGCCGCTGCAAGCGCCGGAGAGCCGGGTGCGCCGCCTCCCGAATGCGCTCGGCCTGTGTGTTCAGCGGCGCTGAAACCGCCACACGGGACCCGATCGCGTAGCGCTCTGTGGCTTCGTCATAACGAACAAAGCTGGAGGCGCGCAAGGTGTACAGGTAGCGGAAGGCGGTGGTCTTGGGCAAGGCCGTGCAGGCTGCCAGGTCTGACAAGGTCATGGGCTCCTTGCTTGCCACCAGCGCATCCAGCAGTTGCATGGCTTTGTGCACAGGTGTCACCACATACCGCCGATCCAAGCTCATCGTCCACCTCAAACTTTTTTGAATGGGAGACTGCCATCTGCAGCCCACGGTGATCCCAGGCGCTGGCTGTCAAAAACTGGCCATCCAAACCACCATTTTCCAGCTTATACCCGATCGGATTCAGCGTCAAGCGTAGTTGCCCGAGGGCGTGCTGTATCGAGGCTAACGGTGCAGCAAGCCCTGTGTAGGATGCATTCCCGTACCGTGACAAGGTGCATGGTGCGCCCGTCTCATGCTCAAGGAGCCGCTTTCATGACTGCGATTGACCCCTCCCAACTCAGGCCCCTGAGCTCTGCCATCCTGTCCGACATCATGGACAGTCTGGGTTTGCTTAGGCGTGCGATGAAGCCGTTTATGCGTCCCCTGGATGAGAGACATGTCATGGTCGGGCGTGCACGGACCGGGCTGTACATGCCTGCGTATGCCCTCAGGGAGGGTGAAAACCCCTACGAAGTAGAAATCGCCCTGGTGGACGATTTACAAGCGCAGGATGTGGTGGTGCTGGCCTGCAATGGCCCGACAGACCGCATTGCGCCCTGGGGCGAGTTGCTCACAACGGCGGCTAAAGCACGGGGCGCGGCGGGCTGTGTCACGGATGGCTTGGTGCGCGACGTGCGACAGATTCGAGCGATGGATTTCCCGGTGTTTCATGGTGGCATTGGCCCTTTGGACACCAAAGGGCGTGCTCGCATGGTCGACCGGGATGTCCGGGTGGAGTGTGCGGGCGTCAGCATCGACTCTGGCGACCTTGTCTTTGGTGACGTCGATGGTGTTGTGGTCATCCCGCGTTCGCATGAACATGCGGTCCTGGACCTCGCGTTGGAAAAGGTCAACGGAGAAAACCGCACGCGCGACGCCTTGCTCAGTGGCGAATCTTTGGCCAGTGTGTTCAAGCGCTTGGGCATTCTGTGAACACTGCACCCCTGTTTCGCTGCATGAAACGTCGCTTGGGCATGCGCGCGAAACGCAATGACTATCATTGAAAACATGCGGATAGCCCTCATTCACATTGGTCAAGAAACCAATGATTTCAACCCGGTTGCCACGACATTGCGCGACTATGAGGCCTTTGGCATCGTTGAGGGCCCAGCCATTCTGGACACCTTTCGCGGCGTTGGTGAGATAGGGGGCTTTCTCGATGTTATCGAGACGTCCGGCCATGCGATTGAGATGGTGCCCATCGTGCGCGGCTGGGCAGTGGCGGGTGGGCGCATCACACAGGACGCTTACCGGTTTTTCGAGCAGAAAATCCGCCTTGGTTTGCAGGCGGCCGGCCCGGTTGATGGACTGTCCTTGCAGGTGCATGGCGCCTGTGCTGCCGATGGCATTGACGACGTGGAAGGTGCCCAGTTGCAAACCTGTCGGGACGTCCTTGGCCCCCATGTGCCCATCGTTTTGGGCTTGGACCACCACGCCAACATCACCCAAAAAATGGTGGCCTTGAGCACGGCCATCGTTGGCCACCGGACCCAGCCGCACGACCCCTATGACACCGGCCGCCTCGGCGCCGAGGTCATGCTCAAAATCCTGTACGGCGGCGCCCGCCCCGTCATGGCTTGGCGCAAACTACCGCTGTTGTCTCACCAGGAGCAATTCCTGACCGCGCAGGGCCCGATGAAGACCTGGTTTGACTCTGCTCGCGCCGCGGAGGCTGACCCGCGCGTCCTGCAAGCGTCCAACTACCCGATGCAGCCTTGGCTCGACGTGGCTGAGGGGGGCTGGGCCACCGTGGTCGTGACCGACAACGACCCAGCGCTGGCGGAGCATATCGCTGATGAACTGGCCGATCTGGCGTGGTCGCTGCGCGCTGAGTTCCAGAAAAAAGATGCGGTGCCCATTGATGAGGCGGTGCGGATGGCCGATCAGGCGGCCCAGGGCTTGGTGGTGTTGAGCGACACGGGCGACACCGTGTTTGGTGGCTCTTCAGGCGACAGCAACCTGATCCTTGAGTCCATCCTGCGCCTGGGCATTCCCAGCCGGGTGTTGATGCCGCTGATTGAGCCGGGCACGGTGGCCACGCTGGTGGCTGCCGGGGAAGGCGCCCAGGTGACCTTGGCCGTGGGGGGGCACTCAGCACCCAAGTTCTTCAAGCCGCTGACGGTCACCGGCACGGTGGGACGCATCCACCGCGGCATGGTGCCCTTGCGCAATTACGACCAGGCCGAGATCGATATGGGCTGCACGGTGGTGTTTCAGGTCGGCCCGGTCACCCTGCTGGTCAGTGAGTACCGGGGCGTGGCGGGCAACTTGCCCGATGTCTATGAGTTCATGGGCATTGATCCCCGGCAGTACAAGATGGCGGTGCTGAAGACCGCGTCCAACTTCCAGTATTTTGCAGCCCTGTCGTCGCAGGTGATCCGGGTGGACACCAGCGGCCCCGGTCAGTCGGACGTTCTCAGCCTGCCCTGGGAGCGACTGCCGCGCCCGGTGTACCCGCTGGACCCGTTGGCCGACTGGCGTGGTGTGCGTCCATGAAGATCGCTCAAGCTGCCCTTTAGTTTTTGTCACGAGGAACCCAACCATGAAACCTAGCATTGCCCGCCGTACCGTCCTAGCCGCGTCGGCAGCGGTCGCCGTCACCACCTTGTTGTCACCCTTGTCGGCCCAGGCCCAGGCGCTCAAGGGCGGCCGCTTGCGGGTGGCCATCCTGGCCGATATCGTGAACTACGACCCGGCACAGTTCTCCTCACAAAACTTTCCCTTGATCAAGAGCCTGTATGACAGCTTGATCGAGTACACCCCAGAAGGGCAGGCCATTCCCAATTTGGCATCGGCCTGGTCGGTCGGGGCCGGCAACAACTCGGTGACCCTCACGCTTCGTCGCGACGTGACCTTTCACAGCGGTGCGCCGATGAATGCCGAGGCGGTGGCGGCGACCCTCAAGAAGGCGGCCGACCCCAAACTCGGCAAAAACCTGTATGCCACGATGTCCTCCGTGAAGGACTGGACTGTGGTCGACCCGTTCACGATCCGGCTGAATTTCAGCGCCCCGATGCCGGACAAACAGATCACCGATTTGCTGCAGTTCATCTCACCGATTGATCCTGCCGGCATCGAGACCGTTGAAACCAAACCGGCCGGCACAGGCCCTTTCATGCTGGCCGAGCGGGTGTTGGGGCAGCGGGTGCGCATGGTCGTCAACCCCAAGTACTGGCGTGCTGAAAAGCCCCTCCTCACCGAGGTGGTCCTGACCTTCTTCAGTGACAACGATGCCGCCAGCGCTGCGCTAGAGTCCGGTGCGGTGGACATGATTTATGGCGGCGATTCCCGTGCAGCGCTGCGTCTGCGCTCGGCAGGCTACCAACTGGTGCAGGGGCCGGGGCCGTTGGTCCAGGTGTTTCGCATCAACACCACCCAGGGGCCCTTCCGGAATGAGAAGTTCCGTCAGGCCTTCAACCACTTGATGGACCGCCGCGCCATCCTGCAGGTGGGTTATGCCGGACTCGGCGAGGTCACAGCCCTGCCCTGGGCACCCGCCAGCCCGGCGGCCGACAAGTCGTATGACACCAAGTACGCGTTCGACCTGGACAAAGCCCGCGCCCTGCTCAAAGAGTCCGGTTTGTCGCAGGCCGACATGAACAACTGGAAGATCCTGGTCAACGGTGGCGACCAGGCCTCGGTGGCCATCAGTCAGGTGGTCCAAAGCACCCTGGCCAAGGCGGGTCTGACCGTTCAGCTCGATGTGATGGGGGCTCCCGAGTTCACCACCGCCTTGCTGGCGGGCAAGTTCAACGCCTTGTTTGGCGGTATCGGCAACATCCAGAAGTTCCCGACCCGGGTGGCCACCAACAGCATCTACCGCACCGCCAAGAATCCGGTCTTGGGCGATCCGCACCCACACCCGGCCTATGTCGAGGCCATTGCCAGAGTGGAAAAGACCTTTGGCTCGGGCGCCGAGGTCAAGGCCGCCTACGACAACCTGAACAAGGTGCTGGTCGAGTCGGCCTTTGCCATCCCGACCAACACCTATGACATCGGTCTGATCGTGGCCGCCAAAAATGTGGGTGGCATCACGCGCGAAATTGACAACATGCCGGTCTTCCGCACCATAGGGTTCCGTTGACGCTCCGGGTCCGCGGCCTCACGGTCACCTTTGTCGGTTCGGGCCGCCCGGTGCCGGCGGTCCGTGGCATTGATGTTGACGTCAATGCCAATCAGGTCCTGGGTATTGTGGGTGAGTCCGGTTCGGGTAAAAGTGTCACATCGCTGGCCCTGAGTGGCTTGCTGCCACCCGCTGCCCAGGTGCAGGGCTCGATCGAGCTCGATGGCGTGGAGATCACCACACTCGGCCCCGAGGCGCTGCGCCGTATGCGAGGCCGCGATGTCGGCATGGTGTTCCAGGACCCGACCACTACCCTGAATCCGGTGCTGCCGATCGGTCGGCAAGTGATCGAGGGCCAAGTGGCCCATGGTCAGGTGCCGTCTGGCCAAGCCACGCAGCGTGCCATCGCGTTGCTGCGCGAGGTCGACATTCCGGATCCCGAGGGCCGGGTGGCACAGTTTCCGCACCAGTTTTCGGGCGGCATGCGCCAGCGCGCCGTCATTGCCATGGCGATGTCCGGGCGTCCCAAGCTCATCATTGCGGATGAACCCACTACCGCGTTGGATGTGACCGTACAGGCCCAGGTGCTGGCTGTGCTGGCCAAGCGGCAGGCGGATACAGGGGCGGCCGTCATCCTGATCACCCATGACCTGGGGGTGGTGGCAGAAGTGGCTGACCAGGTGGCCGTGATGTATGGCGGGCGGATTGTCGAGTCCGGCCCGGTACAGGCCATCTTCGCCCAACCGCGGCACCCCTACACCGTGGGCTTGCTGCGCAGCGTGCCCCGGATTGACACGGTGGATACGCGCCTGGTGCCCATCGTCGGCCAGCCGCCCACCCCCACCGCGCTGCCGACCGGTTGTGCCTTTCATCCGCGTTGCCCGATTGGCCGGCATCGGCCGGTATGTGCCGGGCAGGATCCGGCCCTGCGCGCCGTCGGGCCCGGCCATAGCAGCGCCTGCCACTTTCCGGACGAAGTCGAGCCGCTGCTCACGGCGGAGGAGCCCAAGTCGCCGGCGCTGCCACTCCCTGGTAGCCTGTCTGCCGAAGCGGCCCACGTGACCTTGCTGGTGGTTGACCAGCTTCGTGTGTTCTACCCGATCAAAGCTGGCATTTTGCGGCGTCGGGTGGGATGGGTGCGCGCGGTGGACGGGGTGAGCCTGACGGTGCGGGCCGGCGAAACGGTGGGCTTGGTCGGTGAGTCCGGCTGTGGCAAGACCACCACCGGGCGCGCCATCATGGGCTTGATTCCCAAATCGGGCGGGCGGGTGCTGTTCGACGGGCAGGACATCACGCAATTGCCGGGCGACGCCATGCGCCAAGTGCGCCGGCACATGCAGTACATCTTTCAGGACCCCTACTCGTCGCTGAACCCAGTGCTGACGGTGGGCGACATCGTGGCCGAGCCCCTGCGCATTCACGGCCTGTACGACGAACTGGGCGGCGCCCCTTGGGTGGCGCAGTTGTTTGACATGGTGGGGCTCTCGCGCACCATGATGCAGCGCTACCCGCAAGAGTTCTCTGGCGGCCAGCGTCAACGCATCGGCATTGCCCGGGCGCTGGCGCTCAAGCCGCGCTTGTTGATTCTGGATGAGCCGGTGGCGGCCTTGGACGTGTCGATCCAGGCCCAGGTGATCAACCTGCTGCAGGACCTGCAACGGGAGCTGGGGCTGGCTTACCTGTTCATTGCCCATGACCTGTCGGTGGTGCGGCACATTTCGGACCGGGTCGCGGTGATGTACCTGGGCCGGATTGTGGAAGAGAGCACCAAGGCCGCGCTGTACCAGTCACCGCTTCACCCCTACACGCAGTCCCTGATGTCGGCCGTGCCGGTGCCAGACCCGGGTGCCCGCGCCACGCGCCAGCGCATCCTGTTGCAGGGCGACATTCCCAACCCGGCAGCGCCGCCCACTGGCTGCCATTTCCACCCGCGTTGCTTCAAGGCCACTGAGCTTTGCCAGCGCGAATCCCCGGCTTTTATCGCGTATCCGGGCTCACCCACGCGGGTGGCATGCCACCATGCGGGGCCACTGGCATGAGCGGGCGCTGGCTTCGCACGCGGCAAGCCGCCGGTCGGGTGCTGGCCCACAAAGGGGCCTTGCTGAGCCTGGTGTACCTGGCGCTGATGATGGTGATGGCTCTGCTGGCACGCTGGATCCTGCCCTACGATGCCCTGACGCAGGACTATGTGAACATGTTGCAGGCGCCAGGGCCGGCGCATTGGTTTGGTACCGATGAGCTGGGCCGTGACATTTTTGCCCGCGTGATCTATGGCGCCCGCACCTCTTTGTTGACCGCAGCCGGAGCGGTCACCATTGCCGGCCTGCTCGGTGTGCCAATCGGGCTGATGGCCGGTTTTTTTGGCGGCTGGCGCGACACGCTGTTGATGCGTTTTGTCGATGTGCTGCTGTCCCTGCCGGGCATCCTGTTTGCCATGGCCCTGATCGCGGTGCTCGGGCGCAGCCAGATGGCAGCGCTGGTGGCGGTGGGCATCACCGGTATTCCGAGTTTCGCCCGCATCACCCGGGCCCAGGTGCTGTCCCTGCGCAAGCGGGACTTTGTCACGGCGGTGGAGGCGCTGGGCGGCTCCTCGTCTTACAACATGTTCCGCACCGTGCTGCCCAACGCCTGGAGCCCGATTTTGGTGCAGGTGGTGATCCTGTCGTCGGTGGCCATCCTGATCGAAGCCTCGCTGGCCTTTTTGGGCGTGGGTATTCCGCCGCCCACGCCGAGTTGGGGTGAAATGCTGCGCACCGGCAAGTCCTTTTTGCACGATGCCCCAACCTACGCCGTGTTTCCGGGCCTGGTCCTGACCCTGACCATCCTGTCGCTGGACACCTTGGGCCGCACCCTGGCCAAGGTGCTGGAAGACCGCCATGAGGTGGTGGATGCACCTGGGGGCAAGCCATGATCGCTTTCATTCTGCGGCGCCTGCTGCAGCTGTTGCCGGTGCTGCTGATTGCCTCTACCGGCATCTGGGCCATGATTTATGCTGTGCCTGGCAGCCCGGTGGCGGCGATGGTGGGTGAAAACGCCACGCCCGAGCAAATCCAGGCGGTCACGGTGCGGCTGGGGCTGGATCGCCCGGTGCATGTGCAGTACGCCGCCTGGCTGGGCAGCGCCCTGCAGGGCGAATTCGGCCTGTCCATCCAGAATCGGGAACCGGTGCTCAGCCTGATCGGACAACGCATTCCGGCCACCCTGCAACTGGGGTTGGCTGCAACGCTGGTGGGCTTGTTGCTGGGGATTCCGGTGGCCGTGCTCAGCGCCCTCAAGCCGGGTTCGCTGCTGGACCGGGCCTTGAGCGGCTGGAGTGCGCTGGCGCTGGGCGTTCCGACCTTCTGGCTGGGCATCCTGCTCATCCTGCTGTTTGCAGTGCATCTGCGCTGGTTGCCCTCGGCGTCGGGCTATGTGTCGGTCTTTGAGGCGCCCCTGGACGCCATCCGCAACCTGTTGTTGCCGGCATTGACGCTGGGCGTGTATGTGTCAGGCATCTTCGCCCGTTTTCTGCGCGCCTCCTTGCTGGGCGAGCTCAAGGCCGATTACGTGCGCACAGCCCGCTCCAAGGGGCTGCCCGAGCGCGACGTGATCGGCCGGCATGTGATGCGCAACGCCTTGCTGCCCTTTGTCACCATCGTTGGCCTGATGATGGCCACCTTCATCGGCGGCACGGTCGTGACCGAGGCGGTCTTCACCTACCCTGGCCTGGGCCGCCTCCTGATCCAGGCCATCAGCACCCGGGACTACCCGCTGATCCAGGGCTGCATCCTGTTCATCTTGCTGGTGTTTGTGTTCATCAACCTGGCGGTCGATGTGCTTTACGCCTACATTGACCCGCGGATTGATCTGGCGTGATCAGGATTCAATTCCTGACTGTTAATTTGCTATTAAAAAAATAGCTGTAACCCTATGTGCCACAAGGGCTAAGAGCCTTTTCGACACCTAAGCTGGTTGGCTGCTGCTGGCCGCGGCGATCGCCTGATGAACCCGCTGCAGCAACTCGCCATGA
>Ga0114980_10002552_pt1 | contig 12725 bp, 9 predicted proteins | sample S_140806_EF_Meta_FD_87018 | JGI IMG/M metagenome (GOLD analysis project Ga0114980, IMG submission 87018) | Freshwater microbial communities from Lake Simoncouche, Canada to study carbon cycling - S_140806_EF_MetaG | ecosystem: Environmental > Aquatic > Freshwater > Lake | place: Lake...
CAATCGCCCGCGTACAAGTGGCGGCAGCCCGCTCACTCAACGCCGGCGTAATACCCGTCAAATGCAAGGCCTTGATGCCCACAAACTGCTCGGCACGCAAATCTTCGGGGCCCATGTTGGCTGCAGCTGAGCCGCTACGGTAATAAAAAACCCGCCGGGCACCATCGGCCAACCATTCACGAAAAAAAACTCCGGTGGGGCGGGTCGCATCAATCTGCACGGCACTGGTGTCGACTCCCTCGCCCGCCAGTACGGCGGTTATTTTGCGGCCAAAGGGGTCATTGCCGACGCGTGAATGAAAGCGCACCGACACACCCAAACGCGCCAAGGCAATGGCACAATTGGCTTCGGCACCGCCTATGTCCCATTTGAGTAACGCCGAATCGTCGATGGTAACGGGTTCGGGTGGGTAAAGCACACCCATGCACTCCCCAAACGTCATGACTTCTGGCATGGTTACTTCCCTCCTAAGGCAGCCACGCATTGCTTGGCACCGTCAGTCAGTACCTGCCAATCGCCAGCGTTGACGGCTTTGGCGGGCACTAGACTGCCCCCAATCCCCACGCCGATGGCACCGGCATCGAGGTATTGTTTGAGATTATCGGCACCAATTCCGCCGGTGGGCATTAATTTCAAAAACGGTAAAGGCGCGAGGATGTCACGAATATAGCCGGGGCCTAGTGAACGCGCCGGGAATATTTTGATAAAGGCAGCCCCTGCTTCGTGAGCAGTCAAGGCTTCACTGGGGGTCATGGCACCACAGGCGGTGGGAATACCGGCTTTGATGCCTGCGGCAATCACCAATGGGCGCACCGCCGGCGTAACAATGAATTGCGAGCCCGCAGCAATCGCACCTTCGGCGTCGGTCATGGTCAAGGCCGTACCAACCCCAATCAGCATTTGATCACCCATGGCACTACGTACCCGACTGATGGCATCGAACGCCCCAGCGCCGGTCAAGGTGAATTCAATGGCGGTAATCCCGCCGGCATACAAGGCCTGTGCGACTTCAACGGCCCGATCATAACGATCGAGGCGAACAATCGCAACGATTTTGGCGGCAGACAATGCCGCAATCAATTTTTCCACGGATTCGCTCCCTCAGTTGACACCCATGTCAGCGGGGTCGGTGTTTCACCCTGTTAGTATACAACGTGAATCACTCACTGAGGCTGTATGTTTATATGGTGCCACTCGATTTAGCGATTGGGATGAACCTCGGTCACCTTGACAGGAATGCGACTCACCACTCCTTGCACCGTTTGTACCACTCCCGAGCGTGTAGTTAATTCGACGGCAACTTGCGCCAACATTTCGCTGACTTTGACTCCTTCATGGCGGGGCAACGTCACCGTGAAACGGGTGCTCAGTGGCTGTGGATCAGTATATTGGCCATCAACAGCCACCCGCATCACCACCACCGGGTCATTGCTCGCCCGAATCGGCACCAGTTGGATAGTCGTGGTCGTGTCACGCGGCAGCACCGCTTGTTGTGGTGCTTGTTGGTCGCTGGCATTCACCACCGCCACGAGTTGAGGCACCGTCGGCATCTCGTGCCAAATCAACAAGTCGTCGATGGTGAGTTGGGCACTCTTGCCACGTGGGAAGCGCCCGAGGGTGGTGCTATCGCCGACCCGCGTAGGCAACGTTACCCCGGTGCGGTGGGCCACCAATATGCCATCAATAAAAAACTGCTTCAGCCCCGTGGTTTGTTGCCAATGAATCGTGAGGTGGTGGAATCCTTGGTCGCGCCGTGGTACACGCAACTCGTCACTCGTGCCATCATCAGCCACACTCCAAAAAACCCACTGGGCGTGACCATCACGCGCCACGTCGTAGCGCACTGCCAACGTGCCCGCGTACTGTTGTTTGGCATCAGGTTGGGCACTACTCGCAAACACATAATGCCGCCCCGTGGTCGCTTTGGTGGTATCAACCCACACCGACACACTGTCACCCGCTGCCTGCACACGATCGCGCCCCGTCAACACCAGTGCACTCCCAGGCACAAACTGCACCGCTTGAGCGTATTTGCCTGGCACCAGCAAGGGGTAACCGACAATCTGTAACGGTGCTTGCGCCAAATCGGGCGCCACCCCACCGTCAAACGCCGCCACAAAACGATATTCGGGGCGAGGTGCCACCACCACACTATAAGCCGGGGGTTGGGCAACCACTGTGGCTGCTTGGTCAGGCGGCGTAAAATCGAATTCCCCTCGCAACGAACTATGCCACAACCACGTACTCGCCAGACAGGCTGGATACCGGGGGCAGGGATCAGCGCCATTGCCGTACCAGCCATAGGGATCGACCTGCTTGCCGTCACGGCGTACTTCGAAATGCAAATGAGGTGTGCCAATCACAAACCCGCTTTTGCCACTACTGCCAATCACGTCACCAGCCGCAACCTGCACCCCTTTGCCACTATTAATCAGTCCCATAAACCGTCGACTAAATCGATCAAGGTGCCAATAGACGGTGGTGTATCCGTCGGCATGGGTAATATAAACCCCGTTACCACGGTGCGTGCTCGCGTAAGCGATGCCCGCCGCTGCTGCCAAAATCGGCGTGCCAATCAGTTGATCGGGGAAGGCAAAGTCATGGCCGTCGTGGCCATCGTACTGCACATCGTGGGCTCCCAAATAATTGACCACCACCCCGTCATCGTGGGATTGGGTGTCAACCGTGGGGTATTGATGATCGAAATACGCCAAGTGGCGGACCCGCACCCCTGCTTGCCATGGTCGATAAAGGAATCCACTCGGTGGGGGGGCGAGGGGAGTTTTTTTGATGACTAACGCGCCATCAAAGTAGGTTGCAAAGGCCTGCACAAACGCTTTGACGGCTTGCACCCATTGCGCCCGCGTCCGTCCATGGGCCAGCACGCGTTGCATCGCTACCCCTTCGGGCGCTTGATTGAGATCAATAGTGGTGGTCACGCCATCACTAAACTGCACCACCGGAGGGCGATCATACGGACCAAGCCCAGCCCGTAGTCCAGCCGCAGCCCAATCGATTTGGGCGGCGAATCCGCGGGGGGCAGCATTACTTGCTGTGATGGGTGTGGCCAGGAGCGCCGTAACATCATCAGTACGACTCAGGAATTGATTGCTGGCTTCCAGCAACGCCAACATCATACGGGGACTTACCCCATACCAGTCGACCCTCGAGCGAATGATGCCCGCTGCGGTTTGGTCCCCGTCGCGGAAGCGCGCGAGTGGGCCAGGGAGCTGTGCCAAATACGCCGGCAGATCGGTTTCGACCAACGCCGCATCAGGCATGGCAAAAACGTGGGGAGCCGGATGACCCATATATGTCCACAGCCACACCCACAGCATAATCATCTGGCCGATTTTACGGTATTTCTGCCCCACACCAAACCCTACTACTACCGAATAATTGTGCACTATTTCATTGCGTGTATCATACCACGTGCAAAACGTTGGAAGAATCAACGGTATAATAGGGTATATCGTAATTTTTGAAAGTATCGCGCTATGCCTCAACCACCCCGTGCCCAAGTACAATCGCGCAATACCGTCGTCCACGGCATCACGCTCCACGATGATTATTTTTGGTTGCGTGAACGCCAAAACCCGGCAGTGCATGACTATATTGCCGCCGAAAACGCCTATGCCGATGCGCATATATCGGCGGCAGCCCGCCAATTACTCGTCAATGAGCTCCAAGCGCGCTTGGTCGATGATGACGACAGTGCCCCTATTCCCATCGGCACATATGCCTACTTCATGCGCTACAAAAAGGGCCAACAATACCCCATACTGATGCGCACTGCCCTGAATAATCCGCAACAACCCGCCCAAGTGGTATGCGACCTCGGCTATGAAGCACGTGACAAAGCCTTCCTCAAACTAGGCGATTGGGCAGTCAGTCCCGATGGCACCTACATTGCCTTGTTGCTCGACGACAATGGTAGTGAACGCTTCACTCTGCATATCCGGCGCATCAACGATGGCCACGCCATGATTACCCCCGTCCCCGACCTACACTATGGCTTGGCGTGGTCGCCCGACGGGAGTGTGCTGGCGTTTGTGCGCCCCGACGAAGCCTGGCGCCCGAGTAGCGTATGGACGTGGCAATGGCAACGCCCTGCCAGCCCTGCCACATGTCTTTTTTTTGAAGCCAACGAATTATATAATGTCCGTCTCGAGCAAAGTGGCGATCAACGATTTTTGATTGTGGGGAGTCATAGTAGTAGTAGCTCAGAAGTCTGGGTGTTTGACAGCCAGCACGACTATGCCGCGCAGTGTGTGGTGCCCCGGCAACCAGATGTCAAATATGACATCGTGATGGTCGGCGAGCAACTTTATATGCGCACCAATCAACAGGCAGTGAATTTTTGTGTGCAGACTCGTATGCTCAACCAACCAGAATGGCAGTCGTATATTGCGCATCGTGACGATACGAGCATCGAAGCACTCGACGCGTTCCAGCAGCACCTCGTGGTGTGGGTCCGGCGGGGCGGATTGCCCCAAGTCGAAGTCTACTCCCTCGACCAACAAGCGATGCATTGCCTCGAATTTAGCGATGCCGCCTACTACGTTACGTCAATTTACCAACAGACCTATCGCGGGTCGGTACTGTATCTCAGTTATGCCACACCCATTACCCCCCAAACCGTTTTGGCATATGATATGCAGAGTCGTGTTTATACCACCGTCAAGCAAGATGTGGTGGGTGGTGCTGGGCATACCCCCAGTGACTACATCCTCGAGCGGGTGTTTGTGCCAGCCAGCGACGGTACCCAGATCCCCTTGACGATTGTGCGCCGCCACGACGTTGCCTGCGATGGGAGCGCACCGGCATTACTCATCGGCTATGGCGCCTATGGCGCCAATCTCAGTGTGGGCTTTGTCGGCGAGCGGCTCAGCTTGCTCGAGCGTGGGTTTGTGATTGCCCTCGCCCACATCCGTGGCGGCAGCGAAATGGGCCGGGAATGGTATCTGCAAGGCAAATTGGCCCACAAACAACATACATTTGACGATTTTATTGCCTGTGGTGAATTCTTGGTGGCACAACACTACACGAATAACGCACGGATGGGTTGTTATGGGCGGAGCGCTGGTGGATTGTTGGTGGGGGCTGTGGTAACCCAACGCCCTACGTTGTTTGCGGCGGCACTTGCCTTGGTGCCGTTTGTGGACATCCTCAATACCATCCTCGATCCGACTATCCCGCTGACCATCCCCGAATACGAAGAATGGGGTAACCCCAACGATCCGGCACAATTCCAGACGATGTGGGAATATTCGCCCTATGACCATACTAGTGCCCAAACCTACCCTGCAATTTTGATGACTGCCGGATTTAACGATCCGCGGGTACAATATTGGGAGCCAGCCAAATGGATTGCCAAGTTGCGGGCAGTGGCACCAGCGGAGCGCTATTATTTGCTGACCGACATGATTGCCGGCCACGCCGGCAAAAGTGGGCGCTACGATGCCCTCGTTGACCGCGCCGTCGAATATGCTTTTTTGTGTGATGTCCTCGCCGTACCGCTATCTTGAAACATTACTGAGGTTATTATGAGCACTACTGCATCACGTCCTGGATTATTTGGGCCCTACGGCGGCAGCTACATCCCCGAAACACTGGCACCGGCCGTTGCTAATTTGATCGAAGCCTACGACGCCGTCAAAAACGACCCGACGTTTTGGCAAGAATTAGGCCAACTCCAAGCAACGTTTATCGGGCGTCCAACCGCCTTGACCCACGCCACCCGCCTCACCGCGCATTGTGGCGGTGCCCAGATTTATCTCAAACGCGAAGATTTGGCGCATACCGGCGCCCACAAAATCAACAATGCCCTTGGCCAAGGCTTGTTGGCCAAACGGATGGGCAAAACCCGCATCATCGCCGAAACCGGCGCCGGTCAACACGGCGTCGCCACCGCCGCTGTCTGTGCCTTGCTCGGGCTTCAATGTGTGGTCTATATGGGCGTCGATGACATCGAACGCCAAAAGCCCAATGTCTTCCGCATGCGCCTCCTCGGTGCCGAAGTACGGGGCGTGGCCACCGGCTCGCGCACCCTCAAAGACGCCATCAACGACGCCATGCGCGATTGGGTGTCGAATCCCGATTCGTACTACTTACTCGGATCGGCCCTCGGCCCGCACCCCTATCCCACCATGGTGCGTGACTTCCAGAGCATTATCGGCTGTGAAGCCTACGCCCAAATCAAGCAGGCGGCAGGGCGCTTGCCCGATTTGTTGATTGCCTGTGTGGGTGGCGGCTCGAACTCAATTGGCTTATTCCATTCCTTCCTCGAAGAACCAGGGGTGGCAATGCGCGGGGTCGAGGCCGGCGGCCGCGGGATTAGTTTTGGTAATCATGCAGCTCGCTTCGAAGGGGGCAGCAAAGGGGTACTTCAAGGCAGTTACACCTATATTTTGCAAAACGACGACGGCCAAATCTCACTAACTCATAGCATATCGGCAGGGCTTGACTATGCAGCGATTGGGCCCGAACATGCCATGTTGCATGACACGGGACGGGTGCAATATGTGTCGGTTGATGATGAAGAAGCGCTCGACGCCTTCCAAATGCTCAGCAAGCTCGAAGGGATTATCCCCGCACTCGAGAGCGCGCACGCTATCGCCGATGCATTACGCGTTGCGCCGACTATGCGCCCCGACCAAGTGATTTTGGTCAATTTATCGGGACGTGGTGACAAAGACATCTTTAGTGTGGCGGATGTATTGGGCGTCGATCTCTAATCATCACACCGCCAATTACTCGGTTGCGCCCTGTTGTCATGATGGTGCAACCGAGTGGCATACCCGAGAGTATTGACAACGAAGGACATGACCATGGACATGCAAAGTAATCCGGTCATCGCTGGGATGTCGTTCACGCCGCTCTTGATCCAACAAATCGCAGTCAGTATGGTAGGGGTAGTTGCGTTTATTGGTGTCCTCATATTATTTGTGCGGATACGGCGACGTATGGCACTTGAAAAAGCGCGCTCATCTGTGCAAGCAGACGCAGATGTCGCGTTACGTGGCTTACGTAGCCGCTTGAATTATGCAGCGCAATTGCTCAACAGCGAGCGCGACCGCATGGTGTACGATCGTGTGCGATTTAGTGATATTGATGCCAAAAAAATCGCTCAACTCATCGATCAAGCAGATCAGCTCTATCAAGCCACCCAAGCTACGCTTGACCGCACGATCCGCCGCCTGCCTGACGTCCCGAATGCGAGCGAATATCAGACCTTGATTGAAACCGTCAAAGACCTCACACCTACCGTCCCCCCCATCGAAGCTACCTTACAACAAAGCATTAAACAACGCAGTGAAATCGAAGCGCTCATCCAAAAAAATAGCGACTTAATCGAACAAGTCCAACGTGAACAACAAAAACTCGGGCATCGCCTCGCAGCCCTTGGGATTAATTACCGTGAGCTGTTTGCCATGAGCGATCGTGATTTAGCCAAAGCCAATGACTATCTGGCAAATCATCAATATGCCGAAGCAACCACCTCAGCCCAACAAGCCCAACAAACCTATCACCAAATTTCCACCCATATCACTACGTTGTACGACGTCCGCAACGGCGTAAGCGCTGGCCGTCAAGCTGCCGAAAAAGCTACCTTGCAAGGGTTTGATGTCAGTCACAGCCTCAGCCTGTTCCAAAAAGCAACTCAGTTGCTCGACCAAGCCTTGGCAGAAATCATTGCTAGCAACTTGGCAGCTAGTGACACTCTCGTGCATGAAGCCGAAGTCTTGCGCCAACAAGCTGTCAATGAAGGTGGCAGTTTGCCCATCATCCAACAACGTCAAAACGAAGCAATTGCCCAGACCATTCGTGACGGTGAAGCACTGACCAGCCAATTTGAACACGCCGCTACAGTATTTCAGGCCATGAATACCATGCACCCTGCATTGTGGGATGATTTGCGCAATGCCGGGAGCGAAGCGGTGATTTTGGCGCGCTTTGCTGCACATTATGTCGCGTGGGCCCAGCGGAGCAATACGGCGCAACAACATGCCTATGTCACGCAATTATTAAGCAACGCCCAAAGCGCCATCCAACGCGCAAGTGCGATTTTGGAGATTATCAACCAGCGCCATGCCGATTTACAGCGGATGGAATTAATCGCCCGCCAAGAATTTTCTGATGCCGAAGAACTGATGGAGATTGTCCAAGCCCGTATAAACGATGGCGATGTCTCCCACAATTACCCAACCATCAAAGCAGAGTTTTTGGCGGTACAACAAGCCATTGACGAGATCCCGTTTGATTGTGTCGTCAGTTATCGCAAAGCGCGCCAATTCATCCAACACACCTATAAATTTTTACCACACAATAACGGCAATACCCCACTGTTGATTGCCGAACGGAGCCAACGCATCCGCGATATGTTATGGCGTCAGATTCGCTTGATTGAACAATTTCACACCCTCCATCCCATTCCCGATGCCACACCGCTGATACAAGGATTACAGAGCATTCGTCACGAAGCCAATATGTTTGATGTGACGTGGCATACGGCGAGTGATATGACGGTACCGATTATTAGTGAATTGTCGCGCTTGATACAGCGCTATGATCGACTTGATAATGCGATGTCGCACATTGCCCAACAATTGCGTCAGACGTGGCAAAACCAACAACCACACTACGAAAGTCTTGTGGGTGCGTTAGGCAGTACTGCCCAACGCATCAGAGCCATCAATGATGAAGCAATTCGTACCGCAGCCATCCAACGACTACGTGAAATCGATATGGATTATGCCATGCACCGCATCACGGTTGCCAAGGCAATCAACCTTATTCAAACGATGAGCGATGCCTTGCCCCATGACAATCTTGGCACACAAAGCCATGTTATCGACCCAGTGCCTTTTTTGCAGATGCGCCGCTGGGCCAAAATCGGCCCTTTTGCCCCGCCGCTCCAATCCTTAACTTGGGTACCGGCACACCTTCCCTCTTTCCCAGAGTGGTGAGACGGCAGCCGGTCACGCTGAGCACCCAAGCGCGGCGTTTCAGGTATTGTATAATGTACGCGTTGTTCAATTGAGAGGTTTACCATGTTAAATGCGTTTCGCCGTAAAGCGGAGCGGACACCCGACGAAATCCAGTCACGGGTGCCCCCCGGCCAACATCTCACCGATAAATTCCCGGTTTTGCACTATGGTGACGTACCGCAATACAAAAACCTCCCTGAAACATGGGATTTGCGCGTATGGGGCACCATTGAGCAACCCAAGCATTTTTCGTACAGCGAATTCCGTGCCCTGCCCACGGTCGAGGTCGTCACCGACATTCACTGTGTCACCCGTTGGAGCAAACTCGATACGCGCTGGTTGGGGGTACGCTTCCGCGACTTCCTCGAATTAATCCCAGCCTTGCAACCCGGTACCAATTTCGTGATGGCCCATTGTGAATATGGCTTTACCGCCAATGTGCCCCTCGAATATCTGATGCTTGACGATGCCTTGTTGGCCTACAAATACGACGGTGAAGAGCTCACCCCCGACCACGGATTCCCCTTGCGCTTACTCACCCCCAAAAAATATTTCTGGAAGAGTGCCAAATGGTTGCGTGGCCTCGAATTTATGAATGGTGACCGATTGGGGTTTTGGGAGCGTTACGGCTACAACAACAATGCTGACCCGTGGCTCGAAGAGCGCTATTCTGATTAATTACCCGCAGTCCTCTGCACCGTATGGTGCGGAGGACTTTTATGTGGGACTATTTTCACCCCACTGGAACAGAGGTCAATATGGCATACAATCAGCGCTGGCTTGTGCCAGTAGTCATGGCGTTGTTGCTCATCAATGGGGGATTACTATGGTTGATTTTTCAGTATGGACAACCACAACCCAACACTACGGCAATACCACCACCATCACCACTTGTTGTCAGTCAGACAGAAGTTATCTCTACGCAATGTCGTGATGCTATTGCGATCTACCGAGAATTAAGTAGCCAACGCCTCTACACCTATTACAAATATTATGATGAGATTCCCACCACTAAATCGACAAGCCAACTCGCTGCCAATCTCAAAGCGCTCAGCAAAGACGTCCCCGCCCTACCAACACAATGCCCCGCCGACATTACCGCACTCTTAAATGCCAACTATCTGAGCATCTATGCGAGTGCCCCGATTCATTTGTATGTCATCATCAGCAAAAGTAATGACGGCGTCATTGAAAACGCCAACACCAAGACGGCAATTCGCCATTTCGAACGTGAAATCGACATCGCCGAAACAACGACCTGGCGGATTCAACAAGCACTGCAACGGTAATAGCGTAGGTTCAGCTCAATCCATCACCCCCACCAATTGTTTCAAAAATACAAGAGCAACGATACAACGGTGCGCTTGACGATGTGCATGGCTACAGGTATAGTGCAGGCATCGGTGTATACACCAACTGACACCACACCCGTACGCCTAGGGGATGGTTCGCTACCCAATCAGCATACGGGCAACGTTGGCAATCTGCCCAATAACGGCGACAAATAATCACAAAACATCATACCCTGTGCCGAGCGCCTTGCTCGGCATGGTCATGTGAACGAGGGGAATTCCGCATGAGTGACAGTATTTTGCAACAAATTTTGGCACATAAAGTCATTGAAGTTGCCCGGCAACGAAGCAAGGTCAAGGACGATGCCATCCAACGCAAAGCAACCCTCGCCCCACCAGTGCGCTCGTTTGCGGCGGCGTTACGTCGCCACCAGCGCCCCACCTTGATTGCCGAAGTCAAACATGCTTCACCATCACGGGGCGTATTGATTGAGCCATTCGAGCCACTCGCAATTGCTACGACCTATAGTCAGGGGGGCGCGTCGGCAATTTCGGTACTCACCGACCAACGCTACTTCCAAGGGAGCCTCAAATTCCTCGAAGGCATCCGCCAACAAGACGCCATCGGCCCCGATGGACATCACCCCCCGTTGTTGCGCAAAGATTTCATTATCGATGCCTACCAAGTATTTGAAGCCCGGGCCTATGGCGCCGACGCAATTTTGTTGATTATGGCGGCCCTTCCTGACGTGCAAATCCGCGCCTTGTACGATTTGGCACAACAGTTAGGCATGGACGCCCTCGTCGAGGTACACGACGATGACGAGCTCCAGCGTGCCCTCGCCCTCGATGTCGCCATCATTGGCGTCAACAATCGCAATTTACATACCTTTGAATTGTCGCTCGACACCACGGCACAGGTGTTTGCCAAAATCCCCACTGGGCGGAATATCACGTTGGTGAGCGAAAGTGGTATCTTTACCGCTGCCGATGTGGCCACTGTTGGGCGTCATGGCGCCAATGCGATTTTGGTGGGCGAGGCGCTGATTAAAGCTGCCGATATGCTCGCCAAAACCAAAGAACTGGCAGGGTATGCGTCATAAGTTATTGCAAATCTGGTGGGCATTTACCCGCTTGGGACTAACCTCATTTGGCGGTCCTACCGCCCATGTCGGCTATTTCCACCATGAATTTGTCACCCGCCGTGGCTGGCTGAGCAACGATGATTTTGCCCAAGACAACGCCTTGTGCCAACTCGTACCAGGCCCAGCCAGCTCACAATTGGGGATGCTGATTGGGGCCAGACAGGCTGGAGTGTGGGGGGCAATTGTTGCCTGGGTCGGGTTTACCACACCCTCTGCAATTATCATGTTGCTGGTAATGCAGGGGAGTCGTTGGCTCGACAGCCAAACCGGACTCATCCACGGCTTGCTCCTCGGGGCAGCCTGTGTCGTTACCCATGCCGTGTGGTCGATGGCACGCACGTTTTGCCTCACACGCCCACAACAACTAATTGCAGGAGTCACCCTTGGGCTGTTGCTCATCTCAAATAATCCGTGGGTGCAACTCGGTTGTCTCGTTGGGGCGGCAGTTTGTGGCGCGATAATCCATCAGCAACAACCGTTACTCACCTCCGCTCAAAACTCAGTGATTACACGTACCCAAGGCACAATTTTGCTGGTGTGTTTTGCTGGGCTGGTACTGATTAGTACGTTCTTCACGCATCCGTTGAGTATTTTGTTTCAATCGGGGGCACTGGTTTTTGGGGGTGGGCATGTGGTACTGCCACTCATCCAACAACGGCTAGTAGCAAGTGGTGCCATGCAGAGTACGCAAATCCTCAGCGGCTACGCAACCGCACAGTTACTGCCAGGGCCGTTGTTTGCCATTGGAGCCTATGTGGGTGGGGTCGCTGGTGGGTATTCATGGGTGCAAGGGATTCTTGGCATCATCGCTATTTTTTTGCCGGGGTTATTGCTCATCATGGGCATCATGCCGTGGTGGCATCAGATTCAGCAACAGGTGTGGGTGCAACGGGCGTTACGTGGGGTCCAGGCTGCCGTGGTGGGGGTGCTGGCAGCAACGCTATGGGATCCTATCATGACCCATACTCTTACAGACATTGTCAGTATTGCAATCTGGGGGATTGGAACCACACTATTAATCCAATTCAAATGGCCAGCCTGGGTAATTACCGGATTATGTGCCTGCATCGGGCTATTCTTTATGCACGTATAATCATTTCGCAAAAACACTTATTATCTACACAAAAAACACCCTTTCAGTGCAGAATCAATGCACTGAAAGGGTGTCTTGGTCAGGCTACGGCGCCTTTGGTGCCGGAGTTTTTGCATCAGGGAGCGGGGTCGGCTCGATGGGCAAGGCACCAAACCAGCCTTCGATGGTGTCGAGCGCACTATCACTGACGAGATACACCTTGGCG
>Ga0114980_10002554_pt1 | contig 12720 bp, 12 predicted proteins | sample S_140806_EF_Meta_FD_87018 | JGI IMG/M metagenome (GOLD analysis project Ga0114980, IMG submission 87018) | Freshwater microbial communities from Lake Simoncouche, Canada to study carbon cycling - S_140806_EF_MetaG | ecosystem: Environmental > Aquatic > Freshwater > Lake | place: Lake...
CCACCGGTTGCAAATACTTCAATGCCCGCCATTTCAGCCAGAATCATAGTCGCAGCAACTGTTGTCGCTCCGTTCAACCCTTGGGTGATGGCAAAAGGAATATCGCGACGGCTGCACTTCATAACGCCTTGGGCCATCGCAAAGCGTTCGAGTGATTCAGGCTCCAGACCGATGCAGATTTTTCCGGCCACTATTGCGATAGTTGCAGGCACTGCGCCATGCTTTCTTACTTCAGCCTCCACTTCGCGAGCAACGGCAAGATTATCCGGAAAAGGCATTCCATGGGAAATGATGGTACTTTCCAGCGCCACCACAGGTTTATGATCAATGAGTGCCGCATGCACTTCTTCTGATATACTAAACTCCTTCATCCAACTCATGCCTTAACTCTTTAAATCGGTTTGTGAGCGCTGATAATTCAACACGTTCATATATTCACTGAGGATCAATTTAAACTCGGTGTTGTTGCATTCAGACAAGGCGTTTTGTACCACTGCAATACCTTCGAGGAGTTGCTCCTCCGGTATGGGATCTTCAATGCTTTCGAGTAATGTCAGGCACTCAAGCGTGAGGGCGTAATCACCTGAAGCGGCTAATTCGCTTAGTTGGCTAACCCCTTCAACCGGTTGCAATCCCGTATTCCACATGAAGCCAATCACATCTTTGTGAATATGCCTCCATTCGTGGTTAGCAAGTGCCTGCATAAAATACGCTTCAACGTTTGATACTTTTAAAGAACCTAGCATCTCCGCTACACGCGTTCTTAGCGCCAATGGAGCGTCCGAAGCATAAAAAGCAAGCAACGGTTCAACAATAGGAGCCGCACCGTCTTCTTCACAGCGGGCGATGGCCTTAGCGATCAACACTTCATCGTCGCTGAACAGATCATTTCGTATTGCGTCCAATTTGCGTTGTTGGGCTGTTGACATTGATTTTGTTTTGGACAAATGTACTCCGAAGCGTCAGGACTAAATTGAATGACCATAGATGATGGTGCGTATTTTTCGCGTAAACTTGCAACAACAACGATAAAAAAAATCAACGTCATGAAACACCTTCTCGCAGCCTTATTGATTTGCATGGGTAGTGCTCTATTTGCACAATCGACCAGCAATGTAGATGTTACCATCAACGGCCAAACCAGCCGCGAGCAATTGGCTCAGATGCGCAAAGACCTGCTAACTCAAGGAATTGTATTCAACTATGCTCCGCAATTCGACAACGAGCGCAGATTGATGTCTGTTCAATATAAATTTTCAACTTCAGATAACGTGTTGATTGGACAAGGAAGTCACGAGGCATTGCAACAAGCCGGAGCCAACGTACTGATACATGTGAATCCGGGCACAAAATTCTTCGCTGAAGAAAAGAACGTTGCCCCGCACAAATAATAAGATTTCAAGCTAATAAAGAAAGAGCCGCTCCCGAGCGGCTTTTTTTATTTACAGGAAGTAATCAATTCAAGAATCATCTCTTCACGCTGCATGCATTTCGCAGCCCAATCGTGATCATCAATATGCAATGGACGATGTTGCAAGAACTTCAGCATGGGAGCCACTTTCTGCACATAGGTCTTCGTTTTTTCATCGAAGAACATGGCCTGAAACTTTTCGATGATATACTCCACGGCCACCGGAGAAGGGTGAAGCATATCGGAAGCATAGAATCGATAATCGCGCAATTCATCGAGCAGAATTTCGTAGGCAGGAAAGTAGTGCACCCATGAAAAATCATTCGCCAAGCGGCTTGCTGCAAGGAGCAGGTTCGCCTTTGACAGTTGGTTTCCATGCGCACCATCGCGCCAATAGCGAACCGGGCTAACTGAGAACACAACGTTCAATGCCGGGTTTAGGCCCTTCAATTCATGCAGAAGTGCAGTCCATTCCGCTACTATTTCATCGACTTCAACGAGCTTTTTGGTAAAGCGATGTTGCGGAATTTTGTGGCAATTGGCAACCCATTGGCCGTCGTCATTCCATTGATAGCCCCAAGCAGAGCCCCAAGTTACGACCAGCGTGGAAGCTGAGCGCAGCGCGTGAGCCATATCCTGCAGCTGTTGGTTTGTGTGAACAGTTAGCAGGTCCGCATTTTTATTGCTCAACAGACCATGATGATCAAAGCTGTGAAACAGTCCATCGTGAAGAACCCACTCTCGCTCTTCGTAAGGCCTTTCATCGACAGCCCGACGAATAGTTCTTGCCAGCGCCGACGGGTGAAAGAGAATGCCATTGGGATTTACGACAATTGAAAATCGGTTGTGCTTGAACCAAGCGCCCATCTCTTGTGCAAAGCAAGAACCCACGAGTAAAATCGAATCGGCCAAACGAATCTTATGACTCCCAGGAACTATGGGAACTTCCGTGGTGAACGTCATCATTCGTTTGGATTAAATCAAATCTGCAGTCTCAATTTTTCCGCAATCGAAATGGCCTTTGGGGCAAGCCGAGTGGCCGTGTATTCCGCATGGTTTGCACGCAAGGTTTTTACGCGTTTGCACCACCTTGCTAAGCTCCGAAAGCGGGCCAAAACCAAATTCAGGAATGGTGCTGCAGAATACTGCTGTAACAGGTGCATTCATTGCCGAGCACAGGTGTAGCGGAGCGCTGTCGTTGGTGTAATTCATTTCAGCCTTGCTCATGAGTGCGGCCGATTGAAGAAGCGTCAACTTCCCTGCGAGAACCTTTACATGGTGCAGCCCTGAAGCCAGTGACTCGCACATAGCATAATCCTGAGGACCGCCCAATAAATAGATTTGACGATCTGAAGATGATTGCATCAGTTTTATCCAAACTTCACCCGGTGTTTGCTTGGTAAACCAAACGGAAGAAGGGCTAATGGTGATAAAGGAACGAGACGTGTATGGTTCGATTGAAGAAAAATCTCGATCAGAAGGATAAAGCCTTGGCCTCGCATCGGCCACCTCCAACCAAGGGCTTGTAAGTTGTATACACCGATCGACCTCGTGCAGATAGTTCGCCTCACCCTTATTACCTATGCGATGCTTAGTTCGAAAGGAAAAAAAGTTAGACAAGATATTCTCATCGAATCCTGCTGTTTTTGCGGCACCCGAGAACATGGTCAGAAAAGCAGAAGCGGCATGTCGTTGCAGGTTTATGACCCCATCGTATTGCTGATTTCGAATTGACTTCAGCAGTTGGAATAAGCCGCGATACTTCGATTCCTTTTTATTCCATACGAATACCTGTTTTACGAAAGGATGGTCATTGAACAACGATTCATTTCCTGCGCGCACCAACACATCCAAACGCGCATTGGGCAGCCGGTTGTGCAGATGCTCAAGCACAGCAGTCGCAAGGATCGCATCGCCGATGAAAGCCGTTTGTATGACTAAGAATTTCTTCAAGCGATTTTTTTAAGCGGATACATTAAAATCGCGCAGAGCATCATTGAGAGAGGTTTTCAGGTCGGTGCTTGCTTTTCGTTTTCCGATGATGAGAGCGCACGGCACGCCAAACTCACCCGCAGGGAACGTTTTATTTACAACGCCCGGTATTACAACAGAGCGCTCCGGAATTTCACCCGAAAACGAAACCGGTTCAGGGCCGCTAACATCGATGATGCGCGTTGTTTTGGTCAATACCACATTGGCCCCCAGCACGGCCTCCTTTCTCACGCGCACTTCTTCAACCACGATTGCCCGCGAGCCAATGAAGGCACCGTCTTCAATAATTACAGGAGCAGCTTGGAGAGGTTCCAGCACACCACCAATGCCCACACCTCCGCTGAGGTGAACGTTTTTGCCTATCTGAGCGCAACTGCCCACCGTGGCCCACGTGTCGACCATGGTTCCGCTGTCGACAAAAGCACCAATGTTTACATAGCTCGGCATCATGATAACACCGGGCGCCAGATAAGCACCATAGCGCGCAACCGCATGAGGCACTACACGCACGCCCAGCGACGCATAGTTGCGTTTGAGTTCCATTTTATCATGAAACTCCATGGGGCCCGCCTCCATCGTTTTCATTTGCTGAATCGGGAAATACATGACCACTGCCTTCTTCACCCATTCATTCACATCCCAGCCGCCATTCTCGTTGGGCGCTGCTACACGCAACACACCCTTGTCGAGTTTTTCGATTACCTCACGCACGGCAGCTTGGGCCTCTTTCTCCTGAAGTGACTCGCGGTTTTCCCACGCAAATTCAATTATTGGTTGTAAGTCGTTCATCGTAGAAATCTTTGGTCAAAAATAGTTGGTGCATATTCACGTCCTGAAATAATCGTTATGAGCAAGGTATTAGGCATCGATTATGGGACGGTTCGCATTGGGCTAGCCATCACCGATTCGGCACGCATCATTGCGTCGCCACTCGAAACCATTGCCAGCAATGGAGCCTTGGCTTATCTGAAAACATTGATTGCAAAGGAGAAAATCGTGGAGGTGGTAGTAGGCGAAGCGAAGTACCTCAACGGCGAGCCGTCTGAAATCACCGCCTTGCAGCAGCAATTTGTGCAGAAGCTTACAGCGCAAAACCCGGGTGTGAGCGTCCACAGGGTGAATGAAATGTACACAAGCAAAATGGCTGCACAGGCTATGATAACTTCCGGAGCCAAGCAAAGTGTTCGACGGGATAAAGGCACACTGGATAAGATAAGCGCAGCGATACTGCTACAATCGTGGCTCGACTATCACCAAGGTTAGCATTCGACTACCACCGTGGTACTGTTGGGAGCGGCGAATTCGTTGAGTAGCACACGCATCAGTTCCTTATCATTTGCCAAGGCCAACGACAACATGTTTTGTGTTCGTTCTTGCCATTGGCTATTCGGATACACTTCTTCCCACACCTTATCGAGTGTAGCCAGCTTTTGTTCCTCTCTGTTTTTGGCGGCCTTCCAGGCCTTTCCCTGGAGTTGATCGATGCCCGTTTGAACACGTTGAAGCTCTGCCATAGCAGTAGCACGCAGCGTTGGATCGACCGAAGCAATGCGATTGGCAAGGCGTTCATAGACCTGCTCGAGTTCCTTCTTTTCCTCGGAAAAATCGGGTTTGTCGCCAACGAGCTGAGCAATGAGTAGTTCCTTCGGCTTGAATAAATCCGCGGCGTTCAAACCAAGCTTCACCATTCTCTTGCCGACAGCTGAGGCTAGAACCACTAAGGAGTTCCGCAGTATTACGACGGGCATCACTGTTTGGAATTCTCGGAACATGGACCTCAATTGCAACCAATAGGCTACTTCACCCGGGCCACCGACGTAGGCAATATTGGGAAGAATCGTTTCCTGATAAAGCGGTCGCAAAAGAACATTGGGGCTGAAGTTTTCAGGGTGCGCATCAAGTGCAGCGATCAATTGGTCTTCACTCCAGACACGAAGTTGATCTGTCGTTTTCCACGTTTCATCCTCGCGTTCGATGCGCAGCCTTGACCCATCAGCCAGGTAAAATAGATTGATCTCTCGCGGGTTCACCTGGGCTTGAAACCCCATTTGCAGGAGGTCCGCATTCGTGGTTGTGACTGCCTTGTGTGTTTTTTGCTGCAGCAGTTCGACGCGCATGTGCGGCAAGAACAAGCGCTTGAGGCGAGGGTCATCCGGATTGATTACTACAAGCCCCCACTCACCGAAGCATTCGTGCACCCACGATTTTGTAAGCTCGGCCCACGAAGCGAATTGGCTAGCTCTATTCCATAGAGCAGAAATCGTATGGCGAAATGACTCATCTTGAATTTCAGCCAGCCACTCTTCGAGAACCTCCGCGAAACCATCCGTTGCAAATCGACCCACTGCGCCTGTTTGCGTTGTATTCCACTGCAGGCGCTTACCATGCACAAAGGTGTGATCGATTTCTTCCCTATCGTGGTCCTCGCTTGCAAGCCAGAAAACAGGAACAACCCGCTTGTGAGCAAAGTTGGCCTGAACCGTTTGAGCCAGTTTAATAGCGCTGAGGATTTTGCAAATCATAAAGGCAGGTCCACCCAGCAAGCACAGTTGATGGCCGGTTGTAACCGTAATGGCACTTCTACTTTTGAACGCAGCAAGATTCTCATTGACCGCTTCAATGGGGAGATAACCGCTGTATTGATTGGTCAGTGCGTCGCTCAACACATCATACGCTTCATCAGAAAATTCGCGTTGGGAAGCATAAGCTACCAAATCGGCCATCGAAGGTTCAAAGTTGTACAGGTGCCGGATGGAAGGATTTGCATTGCAATACGCCAGAATAAGCGTGTTGAGTTTGCGTAGTTCCAAGTCAGGAAAATGCTGCGTATGCATGCAGCGAAATTAGTCAAACACGGAGTAAAATGACGGGGAAAGAACTATCGAACCAAGTGAAACATACCGCGCACATCGTGACGCTTCGGTCTACCTGCGGGACGATCTTCGTAATAGGTAATTTGCCAAACATAGCTACCGGAAGAGCAAGGCATTCCGAGAAAGGTACCGTCCCAACCTTCGGTATGGACATTCGATGAGTAGACCTTATCACCCCAGGCGCTAAAAATCTCCAACAGCCATTTGCCTTCTGAAGCGGGAACCGGCGTAAACTTATCGTTGTTGCCATCGTCGTTGGGGGTAAATGTATTGGGCACAAAGAACTCACGCTCACCTTTTACAGCTTCAATAGGTCGCACAACAGGATCGCGCTCGCCATCCACTTCGGCATAGTCGCCGAACATGGGTTCAATGGTGAAATAGTCAACAAAGTAGTATGCAACAGCAGGATCATTTCCTCGCTGAATCTGAATGCTCTTATCCGCATCATCACCGAACAAGCCGAAGGTCATGTATCGATAAGGTTCCTGCGGGTAGAACGTAAAAATGTAGGTTTGCCACTCGGCAGAATAGATTACGGATTCGACCTTGAGCTGGGGTTCGTTGTAAAGTGGATTTGTACCGTTTTGAATAATAGGATCGACACTGAAATGAAGGCCAATTTTATTGACAGCTAAACCAGCCTGAGAGGTGGGGGTGTGTTGCCCATTGGCCATGCGGAAACCTATTGCGTATCGTTTACCAACCAGCATTGGACTGGTAAGTTGTGTGCTGATGTACTCGCGCTGATTGGTTGTAGGTCTGCCGCAAATAGCCAACCCCATCAATGCGTCTCCATCGTATGAATCCACAATACCCATTGAAGTTTCCGGCAAGTCGCATGCGTTAATGGCATCATAATGCAAAAGGTCTGGAGAAGCTTCTGAACTGCCTGCATTCGACCAGCCCGATGCTCGCTGCCATTGGCCCAAGCCATTGGGCATGGAGCTGATAGACTCGAAACTTCCATTGCTGAGCTGAGCCAATACTGCCAACTGCAAGAGACAAATGAATATGGATAAAATGTATCGCATCTCGAGTTTTACTATTCGCTAATATACATCGAAGGAACGTAATGCCCTAACTCAAAAAAAATAACGCGCAAAAAAATGCACAGCGTAGTTTTTACTCTCAATAGTCATGAGTTCATCCTCATAAATCATAGCAGCAGGAACAGAAAAGTTTACGACGGCTCCCAAGGTAAAAAAGCGATCTTGTGTGGCCCCCCCGACAAGTATGCTTTTTTCGGTTCCTATTGCAAAATGAGGAACGAGCAGATTGCCGGAACTCATTTGATTCGCCAACGTGGAGGTGTATGAGCCATTTTCATTCAGAAAGTAAAATGAATCTTCAGTTGATTGCATTTCAACAAATCGACTTACAATTCCGGTTTCCAAAAAAAACCTCGCACGGCGATTGCCGCGATTGAGTGTTGCTCTGAGCTTGGCCGAAACATCGTGTGACCGATAACTGAGTAAAGATGATTGGAGTGGAATGTAAAGGGTATCCACTTCACCCACAAATGGGGGCTCAGTAAGCGTGAAGAAGCCCATTAGCAATTCACTATCCTGTGCATCGAAAAACAAAACGCTATCCGCTTTCAGTTGAAGTGGATCCTCAATAGTGGAGTACCGGATTTTAATTTTATTGAAGGCATAACCGGCGACGGCAGAAAGTTCAATGTCGCCCAATTTGCCTTTTAATGTGAGAAACTGAACACCGACATCCCCTCCGGCAACGAGGTTTACCTGTGGTTTGTGAGCCATGCCGACGAATTGATTGAGCGGCGTGAATGCTCCCGACATGGATTGAACAAAGGGTTGAGTAACATTGGTACCGACTGATAAGGAAGCAGACAAAGGGTTTCGGCGTATTTGCTTGAGTGTCTGGGCTGCCGTTGGCAAAGAATCTTCGGGAAGGAGCACCTGCTCTTGCTCGATATAAATTGTATCGGAATCGATTATGAGCGTATCGGACGAAGCAAAGATGAAGGCTTTAGTCGCTGAAGCACCCAGTGGCAAGCAGGCCGCCACAACAAAAAGAATGATTGTATTGAAACATGAACGCAACAAGACTTTGTAATAGGCAGAGCAATATATCTCTATTACTTCTTATCAGCAGAGTTAATTGGGGTTGTAACCTTCAGCCCCCTCTTCGAACCTTGCTTGCCAGGGACAGACTGCGTCTGATTCGCAATCGTTTCATTCACCGCCTGACCTTCAGAGGTGGTTGCTTCGCCCACCAAATCCGGCTGATTTGATTGCTCAGCGGCCACATCTGTTGATACAACGGTTTCTTTACTGGCAGCGCCTTTTGAATGAGCAGCCGATGCGGTTTGCGTTGAGTTATCCGGTGTAGTTGGTGAAGCTGGCAACTGGTTTTGCCTATCTTCAGCAGGCTCCACCGCAGGAGATTCAACGATGGCCTCATCACTCACGTTAACAGCCTCAGTAGAAGTAGAGCCTGTTTTTGCGGTGCCAATGGTAAACCACATAAAACCACCGGTCAGTATGAGAGCCGCGTACCACACATTGAAGCGCGTAGCACTCAAACGGGTAAAGTTAGACCACCACAATTTCTTTCGCATACCGGCATATACCGACGCCGGAACTTCCGGGCTATAGTCGCTCATTGCAGCGTTGACTTGTTGGAAAAAACGATCTTCAGACATGTTCTTTGATTTTTACTGTTGCGATATTTTTTAGTTCCCTTTGCAGGTAAGTTTTAGCACGTGAAAGCTGTGATTTTGAAGTGTTGACATCGATATTTAGCATATCACCTATCTCCTTGTGCATGAATCCCTCCACCACATACAAATTGAAAATAGTTTTGTATCCGATAGGCATACGCTCAATGCACTGCATCATTTCTTCGGCTGTGAATTCCAGGTCTTCAAAAGAAGAAGGTTCTTCTTGTGATTTCATCAAATCATCCACATCTTTTTGGAATGCATGCTTCAAGTTTTTTCGGTAGTTCGTTATGGAAGTATTGACAGCTATCCGGCGCAACCAACCCTCGAAGCTTCCCTCGTGGTTATAACTACCGATATTGTTGTAAATCTTCACGAACACATCCTGTAACACATCCTGCGCTTCCATTCGGTTTCCTGCGTAGCGCAGGCAGATACCGAACAACAAAGAAGAGAATCGCTTGTATAGTTGATCTTGCGCGGCTCTTTGACCGCGAATACACCCTTCAATTATCTCTTTGTTTTCGAGCATTCCTTAGGTAAAACTAAAAAAAGGACTAAGAGGTTGCACGCCGGTCTAAAAAATAAATAAATCCGTTAAAACGTGTCCAAATGGCTATCAATGACCCTTCACCCCCCTATTCAAGCGGTGATGCACAGCGTGATAATCAACAAACCAAATAACTTTCAAACTGTAGCTATTATCCGGTGGCAAACCCAAGGTGTATTCCATGTCAACGGGCAAGGAAGATGGCACCTTGTTGTTGAAGTCTGTAATGCTATTTTTCCATACCAAGCTCAACTCACTGCCGGGAGTGAAAATCCAGGTAAATACCATATCGACCGTGAATGAATTGAAATTTTGGTTACTCCCTGTCTCCGAAGTAGGCAGCACCTCTCCATCTTCCGCAAGTGAATAGTACTCGTTGAACACGGTATACCCCCAATAATGGCGAACCCTGGCATTTAGCACTGCGAAGGCATTCATGGCATACTTCAGCGTAAGCACGTTGGTGTGTGAAATGACATCGCGCTTGCCAAAAAGAGGCATGAGCCCCTCCTCGTCTTCAAAGGCATAGGCAAAGCCTATATCGTTGAAATGGCTTTGATAGCTGTAGACGTAGGTCAAGAACAGATGATCATTGAATCGCAGTCGCGGGGCAATGCGGAAGTTGTACTTAAAGCGGCTTCTATCCTTGTAAAAACCATAGCCGGAGCCGAAGTCGATAGCAATTTTCTTGCGGTAGTCGCTACTATACCATGCATAGAACATGGCGTTTGAATAGGTGCGAAAATACCGTCCCCACACGCGCGGCTCAAAAAAGTCGTTGCCCCTAACAGGGTTACCATCCAAATTAATACCCCACGTATTGAATTTTCGAGTTGTGATTCCGGCAGAACCTTCAAAGGCGAGTGATGAAAACTTTCGGGGGGCATATAAATTTTCCCATGTAAAGGTGAGATCGCTCCACATCCTATTGAACCGACCAAAGGGCTTGAAGATGCTGTAACCATTCATGAGCCAACCACCTGTGGAGTTGTTGGCCTGCAAAAACCCAAGGTCAGTCGGGTCATACGTATCCGACTCAATCCATTGCCCTACCGACGAAGTCCAGTTGCCGCTGATTTTATTGACTGAAATATCTTCACGAAACCCGGTTGCACCTGAGTTCGGAAATTCGAGTGCGGGCCCTGTTTTGACATTAAATGCGCCGCTACCAGAAACACTGAAGGCGTTGGCTTTATCGCGAATTTCGAATGAAGTCCCCGTAACATTCACATCGTAATCGCTCCCGCTTCGCATGACACTGGTATTGATGAGCGACACAAAAGAATTGTGGGGAAGCACCTGGTCAAAAACGGTAACGTTGTAATTGGTAAGTTCAGAGGTGTTTACCCTTCTCGTGCCTCCCGTAAGCGTGTCTTGAACGATGGCTTCAGTGGGAGCCGTAACAGCATTGAAAAAGCCGATACCCAGCTTGTTCTTGTTGCGGCCGGAAATCTTCATCGCATTGATGATTTGTTCATTCGCCGGATTATCCGTAACCACCTCATTGACACCTAAGTTGCTGTATGCGTCAAAAAAGCGAAGTGGTCGCTCGAATCCAATCCTGCGCGAGTAAAACAGATTACCCTTGGAAAACAACTCCGTTCCTTCGGTGAAAAACTGCCTATTATCGGTGAACTGCAACTCATACGCAGTTAGGTTTAGCACCTGCTGGTCACTGATGGTTTGCCCGAAATCGGGAATCACCGTAGCGTCGAGGGTAAACGCATCGTTCAACCCCAACTTCAGATCCAACCCGAAGTTATAGCTCCATGAAGCCCGTGAACTTCCATCTGCACTGCCCTCGGTATTGTAATAACCGGAGGAATATGGGAACAGAAAAATTCGTCGGGGAGGCTCAATGTTTTCAATACCTGTCAAGGTTCCCATTTGGGTTAAGGTTCCTGCCACCATGGGGTTCACGCCGTTCCAATAGCCGTGGTGGCGAGTTCTTCGAATATCGCGTTCGAAGTTGATGTTCCAAACTTGCTCATCGGCATCCGGAAAGCGAATAGCCGCAAAGGGTATTTTCAACTCCAGCGACCAGCCATTCTCGATAATTCTAGCCTTGGAGTACCACACCGCGTTCCAACTCGGGTCATCGCCTGTGTTGTCGAGTCGCGCATCGTATTGCTCACCATTCGGAGTGCAGTAGAATGCAAAACCATTCATTCCATCGCGGTAGCAGCTAAAAACCACACCGGCAAAATCGGTATTGCAGTTCTTATCGCGCCCGCACAATTCGCGGAGTATACTATCAGGAGCCGAATCGAAGCACATGAACCCGATATAAACGGCGTCGTCGTGATAGAGCACGCGCACCTCAGTTCTCTGCGTCAGCGGAATTCCGGGTGAAGGAGTATCCATTATAAAATCTCCGGCGGGAATAGCTGATTGCCAGCACACCTCATCGAGCAAGCCATCGATTTTCGGTGGCTGTTCAATGCGCGCAGCGTCTATCGACTTTCGCTCATACTGCGAGTGTGCTTCCTTGCAGACAGCAACGAATAGCACTGCGAAAACGATTAAAATCCGAGCTGATGAATTCATAAAATGCTTGCCGCGAAAGTACGTTTCACAGAGCCAAACAAACAATTTAACCTTTCGATGGTTTGATGCATGTGAAATACTTTTCGTGCCGTATAAAAACACGTCTGAGAATTAAGTTCGCGCAAAAATCAATGTTCAGGTTACTCTCGTCATTCATCTTGCTTTTTTTCATTGGGTTCTCTCAATGGGCGTTTTGCCAGTCACAATCGAAAGTGACCAACTACACCATAAACGGTACCCTTCAAGATGCAGCAACGGGAGAATACCTCATAGGCGCCGTGATTGCCAGCATTGAACAAGGCAAAGGATCAACAACCAATCTATATGGTTTCTTTTCGCTCACACTGCCTGAAGGAAAACAAACGCTGCGTTTCAGTTTACTCGGCTATGAAACCGAGGAATTGGTGGTTGACTTGCGAGGCGATGTACGCATGGACCGATTCCTAAGTCCTCAAAACATTGAAACCGGCGAGGTGACCGTAGAAGGCAAAAAAAGCGACAATACACAGAGTACCGACATTGGCAAAATCGGACTGGAGATGGAACAGGTGAAGACCCTTCCGGTACTTTTTGGAGAAATTGACATTCTAAAAACCATCACCCTATTGCCGGGGGTAAAGAGCAGCGGCGAGGGAAATGCCGGGTTCTACGTTCGCGG
>Ga0114980_10002556_pt1 | contig 12716 bp, 9 predicted proteins | sample S_140806_EF_Meta_FD_87018 | JGI IMG/M metagenome (GOLD analysis project Ga0114980, IMG submission 87018) | Freshwater microbial communities from Lake Simoncouche, Canada to study carbon cycling - S_140806_EF_MetaG | ecosystem: Environmental > Aquatic > Freshwater > Lake | place: Lake...
TAATTGATCCAAACACGCAATATAGTTTTTCTGATCTTTCTTTTCCTTCCAACATCAAATATAATGGAGGAATAGAAAAAAATGGTACTTGTGATTGTATTGTTCCGTTGGATTCAACTTTTTCTTTGGCTATGTTACCCAATGATGATGGTTCATCCGGATTAATAAATCTTCCTTTTACGTTTGATTTTTACGGAAATCAATACAATTCAGTTTACATCAACAACAACGGGAATATTTCATTTGTTTCACCTTATATTACATGGACTTCAAACTCTTTCCCTGATTCTTCTTATAATATGATTGCTCCATTCTGGGGTGATGTGGATACACGTGGCGGAATGGATACTTTAGGGAATTTACTTGGAAATGGAGGAAATGTTTGGTACAAGGTAACACCAACTGCCTTAATCATCAATTGGAATCAAGTTGGCTATTTTAACATGCACAATGACCTCGTTTCTACTTTTCAATTGATCATTTCAAACGGTTCAGACTCTTTAGTTTCAGCGGGAGGAAATGTTTCTTTTTGTTATGAAGACATGCAATGGACAACCGGTGATGCTTCCAGTGGATCTGGAGGATTTGGCGGAACTCCTGCAACAGTTGGAGTAAACGTTGGAAATGGAACCGATTATTTTCAAGTGGGACAATTTGTACAATCAGGTACATCATTTGATGGTCCAACAAATAATTTTGATGGCGTAGATTTTCTCGACGGCCAAGAGATTTATTTTAATGTTGCTGGAATCTCTGCAACAAACACCCCTCCATTATTAATTAGTAGTGCTCTTTGTGATACGATAAATGTACTAACAGGAGACACCCTACTAAAAAGCATGAATTCAAGTGATTTCATTATTGGAATTATGACGCCGGAAATTGGACAAAACATTCAAATCTCAACTAATTCAGATGCACCTGCAGGGGCATTCAGCTATAGCATGACTCCGATTAGTGATCAATATTATGAAATTCAAGCATCGTTTAATGCTACAGGCGTAACACCAGGTATTTATCATGTCAGTCTAACAGCTACCGACAATGGAACACCTGTTGGCATAACAACCAAGAATTTTGTATTTGAAGTGATTTATGAAAATTCGGCTAATATTGGAGAGTTTAATAATTCTGAAATTAAAATTTATCCGAATCCTACAAACGATTTTGTTACCATTCAAGTTCCAAAAAACTTTGAAAATAATCAAGTTGAGATTCTAGATTTATCCGGTAAAATCCTTTTCAGCAAAACTCTATCTGAGAGTGCATTATTGGATTTAAGTCACTTATATGCAGGTACTTATTTTATTCGAATTATTCAAAACCAACAAGTGTTAGGAATTAATAGAATTATAAAAAGATAATTCTTCAAGTACTTTTATCGAGGTTCTTTTCGACATATTCAAAAAAAACGCAATATGATAGAATGTTTATAGGCTTAATAATCTCATTTCTTTATGAATTTAACAAACACCTTCTCCACTCTATCCAACGTGGGGCCTTGTTCTTTTAATTCCTCTAAAAACTTCTTGCCAACTTCCCTTGTCGACAAATCTTGACTTTCTGTACTTTCCTTTGGTGGAAACAACATCGCCATTCTTACTAAGTCTGAATGCATTAAGACTTTCTTCTTTGATTTTTCATTTTTTTTCATTGCATATAATTTTAAAAGTTAAAAAATACACCAAGAAAATTAAAGAGGAATTACGATTTATTTTGACTGTAACTGTCCTCATCTTTTTTACCACCGTGGCCTCTCGGCTCGGTTGGCATCCACTTAAGGATTCTTAATGATGCAACAAAGTTAAGAGTATAATATTATAAAACAAGTTTTTAGAGAAAAGAAGATAAAGATTAATTTTTTTATTTTCAGAATCATAGCTTTTTTAACGCTAATCATCTTCCTTTAATATTTCATAGAAAATATCTTCTAATTCCAAAACATCTCCATAGATTGGTTTTCCTATTTCTACTGAAAAATTACCATTTTCATAAGTCGCACTGGCAAACTTTGGGAAGCCTTTATCATAATTTGTTGCTGCAAAAGGAATGTTTACAGGTTTACCATTAATTCGAATGTTACCACATGTAAATTTTGCAGAGGATAGCATATTTACATTCACCCGTTTTAAATACAATTCAAAGAATATAAATTGTCGTGGATCGAGGATTAAGTCTGTACCAGGAAATGCCAATGAGCCACAAACAAATAGTTTTTTTTGTTTATGATCAAAAACCCGCATTTCTACAAAGGTATGAAGTACACTGTCCAAGACAACAGTTTCTTTAGTTTTTACTAAAGATATGGTATAGGTCCCCTTGCCCCAATTAATGCCATTTCGTACAGAAATAAAATCTCCCTCATACCCACTACTTTCACACTTTCCACCGGCAGCTTGTTTTAAAGCTTCTACTCTTCTATCTCCCCACCTTGAGAAAATCATTGCTCGACCTATTTCTGAAAATTCACCGTAATTTTCATTCTTTCTTATAGAATTGTAACCTCCACAGTGTGTCTGAATACCACCATAATATGATTGACCATTTATTTGCCCACCTCCAATTGGGGCAATGTATAAATAAAGACTATCCGAGATTTCTGTATGTATTTTAAGTTCTATTTCGAATGTCTCAAGTAAATAGCTTGTATCTAACAGATAATCGATAGCAATCATATGCCAAGGTGGAGTTGCAATAAAGTCTGCTAAGTATTCCCCATCTTGAAAATACCCTGTGTTTGCTGCACCAGATTTAGTAATTATAGATCCAATTCCATTTAATTCTCCTGATTCTACTTGCCCAAAATAATTTGAGCCATCAGGGAGTTTCATCTTTGTATAGGAAACTGGTGGTTCTAAGGGGTTTTCTTGACTTTTACATTCCATAGATAGCAACAAAATAAATCCAATTAAGATTATACTTGCCATCTTTTCATTATGCATTGGGGTAAGAAATTTTCTATATCTTACAATTAATTCAAAACGTTTCATACTTTTTATTTTATGCCTTGCGGCTGGTTTAACAATAACATCTTGCAAAAAATTCAGGGCTTGAGTTTAAATAAGAATGAAGGTCACATTCTTAACTTATAAGCTTTCATTTTTCTGGCTCAAAGGAATAAGTAAAATACTCTCCGTTACTTCTTTTGCTGTCCCTAACATCGATAGCCTTGTCGTTTGGTATCGTGTGTACCTCTAAGACATACCTTCCGTCTGTAAGGGTTGCAATTATAAGCATGGACGCATCGTTCTCATTTGTAATTGTATAAGATAATAGCACCTCCTCGTCATATGTGAGTTCATACATAGCGTCCTTGTAAAAGAACCCGTTGTCCTCAACTACTTGCTTGTAGGTGTCTAATGCGTCTTGTAAATTATTAAACAAGATGTACTTCATGTTGCCCTCCGACCTCTTAAATCTTTCTAGTCCAAGTGTCTGAGAAAATAAATTAAAGGATAACAAAAATGTGAACAAAAAAAATAGCTGCTTTAAGCAAATACGTTTTCTGTACTTTAAATCTAAACTTCCTGTACTAAAGAAGCTTCTTCTTTGGATCGTAAATTTCGGCAAAATTGCCATTTTCTCTGTACTTTTCATAATAAATTAGTTTATGCCTTTCGGCTGGTTAAACAATAAAAATCATGCAGAAAGCTGAGACAAGCATATTTATTTAGTCAAAGACTCACATCGTTTTTCCACCGTGCCCTGCCGGGTCGGTTGGCATCTGCTTTCACAGAAATCTGGATGATTATACCCTAATAACAACATGTTTTAGATTCGTTACACTAAAATTTAATTTTTTTATTTTTTGTAACCATTTTAGTTTTTTTAATTAAATTTGACGTGTATTTCGAACCTTAAATGGTACCAACCGAGTGAAGACACCACGGTGGTAAAACGATACGGGCTTTTAAAGTCAAAATTAACGTTGGTTTCCAATTTTAATCGAGATACAACTAATTTAATTTATTCATTAATACTATTTGTATGAAAAAAACAGTTGTTTTAAATTTTAAAAATGGCAAAACATTGACTGTAGTGGCAAAAAAGATGGAGGTCACTACTAACCAAGCGATGCTTCCAACAAACTCAATTGAATTACCCCTTTTTATTGAGGTAAGTCACCAAGGTTTAACAACGCTTTTGAATTTGAGCCACCAACCGGATTGCATGGTTCTTCAATTCAAAAAAGATGGAAGATTTTCTGGCGCTACAATTTGTAAAAACAGGAATGAGGGATCATTTATGATTCAATCTCAAGCAACATTTATCTTAATGATGCCCTGGCCGCTCACCTTCTCACCTAATGAACTTGAGAATCTAAGTGTTGAAAATCAATGAAATACTGTGCGATTAACCTTAAGAATTTTTCAATTCTTTTCGTGCTGCTAATTCTTCTATTGGTATTAATATGAATACCATTTTCAATTCCACAAAATATAAGCAACACTATTTAAAAGAGTTTAAATATTTAACCGATAAGGAATTAGCAGAAAAATTTAATAGTCAAGTCGGAATTAGGTATTTTAATTTTGCAATTCAAGGATTTATGAATGCTATGCGTGAAGATCTTGAGCGAAGAGAACTAGATTACCGCGAAATAGGTGATGAGATTTCAATTTCTTACGCAAATAAAATTAAAATTTTAGACGGGAGAATAACTTTAAAAGATTAACATTTGATTTTCAAAGACTAAGAAACAAGTAAATGAAACATTTGGTTTTAAGCGACCCATCAATCAGCCAACGGCTATTTATGGACATTTTGGCAAACCCAACTTCCCCCCGGGAGGCCCTGGATTACCTAAAGATTCAAAGGATGCAGGTATTTATTGGGCTCAATCTGGTTTCGTTATGAGCTCTCGTGAGGTAGCATTGCAGTGCTATAGAATTGAAACTGCCAAAGGGTGTTTTTACCGGATGATGAAAGATCCCATTTGGGGACATTTGACGATGAAATGGCCTGTTAAAGGCGGCGTTGAAGCGGCAATCCCTTTCCACTATCCCGAAGGTTTGGTGGAAAGGGTAACTCTGGCTGAGTTTGCAGAGCAAGAAGCTCACAGATTGCCGATATTTCTAGGGGCATCACACATCGGTATCTACCCGAAGTATTCGGTGCTTGACCCCATCCCTGATGGTTATTTACATTTTATCATCTCAAAATCGATGTTGTCTGGCCACGTGAACAGCTTAAACTTACAAAGATGGGATGCTCATGAGCAAGTGTTTCATAGAATCAAACAATGGATGTGATGAATCTGGTAAGGCCCACACACAATGAACCATTGTCCGAAAGAATGGCGATCGCAAACCCTGAATTGGAGCACTTTTCCATTAATTGAAAGGTAAGTCAAGATTGCAAAAACTAAGCAACAAGTAAATGAAGAATTAGGCTAGATTAATCGTGGTTTAAAAACAACTTTAGATAGTACCACTTCTTTTAGCAATTCTATTTTCTGCTATAAGCTCAATTTTATTAACTTTAACTCTTAAATTTAGTTGCTATGTCAGAGATTCTTGAATTAATCCAAAAATACAAAACCTATATCTCCAAAACGAAGATGCAGGATGAAGTATATAAATGGAAATTGGTAAAGAATTACAATGGTCGCCCAGATATTAATGCGAAAGATTTTACTCAAGAATTGAAATCCATCAAATTTCAAAATTTGTTGTACGCCATGAGTATTGCGGTTACCAATCAACTTGCAAAAGAGAAACCTGAGGAATATAGAAAATTATTTATTTCACTTTTTGATGAATCAACTCCCTTAAACGATAGAGTAAAAAACTTTAATGGTGATTCTTTAAAATTATATCGATCTTTAGGAGAAACACTAGGCCATCATCAAGATGAACGTTCAATCTCCACTTATTTAACATTACACAATCCTTTAAAATACACCTTTTACAAAAGTACTTTTTACAAAGAGTTTTGTAAATTAATGGGAGCTGAACCTGCTGGAAAAAATGAAAAATATGGGCATTATTTGTTATTGCTTAATCAGTTTATTGAAAATTACATATTGCCAGATAAGGAATTAACAGATACAGTGAAAAGCTATATTTCTGAGTACTACGATGGGACAAATAATCTTTTGTTGGCACAAGATATTTTGTATTGCATGTTGAATAAAGCAGAAGATGATTCAAATTATTGGATTTTTCAAGGGAATCTTAAAATTTATGATGTCGTTAGTGCTTTAAATGATAATGCTTTGAAAAGTTGGTCAGTGAAAGCACACAAAGATTCTATTCAAATCGGTGATAAAGTGATTCTTTGGGTGAGTGGTAATAAAGCTGGTTGTTATGCATTAGCAGAGGTAACTTCAGGTATTTTTGAAGCAAAAGATGATGTATCGGAAATGAGATATTATGTCGATTCGCGTGAAAATCAAATAAGTAGTAGAGTTTCGATTAAGATTACACATAATTTAGCCGCTAATCCAATTTTAAAAGATCAAATTCAGGGAATTAAAGATTTGAATTTATTGAAAGCTGGCTCACAAGGAACAAACTTTAAGGCAACAAAAATTGAATACTTGACTTTCTTGAAACTTGCAGAAAAGAATATGACAAATAGAAAATATTGGTTGTATGCCCCTGGTAAAAATGCTGACAGGTGGGATGAATTCCTTCAAGAAGGAATTATGGGCTTAAATTGGGACAATCTTGGCAATTTAAATAAATATTCTACAAAAAAAGATATAGCCACTCGACTGCAAGTACTAAGTGATTCGGATTCTTCAAAATCAAATGATGCAAAAGCTTGTTATGATTTCGTCCATGTTGTTAGAGAAGGGGATATTGTTTTTGTTAAAAAAGGAAATAGTGCCCTTCTTGGATATGGAATTGTGACCGGACCAGCAGTTTTTAACGAGCAAAGAGTTGATAATAAAAACATAAGGGGCGTAGATTGGAAATTGAAGGGCGAATGGGATCCTGAACATAAATTAGTACAAAAAACACTTACGGATATTACCGACTTCCCAACAGAAAAACTAGGATTCAAACATTACTATGAACGCTTGTTTGCAAGTATGGGATTGAATATCAATCAATCAATTTCATTAAATACTTCACTCACCTCCTCCTACTTGACCGCTTTAATAAAACCGAATACTACTTCAATCAGCACAGATTTTCATGCCAAGACAAGCTCAGCGGGTTTAATTTTTTCTCAACAATTAATACAACGCTTTATTGCTTCTTTATGCACCAAACCTTTTGTGATATGTAGCGGACTGTCTGGATCAGGAAAAACAAAACTAGCACAAGCATTTGCACAATGGATTTGCTATAAAGAAGAAGATGGTGAAAAGAACGAACAATATTGTATCGTACCAGTTGGTGCAGATTGGACCAACAGAGAACCATTATTAGGCTACCCAAATGCATTGCAAGAAGCAAAATATGTTAAACCTGAAAATGGTGTTTTGGATTTAATTAATCGAGCAAGATTAAATGAAGCAAAACCCTATTTCTTGATTTTAGATGAAATGAATTTAAGTCATGTGGAACGCTATTTTGCTGATTTCTTAAGTACCATGGAGTCTGGAGATGCTATTCCGTTACATACAATTGATGATGAAGAAAGTGGTATTCCAAAGCAATTGAAATTACCTAAAAATTTATTCATCATTGGGACAGTAAACATTGATGAAACCACCTACATGTTTAGTCCAAAAGTATTAGATAGAGCCAACACCATTGAGTTTAGATTAACAGAAAAAAATTTAGAGGATTTCATAGATAGTAAAGTCACCCTTGATATGGATTTATTAAAAGGTGAAGGGGTTATATTTGGAGAAGGTTTTATTGAAATGGCCCGGAGAGAAACCGATAAAAAAAATCTTAAAAAGGTAGAAACCGATTTAAAAGATTTCTTTAAAGAGCTTAAAAAATCAGGAGCGGAATTTGGATATAGATCGGCCAGTGAAATTGGAAGATTGATGTTTATGCTCGAAGAATTGGGAGAAAAAGAGGACAATTTATTGGATATTGCCATAATGCAAAAACTGCTTCCAAAAATACACGGCTCAAGAAATAAATTATCAAAAGTGCTTCCCGTACTCGGTGGTTTTTGTTTAAAGAATAATGAACTGATAAAAGAAAAGTACCTAGATATGTTCGTAAACAATACCCTTACAGAAGAAATCTTAAATAAAGACTCCAATATCAAGTACCGCATTTCGTTTGAAAAAATTTGTAGGATGTATAAAAATGCAGTTGAAAACGGCTTTGCTAGTTATGCTGAGGCTTAAGAAAATAATTTGATTCAATAATAATAAAAATGGAAAATAATTCTTCAAAAATTAATGTTTGGATTGAAAAAACGATTGTCAAAGGCCGAAAAGACAGAATAGAAGGAGAAAGAGCCTTAGGGAAGGCGCTTTGGTCTCCAAAAACAGGGAGTGATGGGCGAAATACCTATAAAAATATGTTATTAGTAAAATCAGGAGATTTAATATTACATCTTATAGACAATTCCAACATAGCTGGACTTTCAATTGTTGCTGATAAAGCAATCGATGCATCTGGAATTTCAGGAACACCCTGGGATGTGCCATCATATATAATTAAATTGAAAGATTATATTTCTTTAGACAAACCGGTTGAAAGAACTAAATTATTAAATGATCAAAATAAAGTTGTTTTGAATAGAATTGCTACCGATTCTGAAGTATTTTATAATAATAATTTAACTTTAAGACAAGGTGGCTATTTATCACCATGTCCTATTGAACTTTTATCAATAATAAATGACTGTTATAAGATTAATTCTAAAATAAACCTTCCTTTTATTGATAAGTTAGGAATTAAATTAAAAAGAGAAATGTTTTATGACGATATACAAATTCCTTTTAGCATTCAATTGTTTCAGCAAAAAACTACAAAAGCCGGCCTAATCTTCTCACCACAACTAATTCAACGCTTCATTGCCTCTTTATGCACTAAGCCATTTGTAATTTGCAGTGGATTGTCGGGTTCGGGTAAAACCAAGTTAGCACAAGCATTTGCGCAATGGATTTGCTATAAAGAAGAAGATGGCAAAAAAAATGAACAATATTGCATTGTTCCCGTTGGTGCTGATTGGACCAATAGAGAGCCTTTGTTAGGATATCCTAATGCATTGCAAGAATCTAACTATATAAAACCTGAAAATGGCGTCTTGGATTTAATCAATCGTGCACGATTACATGAAACTAAACCTTATTTCTTGATATTAGATGAAATGAATTTAAGTCATGTGGAACGCTATTTTGCTGACTTTTTAAGCACAATGGAATCGGGAGATGCTATTCCCTTGCATACCATTGAAGATGAAGAAAATGGAATCCCAAAACAAATAAAGCTGCCGAAAAACTTATTCATCATTGGCACTGTAAATATTGACGAAACCACGTATATGTTCAGTCCAAAAGTATTGGATAGAGCCAATACTATTGAGTTTAGACTAACAGAATACGATTTAAAAGAGTTCATTGCAAGTGATGTTAAATTAGACATGGATTTATTAAAAGGAGAAGGTGCTGGCATGGCAGAAAGTTTTGTGGCCATGGCTACCCAAAAAACAGATAAAAATCTGAAAGAAGTAGAAGAAGATTTGCTAAAATTCTTTAAAGAGCTAAAAAAATCAGGAACTGAATTTGGATACAGATCGGCTAGTGAAATGGGTAGATTGATGTTTATGTTAAAAAAATTAGGAGAAAAGGGCGATAATTTATTAGACATTGCTATTATGCAAAAACTACTTCCTAAACTTCACGGATCTAGAAATAAATTAACGAAAGTACTTCCAGTATTAGGCAGTTTTTGTTTGACAGACAATTCAAAAATTAAAGAAGATTATTTGGATAAATTCTTAAGTAATAGTTTAACCGAGGTTGAACTTAAAGCTGACATAAATATCAAATACAAAATATCTTTCGAAAAAATTTGTAGAATGTATAAAAATGCAGTTGAAAATGGATTTGCAAGTTACGCAGAAGCCTAAATATGAAAATTGATTTATCATATATAAAACAAGGTCTTGCATTAGAAATTCAAGGTAAAGATGATACCCTTTTTGAAATTTCTGATGAAGAAGTTATCCAACATGGTGAGGCCAAGTACCAACTTCTTGAAGGTTGTTTTTATGAATATAAATTCACTGATAACAGCATTAAATTTAAAGAGAACAATGAAAAAAATGCCATTGTAACTTTTTCAAAATTTGGGAAATACCAAGGAGGGCTGAACCCCAATATTTATGTCGGCACTCATTCGTTAGAAATTGAAAACACTACTTTTTTATTGCCCATCGAAGTTCGTTCTGTAAAAAGCGAGTACAGAGCAGATTATCGCTATATGCTAGAAAGCATCACCGAAAAATGCACTGATCTAATCATGCAAATTGATTCGCCAATTACTCAAAATTTTGAAACTAGTTTTGATACAGATAGTCAGACCTTATACCAACGATTTTGCTTTGTGAAATCATTAATTGACTCTAAAGAATTTGAAGAAGCTGTTCAAAAGATTGTGTCGAACCCTACTACAAAATGGGAAGAGGAACAAGAAGAAAAAGACATTCGTGGTATTCGCAGATTCACTCAAAAAAGTATTAAACAATTGGTTACTAAAGGCAACCGAATCGAAATAAGTGAAGCTCATTTTTTAAATAAGTTGTATCAATTAACTTCTATTCCTTTAAAAATTGATAGTACTCGAAAAATAGAATCAACGGATACTCCTGAGAATAGATTCATCAAACATGCATTAGAAGAGTTCTTGTTTTTCTGTGAAAATTGTGAAATTAAATTTGAAAAATATTCAACAGCAAAATTCGAGTCAAACATTTTGTCCACTAAAATATCCAATCTATTAAATCAATCATTTTTTAAGGGAATTTCGAGGCCGACATCTTTAAAATTGAATAGTCCGGTATTGCAACGAAAAAGTGGCTACCGAGAAGTATTAAATGCTTGGTTAAAATTCGATTTAGCTGCAAAATTAGTTTGGCATGGAGGAGATACTGTTTACGGTGCTGGTAAAAAAGACATAGCAGTACTTTATGAATATTGGTTGTTTTTCACATTATTAGATTTATTGAAAGAAGTTTTTGATATTGAACCCAAAAGTATTGCGGAATTAATCCAATATGATAAAGGTCAACTTTCGATTAACTTAAAACAAGGAACGGCAATAGCAATGAAAGGTGTATATGAATCCCAATCAAGAAACTTGAACATTCAATTTTCTTATAACCGTTCTTTTGGTGGGGGTAAAACCTTTCCAAATTCAGGAAGCTATACAACTACACTCAGACCAGATTACACATTATCGATTTGGCCAGAGGATATAGCAGAGGCAAAAAATGCAGAAAAAACGGAATTGATTACTCACATTCATTTTGATGCAAAATACAAAGTCAAAAATTTTTATGAATTAATTTCAAAATCAAAAGAAGAAGAATTATCTGAAGAGGAAAATAAAGCACTCATCGAAGAAGAAATAGAAGAAATTAAAAAAGGAACATTTAAAAATCAGGACTTACTGAAAATGCATGCTTACAAAGATGCCATTCGAAGAACTGGGGGTGCTTATGTTTTATATCCGGGCGAAGGTGAAGATAAACCATTTAGAGGTTTTCATGAGTTAATTCCGGGCTTAGGTGCTTTTGTAATTAAACCTAACAAAGACGATAAAGACAAAGAACATTTAAAAACCTTCATAAAAAATGTTATCGCTAATTTTATTGATAGAGCGTCTCAAAGAGAACATGTAGCTGTAAAAGTATATGATATTCATAAAAATCATAAAAGTGATAATGACACCTTAAAAGAACCAATCCCTGAGTACATTGATGAAAAGAAGTTAATCCCTAGTGAAACTTTTGTTCTAGTGGGTTATTACAAGGATGAAACCCATTTGAGCTGGATAATAGAAAAAGAACTATATAATGTCCGCTATGGTGATAAGTACGCGTTAAGCCGAGATGAAATTGGCGCAAATTATTTACTACTTTATTCTAAGGATCAAACTCAAACTAACTTGTTTTTTAAACTTAAAAATAATGGGGCGAAAGTTTATACGAAATCAGAATTAAAAAAAGACTTAAAATACAAAACCAAACCAAGTCAAGACTTATATTTGATTTATCAATTAGAGAAAGAAATAGAGAAAGAATTTAAAGATTTAACTATTGATTTATCAAAGCTTGATGGCCTTGGAGAAAACAAAAGACCTGTTGCGATCAGCATAGAAAAACTGTTGCGATCTAAGATAAAATAGGGTAAGGTTATTGCTTTTTTTAGTATTATTGAGAATAAATAAAAGAAAGAAACATTCGTTAAACCAATTATAGATTGATAAAGAACATGTAAGTTTAGTAATACACTGGTTCGCTTTAAAACCTAAAAATCATTATCGAAAATAATTAAAAAATTATTTTCGAAAGTAATTTGACTATTTTTGTCAAAACAAATTTTGTCTTATGGAAACATTTGGAGATATTATAAAAACCGAAAGAGAAAATAAAAGTCTTTTATTAAGACAAGTTGCCTCAGCACTTGAAATCGACCAAGCAATTATAAGTAAATTTGAACGTGGAGAACGAAAACCAACAAAAGAACAAGTTGAAAAATTTGCTAAATTTTACGATTTAAACAAAAATAAATTAATAACAAGTTGGTTAAGTGATCTAATCGCAAACACAATTCTCTATGAAGAAAA
>Ga0114980_10002559_pt1 | contig 12710 bp, 12 predicted proteins | sample S_140806_EF_Meta_FD_87018 | JGI IMG/M metagenome (GOLD analysis project Ga0114980, IMG submission 87018) | Freshwater microbial communities from Lake Simoncouche, Canada to study carbon cycling - S_140806_EF_MetaG | ecosystem: Environmental > Aquatic > Freshwater > Lake | place: Lake...
CGCTCCGCGGGCTTGGTCTTGGCCCACGCGGGGAACGCCTTGCGCGCCGCGGCCACCGCGCGCGCGACATCCTCGGCGCCGGCGTCGGCGACGGTCGCGATCGGCTCTTCCGTCGCGGGATTGATGGTCTTGAAGCTCTTGCCCGACCTCGGCTCGACGAACTTGCCGCCGATGAAGAGGCCGTAGCTCGGCTTGAGGGCGGGCCTCACGCTCTCAGGCGCGGGGGCGTAGGAAAAAGTCGTGTTCGTCACACCACCGAGTTTACAGCGGCGAATCCCATTCCGCGTTCGCGTCGAAGCGGGCGGCATGATCCGCAATCTCGCCAACCTCGCGATCTGGACCGCCGCACTCGTCTCGCTTTCGGGCTGCGCCTCGTACGAGTCCGACCCGACCAAGATCCCCGATCCCGTGAAGCCGTCGGAGCCCGCCGCGTCGACCACCGCGCCCGGCGCCGTCGCCGAGTCGAAGGTCGAGACCACCAATCTCGCCGCATCCACGCATTCCGGCCGCGCGTCCGAGCCAGGCGCTGAGTCGTGCAATCCCGTGCGCACGCCGACGCTTGTGACTCGCGTGGGCGGCGACATGAAGGCGCAGATCGAGATCAAGGACGGCGAGTACCGCTACGGCCCGTCGCGCATCGAGAGCCCACTGCCCGCTGGTTACCCCGAGCCGACGCCGCCCGGCGCGATCGACCTCAAGACGTACCCGACCGTCCGCCGCGCCGAGTATGTCTCGAGCGGCTCGCCTGGCATGGGCATGAACATGGGCTTTTTCCCGCTGTTCAACCACATCAAGCGCAAGGACATCGCCATGACCAGTCCGGTCGAGATGGACTACCGCGGGCTGTTCGACCCCGCGACGGGCGCGCAGGCCAAGAAGGACGACATGTCGTGGACGATGAGCTTCCTCTACCGCACGGCCGAGCTCGCGCCGACCGGCAAGGACGGCAACGTCGTGATCACCGACCGTCCGCAGCTCGAGGTGCTCTCGATCGGAATGAACGGCCCGTACGGGACAGGCATCGTCGAGAAGGGCCTCGGCCTGCTCCACGACTGGCTCAAGACGCACCCTGAGTACGAGATCGCCGGCGATCCGCGGGCGTTCCACTACAACGGGCCGTACATCGCGAACCGCAACAAGTGGTCCGAGGTCCAGCTCCCCGTCCGCAAGAAGGGCTGAGACGGGAAGGGCTGAGTTCCGGCCGCCAACATTCAATTGATTTCTCCCGCAACGCCGCGCGATTGAACCCGCGCGGCGTTTTGTCCGACACAATTCGGACCATGGCCAACGGCAACCCTTCCAACGCTCCGCGCATGATCGTCACCCTCGATATCGGCGGCACCCACGCCAAGGCGAAGTGCGCGCACTGGGAAGCCAAGCGCGAGGTCGATTCGGGCCGCGACTACACGCCGCAACAGCTCGTGAAGGACATGCAGCACCTGCTCGGCGGCGAGAAGATCGACGCGATCACCATCGGCCTGCCCGCGCCGATCAAGAACGGCCGCCCGCTCAAGGATCCCGTGAACCTCGGCCCGGGTTGGAAGGACTTCGACTATCGCGGCGCGTTCGGCGTGCCCGTCAAGCTGCTCAACGATGCGGCGATGCAGGCGATCGGCAGCCATCGCGCAGCAGGCATGCAGAGCGGCAAGATGCTCTTCCTCGGTCTCGGCACTGGCCTCGGCACGTGCATGATCGCGGGCCGCGAAGTGCTGCCGATGGAGCTCGCGCACCTGCCGTACCGCAAGGGTCGTTCGTTCGAGGATTACGTCGGTATCCGCGGCAAGGAGGAGTACGGCACGCGCAAGTGGCGTGGACATGTCGCGGAGTGCGTGCGCCTTCTGAGCGCCGCGGTGCTTCCCGACCTCGTCGTGCTCGGCGGCGGCAACTCGAAGTCGCTCAAGGAACTGCCCGAAGGCTGCGTTCTCGGCGCGAATGCCAACGCATTCCTCGGTGGTTACGCGGTGTGGGAGCCGGATTGGGCTTCGGCAGCGACCGAGCTGTAGTCCCTGGATTGCGACCGCTTACTTGACGCTGACCGGCTGCATTGAATCGAGCTGCTTGAGCACGTACGTCATGTACTTGCGCTTTGCAGGCTCGAGCTCGAGGCAGTTGAGGATCAGGTCGCTCAGCCGCTCGGGAATCTGCGGGTTGAAGCGGTGGAGCGGCGCGGTGTCGCCGATCAGCTCCTCAGGCAGCTGGAAGTCGCGCGAGTAGCGCTTCTGCACGGTCTGCGGCGCGAACTTGCCGCGCAGCAGGCGATACATCGTCGCGGCGAAGTTGAACACGTCGGTCTGCGCCGTGATCGGCTCGATGAGCGGCTGCTCGGGCGCGACATATCCAGCGGTGCCCGACATGCGCGGCTTGGTGCTGCCGATCTTCCACGCCTGGCCGAGGTCGATCACCTTCGTGTGGTTGCGGTCCCACAGGATGTTGTTCGGCTTCATGTCGGCGTGGGCGTAGCCCTTCTCGTGGATGTGCACGAGCGCGCTGGCGACATCGCGGAAGATCGTGATCCACTCAGGCACCGAGAAGCGCAGCTCGCCCTTCTGGAGCAGGTCTTCGAGCGACGGGGCGTCGATCATCTCCATCACGAGGCCGAGGTCCTTGCCCGGCTTCTTGAGGAGTCCGACGCCGCCGATCTTGAAGCCCTGGTCGCCGCGCATATCCACGATGTCGCGGATATTGCGGTGCTTGAGGCGACGGCCAACCTCCCACTCCATGCGGAGCTGGTCCAGGTAGCGGTCTTCCTTCTCGCCTTCGGAGATCACGTGCTTGAGCGCGTACTGGATGTGCGTCTTGGGGTCCTCGACGAGGTACACAACGCTAAACGCGCCGTCGCCGAGCCACTTGCGGACGCGGTAGCCGTGCAGCATCTCGCCGGGGGTCACACGCTCGCGCTTCGCTGCGGGGATTGGCTCGCTCACGCCGTCACCTCGGTCACTTCCGCGCCGGAAGCGACAACCCAACCGCTTGCGCGCGGGGCAGAGGTCTTGGAAGCGTCGCTAAGGCAGCGATCGGTTCCGGCAGCGAGGGAGCACAACACGAACATCGTTAGGACCACCACGGATCGAGGTTGGATGGAACGAAACGGTGGCTGAGACATTGCCCAGCCGAGAAGAAATGAACCTCGAGGGGGAGAAGATACGCGAAGTGCCCTCCGCCATTTTGTGGAGGGCGTGATTTCGCCAAAAGACAGGTGGAAAATCCCGCCGCGGCGAAGGCCGCAGGTCCTCGGAAATGGTCAGAAATCCGCAGAGACTTCGCGCGATCAGGCTTCTGCGAAGTCATCGCGCGCCGCGTACCCGCCGCGGCGAAGTCGCGCGACCTGACGCAGCAGGTCGTTGAGCAGCGTCGACGCTCCAAAGCGGAAGAGATGCGGGTGGAGCCAGTCCGGCCCGAGCGTCTCGTTGACCATCACCAGTTGCGCGATGGCGGCCTTTGCGGTGCGGATTCCGCCTGCGGGCTTCATGCCGATGCGCACGCCCGTCTCCCGATACGCGTCGCGGATCGCCTCGAGCATCACCAGCACGACGGGCATCGTCGCGGCCGGCGTGACCTTGCCCGTCGAAGTCTTGATGAACACCTCGCCGTCGGTCAGCGGTCCTGCCGCAAACGCGGCGCGGATCGCGAGATCGCTCGCGTAGCGCACGGCATCGAGGGTCTCGAGCTCGCCGGTCTCGAGGATGATCTTGAGGTGCGCCTTGCCGCAGGCTTCCTTGACGCGCGCGATTTCATCGGCGACCAGCGCGTATTCGCCGGCGAGGAAGGATCCGCGGCTGATCACCATGTCGATCTCGTGCGCTCCATCGCCCACGGCGCGGCGCACGTCGTCGAGGCGGATGTCCAGCGGAAACTGCCCGCTGGGAAAGCCCGTCGCGACCGACGCGATCTTGACCTCGCTGCCCGCGAGCGCTTCACGCGCGACGGACACGAGGTTCGGGTACACGCAGATCGCCGCGACGCTTGGAATGGGCGCAAGTCCCGCAGCCGTCAGCACGCGATCGAGCGCGGGAGCGGGGGAGATCGCCTTGCGGCAGAGCGCGCGCACTTTCTCAGGTGAATCCTTGCCCTCGAGCGTGGTGAGGTCGGTCATCGTCACCGCGAGACGCAGCGCGAAGTCCTTCGATGACGCCTTGATCGAGCGCTTGCCGAAGCTGTCGGCGCGTCGCGCAGCCATCACGCTGTCGACGGAGCGGCGCGCGGGGAGCGCGATGTCGAGGAGTTGGCGCTCGGCGATCGCGGTCACGGATCAACCACCACGCGCCGCGCGGAAGAGCGCAGGAAGGCTGCCGCCGCCGCGAAGGCTGAGCCTGCGGTCGGGCGCGGGCTCGATGCTGTAGACCAGCAGCGATTCATTGCGGTTGTCGAGCACGTAGAGGACCTCGACCGGCGAAGCATCGGCGCCTTCGGACGTACCGCTGGTGACGACGGTGTAGCCACCGAAGCCCATCGAAGAATCACCGGCATTGGCCGTCGGATGCAGGCGCCCAGCCTCGATGATCGCAAGGGCGGTGATCGCGAACGCGCTGACTGCAAGCATGGATGCGGAGAGTTTCATGCGGGAGTCCTTAGTTGGAGCGCGGGCGCGCAACGTCGTTGGCATCAACCGAGATGTTGCGGAAACCAAGGCCCTTGAGCAGCTTGGCCTGGGGATCCCACTGCACGGCGATCACTTCCTGCGTGGTTTCGTCGACCACGTAGAGCGCGTGGAGGTCGCTGCCCGTGATGCGCCCCGACACCGCGGTGTAGGTGCTGCGCGGACGCGTGGCCTGCGCCGACGCGGGTGCGGACAGCTCGACGACCGCGAGCGCGCCGAGTGCGGCGACGTTGGCCGCGATGAGCAGCTGCATGGTGCTTGGTCTCTGGCGCATCGGCGGGCTTCTCCGGTTGGAGCGGATCAGATGTCGGTGTGCGAACGCTTCGACGGCATGATCGAGATCGCCACGATGATGCCGAACAGCACCGCCATGATGAGGTAGCCGACGACCGGATTGGTCTGCGGCGTGAAGCTCGGCTCCGGCGGCTTCTCAGCCTGGGCGGAGGCGATGGTGGCGAGCGCGAGCGGCGCGAGCGTGGAAATCGTGCGGATGAGGCGCATCGCTGGAGGATACGACACCCGCGCGCGCTTTGCGAGTTCGACGCACGCACGCTCGCCGTCGGCGCGTCAGGTCTCGGGCACGAGCACGGGCCGCCCGTCTTGCTCGACGGCCCGCGCGAATGAGCGTGTGGGATCGTGATCGAGCGCCACGCGCCAGTGTTCCCGCGCGGCACGCCCGAGAATCCCGAGCTTCGACACCATCGACTCGTACGCCATCATGTCGTAGCCGAGGCTGGCGGCGGGATGCGCGTGGTGCGTCGTGGGGCACGCGTCGCCCGCATAGAGGACAGGCAAGTCTGGTCCCGCGATGAGCACGCTCTGATGCCCCCATGTGTGGCCAGGCGTGGGAATCAGCGAGATTCCCGCGAGCGGCGCGCACGCGCCGTCGTAGAGCTCCATTTGCGCCGCGACCGGATCAAGATGGCTGCGAAAGTACGTCTTCGTCATCGTGCTCTTGTTCGCGAGCGCGTCGGCCCACTCCTGTCGCTGCACGTGGATGCGCGCGTTTGGGAACACGCTCGTCGGCCCCGCATCGCCCGCGCGCGTGAGCCCCGCCGCGTGGTCGAAGTGCAGGTGCGTGAGCACGACGTGCGCGATGTCGCGCGGATCGACGGTGAACTCCGCCAGCGCGTCGACCACCGTGCGGCGCTCGAGCTCGTACATCGCGCGCTCGCGGTCGGTCCACTTGTCGCCGTAGCCCGCCTCGATCAGCACGAGTCCGTCGCGCGATTCGACCAGCAGCGAGCGCGTGGCGAGATCGATGCGGTTCTGCGCATCGGGCTCGGTCCACTGCGACCACATGGCCTTCGGAATGAGGCCGAACATCCCGCCGCCATCGAGGCGGAACGAGCCCGTGCGCAGCGGTTCGATGCGGAGGACGGAAGAGGCGTTCGTTGAAGCGGTCATCGCGCGGATACTAGTGCCGCGCTAGCGCCAGAGCGCCTGCACGATCTCGAACGCGATCAGCGCGATGATGATCCACTCGAGAAACTCGCTGCGGTACTGCGATTGGCGCGACTCGAGCCGCTCGCTGATCGAGCCGAGCGTGGCAAGTTTGCGCGAGACGCTTTGCTCCCAGTCGTCGATGCGAAAGCGCCGGCCCGCCGCCCGCTGCACGCGCGCGAGATGCTGGTCGCCGAAGAGCTTGAGCGCGTTGGTCACGCTGTCGAAGAGCGCCGCGCCCTCGAGCTCGAGCTCCGCGAGCTTGCGGAGATTCGCGCGCAGGCGGAACGGACGGAACAGCGACCGGTCGTTGAGCATCGCCCACACCTGGTCGAGGCCGCGGTCGAGTTCGTTGTCGAGATGCTTGAGCTCGGCGAGCTGCACGTTCGCATGCTCAAGCACGGCGAGCGTGGCTGCGGGTTCCGCGTCGACGACGAGCGCGGCGGCCCAGTCGACGAGCACGAGGTCGTGCGGGCTGTAGGAGAACGGCGACTGCACGGCGTCGGCGATTTCCTCGGTGGAAAGCGGCTTGTCCTCGAGTCGCAGCAGCGCCGCGAGCCGCGCCGCACCGAATGATTCGACCGCGAGCGGCACGCCGCCGCACGACGCGGGATCGACGACGAACACCACGAAATCCTCGGCCGCCGTGCGCAGGTCGGGCCGCGTGACCGTGTCGCCAAGCGTGAGGAGCGTTTCCTCGACCGATGCCCGCGCGGCCGCGGCAAGCGCGCGGTTGTTCCAGAGCGCCGCGGCGAGCACGGCGAGTTTGGCGATCTCGCCGTCGAACGGAATGCGGAACGTCACCGAGATCGCGCCGAAGTCGTAGATCGTCGTCTCGACCAGCGCAGCGCTCGTGAATCCGTCGATCGCGTGCGTGGCGCGCTCGAGCGCGATGCGCAGCGGCTTCTGCGTGAAGTCCGATTCCGTGGGCACGCGGCGGCTCTTCGGCAGCGCCTCGCGCGCCGACGCCGGCAGCCGCGACTCGGCGCGCGCGAGGTCGATGGCAAAGCCCGCCTCAAAGGCGAACATCACGCGGCATTCGCCGGAGATTCGTTCGATCGCCATCGGTCGCAGCCTCCCGGACTGCGCGTGCGTTTCATTCGAGCGTGCAGTCGCTCGGTGCTTGTAGCTCAGCGGTTGTAGATCAGCGGTTGTAGATCACCGTGTAGCGCGACTCGATCGGCGCCACATCGTTTTCCCACGGTCGGCGGAGCTCGAAGATGATCTTCGTCTTGCCGGGCTTGACCCAGCGGAACGTCATCGTGGCGAGCATCGGCGAGCCGGGCTTGTCGTTGCCGGCGGCCATGCTGGTGTTCGACTGCTCGAGCTTCACGATCTCGGGGTCGAATCCGCGCGCGGTCCACGCGTAGCCGGTGCCAGCCTTGAACATCAGCTCCGCGACGAACGCCTCGCCTTGGCCGAGCTCGACGCCGGTGATGCCTTCGCTACCGTTGAGCGACGGCTCGCCGGCCTTCCTGAGGCCGAAGGTGTCGAGCTTGATGATGCGCTCGGGGTCCTTCGCGGGAGCCGTGGCGCTCGAGCTGCTCTTGCTTGTGGAATCGCAGGCGCAGAGCGCGAGCGTGACGAGGAACGCGGAAACAATCGTGCGCATGACGTACCTGCTGTCGGATGTTCGATCGAGGCGCCCTGCCGCAGACGACCTGCGCACGGCCGTTTGATCACGAGAGAAGCGAGTCCGGGTCCTCAAGCAGCTTGACGACCGCGTTGAGGAAGCGCGCGCCCTCCGCGCCGTCGACCACGCGGTGGTCGCACGAGAGCGAGAGCGGCAGCGAGAGGCCCGCGTAGAACTTGCCGTCCTTCACGAGCACGCGCTCCTTGGCGCGGCCGGCGGCGAGGATCGCGACCTCGGGATAGTTGATGACCGGCGTGGCGAACATGCCGCCGTAGCTGCCGACGTTCGAGATCGTGAACGTGCCGCCGAGCGACTCCTCGCGCGTGATCGTGCGGTCCTTGCACTTGGCGGCGAGCGTCTTGACGCTGTGCGCGATCTGCACGGGCGCGAGCGCGCCCGCGTTGCGGATCACCGGGACCATGAGGCCCGAGTCGGTGTCGACCGCGCAACCGAGGTTCACGGCGCTCTTGAGGATGATCTCGCCCTTGGCGTCGTCGACGACGGCGTTGAGCGACGGATGCTTCTTGAGCGCGCGGCACACGGCCATCATGATGAACGGAAGCATCGAGAGCTTCTCGCCGACGACCTTCGAGTATTCCTTGCGCTTGCCGTCGAGCGCGGTCACATCGGCCTCGTCGACGACGGTGAAGTGCACCGCGGTCTGCACGCTGCGCGAGAGCGCCTCGGCGATCTTGCGGCGCACGCCGCGGAACGGCACGCGCTGCGCGACGTCGTTCTGATCGATGTACACCGAGCCCGGCGCGATGGTCGCCGCGCGCGGCGCGAAGCCGCCGGCGGCAGCAGGGGCGCTGCTCGTCTTGGTCGCGCTGCCGTTCTCGGCAAACGCCGCGACATCGCTCGCGGTCACGCGGCCGCCGCGGCCGGAGCCGGGGACCTTCTGGATGTCGACGCCGAACTTCTTCGCGAGGCCGCGCACTGCGGGAGTCGCCATCGCCTTGCCGTCGCGCGAGACTTCGATCGTCTCGGGCGCGCGGCGCGCGAAGCGCTCGCTCACGGTCAGCGTGCCGGCCATGGTGCCGACGACGGTGCCCTGGTCGCCCGAAGCCGCGGCAGCGCCAGCGGCGATCTGGCTCGACATGCACGAGTTGCCGTTGGAGCTTGCGCTCGCGGCGGTAGCAACCGCGACCGGTGCGGGCGCGGCCGCGGCCTTCGCCGCGCCGTAACGCACCAACACCGCGCCGACGGGAATGATGTCGCCCGCCTTGCCGCAGATTTCCGTCACGGTGCCCGCCCACGGCGAAGGCACCTCGACGAGCGCCTTGTCGGTCTGCATCTCGGCAAGCGTCTGCGACTCCTTCACGGTGTCGCCGGCCTTCACCTTCCAGCTGATGAGCTCCGCCTCAGCGAGACCCTCGCCGAGATCGGGAAGCAGGAAGTGACTCTTGTCGGTGGGTTGCTTGACTCCGGCCATGGTGATTCCTTCGGCAGTCCTTCTACAGGTCGCGGGGAAGCGACTGTTGTACCACAGCCCGACGAATCGACGGGGTTCCGAGGGTATGCCGCCGCACGGGCAGTCGCTACGGTGCACAGCGAAGTCCGCAAGGAGAACCGCAATGACGATCACAGCCGAGAACACCGCGATGGACTGGCAGCTCCCGTACGACTCACGCCGTCCCGCGGTCTGCGGCTCGATGGCGGTCGCGACCAGCCAGCCACTTGCGGCGCAGGCAGGCCTCGAGATGCTTCGTCGCGGCGGATCAGCCGCCGATGCCGCGGTCGCGACGGCGGCGGCGATGACCGTGCTCGAGCCGACCACCAACGGCATCGGCAGCGACGGATTTGTCCTCGGGATCTTTGGAGGAGAGGTTGTCGGACTCAACGCTTCTGGCCGCGCGCCCGCGCGTCAGCTGCGGAGCGCGTTCGATGGTCAGGTCGGCATGCCCAAGCGCGGATGGGGCCCTGTCACCGTGCCCGGCGCGGTGTCGGGCTGGGTCGCGCTGTGGAAGCGCTTCGGCAAGCTCTCGTTCGCGGAGCTGCTTGAGCCTGCGATTCGCCATGCGCGCGACGGCTACCTCGTGGCGCCGCGCACGGCCGACCTGTGGGAGCGCGCGTATCCCGCGTTCTCCAAGTTCGACGAGTGGAAGCGCGTGTTCGCGCCCAACGGCCGCGCGCTGCGCGCGGGTGAGCATGTCGTGTTCCCCGATCACGCGCGCACGCTCGAGCTGATCGCGAAGAGCGAAGGCGCGGCGTTCTACACGGGCGAGATCGCCAAGCGCATCGCCGACGCCGCGCGCGCGGACGGCGCGTCTCTCGACGAGAAGGACCTCGCTGCGCACGAGGCGCGTTGGGTCAAGCCGCTGGAGTCCGGCTTCGCGTCGTCGACGATGCTCGCGATTCCGCCCAACGGCCAAGGCATCGCCACGCAGATGGTGCGCGGAATCCTCGAGGAATCGCGGGCAAATCCGCGCTTCGCCGATCTCTCGTGCGATTGCGCCGACAGCGTGCATCTCGCGGCCGAGGCGATGAAGCTCGCATTCCGCGAGGTTCACCGCGAGGTCGGTGATCCCGCCGCGATGCGCGTCAAGCCCGAGGATCTCCTCGCGCGCGCGTACCTCGCCAAGCTTGCCGCCGAGATCGATCCCGCGAAGGCGCAGGATTTCCAGCACGGCCCGCCCAAGACCGGCGGCACGATCCTGCTCTGCACTGCCGACAAGGACGGCAACATGGTGTCGCTCATCCAGTCGAACTACGAAGGCTGGGGCTCGGGCATCGTGATTCCCGGCACGGGCATCGCGATGCAGAATCGCGGCGCGTGCTTCACGCTCGAGAAGGGCCATGTGAACGAGTACGCGCCGTCGAAGCTGCCGTACCACACGATCATTCCCGGCATGCTGGTCAAGCGCGATCCGAAGACCGGCGCCGCGCAGCCGCACATCGCGTTCGGCTGCATGGGCGGCTACATGCAGCCGCAAGGCCAGCTGCAGATCGCGTCGCGCATCGAGGATCACCGCGCGAATCCGCAGGCCGCGCTCGACGCGCCGCGTTGGCAGGTGAGCGACGGACTCAAGCTCGACGTCGAGCCGGGTTTCCCGCAGTCGACGCTCGACGAGCTCGCGAAACGCGGCCACGCGGTCAAGGTCGCCGCGGAGAAGTCGATCACCTTCGGCCGCGCGCAGTGCATCCAGCGCGTGCCGCACGGCTACGTCGCCGCGAGCGACATGCGCGGCGACGCGCAGGCTGTGGTGGGATAGCGCGCGCTATCGCGTGGTTTCCAGCACAAACACCGCATGGAACGCGCCGTGATCGGCGCGAAGCTCGAACGCGCGGTCTCCGCCGCGCGCGCGGTTGTCTTGCGCCGATTCAAGCGTCCACCCGAAGGGCGCGCGGATGCGCAGCGTGTCGCGCCGCTCTGCGACGAGGTCGACCTCGATGCGCAGCGGCGTCCATGCGAGCCGCGTGACCGTCACGCCGCCGCGCGCGCGAAGTCCGCGCACTTCGCCGGTCTGCCACGACGGCGGCAGCGCAGGCAGTAGGTCAACGATGTAGCGCGGCATCTTTCCTGGTGCGAACGCGTCCTGCTCCGCGACATGCGACTGCAGCAGCGCTTCGGCAATGCCTGCCGCGCCGCCAAAGTTGCCGTCGATCTGAAACGGCGGGTGATCGTCGAACAGGTCAGGCAGCGTCGACTTCGAAAGCAGCGCGCGCAGGTTGTCAGCGACGGCCTTTCCGTCACCGAGCCGCGCGAAGAAGTTGATGAGCCATGCGCGGCTCCAGCCCGTGTGACCGCCTCCGTTCGCGAGGCGGAAATCCAGCGTCTTTCGCGCAGCGTCGAGCAGCTGCGGCGTGATGTCGCGGGTGAACTGCGAGCCTGGATGCAAGCCGAAGAGATGCGAGATGTGACGGTGCCCGGGCTCCGCTTCGCCGAAGGGACGCGCCCATTCCATCAGTCGGCCGTCCGCGCCGATCTCGGGCCACGCGAGCTGCGCGCGCGCCTGCTTGACGCGCGCGACGACCGGATCCTTGTCGTTGCCGAGCACCGTCGCCGCATCGAGCAGGTTCGTGAACACATCCCACACGATCTCCTGGTCCATCGAGTTGCCCATGCCGATGTTCGCGTGCTGACCGTCGGCGGTGATGAACGTGTTCTCCGGCGACGAGCTCGGGCCCGACACCAGCCTGTGCGTCGCGGGATCCTCAACGAGGTAGTCGAGGTAGAACTCCGCCGCGCCGCGCAGCATCGGCCACGCGCGCTCGCGCAGGAAGGACTCGTCGCCCGAGTGCGCGTAGTGCTCCCAGAAGTGCCGCGTGAGCCAGCCGCCGCCGTGCGGCCACATGCCCCACACGGTGTTGCCGATCGGCTCGGTAAACGCCCACGCGTCGCTCGTGTGGTGCGCAACGAAGCCCTTCATGCCGTAGAGCTTTTGCGCGGAAATACGGCCGTTTTGAGCCACGCGCTCCGCGAAGCCGAAGAGCGGCTCGTGGCACTCGGCGAGGTTCGCGCTCTCCGCGTGCCAGTAGTTCATCTGGATGTTGATGTTGATGTGGTAGTCGGCGCTCCACGGCGCGGCGAGGTGCTGGTTCCACAGGCCCTGCAGGTTCGACGGCATGTCGCCAGGGCGCGAGCAGGAAAGCAGCAGGTAGCGCCCGAACTGGAAGTAGAGCGCGAGCAGCGCGGGATCCTCGGCGCCGGCCTTGAATTCGGCGAGGCGCACATCGGTCGCTTTCGCGGCCTGCGCGTTGGTGCCGATGTCGAGCGAGACGCGCGACATCAGTGCCGCATGCGACGCGACGTGCCGCGCGAGCAGCTCGTCGAACGGCCGCGCGATCGCCGCGCGCGCGGTGTTCATCGCGAAGACCTTCGGGTCCATCACGCGAACGGCGGGGTTGATGTGCGCGACGAAGTCCGTGCCGCCCGCGATGACCACGGTGTAGGCGCGGGTGCGCGTCGCGGTGCGGTCGATCGACTCGACCTTGCCGGTGGAATGGACTGTGGATTTCCCCGCAGAATCCGCAGTTTTCTCCGCGATCACGACCGGATCGCCGATCGCCGCATCGACCTTGAGTCCGACCGCCGAC
>Ga0114980_10002561_pt1 | contig 12709 bp, 10 predicted proteins | sample S_140806_EF_Meta_FD_87018 | JGI IMG/M metagenome (GOLD analysis project Ga0114980, IMG submission 87018) | Freshwater microbial communities from Lake Simoncouche, Canada to study carbon cycling - S_140806_EF_MetaG | ecosystem: Environmental > Aquatic > Freshwater > Lake | place: Lake...
GGGCTGCCTTATCCGCATCTCACCGCGCCTGCCGCCGCCCTCATCGTGGCCGCCGTGGGCGTGAGCTGGACGATTGGCTTCCTCACCCGCTTCTTCGCCGTCGTTTTCCTGCCGGTCATCATCACCGCCATCATCGTGCTCACCCGCCTCGGCTCCCCGCACATTGAAGCGGCCTGGTTGTATGGCTTCATCAGCTTCACGCTGCTGCTCTTCGGCTCTGGAGCCATCTCGCTCGACAAGCTCTTCCACATCGGTGAAAGGCTTTCCGCGCCGAAGAAGCGGCGCTGAGTCATCTCACTCCGCCGCGCCGCTGAGGTGCTTCACGAGAAACTGCGTCGTTGTCGGCTTTTCGCCCGTCACTTCCTGCAAAACAAGGCTCGAAGCACCGGCGGCTTCGCAATGCTTGTGAATCTCACGCGCATGATGGATGCAGTGCAGCCACTCGCCACGGTTGGAAGGTGCTTCGACCACTTGCGGATTGCTCAGCAGCAGCGGCGGATCGTCCTTCGTGATCCAGGAAAGCATGTCGCACTCCTTCAGGATGGCTTTGCCCTTCTCGGAGGCCAGTTCGGTGAAACTCGGCAGATGGTAAAACATCGCCGCCTCCGTCTCGCTCGTGCGGAATTCGGGCTTTGGCGCACCGAGGAAGGATTCCCAGCGCGTCACATCGTAAGTGGCCTGCGTGGAATTGCACACGGCGCAGGTCAGCCGCGTGGATTCACGCAGCACGGGGTCTTCGGCCTTCGGGTCGGCCAGGTCATCATGCGCGGCGAGCCAGAGCGAGGTGCCTGCACCGGCAGAGCCGCCCATCGCGGCGAAGCGGGTCTTTTCCAGTTTCCACTCGCCCGAGCGACTGCGCAGGAACTGCACGGCACGGGCGCAGTGCCGCAGAATGTCCTGAATGGGCATGTGATCGAGGAAGGGATAGTTCACCGCCGCACAGGAGATGCCCTGCGAGAGCAGGGCCTTCGTATCCTTGTCCGCCGCCCACCTGCTTTTGTCCCCATTGCGAAAGCCGCCGCCATGGATCAGCACCACCACCGGCGTGTGTTTACCTTCCGCGCCCTTGGCCAGATACAAATCGAGCCGGTCACGTTCATGCGAGCCATAAGCCACATCGGCCACCTCAGGCTTCAAAGCATCCGCGGGCAGGTTTTCCGGCTTCGCGCCGGTTTTGCCCTTTCGCTTCGCCATGTAGGCCAGGCCTTCTTCCATCGTCAAAACGCCATCCTTGTTTCCATCCGCTTCGGGATAGCGTTTCAGCGCCTCGCGCAGACGATCGTTGTTCTCGGAGGAAACTTGGGCGCTGACAATCGAGGTGAGAAGCAGCAGGGGAAAAACAAAACGCGCGTTCATGGGCATGGGAGCCGCATGAACGCGCGAGGAGTGAAGAAGTTGCCGGAGCTTTACGGGATGTTGCCCACCTTCGAATCGCCTTCGACGAGGCCGAGCGCCCATTGGATGCCGCCGAGGATCATCTCTTGGTAGGTGTGAGCGATCTCAGGACTGTTTTTACGGTCCTTCGTGCCTTCTTTCCAAGTCGGGTCCCACACGTCTTCGCGATGACCGAGGGAGGTGTAATACACCCGGCCTTTGCCGAACTCCTTGCACCAGGAAAGCGGGTAGTAGCCGGGCGTGCCATCGTTTGGATGCGCGTTGAGACCGAGCAGGCCGTGGACGGTGGCCTTGTCGAAGGATTTGAGGATGTAGATCTCGTCAAAGACCTTCCAGCCAGAGGGCGCAGGCTTGGCGGCGGGATGCAGCGGAGAATGAATGATGGGCTGCACTTCCACCTGGGCTTTATGGGTTTGAAACTCACCGCCCAGCATGTCCACATAGCCACGGAAGGGGTGGTAGGTGTCCGAGCCGGAGTGCATGGCGATGAAGGCCTTGCCGCCCTTGATCAGTTCCACAAAACCATCGCGATCTGGGAACTGCAAATCCCCCGTCGTGTTGGCGAAGACGAAGCCGTCGTAGTGCTTGATCTTCTCGATGGCCATCTTCTCGGCCATGTAGGCTTTGATCTTGTCATTCCACACCTTGTTGGCGGCATTGAAATCCGCCAGCGCCTTGCTGTAGGTCTCCTGCTTGGCTTTGAAGGCCTCGTCGCTGTCTTTGTCACCCTTCACCGGCGGCTTGCCGGGGTTCTTTGGCTGGCCTTCGGGCTGGTGGACGTAGTCCACGGTGAAGGCACCGGACTTCTGGCCGATCTCGGCGAGGACTTTCTCCGCCGTCTCGATGGACGAATGGCGGAAGCCGGTGGTGACGGTGACGACGAGCAGCTTCTTCGGCTCCGCAAACGCGGTGGAGAAGGAAGCCGCCGCAGCAAGGAGGAGCGTGAGGCGTGCGATCATGGGTAGGAAAGCCAAACATGGCGCTTGCCTGAGCTTTTACACCTCAAATTGTGGCGGCAGGTGTCCGCATGCCGGAGGCCTCGGAAAACTCGCGTTTTCCGCTACGATGCCCGCGTCACTCGTTTCCAGAAGAAGTCCAGCTCACGGGCCAGCACGCTCATCACTTGGGCCGGCGTGACTTGAAGAGCACCGCTTTCGGATTCCTTGATGATGCGCTGCATGGCGTAAAGTGAGGCCACGCTCGTCGTATCGAGATGAATGGCATCGAGCATCGGCTCCACGATGGCTGGGAAGGCATCGCAGATGCGCAGGATGGACCAGTTTTGCTGCTCGCGGTCCGTTTTGAAGGTGACGAGCTTCACCTTCGGCGGCGTGTCACCCATCGCCTGCGCGGCGGCGATGGTCTCCGCCGCTTTTCCGGCCGCGAAGCTCGACAGCGTGCGCCAGTAAGCCGTGTCCGCGAAGTGCGCCATGCCGAAGAGAATTTCGAGACCTTGCAGCGACCACGCCATCACCTGACGACCCGTCATGCCGGGCAGTTCATGCTCGCTGAAGCGCACCAGTGGAAAACGACGACCCGCCAGGCGAATGAGTTCACCGACCTTCGCATGGTCGAGCGGCTGCGAATCAGCCTCGGCGGACATTTGCAGGCGCAGCGCCTCGTAACGCCCCAGCAGCACATCTCGCTCCGCTTCAGGGGCAGGTGGCAAAGGCGGCGGCGTGGCAGGCGCTGACTCGGGAGCCACCACGGGCTGCGGCACATGCGGCGGTGGCGGGGCACCATTGGGAGCGGCGGGCTGACGCAGCCTGCCGAGCATCTCGCGCAGCTTTTCAAAGGCACCCGTGGCCTGTGCCGTCATCTCCGGCGTCCGTGACGCAGGCTCGTTTTCCTGCGGCAGCGCCGCCACAGGTTCGGTGAGAGCTTCCGCGATGGTGCGAGCACGCTCCACGGTGCCATGATCAAAGATTTGCGCCGGATCAGCCGGTAGTTCTGGCAGGGGCGGTGGCTCGCTGACCGCCGTAAGGACGGATGGCAGCTCCACTGTGGTGCTCATGCTTGCTTCCGCAGGTTCATTCTCCGATACCAAGCCACCGCCAAAGGCCTCCGCTGGCGAAGGCGGCGTGTTTTGGAAAACCTCCCACTGCCGCGCCAGATGTCGCAGGAAACCGCGAGCCGAGACCGAACCCAGCGGACGGCCCAGGAAGTAGCGCTTCACATCCACGAAGGATTCAAACTCATGGCGCTGCTCCGGCGTCACATCGCAAATATCCAGCCGCATGCGCAGTAGCTCGGCCGCCTCGGCTTCCGCGAGGCCACGCAGGAGCAGTTGCGAGCTCGTCAGTCGGTCCTCCATCGCACTGGGCAGATGGTGTCCAAAGGTGGCCTGCCACACATCTTGGTTCAGGCTCATCACCACATGCACGCCATCCATTTCCGCCATGTCCAGCAGCAGCGCAGCGATCTTCAGACCGGCATCGGGATTGCGGTAGTAAGCATCGAGATGGTCCACCATCACCACCACCGGACGCCACAGGCCCAGCACTCGCAGAAACGTCACCGCGCCATCTTGATCCTCATCGGCCGCCAGTGCCATCAGCGGCACGCTCGATGCGGCGCTGCCTTCCTGCGCATGATGCAGCATCGCATTCATCCACATCTCCAGCACCGCCGGGGATGCCGCCACCTTGAGCGCCGCCTGCTGCGTCAAAGGTTTCATCAGGGCGGAGCCATGCCTGCGCAGCCACTCGCCGATCAATCGTGCCGAGCCGACGGGATCGAAAATCTCCACCGGATTGCTTGCGAGCACCCGCTGTGCTTGATCCGGATTCGCACACGGAAGCTGGCCGGAGCCGATCAACTGGCGCACGAGATTTGTACACACGCCGGCGCAGGCCTCACGCAGCCGTGTCCATCCGGGGCGTCCTGTTTCCGCTCTCGCCATGGATTCGAGACCGCGTTTCGCCACCGAGACCACGCTGATCGCGTCCTCCATGCGAAACGCCAGCGGCACGAGAACGATCTGCCCACCCGCCGCCGAGGCCAGACGGCCTAGCAGATGCGTTTTGCCATAGCCAGCACGCGGTGCGGTGAGTAGCAGCAAAGGCTGTCCGCCCCTCGATCCGCCGAGACGCTCATCAATCGAGCTCGTGAGCTGCCGCAGCACATCCACATTCATGCCCGGCACCGAGCGTGTCTCCTCAACGGCATACGGGCCAGGGCACACATCCTCCGCGAAGGGATTTGGCAGCGATGAAGCAGCCGCCAAGGGCAGGCCCTCAGCGTCTGCTGGCGATGGTAAAGATGGCGATTCGGAGGCTTCCACGACGTGATGGCATTTATGACCGCCATGAAGTCACAAGAAAGTAAGTTTTTGGTATGCGTGGCATTCTCTCAGATGAGAAAATGGCCATCACTTCACGCTCACGCAAACCATGTCCCCCGCCGCATTTCGTGCGTAAATCCGACTATTCGCCAGAACCGGCGCCGACCAGTAGCGACCACTCAAAAGGCGAGTGCGTGAGATCGGCTCGAACTTCGCCGGATCGGCCTTCGCGATGATTAGCTCGCCTTTGGCACTCAAAACGATCAATTTGCCGTCTGCGGCCATCAGCGAGCAGAAGCCCACGTCCGCCGCATTCCACTTTTCCGTGCCCGTGGCGAAGTCGATGCACTTCAGCGAGGCGGTTTTGCCCTCGTCGCCATCGCTGCCGTAGAGATGACCGTCGATGAGCACGCTGGAGTTGAATTGATTCTTCATCACGCGACTGCGCCAGACCTCCGAAGGCTCCGCGGAGGCCAGATCGAGCACGGCGCAGCCTTTGTTGTAGCCGGATGAGATGAAGAGTTTCGTGCCACTGAGGACCGGATCGGCTGCGTTCACGCCGTAGCTCGTGTTCCAAGTGTGCTCCCACAACACGCTGCCGTTGGATGGATCGACACCTTTGTAGGCTCGGCGTGTGCTCAGCACCACCTGCTCCTTGCCGTTCACGGTGATCAAATGCGGCGTCGAATAGCCCGCTGTGTCCGCCTCCGACTTCCACACGAGTTTGCCGGTGGCTTTTTCAAACGCCGCGCCGTTCTGGCCGATGTTCAGGATCAAATTCGCGCCGTGAATCAGCACCGAGCCGGAGAAGCCCCACTCGGGAATCTCCGCGCCCGTTTCTTCGAGAAAGTTCTTCTGCCACACCACCTTGCCCGTCGCCGCCTCAAAGCAGATCAAATCACCCCAGCGGCTCACATGCCACGCCTTGTCCCCCTCGATCACCGGCCCGGCCGAAGTGCCGCCTTCGTAGTATTTGTCGCCTAACTCGGCCTTGTAGCTGTGTTTCCACACCGGCTTGCCGCTCGCCGCATCAAAGCAAAACACCGTATCCTGCCCGTCCGCATGCCCCGAGGTGAAAACGCGAGCATCCGCCACCGTGAACGACGCAAAGCCGAGGCCGATTTGCGCCTTCCAAAGCTCCTTCACCTGCGTGCCGGCCAGTTTTTCTGACGAGACGCCCGTTTTGTTCGGCCCGCGCCACACCGGCCAGTCAGCAGCGGAGAGAGAAGAGGCAAAGACAGCGAGAAGGAGAAGGGAGCATTTCATGACGCCGTGCATTGGAGCGTGAATGACCGGCTCTTCAATCAGGGAAACGAGGTTCCTTGATTGCATTCGCCATGCCGGGCCGTTTTGCCTGCCTCATGCGCCGCATTTTCGCCCCGTAATCGCCCCCCCTGAGCGCCTGTCCACCAAGGCATCCTGCATCGGTGGCTCACCGAGCTGGTCCAAGATCAGGTGGGCGTTCACCCCGCGCAGAAGCCCTGAGGAGTCGCATTTCACACACTCTTTGTCGTGGCGTGAATCGGGGCCTGTTCGCTATGCTAGGCCACCATGAAAACCATCCAAACTGACGTTCTTGTCTGCGGCGGCGGCTGCGCGGGCATCGCGGCGGCGCTTTCCTCAGCTCGAAACGGAGCGCAAACACTGCTCATTGAACGTGCTGGCTTCTCCGGCGGCATCATCACCACGGTGGGCCTGCCGTATTTCGATGGCTTGATCGACAAACCGAGCGGGCGCTTTGTCGTGAAAGGCATCGCGCTGGAGTTGTTGCAGCGCCTGGGCATTGCGAAGTCAGGAGCGAAGTCGATCGACGACCTGCCGCCGGAGCTGGTGACGAAGTATTGGGGCAGCATGTGGATTCCGAATGTGGAGCACTTCAAGGTGCTTACCGATGAGCTGATCCTCCAGCACTCGGAGAAGCTCAAAGTGCTCTACCACAGCGTCGCCTGCGATGTGGAGGTGAAGGAAGGCCGCGTGGCAGCGGTGATCATCGCGAACAAGGATGGTCTCACGCGTGTGGAGGCGCGGCAGGTCATCGACTGCACCGGCGATGGTGACATCGCGCACTGGGCCGGTTGCCCGACGATTTCGTCGAAGCCGCTGATGCCGCTGACGATGCATTTCCGCATTGGAAACGTCGTGCCCGTGAAGGAGACGAAGGACGTGGCGAAGAAGGTGCTCATCGAAGCGCACAAAGAAGGCCGCCTGCCGAACTTCTACGGTCCGGGCCTCATCTTCGCCTTCGCGAAAGACGAGTGCTACGTCCACGCCACGCGTGTGCCAGCCGATGCCACGGACGCCGCCGATTTCACCCGTGCGGAGATTCAGGGCCGCAAAGATGCCTGGACCATCTTCAACGAATGGAAGGCCAAGGTGCCCGGCTTTGAAAACAGCTACTACATCATGAGCGGCCCCTACATCGGCGTGCGAGACACACGGCGTATCGTGGGCCTGAACGTGCTCACGCTCGAAGACCTGCAAAAGACCACGCGTCACGACGACGCCATCGCCACGGGCTGCTGGTTCCTCGACATCCATCCTCCGGAGACCACGCTCGATAAACCCTTCACCGGCTCAGGCTTCCAACCGAAACCTTACGACATCAGTTATCGCACGCTCGCGCCGCAAAAGGTCAGCAACCTTCTCGTCGCCGGCCGCTGCCACAGCGCCAGCAGCGAAGCCAGCGCCTCCAGCCGCGTCACCGCCACCGCGATGGCCCTCGGCGAGGCCGCCGGAACCGCCGCCGCCCTCGCGATGAAGGCCAAAAGCGAAGTTGGCACCTTCGACGGCGTGAAAGTGCGTGAAACCCTCGCGCAGCAAAACGGCGGACCCTTTAGCGAAGCCTGATTCCAATGTGGTTGAGTCCTCTGGACTCATCTGATCAGCCCAGAGGGCTGAACCACTTTCCAATCCCATGAACACCGAACCCTACACCCTCACCCGCCGCGAAGCGCTTCTCCATGCCCTCAAAGGCACCGTCGCTGCCGCCGTGGCCGCGCCGGTCATCGTTCAAGCCAAGCCCGAATCTTGCGCTCAAGTCGAAGCCACCTTTGTCCCGGAGAATGATTATCCCTTCTTCGGCTGCGAGCCTGATTCAGTCGCATGATACCCAAGCTGTCGCGAAAGCTGATCGGCGAACTGCTTCACTTTGTGGCCTAATTTTTCCAAGCTGCCGGGCGTGACGCGATCCGAGGGGCCGCTGATCCAGATGGAGGCGACGGGATGGCTGCGATGATCAAAAACAGGCGCGGCGACACAGGCGAAGGTCTCGCTTTCTTCGCCGCGGTCGAATGCATAGCCTTGCGACTGGACTTTTTTGAGTTCGGCGAGGAAGGCCGTCGCGCTGGTGATGGTGTGACGCGTGTGTTTGGTGAACTTCATCTGCTGCACGAAGGCTTTTTGCGTCTCGGGGCTCCAGTGGGCCAGTATGGCCTTCGCGGGCGCGGCGGTGTGCAGCGTGAAGGCGTGGCCGATTTCGACCACGACCTTCACTGGATGTGAGGACGGCACCTGATCAAGCACCACGCCGTGATTGCCGGCCAGGGTGCCGAGCAGCGCGGTTTCGCCCGTGGCATCGCGCAAGGCGGTGAGGATGGGCGCGGCGGCTTGGATGAGGCGCTCGCCGCCCACGGCGGCATGGCCGAGGCTGAGGAGCTTGCGGCTGGCTCGGTAGATCTTCGTGGCCTCGTCGCGCTCGGCATAGCCGCGAAGCGTGAGCGTGGTGGCGATGCGGAAAACGGAGTTCTTCGGCATTTTGAGTGCCTCGGTCATCGCGGTGAGGGTCATACCTTCGGGATGACGCGAGAGCAGCTCCAGCAGATCCAGCGTGCGGTCGAGGATGGGCACCTTGTAGCGGCTGAGAGGATTGGCGGTGGCTTTTCGGGTTTTGGGCATGGTTTGATATACAAAACAAGATTTGGTATTGCAAACGCGTATTGGGTAGCCTTGAATCCAGTTCTCTATTTCAACACTGCGACCAAATGACAAACCTCACTGAATCCACGATCATCGTCACCGGCGGCTCGCGCGGCTACGGCGCGGGCATCGCGGAGGCCTTGGTGAAGGCGGGAGCACGGGTCTGGATCACCGGACGCGATGCCGCCAGGCTCACCGAAACGGCCCGGCGCATCGGAGCCACGCCCTTCGTCGCCGATGTGGCGGCTGGTGAGGCTTGGGACCGGCTGATGGCCGAGGTGCTGGAACAAACGGGGCGTCTCGATGTCTTGATCAACAATGCCGGCGAAGGCGTTAGAATAGGCCCAGCGAGTGAGCAGACGGACGCAGCCATCGCTCAAAGCCTCGCCAGCAATCTCACGGGCGCCATGCTAGGCTGCCGTCGGGCCGCGGCGATCATGCAAAAGCAGGGCAGCGGCCTCATCGTGAACATCGGTAGCGCCTGCTCCACGCACGCCTGGCCGGGTTGGAGCGTGTATTCCGCCGCGAAGGCGGGTCTGCTCATGTTCACGCGCTGCCTGCTCGCCGAGCTGCGGCCTCACGGCGTGCGCGTGACCTCCGTTTTGCCGTCGTGGGGACAGACCGAGTTCACCGACGCCGCAAACCTGCCGCCGCGTGATCCCGCCGTGCTCGCCCAATGCATCTCGCCTGCCGACATGGGCGAGCTGCTCGTTCAAATTGCCCAACTGCCCGCACACCTCGTGACCGAGGAGATCAAGCTCTGGCCGATGGTGCAGCCGATGGCTCAACTATGATCTCACTGCGGCCAATGCCAGACGATCAGGCCGATGGGGTAGATCAACCCGTCAGCCGCCGCTTTGATGAAATGGGTTTCTACCCGCACCAGAACAGGAACGAATCGACAGAAGAATGGGGACAGAAGAATAGATGTTTGGATTCTATTGTCCCCATTCTCCTGTCGAAAAAAGGCTCCGCTTTGACGCTTGAGGGACCAACTAAGATTTCATTTGAACCGACATCGCCGCCTGAGCGCCATCATCCTTTAGATGACGACGCACCTGGGCGTAGGCTTCCTCATAGCTCAGCTTTCGTCCCGTCTGGGGCGGAAGGCGAAGCTGCACGCCGGGAGGCGGGAGTTGGGGAAGGCTGTCGTTCGCTGACATACGCCCTAACTAACCGCCCGCCGCGTCTTGCGCAACTCATGACTCTACCATGAAAAGAAACACCCTCACCCCATTCATCCTCCTCGCCCTCGTTCCGCTGCTGCATGCTGCGGAGTATTCGATCAAACCCGGCGACAACCCGCAAGCGGTGATGGATCGCGCGGCGGCGGGCGACAGACTGGTCTTTCTGCCCGGTGTGCATCAGCACGGCCTCACGGAGCATCGCTCCATCCTCTACGTGGACAAAACGATCCACATTGAGCTGAGCGAAGGAGCCACGTTGAGGCTCGCGGACGAGACGACGAAGCTCGAGGCCGAGCCGGAGATCACCACCGATCAGGACGCGGGCAAGAAACTCGATGATTTGGAAATGGGCGGACGCTTTGACCTCATCAAGCCGTGCATCTTCACCATCCGGATCGACTCCGAAGGCAGCGATGGCAGCGCGGACACCTTTGCCTGGGGCGTGTTTGAAAGCGCCGACAACCCACAAGGCACCGCGAAGCTGCCGCCATCCGCCAGCAAGTTCGCCGAAACGCCGCATCAGCGGGTGGCGATCACGGGTGGCTGGCAAACGCTCGCCCACGGCGTGCAGATCCGCTTTGGCAGCAAGACCGGGCACAACAAAGGCAGCACCTGGTTCAGCACTTACGATGGTCCCGTCGCCTATGGCATCCGCGTCGGTCATGGACGCCAGCCGGACACCATCGAAAATGTGCGCATCACCGGCAAAGGCACCATCGACATGAATGCCGCGCGTAATGTACAGCCCGGCTTCCTCGTGAAGGACATCAACGCCTGCGTGCTCGTCCATGGTCGCGTGCGCGGCGTGCTGGTCGAAGGCATCACCATGATCGAAACCAACCGCTCCGTGATGTGCTACGGCGAGCACACGGGCAAGTTTCTCGCCGGTGGCAAAACGGGGCCTGGCGAGTCCTTTGACGCCGAGGACATCACCATCCAGCGCACCCGCACGATCAATCCGAACGGCTCCGGCTATTTGCTCGGCCATCCTTCGTTTCGCGGGCATCTGCGCAATGTGAAGTGCAACTACAATTACATGGAGACCGGCGTTACGAGCATCGAGCCGAACTTCAACCTTGATGGCTACGAGGTCATCGGCAACGTCATCAAGAGTGGCGGCAGCGCCATCCACTGCTGGCGTTGCTCGCGTAACGGCTTCGTCATGGACAACTTGCGCATCGACGACATCAAAGGGCAGCACGTCGTGCATCTCGGTGCCCCGCGCGGTTGGGAAATCCCCGAGCCGCCGCTGAAGCGGAACAATCGCAACCTGCTGAGCGATCCCGTGCCAGTCGCCGTGTCGCATGTCGCACCTTTTGGTCGTCGATTACTTGTCAGCGACTACGGCGGCAACAAAGTCGCCATCATCGCCGCTGATGGCCGTGTCGAATGGGAGCACCCCGCTGAGAAACCGCAGGACGTGTGGATGCTCGCGAATGGCAACGTCCTCTTCAGCCACCTGCGCGGCGCCCGCGAGGTCACGCTCGATCACAAAGTCGTCTGGAGTTATCGCGCCCCGGAAAAGACCGAAGTTCATGGCTGCCAGCCCTTGCCCGATGGCAACGTCATGGTCGTCGAGGGTGGCACGAAGCGGCTCATCGAAGTCAGTCGCGATGGCCAGATCGTTCGCGAGATCGCCGTGCCAGTGAAAACCAAAAACACGCACGATCAAATGCGCGGCTGCCGTCGCACGAAAGACGGTCGCTATCTCATCAGCGCCAAAGGTGACCGCGCCATCCTCGAACTCAGTCCCGAGGGCAAACTTCTTCGCGCGATCAAAACGCCCGGCGATCCGCACGAAGTCCGCGAACTGCCCAACGGCCACCTCCTCATTGCCTGCGGCGAAGGAGAGGCCATGCTCGAACTGGACCGCGACGGCAAAACCGTGTGGAAGCTCGGCACCCAGGACGTGCCGAACAACCCGCTGCGCCTCATTAGCGGCTTCCAGCGCCTGCTCGACGGCCACACTCTCATCATCAACTGGCTCGGCCACGGTTACCTCGCCACCACCGCCCAGTTCTTCGAGCTCGACGAGCAAAAACGCATCGTCCGCCAGTTCACTGACCACGCCCGCTTCACCAGCATCAACAAAGTGCAGATTCTCGATGTCCCGGGTGATCCTGCGAAGGACGAGGTGTGGCGCTGAAACAGTGTGGTGCAGTCCTCTGGACTGCGTCATTCAGATGAGCCCAGAGGACTCAACCACATTTCCCCATGCGCCGCTCCATCATCCTTGTCTGTCTCGTCTTGTGCCTGATCGCGTTCTGGCTCATGCGAACGGCCTTTGGGACAAAAGAGCCGATTCCAGTGCCCAAAATCGTCACCAAGCCTCCCACGAGCATTTCGACTCCAACTTCGCCGAAAGTCGAAAAAGCTCCCACAGCTCGAAAACTGCTCAAAATCGCCTCGAAAGGCAAAGTGCGGCTCAAACCGGCAGAATCGGCGGTGCTGGGGTATTGGGAGATCGCGCCAGGTATGAACGGCATGGCCATCGTTACCCCTGAGACGACGCCGGAAGGTCATGTGAAGATGACCGCCAAGCTCCTGCACCTCTCCGATGCCGCCGTGTCGGATGCAGACGCAAACGACCTGTTTCCCGACATCTTCGACTTCGAGAACTACAGCGCCATCGGCTCGGAACGATTACGCGAGCTGCAAAGCTCTCTGCAAAAGACTCGCGGAGTCGATATGCTCAGCACACCCGCCGTGGTGAGCCATCCCGGCCAGCAAGCCAGCATCTCCATCGGCAACTCGAACGATTCCATGCTCTCCCTCGGCCTTCAGGCCGATCCTGTCGCCGAAGATGGCGGCTACGATCTCAGCCTCGACTTGGAGCGGCAGGAGTGAGGACAGTGGCCGCATTTCACACACACTTTGTCGTGGTGAAATGAGCGCGAGGCTCGTTATGCTCGCCGCACCTATGAACCGA
>Ga0114980_10002563_pt1 | contig 12703 bp, 11 predicted proteins | sample S_140806_EF_Meta_FD_87018 | JGI IMG/M metagenome (GOLD analysis project Ga0114980, IMG submission 87018) | Freshwater microbial communities from Lake Simoncouche, Canada to study carbon cycling - S_140806_EF_MetaG | ecosystem: Environmental > Aquatic > Freshwater > Lake | place: Lake...
AGCTTCCGAATTGGGTGCTACCCTAGCTTGCTCGCGTCCGGTTGCCGATTCTCATTGGAGACCTCATCATGAGCATGTAGGACAAACAGGAGGTACCATTCGTCCGAATTTATATATTGCTGTAGGTATTTCAGGGGCAATTCAACATCTTGCAGGTGTTAATAGTTCAAAAACAATTGTAGTTATTAATAAAGACGCAGAAGCTCCTTTCTTCAAAGCTGCAGATTACGGTGTTTTAGGAGACGCTTTTGAGATTGTGCCTCGATTAACAGAAGCTTTTAAAAAGTATAAAGAAAGCCACGCTTAAATCTTACCCTTTATTCATCTATGAGCGCAAAAAAATTAGAATTAGAAATTGTGGCCTTGTCACACAGCGTTACTCAATCGCATTCTTATGCTGTGGTTTTAGGTGAAGTAAATGGCGTGCGAAAATTGCCTATTGTAATTGGAGGCTTTGAAGCACAAGCTATCGCTGTAGCATTAGAGAACATGCAGCCTACTCGTCCACTAACCCACGATTTAATAAAAAATATGATGGATGCTTTTTCTTTACAATTAACAGAAATAATCATCTACAAAATACAAGAAGGTATTTTTTATTCTAAATTGATTTGCCAATCTCCAACTGAAACGATAGAAGTAGACTCCAGAACATCTGATGCATTGGCCATAGCAGTTCGATTTGATGCACCTATTTATACATATGAAAATATTTTAGATTCTGCTGGCATGCAAATGGATGATAAGCCGAGTCCCAAAAAGGCTGAAGACAATAAAAACAAAACAAAAGTTACCAGTAATAAAAATGATTTGTCAAGCCTAAGCATTACCGAATTGCAAAAAATGTTAGAAGAAGTGCTTGAACAGGAAGACTATATTAAAGCCGCTCAGATTAGAGACGAAATCAATAGCAGAAAATAGTTTGTTTATTGTTTTTGAAAGTAGGTATTTAATACTACAAATTGACATTGTGCCTTATAGGCAGATTGCAACATAATCACCATTATCAATAAACAATACGCAATTCATAATACGCAATTCATCATTCTTCCTATATCTTTGCAACATGACTTCAGAAGCACAAATTTTAGCAATAATAAACGTTCCTAATTTCAACACATCCTTAAAATCAATAGCCGAAAAAGTACTTCAACAGGTACGAATTTCTACTGATGATGCATTGGTACTATTTAAAGAAGGAGAAATTGGTTTTTTAGGCGCTTTAGCCAATTATATTCGTGAGTCTAAATATGGAAATAAAACATTTTTCAACCGTAATTTTCATATAGAGCCTACCAATGTTTGTGTTTTTAATTGCACCTTTTGCTCCTATTCCCGTTTATATAAAAACAAAGAAGCTGGTTGGGAATTAAATATTGACCAAATGATGCACATCGTTAAAAAATATGACCACATTCCGGTTACAGAAGTGCACATTGTTGGTGGTGTTCACCCTAAAATGGATTTAGAGTTTTTCTGTGAGTTACTTCATCAAATCAAATCACACAGACCTGATTTACATTTAAAAGGTTTCACTGCGGTGGAGTTAGATTATATGTTTAGAAAAGCTAAACTTACCAGGAAAGAAGGGATGCTGAAATTAAAAGAGGCCGGATTGCAATCATTACCAGGTGGTGGTGCAGAAATTTTTAATCCTGAAATACGAAAACAAATATGCGAAGACAAAGTAGACGGAGCAGGCTGGTTAGATATTCATAAAACAGCACATGAGCTAGGCATGCATTCAAATGCAACGATGCTTTATGGACATGTAGAAAAATATGAAGACCGAATTGACCATATGAATCAACTAAGAATGATGCAAGATGAAACAAAAGGATTTAACTGTTTCATTCCGTTGAAATTTAGAAACATGGATAATGACATGAGTCATTTGCCAGAAGTTAGTCTAATAGAGGATATCAAGACCTATGCAGTAGCACGAATCTTCATGGATAACTTTGCACATTTAAAAGCTTATTGGCCAATGTTGGGACGAAACAATGCACAACTTATGTTGAGTTATGGAGTAGATGATTTAGATGGAACAATTGACGACAGTACCAAAATCTATTCGATGGCCGGGAGTGAAGAACAAGTACCTTCCATGACTACAGATCAATTGTGTGACCTAATTCGCGATGTAAATCGAATGCCTGTGGAAAGAGATACGGTTTATAACATCATAAAAGAATATAATTGATTTTAGAATTAGTCCGTATTAAAGTGAATTGATTTGATTAAACATTTATTTAAATTTCACATATTTTACAAAGTAAATAGCATCTACTTTTTCTTAGTTATATTCGGACAAGATATACTTGATTCTGTTAGAAAATTACAGCTCGATCATTCTATTGTTAAATAAAATTTCAACTTCAACACTTTTTTATATAGATTTGTGGTAGTGAACAGTTTTAGAAACATAGTAGAAATGCAACTTTTTGGAGTTTGTACCAAAATTGGTGAGAAATTAAACGTTTCAATTTCTCGTATTCGATTGTGGTTTATTTATGTTTCCTTTTTAACCTTTGGTTCTCCAATAATTATTTATTTCATATTGGCTTTTTGGGTAAATATTAAAAACTATATTTTATCTGCAAAAAGAAATCCATTGCGTTGGTTTTAATTTTTCTTGTTTCAGAAACTTGAACCATCTTAAAAGAAGATGAAACCGAAAAAAAACTAGAAACATCCATTATTAATCATACAAATGCGCTGTCGCAAACAAATGCGCTTCATCAATGATTTTAATTTTCTTTTGTACTAATTCCAAAAGACCTTCTTTTTTAAATTCACTTAAAATTCGAATCAACGATTCTGTAGCGGTACCAACTAAATTAGCTAATTCTTCTCTTGATAACGTTACGTTTAATGTTACGCCATCACTCTCAACACCATATTTCTTTTTCAACGTCAACAAATTTTCTGCAACACGCTCCCTTACAGGCTTTTGAGCTAAATCTGAAATTTTTGTTTCTGCATTTTTTAAATCGTCAGTCAATAATTTCATGATTTTTTTAGAGATAGAAACATTCTCGTCCATCATCGTTTGAACAAGTTTTTTAGGTACATAACACAAGGTGGTTTCTTCTAAAGCAGCGGCGCAACATTGGTAATTTTCATCACTAATCAACGCTCTATACCCAACCACATCTGCATCAGTAGCTAATCTTACAATCTGTTCTTTCCCTTCACTGCCTCTGCGATAAATTTTTATTTTTCCTTTTTTTACGCAATACAAACCATGAGGCTTTGTGTCTTGTAAAAACAAAACCTGTCCTTTTTGCAATTGAACAATTTTTTTTTCGAAATTTAAGGTATCAAATTCATGATCGGTCAATTCAGAAAAAACAGATATTTTACAATTTGGGCATTCTCTACAATCATAACTACATTGACCTATATTCATTTTATATATTTAATTGGCAGCAGATTATTAAGATAATATGGAATATAAAGCTACTAATTTTTGATAAGATACTGATCAACAAAAATCATTCAATGCTAGTTACTACTTTAGGATTAATACAACTTAGTAAATTTCTATTTACTGTCGTAAGCCCATTTTATGTAGGTACTTCCCCAAGTGAAGCCTCCGCCAAAAGCAGCCAAAATAATATTGTCTCCTTTTTTTAATTTACTTTCCCATTCCCACAAACAAAGTGGCAAAGTTCCATTGGTTGTATTGCCAAATTTTTGAATATTAATCATCACTTTATCTTCTGATACTCCCATTCTATCGCGTGTAGCATCAATAATTCGTTTATTAGCCTGATGTGGAACTAACCAATGAACATCTTCATTCGTAAGGTGATTTCGTTGCATAATATCATATGCTACATCTGCCATATTTTTTACAGCAAATTTAAAAACAGTTTGCCCTTCTTGATATACAAAATGTTCTTTTGCCATTACAGTTTCAATAGATGCTGGACGTACAGAACCTCCAGCTTTTTGATGTAAATGTACTCGACCAGATCCATCAGAACGAAGAATACTATCTATAACTCCGAATCCTTCTGTATTGGGTTCTAATAATACGGCACCACATCCATCACCAAAAATGATACAAGTTGCACGGTCTTCAAAATTTAATATAGAACTCATTTTATCTCCACCAACTACTATTACTTTTTTAAATTTAACTGTTTCCACAAATTGAGCAGCAGTAGTTAAAGCATATAAAAATCCTGAACAAGCTGCATTGATATCATATCCAAATGCATTTTTCATGCCTAATTTATCGGTAATCACATTGGCAGTTGCCGGAAATGTAAAATCGGGTGTAGTGGTCGCACATATAAGCATCTCAACCTCCATAGGATCGATGCCTGTTTTGTCAAATATTTGTTGAACTGCCTTAACTGCCATATCGGAAGTTCCTAAACCTTCCCCTTTTAAAATGCGTCGCTCTTTAATCCCTGTCCTAGTAGTACTCCATTCATCATTCGTGTCTACAATTTTTTCTAAATCGAAATTGCTTAACACATCTTCAGGCACATATCCTCCTACACACGTAATGGCAGCTTGTATTTTTGTCATTTTTTATTATTTGGAATGGTAAAGTTAATATTTTCATTGTAAGATGATAGCAATATTTTTTTATTCTGTAAAAAATAATTTAAATGGATTAAATAAAGGCGGACTCATTTGGATACAATTCCTTTATTTGAAAACAATATTTTAAGACTTATTATTGCAAAAAAATAAATACATGAATAGCCCTAAAAAATGGAAAATGATATTATTGGTATGGTGTGGAATTTATCCGTGCATAACATTGTTATCGCTTACTGTTGTGCCATTACTGAAAAACTTTCCTATATACCTAAAAACACTCGCAATGACAATGATTTTAGTACCCATTATGGTATTGATTATCATACCTTCAATACATAAACATTTTCATGATTGGTTAAGAAAATAAAAAGGGCACCAAATAGGAGCCCTTTAAATTTGTATAGTTTTATATTTATCCTGGTATTCTTGAAATGTATTTGTCCATTTCTTTCAACTGATTAATAATCATTTCATTTTTAGGTTTGCAGGCTTTTGCTTTTTGATAATATAATTTCATCCCTTTGAAATCGCGTCGCTCTCCACATATACTAGACAATTGCAAGTATGCTGAAGCTTCGGAATCTTTATCTGGCAAACCCATTGAAACAGCTTTTCGCAAATTTTCATAAGCTTCTTTTTTGTTTCCTTTTTTATAAGAAATCATCCCCAATTGTAAATAAGCTCCTCCTTGCACACTTTTATCATCTATTCCTGCTTCTAAACTTTTACGAATATCGCTCTCTGCATCTTCAAAATTTTCATTCATCGTAGAGAAGTTAGATTTTAGCATATAGTAGGCAGATCGAACAGGTTTGTATAATAAATTGGGATATTTTACTCGATTTAATAAATCTTTTGCTCCATCAAAATCGCCATTTTCTACATGCTTTTGAATCAATGTAATTGGACCAATCATAAAATGAGCAACTACCATTAAAATGGCAATTAAAAAAAACAACCAACTCACATAAATACCCGATTTGGTTTGCATGGTAATATAAACACCTAACCCAATCAATATAATTGCAATGGGTAATCGGTATAAAACTAATATTCTACGTAAAAATGCCATAATTTTATTTAAGTTGCGAAACTACACGATTTTCAAAGAATATAAAAGTAGGATTATCTAATTTTTAAAAAATTTCCTGAGGACATTAATTTAAAAATGCTGGAAGGCACAGAAATAGTCTCATCATCTTGTCGATGATGTACAATGTAATCCACTTGATTTTTAATCTCCGTGGTCACTGAAGAATAAATAGTTGGCGTTTGGGCTCCACTTAAATTTGCTGACGTAGAAACAATGGGTTTTTTTGTACGCTTTATTAATGAGCGACAAAAAGGGTCTTTTGTTATACGCACAGCAATACTGCCATCAGGTGCTATTAAAGAATTGGGTAAATTAATCGCATGGTCATAAATAATTGTCGTAGGGGTTTCAAAATTTGCAATCATAGATTGCAAATCGGGCAATGGATTGGCAATATATTTTGACAATTGCTTTACATCAGTCATCAACAAAATAAAACTTTTTTCAACAGGTCGTTGTTTGATATTGTAAATTTTTTCAATAGCCATTTCGTCATCTGCTAAACAACCCAAACCCCATATAGTATCTGTAGGATATAAAATAACCCCATGCTGAGCAAATGTCTTCACACTTTCTTGAATATCATTTTCGTATATCATTTTATTTGAGCATCATTTTATGATAGACTTGCATCACTTGTGCTGCACACTTTTCGTTGGTAAAATGATTGGCATGCAACAACCCTTTTTCTATGCAATTCGCACGAAATACATCCTCTTGATTTAATTTTTTCATTGCATTAAAAATATCATTTGAATTATTCGGATCAATTAAAATGGCTGCATCTCCCCCAGCTTCTTTTAAACTTGAGCAATTCGATGTAATGACTGCCGTTCCACTTGCCATAGCCTCTAAAACCGGTATACCAAAGCCTTCCATGATAGAAGGATAAATTAAAGCTGTTGAAAAATGATACAGAAATGGCAAGGCGTCAAATATTTGAACACGATCAAAAATATCTTCTAAAAAGATTACTTGATTTTCTAACTGATTTTCTACTAAATAACTTTTTACTTGTTGCTTATAAGCACTCCCCTTACCAATTACAACCATTTGAACATCTTCCTCTTTATTAAACAATTTCATTGCTTTACAAATTGATAAAAGATTTTTTCTTTCAATAATGCTACCTACATAAATGAAATATTTGTTCGGCAAATTAAAATGCCCAATGTATTCATCTCGATGGTATTTTTTATTTTCTAGGAAAAATCTTGCATCACAAGATTGATAACACACCTCTATCTTAGTCGGATCAATTTTTGTATACGTATTTAGAATATCTTGTTTTGTGGCCTCACTGATTGCAATAATACGATCGGCTGATTGGCAGGCAAATTTGAATTTATTCTTATAAAAAAACACATCTAGTTGATTGTATTGTTCGGGATAGTGTTCAAAAATTAAATCGTGAATTGTAACAATTGTTTTACACTTTTTATGTAACAAACTCCAAGGCAATTCATTGCTTAATCCATGATAAATATCTACTTTTTTTTCAATTTCATTTGCCATCCATCTGCTTCGCCAAAATGAAGGGAATAATTTTGACAAGAAACTGGTTGGATTAATTTCTTGTATATTTTTTTCTGGAAATACATGTTGATTGTTTTGCTTAGGATTGAATAAAAAATAATTGTTTGTAGGAAACAAATTGGCAAGAGAACGAATTAATGTTCGGCTATAGTTTCCTAAACCGGTATTATTGTGATAAGCTCTTTTTGCATCAAATCCTATTTTCATTGTATGCAAAAATAGGGAAACTTGTCGGATGTCGGATGTGGTATACTAGAAATAAGTTGTATGTTTTACCCTACATTCACATTAGGCAAAGAAACTCATGGTTTTTTAAAACCCTTCAAAGTATAATGTTTCCTATTTTCTCTGAAGATACTGAACTAATTTCATTTGTAGAATGTTGCCACTCCAAATGATGGAAGTGGTGCCAACAATGATGAATAAATAAAATAGCTTAGACACCAAAATATATTTATTATAAACGTGACGAAAGTCTATCATCCGACTACCGACATCCGACATCTTTTATTTACATTTGTCAAAAATAAAAAGATGTCAATACAACAATTAATAAATGAAGCTTGGTCGAACAGGGAATTATTAAAAGATTCAAAATACACCGATGCGATAAGAGCGGTGATTGAGGAAGTGGATAAAGGAAGATTAAGAACTGCAGAACCTTTGGGAGATTCGAACTGGCAAGTAAATGAGTGGGTTAAACAAGCCATATTAATGTATTTTGGAATTCAACAAATGGAAACTTTTACATTGCCTCCTTTTGAGTTTTATGACAAAATGAAATTAAAATCAGATTATGCAGGCCAAGGAGTAAGAGCAGTTCCTCATGCAGTGGCTCGATATGGTGCATTTTTAGCCCGCAATGTTGTTATGATGCCAAGTTATGTAAACATTGGTGCATATGTGGATGAAGGAACCATGGTCGATACTTGGGCAACTGTAGGTAGCTGTGCGCAAATTGGCAAGCATGTTCATTTAAGTGGCGGTGTAGGCATAGGTGGAGTTTTAGAGCCCTTGCAAGCCAGTCCTGTTATTATTGAAGATGGTGTTTTTGTGGGCTCTCGATGTATTGTTGTTGAGGGAGTAATTGTTGAAAAAGAAGCGGTGCTAGGCGCCAATGTAGTGCTTACCCAAAGCACAAAAATTATTGATGTAAGTGGTGCCACGCCTATCGAATACAAAGGTAGAGTGCCGGCAAGAAGTGTAGTGATACCTGGAAGTTACACAAAAAAATTCCCTGCAGGAGAATATCAAGTAGGATGTGCTTTAATTATTGGTCAGCGCAAAGAAAGCACCGATTTAAAGACAAGTTTAAATGATGCATTAAGAGATTTTAACGTAAGTGGATAAGTAGCATTTCGACATTTTAAAAATTAGAATGCTTAAAGAAATCCTTCATGATATATACAAATCATGAAGGATTTTATATTTAACAAAGTTGCTTTATTGAACCACATTGACTTCGCCTTTTTTGAAGTACGTTTTATTGTCTGTTAAACATTTATATTTTAATAAATAATAATAAGTACCTGGATCTACAATTCTGGATTTTTGGCGACCATCCCAACGATTTCGTTGATTGTCGGTTTCCCAAACTTTTTGTCCCCAACGATTGACTACCATAAATTGCTTTATTTCTAACCCTGCACTGGTTACTAAACCCCAATCATCATTTTTACTATCCCCATTAGGAGTAAAAATGTTGGCGGCAAAAATATTTTCACAACAATTTCCTGGATTAATATATACTTGTGTTTTTGTATCGCAACCAGTTGCATCGGTAACCGTTATCTGATAAAAACCATAATATAAATCGGTTGCTTTGGCATTGGTTTGTATCGGATTGGTGGTCCATACATAGCTATATGGAGGCGTACCATTAGTAGCAAACACTTCCGCAAAACCTTCCGTACCCTTTCCATTGCAAGGCAAATCATTTTGAGTTGTAGTGACCGCAAGAGTATTGGGAAGTGTATTTAATGTAACAGTTTGTTGAGTTTTGCATCCATTATTATTGATTATAGTAAGCGTATATGTTCCTGCTTGTAAATTTTCGTAAACACCATTTTCAGACCTACCAACACCGGGTTCTAAAAAGTAATAAACACTGTCTACAAAATTGCTGGTTGCAATAATTTTTCCATTTATTTTATCACAAAATAAATCATATGTCTTTACTGATGTGAGTTGAATTGGAGGAGGCTCCGAAATAGTGGTTATGAAAGAATCTTTACATTGACTATTGTCTTGAACCAAGACCGTATAATTATTCTGAGATAAATTAATAAATGACCCCGTGTTATTAATAACATTATCAGGTAATAAAGTATAAATATAATTGGATGATAATGGAGAGGCTGTTACCGAAATAGACCCATTTGTTTCCCCAAAACATTTAATGTTTATTACGATTGGATTTATAATTGTGGGATTATTAGAACCTGTAACGGTTGCCTGCGTATTTAGTATACAGTTTTTATCATCTTTTAAAATAATGCTGTAATTTCCTGCTGTTAAATTCGAAAAAGAATTACTGGCTTGAAATGCTCCATTGTTAATTGAATATAATAAAGAGTTATTGGTCGTTGTTCCAATAACATCAATTTTGCCATCATTTTTAGGAAAACAAGATTCATTTGTAATCAGAAAAGTAGCTGTAATGGGTTCTACTAATTTAATTGTATAGGCCAGTGTTTGTTTACTCGAAAGTGGACATGCATCATCCTGATAAGTAATATAAAAGCTGTAACTTCCTGCAACAAAAGGGCTAGGCATAGTAAATGAAATATTCACAACAGGATTAGTAGTATTGTTGTTGGTTACCGTTGAAATAGCATTGGCAGGCAATCCATTCACATTAGCGGTAACTTTATCCCCATTGGGATCAACTGCTTGAATACTGAAATTTAATACTGAACTACCAACATTACAGACTTCAATTGTCTCTTGGTTGACAATAGTTCCTAAATTAGTATTTACTATATAACCACTGGGAGATTGATTATTACAAGAATTCAAAACCACAAACGTCATTTCACGCATAGAAGTTCCTACAATAATCCCATTTCTAGTTTCGGTTACTTTACTTACCACCAACGCTTGCTGTTGTATATTGGGCATAAAAGACATTTGTCCATTTACATTATTGAAAAAGAAATTCCCTGCTGCAGTTCCAAGTGGTGCATTAAAAGTAAATGGTGCAATATAATTAACCAAGCCAGAAGGACTATTCGCATCTAAGCCATCTATTAAATCAAAGCTTAGTAAATCTCCATCAGCATCAATAGCGCCTAGATTATATTCTTGCTGCGTATTGATACAAAAAAAAGGAGTTGGAATGGTTGAGTATGTTGAAGAATTATTAGGAGCTAGACTATTATTTAGCGTAGCTTCTAATTGCATAACAGATGCATTGGCCCCATTGGTAGTAATGTTTGTAATAGATCCGCTTCTGCCTGCGCCACTAACACCAAGATTTCCATTAAATATAAAACGCCAACTGCTCGATTGAGCATTGAGTGTGACTTGCTTTTTAAAAATAAATTGTGCCACACCTGGTTGACTACCACCTTGACAAGAAGTATTGTTCGCTTGTGCCGGACAGATAGGTGTTACTTCCAATCCAGGATTGCCAGAAATTGTCAATGAAAGATTTTGAAAGAAACTTCCATTATTATAAATTTCTATAACCGGACTTGACGTAAATAAATTGGGGTAAGAACCACCACTACAATCGCCATACAATATCAATGATATTTCATAAGTATTACCTGCAATATTTTTATAATTGATATCACCCCCATAAATATGAGATGCTTGCGTAAATTTTACAAGACACAATAAAAACAAGACGATGATGAAACGTTTCATATATAAATAAATATTTACAAATTTAAGGATTAAACTGAGCTTATTTCGTTAATAAAATATCTATAAAAGTGAAAACCCATAAACATTCACTATTGTGAGATGAATATGGGTTTTAAAAAACAATTCTTTATTAATTAGCACTTTTCAATCACAACAGAGGATGCTCCTCCTCCACCATTGCAAATACCTACTGCGCCATATTTGGCATTATTTTGATTTAATATATTAATCAAAGTAACAAGAATACGAGAACCACTATTTCCTAAAGGATGGCCTAAAGAAACAGCACCGCCGTTTACGTTCACTTTGCTTGCATCTAAATTCATGATTTGCATATTCGCTAAACCAACTACTGAAAATGCTTCGTTTAATTCAAAGAAATCAATTTTATCCATAGTTAAACCTGCTTTTTCAACTGCTTTAGGAACTGCTAAACTCGGTGTAGTGGTAAACCATTCTGGAGCTTGTTCAGCATCGGCGTATCCTATAATTTTAGCCAAAGGTTTTAAACCTAAACTTTCCATTTTTTCTTTACTCATTAAAACCAATGCAGATGCACCATCATTCATCGTACTCGCATTAGCAGCAGTAATAGTACCATCTTTTACAAACACCGGTTTTAAAGCAGGTATTTTGTCAAACTTCACATTGTATGGCTCTTCATCTTTATTCATGATTTTTGGTTCACCTCCTCTTTGTGGAATTTCAACTGCACAAATTTCAGTATCAAATCGTCCGGCTTCAATTGCAGCTTGGCTACGTTTGTAGCTTTCAATAGCAAATGCATCTTGCGCTTCACGAGTAATATTATGTTCAGATGCACACAACTCTGCCGCATTTCCCATTGGATAATTGTTGTAAACATCCAATAATCCATCTTTGGCAATTCCATCTTCAAGGGTAATATTACCATATTTAGTACCCCATCTTACATTTTTATTGTAAAAAGGAACATTGCTCATACTTTCCATACCACCTGCAACCACTACATCGGCATCTCCTAACATAATCGATTGAGTGCCTAACATCACTGCTTTCATACCACTCGCACATACTTTATTGATAGTAGTACAATTTACATCATTCGGCAAACCAGCAAATTTAGCTGCTTGACGAGCAGGAGCTTGTCCTAATCCAGCTTGCATCACACAACCCATTAATACATCTTGTACATCTTCAGGCTTGATTCCTGCACGTTTCACTGCTTCTTTAATCGCAATGGCACCTAATTGAGTAGCCGAAAAATCTTTCAATGCACCTCCAAAACATCCCATAGGCGTTCTTGTAGCCGAAACAATATATACTTCTTTCATTTTTTTGTTTTTTAAATTTGTGCAAATGTAAGATCTAATTTACAAACAGAGAAAATTGGTTACGATTTTGCTTCATCAATAAACTATACATTTAAATGAATTGATTGCTAAAAATATGAATGAATATAGTTTAATATTAGGCGTGATTTATTTGTCTAGAAAAATTACAACTTGGACATTTCTCATCACCGCAACCTGTATAAAAATCATGATTTTGAATTTTGTGCCAAACCTCTGTCAATTGCTGCTTTACTTGATCTTCGTGTTCTTTTTTAAATGCTACATGAATCGGCATTGTCAATTCTTTTGTTTTTTTATCAGGTTCAAC
>Ga0114980_10002564_pt1 | contig 12701 bp, 10 predicted proteins | sample S_140806_EF_Meta_FD_87018 | JGI IMG/M metagenome (GOLD analysis project Ga0114980, IMG submission 87018) | Freshwater microbial communities from Lake Simoncouche, Canada to study carbon cycling - S_140806_EF_MetaG | ecosystem: Environmental > Aquatic > Freshwater > Lake | place: Lake...
CGTGAGATGTTCAGCCAGCTTTTGCAACTGGAAGACGGTCAAATTCGCTTTTTCGGGCTATCGATCGTTTTGTTGGGTCTCTTTCTTTTGTGGTGCTTCATTTAGACGCTGTTTGAACCAGTAAAATCCTCGTTTTAACAGCAACGCTCATTTCCATGTCTGCTTGGGTCCTGCCGGATCACATCGCTGATGTCTTGCCCTCAGAAGCCAGGCACATCGAAGAACTCCGAAGATTGCTTTTAGACACTGCCCGAAGCTACGGCTTTGAGTTGGTGTCACCCCCGTTGCTCGAACACATTGAGTCCCTGTTAACCGGAACGGGCAAGGCCCTTGATCTTCAGACTTTCAAGTTGGTCGATCAAATTTCTGGCCGAATGATGGGTTTGAGAGCCGATACCACACCTCAAGTTGCCCGCATTGATGCGCATTTGCTAAACCGCCAAGGTGTGACGCGACTTTGCTACTGCGGCCCCGTTCTGCATACCCAACCTGATCGGCCTCATGCCACCCGAGAGCCCTTGCAGTTAGGTGCTGAAATATTCGGTCATGCTGGTTTAGAGGCTGACCTTGAGGTTTTACAGTTGGCTTTAGATTGTTTGCGTGCCGCCCAGATGGGTGAGGTATTGGTCGATTTGGCCGATGCTCGAATTGTCAGCAGCTTGCTGGAAGGCATGCCCCTCACTGAAGCCATGCGCGGTGAAGTGTACGCAGCCCTGGCCAGTAAAAATGCCTCTGCATTGGCCGAGTTAACTCGAAATTTCCCCCAAGAGATTCAAGCGGGTTTAATGAATTTAATTGACTTGTATGGTGACATCTCTGTGCTGGCCCAAGCACTCGAAAAATTACCTTCAAAGCCTCAAATCCAATTGGCCATCGCGCAACTGAAGTGGTTAAGCGAACAACTCCCTCAAGTCAGCTTTAAATTCGATTTGGCCGATGCGCGTGGCTATGCCTACTACAGTGGTTTACGATTTGCAATTTATGCCAAAGGCGCTAGTGATGCAGTGGTGCGGGGTGGGCGGTATGACGGAGTGGGTGCTGCCTTTGGTCACGAACTGGGTCGAGATCGTCCCGCTGTTGGTTTCAGTTTGGATTTGAAGCAATGGGTGGGGGTTGTTCCCCAACTTAGTTTAAAAGCAGCCATTCGCGCACCTTGGGGAACAAGGCCTGACCTTCGATCCGCCATTGCTCAGTTGCGCATGCATGGCGAAACTGTCGTGTGCATCTTGCCTGGACACGAAAGTGAAATAGATGAATTCCAATGTGACCGCGAACTCCTAGAGATCTCGGGGCAGTGGGTTGTAAATGACATTGAAAACAATACAAAATGAACATGATCAAAGGACGAAATGTTGTCGTTGTAGGAACCCAGTGGGGTGACGAAGGCAAAGGCAAATTGGTTGACTGGCTCACTGAAAGTGCTCAGGGTGTTGTGCGTTTTCAAGGTGGCCACAATGCGGGTCATACATTGGTCATCAATGGCGTTAAAACAGCGCTTCACCTCATCCCAAGCGGCATCATGCGTGCAGGTGTGAAGTGCTACATCGGCAATGGGGTGGTTTTGTCTGCTGGCAAATTGTTTGAGGAAATTGCGGGCCTGGAAAAGGCTGGCGTCGAGGTTCGCTCACGCTTGCGTATCAGTGAAGCTTGCCCCTTGATCTTGCCATTTCATGCGGCTTTAGATGTGGCCCGAGAAGCCGCCCGCGAGCAAGGCGGTACAGAAAAGATCGGCACCACAGGGCGAGGCATTGGTCCAGCTTACGAAGACAAAATTGCGCGTCGCGCTTTGCGCGTTCAAGACTTGAAGTACCCCGAGCGGTTTGCACACAAGCTCAAAGAACTTTTGAATTTGCACAACCATGTCTTGACAACCTACTTGGGTTCTGAGCGCTTCGTTTTCGGTGACGCTCTCCAACCCTATGTCAAGAACGGTGAAGTTCAATTTGATGTGGTTTTCAAAGAAGCCATGGAACAAGCAGAACTTTTAAAACCCATGATGGCGGATGTGTCCCGCGAATTGAACGATGCACATCGCTTGGGTGCCAATTTGCTATTTGAAGGTGCTCAAGGCACTTTGCTTGATGTCGATCACGGCACCTACCCGTATGTCACATCGAGCAACTGTGTGGCTGGTAATGCTGCTGCTGGTTCAGGTGTGGGTCCTGGTTTGTTGCACTATGTTTTAGGCATTACAAAAGCTTATTGCACACGCGTTGGCGGCGGCCCATTCCCAACCGAGTTGGATTGGGAAAAGGAAGGCACGCCAGGTTGGCACATGAGTACAGTGGGCGCAGAAAAAGGCGTAACAACTGGCCGCAGTCGCCGCTGTGGTTGGTTTGATGCCGCCTTACTCAAACGCAGTGCACAGGTTAATGGTTTGTCAGGTTTGTGCATTACCAAACTCGATGTTCTCGACGGCCTGAAAGAGCTGAAGCTTTGTACGGCGTATGAGTTGGATGGCGAAATCATTGACATTTTGCCCATGGGTGCAGACGACATTTCGCGATGCAAACCCATTTACGAAACCATAGAGGGCTGGACTGACAGCACCGTCGGTGTCACTCAATTTGACAAACTACCGGTCAATGCGCGCCTTTACTTGCAGCGCATTGAACACATCACGGGTGTCCCTATTCATTTGGTTTCAACCAGCCCAGACAGGGACCATACCATCCTGATGCACCATCCTTTTTTGGCGCCTCTTTAATTCATTTCAAACCCCATTCACTTTCGCGTGAACTGAATCAACCTTTGGAGAAACCGCATGCTGACTGAAGACGGCAAACACCTGTATGTGAGCTACGACGAGTACCACAATCTGATTGAAAAATTGGCAATCAAGGTTCATCAATCTGGTTGGGAATTCGATACCATTTTGTGTTTGGCGAGGGGCGGCATGCGCCCCGGTGACATCTTGTCACGCATTTTCAACAAACCCTTGGCCATCATGTCCACCAGCTCATACCGAGCTGACGCTGGGACTGTTCAAGGTCATTTGGACATTGCTCGTTTCATTACCACCCCTAAAGGTGAAATTGCCGGCCGTGTTTTGTTGGTCGACGATTTGGCCGACTCAGGCCATACCTTGAACGCGGTTGTCAACATGCTGAAAACCAATTACACCCCCATTACAGAGTTGCGCACAGCAGTCATATGGACCAAGGGGCTTTCAGGCTTTCAATCCGATTACTCAGTTGAGTTCTTGCCTACCAATCCTTGGATTCACCAGCCTTTTGAGGGCTACGACAGCTTGAATCCCGAAAAATTGATGGAAAAGTGGAAGGTCTGAAGGTAGTATGTCGGGATGAAAACAAAGAACCCATCCCACATTTCGACTCAGATCATTCACCACGACTACACACCACCGGCTGAGTTTCAGGCACCCCAACCGGGAGTTTTTAAAGCTTCAACGGTTTTCTTTCCCAATGTGGCTGCCATGCGGCAACGCGAATGGAAAGACAAATCGGCTTACACCTACGGAACCCATGGGACGCCTACAAGCTTTACGCTGGAGGAGCGTTTGTGCACCTTGGAAGGTGGCAAGCACTGTGTTTTAACACCCAGCGGATTGTCTGCATTGGCGGTTGCTTCCTTTGCAGTTTTGAAGACGGGTGACCATGTCTTGTTGCCCGACAACTCTTATGGCCCTAACAAAGTCTTGGCAGAGGGCGAGTTGGCCTCGTTTGGTATTTCTCACACCTACTACGATGCCATGAATCCGCAAGATCTAGCGTCCAAAATCAAACCCAACACGCAACTTGTATGGCTAGAAGCTCCAGGCTCAGTCAGCATGGAGTTTCCAGACCTCATTGGTTTGGTCAAGGTCTGCCGGTCGCAACAGGTGCTCATCGCCCTGGACAATACGTGGGGCGCTGGGCTTGCCTTTAAGCCCTTTGATCTTTTGGGTGACGGCAGTTTGGCTGTTGATTTCACCGCGCATGCCCTCACCAAATACCCCAGTGGCGGAGGCGATGTGCTGATGGGCAGTGTCATGACCTGCGACGATGCATTGGCTTTGAAACTCAAAATGACCATGATGCGTTTGGGAATTTGTGTGGGGCCCAACGATGTTGAAAGCATCCTTCGGTCGCTGCCCACCATTTCCTTGCGCTATGCGGCTCAAGACCGTACCGCTCGACTTTTGGCTCAGTGGTGGAAGAGCCAAAAAGCTTGTGTCCAAGTTCTTCATCCAGCATTAGAGGGTTCGCCAGGCCATGCCCATTGGCAAGCCTTGTGTGCCCCTGCAGGCAGCGAAGGCTTCGCTGCAGGATTGTTCAGTGTGATGCTAGATCCTTCATTGACACAAGATCAAGTGGATGCATTCTGTGACCATTTGAAGCTCTTCAAAATTGGCTACAGTTGGGGTGGCCCCATCAGCTTGGTGGTGCCCTACAACATTGGAAACATGCGTTCCGAATGGCCTTCACACCTTCAAAAAGGTTATTTGGTGAGATTTTCTACAGGGTTTGAAGACCCGCATGATTTGATTCAAGATTTGAGCAATGCCATGACGCAGTGCCTGAATTTCTAATCGTTTTTGGAGATTGAATGCCAAGCTGATACAGTGCATGTCATTCAATAGAAAGAAATACCTTGGCAACTCCCAATTACGGCTACGAAAAACGTCAAAAAGAATTGGCGAAGAAACGCAAAAAAGAAGACAAACTGAAAGCCAAGTCAGAAAAAAGGACTGATTCGCCAGAGTCAAGTTCCGAAGCCATCGAAGTTGAAGCCGTTGTGGTGTTGCCCGATTCGGACAAGCCGCCTACCCCTTGAGCAACACGACTCTGGCCCATTTTTTACTGGGGTTCGGCTAAGATTCTTTTAAGTTGAGGCCATATATTTCTCATCATGATGCCCTGAGCCCCTTCGTTGGGGTGAATTCGGTCTAGCTGAAACCACTTCAAGGGATCCGTAGCGTCTGCAACACCCTTTAAAAAAACATGGTTAAGTTCAGCACCTGTTTCTTGTTTGACAGATTCATAGGCCTGTGCCATTTGCTGAGCATAGTTGGCGCCATAGTTGGGAGGTATTTGCATGCTTACAACCAGCACTTTAGCCCCCACTTTTTTACCTTCTTTGGCCATGGTGATTAAGTTTTGTTGTGTCATGCGCATGCTCAAACCTCTGAGAGCATCGTTGCCACCCAGTTCCACAATCAAAACGTGGGGTTTGTGAATTTGAAGCAACTGCGGCAACCTGCTGACGCCCCCGGAACTTGTGTCGCCACTGATGCTGGCATTCACAATTTTCATTTTCACCTTCTCTTTTGCAGCTTGTTCGCTCATCAAGTGAACCCAACCTGTGCCTCTTGTGAGTCCATACTCAGCGCTTAGTGAGTCACCCACAATCAACACGATCTTCTCAGAATTTGAGTGCAATTTGGTATTCGAGTTTATAGGCGCATCTGTGGCCCAAGCGCTCCAGCAAAAGCCCGTCAAGAACAAGCCCACCACAAGCCAGTTAAAGTAATGTCGTCGTAAGGAAATTTGGTACATGTCGGAAACAATGATCTCAGTCAGTCATGTGGGCAAAGTGGTCACAGATGCCAGCGGCCCCTTGGCTATTTTGCGCGATATCGATTTCACCGTGAATACCGGGGAATCTGTTGCAATCTTGGGGGCTTCAGGCTCAGGCAAAAGCACCTTGTTGGCCATCATGGCAGGCCTGGATACGCCCACCGAAGGCAGTGTGTCATTGGCTGGCCAGCCAATATTTGACATGACCGAAGACCAACGAGCCGCATGGCGTGGTCAAAAATTAGGCTTTGTCTTTCAAAATTTTCAGCTGATGGGCCATTTGTCAGCGCTCGAAAATGTGATGTTGCCTCTCGAGTTGGCTGGCATCAAAAACGCATCTCATTTGGCCACAGAAATCTTGACACAGGTTGGACTTTCAGAACGTTTAAACCACTTCCCCAAAGTTCTCAGTGGCGGTGAACAGCAGAGAGTTGCCCTTGCCAGAGCCTTTGTGGTTCAACCCCAACTCCTTTTGGCCGATGAGCCCACTGGCAGTTTGGATGCTCAAACAGGTGAAAGCATCATGGATTTGATGCTGTCAATGAACCACGCCAGAGGAACGACCCTCATTTTGGTAACGCATGACCAAAAATTGGCTGCGCGCTGCAATCGAACTCTCACGCTTCAAGCCGGACAGCTCGTATCCCAAGGATAATGGAGGCATGTCCTCTCCCAAAATTCTTTTCGGTTTTCATGCGGTTGGTGTTCGTTTAAAAACTGCACCTCATTCCATCGTCGAGGTTTACTTCGAAACGACAAGGCGTGATGCCCGCATGCGTCAGTTTATAGAACGTGCGCAAGAAGCGGGCGTGAGACTCATTGAGGCTGACAGCATGCGATTGGCCAAGTTGGCCGGAAGTCACGGACACCAAGGGGTTGCCGCAAGGGTTGAAAGCTTGCCCCAAGCCCATTCACTTGACGATCTCTTAGACCAAGTTCAAGGACCGCCCTTGCTTTTGGTTTTGGATGGTGTCACCGACCCTCACAATCTTGGCGCTTGTTTGCGCGTCGCCGATGGCGCAGGTGCCCATGCCGTCATTGCGCCCAAAGATCATGCTGCGGGTCTCAATGCAACGGTTGCCAAAGTTGCAAGTGGTGCGGCCGAGACAGTGCCTTATTTCATGGTCACCAATTTGGCTCGAACGTTGGGCGAATTAAAGGAGCGCTCCATTTGGATCATTGGAACCAGTGGCGATGCGCCTCGCAACGTTTACCAAGTCGATTTGAAAGGCCCTGTGGCCTTGGTTCTAGGTGCTGAGGGCCCTGGCATGCGACAACTCACCCGCAAAACATGTGATGAGTTGGTCAGTATTCCGATGCAGGGCGCTGTAGAAAGCTTGAACGTTTCGGTAGCAAGCGGTGTCTGTTTGTTTGAAGCAGTCAGGCAACGATTGGGGTCTTGAGCATACATTGGCTGAGAGAAAGCCAGATCGAATTCAGAATTTTAGAGAAGACCGGCGGCCCCCAGAATGCCGCCCGCTGCTACCAACCAGAGCAGATGAATCGATGTTTTGAGCATCAGCCCGCTGGCAATGGCGGTGATCAACCAAAGCTTCCAGTCTTGTGAAAAATCTCGGTGAGCAGCAGACAAAAGCCACCCCGTAGACACCAGCAGTCCAATCACTATGGGTGCCATTCCCGATTTGAAGGACTGCACAGCAATTAAATCTCGGTTGACCTGTGCCCACTTCGTGGCTTTGTAAGTCAAGATGGAGGAGGGCAACATGATGCCCACCATGGTCAAAGTGACCCCTAGCAATCCAAGCCACCAAGCTGTCGCACCAGCATTTAAGCCGCCACCTGCATTGATGCCAACTTGCCATCCCATTAACGCTACGAAAAGCACATTGGGGCCTGGCGCAGATTGAGCAAGCGCAATGCAAGAAGAAAACGATTCGTCTGTGAGCCAATGTTTGTCATCGACCAAGAATCGGTGCATTTCAGGAGCGGTGGTGATGGCGCCGCCAATGCCCATCAAGGACAGGACTGCAAAGTGCATGAACAGATCGAACCAGTCTTGAGGACTTAAGGGCATGCTCAAGGTGCCTCGCGATCCGATTTAGATTCGGCTTTTGGTGGAACATGTCTCAAAGCACGGTAGGTTAAAAAACAAGCCACGCTACCAAGGCCAAGTAACACCCAAGCCAATGGCAATCTGAAAATGCCAACACCTGCAAACGATAAAACAGCAAAAGTAAGGGCAGCCCAAAGTCCCATGGGGTTTTTGGGCAATGTGGTGCTGAGTTTGAGCCCCGTGGCTATGACCAGACCCGCCGACACAGCCCCCATGCCCTTCAGAGCGCCTTGAGCCGAAGGGTTGTCTGCTACACCTCCAAACAAGATGGCCAGACCCAGAACCAACACGAGAGGGCCACCAATCAGGCCACAAACTGCAGCGAGAGCACCCGCAATGCCAAAGTATTTACCACCAATCATGAGGCAAAGGTTGACCACATTCGGTCCGGGCATGACCTGTGCCACAGACCATTCCTCCACAAATTGAGCTTTGGTCATCCACTTTCTGCGTTCTACCAACTCATGTTGAACTACAGCAAGAACGCCACCTACACCTTGAAGCGCCAAGAAAGTGAAAACCACAAACAACTCCGTTTTAGAGCGAGGATGGTTGAGTGCTTGGGCTTCTGATGACATTGTTCAATTATCGCTGAAGCTTTTGCCAAACCTTGGATAGAAAGAAACCCTTTGACTGAAAGCATCTCAAAGAGGCCCTAAACTACCGTATTCTTTTTATTTGCCTCATGAACGCACTGGTCGACGTTTCTTTTTTCCCGCGCAATGCCAAGCCCCTGAACAGCTATCGCAAGTTTTGGGCGGCACGCTTTGGAACGGCCCCCTTTTTGCCAATGAGTCGGGCAGAAATGACACAATTGGGCTGGGACAGTTGCGACATTGTCCTGGTTACAGGCGATGCCTATGTGGACCATCCCAGTTTTGGCATGGCCGTCATTGGGCGCATGCTAGAAGCGCAAGGGTTTCGCGTGGGCATCATTGCTCAGCCGGATTGGCAAAGCGCCGAACCGTTTCGTGCTTTGGGTCAGCCTAACTTATTTTGGGGTGTGACTGCTGGCAACATGGATTCCATGATCAACCGTTACACGGCCGATCGAAAAATCAGATCCGATGATGCTTATACGGCTGGTGATGTGGGTGGTAAGAGGCCCGATCGAGCGGCCATTGTTTACAGCCAACGCTGTCGCGAAGCTTATCCCGATGTGCCCATTGTGTTGGGTGGCATTGAAGGTTCTTTGCGCCGCATTGCGCACTATGACTATTGGTCCGACAAAGTGCGTCGATCCATTGTGGTCGACAGCAAATGTGATCTGCTCCTTTATGGCAACGCTGAACGCGCAGTGGTGGAAATTGCTCACAGGTTGGCTGCTCGAGAACCCGTGCAAAACATCGTCGATGTGAGAGGCACTGCTTTTGTTCGCCGTCAAACCCCTGAAGGTTGGTTCGAAATTGATTCAACTTCGGTTGACACACCCGGTCACGTCGAGGCGCACGTCAATCCTTACTTGATGATTTCAGATCAGGCGCGTGAAAACGGCGCCAGTTGTGCCCGTGAAGATGAAGCACAGATGGTCGCTGATCAACAAAATGCTGCGGTCAAGCCGCTCACTTTTGTGCCCAATCCGCAGTTGCCCGCCATGACGGGCAAGGGTCTTCACAAAGTTCCGCCTCGCGATAAAAGTGTCATCCGTTTGCCCAGTTATGAGCAAGTGAAGTCTGATTCGGTGCTTTATGCCCATGCCAACCGTGTGTTGCACTTAGAAACAAATCCGGGCAATGCGCGTTGTCTGGTTCAAGCCCACGGTGAAGGCCATACCGCTCGGGATGTCTGGATCACACCACCGCCCATACCGCTCACTACGGCCGAAATGGACACGGTGTTTGACCTGCCCTATGCACGCAGTCCACACCCCATTTATGCCGACGAAAATGGATCGCACGATGGTTCAACCAAGATACCTGCTTGGGAGATGATCCGTTTTTCAGTCAACATCATGCGCGGTTGTTTTGGCGGCTGTACTTTTTGCTCCATCACCGAACACGAGGGCCGAATCATTCAAAGCCGAAGCGAAGCTTCTGTGCTGCGTGAGATTGAAGACATCCGCGACAAGGTCAAAGGTTTTACAGGTGTCATTTCAGATTTGGGTGGCCCTACCGCCAACATGTACCGATTGGGTTGCAAGTCTCCTGAAATTGAGGCAGCTTGCCGAAAGCCAAGTTGTGTGTTTCCTGGTATTTGCAGCAACCTCACCACAGATCACGGCCCGCTGATTCAGATGTATCGGAAAGCCAGAAGTCTCAAGGGCATCAAAAAGATTTTGATTGGCTCTGGCTTGCGTTACGACTTAGCCGTTCAAAGTCCTGAGTACGTGAAAGAATTGGTCACACACCATGTGGGTGGGTATTTGAAAATCGCTCCAGAGCACACCGAGTCTGGCCCGCTCACCAAAATGATGAAACCTGGCATTGGCACTTACGACAAGTTCAAGAGTTTGTTTGACAAGTTCAGTGCAGAAGCGGGTAAGAAACAATTCTTGGTGCCTTACTTCATTGCGGCACACCCTGGAACCAGCGATGAAGACATGATGAACTTGGCCATTTGGCTCAAGAAAAACGGTTTTCGTGCCGATCAAGTTCAAACTTTTTATCCAAGTCCCATGGCCACTGCAACGGCCATGTACCACACCACCAAAAATCCGTTGCGTAAAATTACCCGCGAAAGTGAAAAAGTCGATGTGGTCAAGGGCGAAAAGCGTCGCAGATTGCACAAAGCTTTTTTGCGCTATCACGATGCCAAACATTGGCCGTTACTGCGTGAGGCACTCAAAGCCATGGGGCGTTCCGATCTGATCGGCAATGGCAAGCATCATTTGATACCTACATGGCAGCCCTTGTCAGATGAATACCAAAGCGCTCGTCGCAAAAACAGCACGCCCAGCGCTGTTCCACGCAAAGGCAGTATGCTGACTCAACACACTGGGTTGCCACCACGCAAAAAACATTGATTGACAGTCAAGTTTTGTGTCGAGACAAGCTCATTACTGCCGTTATGACTGTAAAACTTGAAGCAACTCAGTTTCTATTTCAATTTGCTCACGATTGTGCTGCAGGGCTGAACCTTCAATCAAGAAGGTGTCTTCAACTCGTTCACCCAGGGTACTGATCTTGGCCAACTTCAGACTGATGCTGTGTTTGGCAAGAACGGTTGCCACGCTGTAGAGCAGGCCTATTTTGTCGCTGGCAGAGATGGCTAGCAGCCAGCTTTGCGCTTTTTCATCGGGATCCAATGTGATTCTGGGCGCAATGGGAAAGTTCTTGACGCGCCTAGAGACCCGGCCCTTGGTAGGTGGGGGGAGCGGACCCTTTTGATTGATGGTCAGGCTCAAGCCCGACTCCACCATGGTGATGAGTTCTCGATAATGTTCAGGCAGAAGCGAGGTGACCACTTGGAAGGTGTCTAGCGCAAATCCATTTTTAGCCGTGTGAATTTTGGCGTCCAAAATACTGAATCCGGCTTGATCGAAGTAGCCGCAAATTCGGGCAAACAAATCTGTTTGGTCTTCTGTGTAGACCAAGACTTGCAGCCCTTCTCCCAATGGTGAGATGCGAGCCCGAACAATACACTTTCCATTCAATGCTGCAACGGATGGTGCAATTGGTAACGGCACATACCTTGAAAGCTGCCTTGCGTGCCATGCAATTTCACTGGCATCGTGGCGCATGAAATAGCCAATATCAAGTGTGTCCCAAAGCGCTTTTTGCCCGTCATAAGGTTCGGAGTGCCTCGCTAACTCTACCAAAGCCTCTCGCTTGCGAGATTCGATCTCAGCATTGGCGTCTGGGGCTCTGCCCCCCAACGTCCGCAAAGTATATTTATAAAGGTCCTCTAACAACTTGCCCTTCCAAGCATTCCAAACTTTGGGGCTTGTGCCGCGGATATCTGCAACTGTTAAGAGGTACAAAGCGGTCAGGCGACGCTCGTTACCGACGCGTTTGGCAAATGCAGCAATGACGTCGGGGTCGCTCAAATCCTCTTTTTGAGCTACATGACTCATGGTCAGGTGTTCGCCTACCAAAAATGCAATGAGCTTGGTTTCCTCAGGACCTATGCCATGTTGGCGACAGAAACGCTTGACTTCTAAAACACCCAATTTCGAATGGTCACCACCACGACCTTTTGCAATGTCGTGAAACAACGCTGCTGTGTAAAGGATGTAAGGCTTGTCCCAACCCGCTGCCAGTTGAGAGCAAAATGGGTATTCATGGGCATGGTCGGCAATGAAGAAGCGACGCACATTTCTGAGTACCATCAGGATGTGTTGATCGACGGTGTAAACGTGAAACAGGTCATGCTGCATCTGACCCACAATGTTTCTGAACACCCAAAGATAACGACCAAGAACTGAGGTCTGATTCATCAAGCGAAGAGAATGCGTGATGCCTTGACTCTCTTGAAGAATTTTTAAGAAGGTGCCGCGATTGACCGGATCGCGCCGGAAATTGGCATCCATCACACCGCGCACGTTGTAAAGCGCGCGCAGAGTTTTGGCTGACAAGCCCTTGACGCCGGGTGTCTGCTGGTACAACAAAAATGTTTCCAGAATGGCATGCGGATGTTTTTGATAAAGGTCGTCTTGCGCTACTTGTAAAAGTCCGTTTGTTTCAAAGAAATGTTCATTGAGCTTACGCACTTCGATGCGAGTGTGGCCTCGTTGCGCTTGCAAATATGCTTCAATGTTCAAAAGCAATATTTGGTTCAACTGAGTCACTGCTTTGGCGGCCCAGTAATACTGACGCATGAGGACTTCACTGGCCCTTTGTTTGTGTTTGCCTTCAGGCGTGCTTTGGGCTTTGTAGCCAAATGCCTCTGCCAAAGAGTGTTGCAAATCAAAAACCAAACGATCTTCACGTCGCTTGGCCAACAAATGAAGCCTGGCTCGGATGAGACTCAGCACCGCTTCGTTGCGTTTAATTTGCTTCACTTCAAGAGGTGTGGCCAAGCCCTTTGCAGCCAGATCGTCCCAAGTATGTCCTAAACCAGCAGCCCTTGAGACCCATAAAATAATTTGAAGATCTCTAAGCCCGCCAGGTGACTCTTTGCAGTTGGGTTCTAGGGAGTAGGGCGTATTTTCAAACTTGTTATGACGCTGA
>Ga0114980_10002567_pt1 | contig 12698 bp, 11 predicted proteins | sample S_140806_EF_Meta_FD_87018 | JGI IMG/M metagenome (GOLD analysis project Ga0114980, IMG submission 87018) | Freshwater microbial communities from Lake Simoncouche, Canada to study carbon cycling - S_140806_EF_MetaG | ecosystem: Environmental > Aquatic > Freshwater > Lake | place: Lake...
CGAGCGTGAGCGCGGGCGGGTGGCACAGTGGATATTTGGGATAGCGCACAACTTGTGCATCGACGAGATGCGCCGCATGCGGGCCCGTCCCAATCCTGTCTACGAAAACGACGAATATCCGATCATTGCCCAACTCGTTGACGAGCACATCGACATCCCAGCGGTGGTATGGGCCAACGAGCAACGGCGCGTGATTGTGGGGGCACTTGCCACCCTGCCGGTAGCACAGCGTGAGGCGGTAGAATTAGCCTACTTTGGTGGGTTTTCGCATCAAGAAATCGCCGATCGCCTCGACCGTCCCCTCGGCACCATCAAAACACGCGTGCGCTTAGGTTTGCAAAAACTCGGCACCTTGCTCGCCGAAACAGACATTGACGGTACAACGGTATAATCGAACCCCCGTAGGGCAGATGCCCCACGGGGGTTTTTTCTATTCACGCCGGTGCCGGTTATTTTTTGGCAATCAATTGATAAAACTGGTCATCAACCGCCGGTCGTGCCCCGAAATGACTCACCACCCAGCTGCCGAGGTTGTTGGCGAGTTGGGCGGCCTTGGCGAGATCACCGTCACGCAAATAACTACTCAAAAACCCTGCGTTAAATGAATCACCTGCCCCAGTAGCATCAATCACCGGCACTTCGTGGGTCGTGTGGTGATGTTCGTACCCGGGGGCACTAATCACACAGCCATCTTTGTCGAGTTTGAGCACCACGACGGCATCCTTAAAGCGTTTGCGCAAGGCCCGGGCAATCAAGAGTGGCTCACGCTCGCCGGTCAAAATCATCCCTTCGTCACGGTTGGGCAAAATGATGTCGATCGGTAATTGGGCAATAATCGCGTCAAAGGTATCGCGACCCATTTCGCGGATCATCTGGTACGACGCCGGGTCAAACGACACGGTGGCGCCGGCAGCTTTGGCGATTTGGGCAGCGTGGAGGGCGGCAGCCCGCGGTGGATCACTAAACACCGACCAGGCCGTAATATGCACATGGGCGGCTTGTTGCAATGCCGCCACCGGGATATGCTCAGGGTACAAATGAAAATCGGCCCCTTGGTTCGTAATCATACTGCGTTGACCCGCTTTGTCGATCATCACCACAATCACGCCGGTGTCGTGGTCGGGCGTACGGGTGATGTGACCTTGCACTCCTTCGCGAGCGAGGTCGGCCACAATCAGGTCGCCAAAGGCATCGGTACCAACCGCACCCACAAAGGCGGCAGGTGCACCGAGGCGAGCCACCCACGTCGCCACATTGGCAGCCGAGCCGCCCGGTGCCAAGGCAATGCGCCCGGTGGTGTCGCCCCCTGGTAACAAAATTGTATCGGGTTGCGCCAATACATCCCAAACCAAATCACCAACAGCAACAATTGCGCCTGTACGCATGAACGTGTTCCTTTTGTGATACACGAAACGCCGCATACGGCGGCGTTTCTGCCGAAGTATACGGCGTCTGATGGATTATTATACCGGGCAATTAGACGGTTTCGTTTGCCGAAGTAACCGGAGTAGCAGCCGCTTGGGCTGCTTGGCGCACCAATGGCAACAATACGCCGATAATCACGACCGCAGCCGCCCCTACAAACAAACCACCCGCATGATAGGGAGCAGTGACATTGACGAAGTCTGACAACCACCCAGCCAACAACGGTCCCAGCACCATGGTCAGCGACGTCAAGGCTTGACTACCACCCAACGTGGCACCTTGGGCGCTGGGGTCGACACGACGCGAAATCAAGCTGGTCAATGACGGAGTGGCCATGCCGCTACCAGCGCCCAACAAGATGATTGCTGGGTATAACCATAAGCCAGTAGGAGCGATAGCGAGACCCTCAAAGCCCAGCGCCATAATCACCATACCGACCATGGCCAATTTGGCTTCGCCGAATTTGGGCAACAGCATGCGCAACAAAAAGCCTTGCATGATGACTGCCATCAAACCCACCGCCACAAACACAAAAGCGTTGTCGATGGCCGCAAAGCCAAAGCGCCGGTCACTATAGACGGCAAAGTTGCTTTGCATACCCGAAAAGGCCAAATTCAACAACACAATTCCAACCAACAAGGTACGAATGTTGTTGTTTTGCAATACGTCTGCCACCCGTGTAAAGGGGTTGCTACTGCTCACCACCGTGGTGCGGCGCTCGATAGGCAATGACTCGGGCAAGGCAAAATAGCCGAAGGTGACATTGATGAATGACAACGCAGCTGCCACAAACACAGGAACGGCTAAGCCGTACGTGCTGAGCACCCCCCCCAAGGCTGGTCCGAGCATGAAGCCCAACCCGAAGGCTGCACCAATCATGCCAAGCCCCTTGGCGCGGTTTTCGGGGGTGGTAATGTCAGCGATGTAGGCTTGGGCAGTACTAATGTTGGCGCCCGTCACCCCGTCGATGATGCGTGACAAAAATAATGCGGCCAACATCAACCATGGGCTGATGACAAATAAATTCTCTGAAAAGCCAAAGATGACATAGCCAATGCCCGTCCCTAACAAACTAATCAACAATACCGGGCGGCGACCATAGCGATCGGACAAACTACCTAACCATGGTGCACAAATGAATTGCATCAGGGCGTAGATGGCGGATAGCCCACCCACAATCAACGCCCGGTTGACCACCAGCCACGGATCACCCGATGATTCGAGGATTTTGACGTAGTATGGCAATACGGGGATCACAATCCCGATACCGAGCAAATCGATAAGCACTGTGAAAAAAATAAATAACATCGGTGAACGTTGGCGCATGCATCCCTCTTTTGTGTATACAAAAACAACCATTAAATCATGGTTACACTATAACCGGTTTGACAATGTTTTGTCAATGTTTTGTCAATGTTTTGCATATACATTGCAGATTACGTCACCGCCAAAACAGCACCTACGGGATAAAGGGAGTAACAGACGAGGTTACAAATCAAAAACAGGGGTCGAATTAATTGACGGCACGGCATGCGAGTGGTATACTGTTCTGACGTGTTGCCTTACCCAAGGCAATTTTGTTCTGTTATATTATTTATATAAACGGGGTTATCCAGAAGGGGTGCTGTCATAACCGACCGATTGCGATTCAACAACCGAATACGTGCTCGAGAGATTCGTCTGATTGACGAACAGGGTGCACAGGTTGGCATAGTAGCATTACGTGATGCAATTCAGATGGCCGAGGAGCGCGGGTTCGACCTTGTAGAGGTTGCACCAAACGCGGTACCTCCGGTATGTCGCATCATGGACTACGGCAAGTTCCGATACGAGCAATCGAAGAAGGAACGTGAGGCGCGCAAACACCAGAAGCAAGTAGAGCTGAAGGAAGTGCGACTCAAACCCAAGACTGACGATCACGACATCGACGTCAAAGCCAAGCAAGCGCGCAAGTTCTTGTTGGGTGGTGATAAAGTCAAATTCACCCTACGTTTCCGTGGTCGTGAAATCTTCCACCCAGACATTGGGTTAAAGATGCTCGAAGGCATGGCTGAGGATTTACGTGATATCTCAGTAATAGAGCAGCGGCCGTTGATGGAAGGGCGGGTATTATCGTTGTTATTGGCACCAAACGCCAAGGCACGTGCGACACCAACCAAGCCAGCGACGCCGGCAGCAGCGAACGCCACGCCACGGCCTGCCAAACCGCCCAAAGAAGTCGTTGTGCCAGCAGAAGCACCTGTAGCAACACTTGTAGAAGAGGCAGTTGCACCAGTGGCAGGAGCTACTCCAGTAGAAACAGTTGCACCGGTGGCAGCGGCTACTCCAGTAGAAACAGTTGCGCCAGTAGCAGCGGCTACTCCAGTAGCGCCGGTGGCAGCGACTCCGAAGCCACGTGCTGCCAAACCGCCCAAAGAAGCAAGTGTGCCGGTAGCAGAAGCGCCCGCACCTGTGCCCGCAGAAGCGGCCCTACCCGTGGATGCGTCGCCCAATACTACCTCAGAAGGGGAATAATAGTCATGCCCAAGATGAAAACACACAAAGGTACAGCCAAGCGCTTTACTTTTACTGGCTCAGGTAAGTTGGTCAGCGCCATGGGGCGTCGTGGTCACTTCCGCCGTCGCAAGGCCACTCGGCTCTTGCAGAAATTGAGCCGGATGCAAGAAGTCCACGAGTCAACGCAGGCCCGCGTATTGCGTGGTTTGCCGTACCGCAAGAAGCATGCCCGCTGACGAATGCCCCTCCGAGGCGGTGTGTTAATATACACATCTACTTCTGTAAAGAACAGGAACCATAATGGCTCGCGTAAAACGTGGAATGATGGCGCACAAGCGCCACAAAAAGCTCCTCAACCAAGCAAAGGGCTTCCAAGGCAGCCGTAGCCGTCGCTACGCCGTCGCCAAGCAATCCGTCATGAAGGCCTTGTCATATGCCTTCCGTGACCGTCGCGCCCGGAAGCGCGACTTCCGCCGCTTGTGGATTATCCGCATCAACGCCGCTGCGCGGATGTGTGGTGTATCGTACAGCCGGTTGATCAACGCCTTGCAAAACGCTGGTATCGTCATCGATCGCAAGATGTTGGCAGACTTGGCCGTGCATGACATGGCCGCCTTCCGCCAAATTGCCGAACGTGCCCTTACCCCGGCGTCGTGATTCGTAGCACCAGCAATAGTCACGTCCGCACCATCCGCTCACTCCGCGACGATCGTTCGTTGCGTCGTAGTGAGCGGATGTTTGTGCTCGAAGGCGTGCGCCTCGTTGCAGATTTACTAGCTAGTGGTAATGCCCCAGTGTTTGTGTTGTACGACCCCGATCAACTCGTGACCACTGATGCGGGCATGGCCTTGATAGATACCTTGACCCATAGCGCCGGGGCGGTATATGCCGCCAGTGCTGAGGTCATCAAAGCCGCCAGCGACACCACGTCACCCCAAGGAGTAGTGGCAGTGGCACACTGGCCGACGTGGCCGGTAGTGACGGCGCCCCGCTTGGTGGTGGTCTGCGACCATATCCAAGACCCCGGTAACCTCGGTACCATCATCCGCAGTAGTGACGCCGTAGGGGTCGATGCCCTCTATTGTAGCGTGGGGTCTGTCGACGCCTATGCCCCCAAAACCGTGCGGGCCAGTATGGGCAGTCTGATGCGTGTGCCCATCTTCCAAGACATGGCGTGGGATGCGCTCGCACGTACCCTCGCGCCGTATCGGATTTATGCAGCCGACGGCAGCGGGCAAAGTGTAGCCTACACCCAGATTGATTGGCGAATACCAAGTGTGTTGATTGTGGGCAACGAAGCCCACGGGTTGAGTACCGCCGCCCGGCAACTCGCACAACAAACCATTCATATTCCCATGCGGGCGGGCATCGAATCGCTCAATGCTGCCATGGCGGCAAGTATTATTTTGTTTGAGGCCCAGCGCCAACAACAGACTCACTAGCCTCGATTCACGTCTGCGCCAGTCGTTTTTTCCACAAAAAAATAACCAACCAAATGACCTACAAAATACGGTATAATAGTCGCAACAACATAGAGCGTTGACGAAGCGAGTACGGTAATTACGACGACCAGGGAGTGTTGATCGACGACTGTGAGTCGACACCGCACGAATTACCCGAAGTTCCCTTCTGAGCTGTTTGGCAGAAGTGCGCCCGCATGCGTAGGTCAGACCGGTGTTTCCCGCCGTTATCGGGGCAGAGGGTCACGTGTTTGTGACCAAAACAGGGTGGTACCACGACCACACATCGTCCCTGACGATGCGTGGATTTTTTATTGGCAAATGCGCCCACTACAACGGAGGAATATGTGAGTATTATCGATCAATTGGCCACCATCGAACAAGCCGCACTCGCCGCACTCGCCACGATTGACACCAGTGATGCGATTGGCGAGTGGAAGAGCAACTACCTCGGCAAACAAGGCGCCATCGCCAAACTGAGTCGCGAACTCGGTACCCTGCCCAGTGACCAGCGTCCCGCCGCCGGCCAACGCTTCAATGCGGTGCGTGCCGTACTCGATGAAGCCTTCACGAGCCGCGAAACGACGATTTCACAGGCCGCCCAACAACAGGCCTTTGGCCACGATGCCGTCGATGTGACCTTGCCCGGTCGCTTGCCGGTGGTCGGTCGCCTGCACCCCAGCACACGGGTGTTGCGCATGATTACCGATATCTTTGCCGATATGGGCTTCCAAGTCTGGGAAAGCCCCGAGGTCGAGACCGACACACTCAACTTTGGCCTGCTCAACATCCCCGAAGATCATCCGGCCCGCGACATGTGGGATACGTTTTATGTCGAAACTGCCCCCGGTGCCGAAAAGGTCTTGTTGCGCACCCACACCTCACCTGGCCAAATCCATGCCATGCGGGCTCACGCCCCCAACCCAGTGCGAGTGATTTTGCCTGGCAAATGCTATCGCTACGAGCAAGTCACGACCCGCCACGAGATGATGTTTCATCAAGTAGAAGGAATTGCAGTCGGCCAGCACATCACTTTTTCGGATCTCAAAGGGACGTTGATTGGCTTTGCCGAGCGGCTATATGGCGCCGGCACCAAAACCCGCTTCCGCCCCAGTTACTTCCCGTTTACGGAGCCGAGTGTCGAACTCGACGTGGAATGCTTTTTGTGCAAAGGCGCGGGTTGCCGTATCTGTAAGCAGAGTGGCTGGCTGGAAGTCTCCGGTGCGGGGATGATCCACCCCACCGTGCTCCGCAACGGTGGCTATGACCCCGACGTGTATAGTGGCTTTGCCTTTGGCATGGGTCCCGAGCGGATTACCATGCTCCGGCACGGCATCGATGACATTCGTTGGTTCTTTAGCGGCGACGAACGCTTCTTGCAACAGTTTGTGTAAGCGATGAAATACGTATTCACGCCACTCTCCATATTACGCGGCATCATGGCACTGCTCATGTGTAGTGCACTGGTGGTAGCGTTGAGCAATCCGCTGGGCGAAGCACCCGATGAACCGGCGCACTTCGACTATGCGCGCTTTGTGGCGGTGAATCAGCGGCTCCCATTGCAATGTGCCGCACCCTGCCAAAGCGACGTCCCTGGCGAAGGTCACCAGCCCCCGCTGGCATACCTAGTGTATGCCGGCCTCACTTGGCCATTGATTGATAGCGGCGAATGGGTGCCTCAAGCCATCAACCCCCATTTCATCTGGCAAGGGGGCACTCAATCGCAAGCGCTGGTGCATGGCACCCGCGAGCAATGGCCGTGGCAAGGGATGTTTTTGGCGTGGCGCCTGATGCGCCTAATCTCGGTTTTGTTGGTACTGACCGGGATCTACTTCGTGTGGCGGACAGGGCTAGCCATCAGCACACCCATAGTGGCCTTGATGGCTGTGGCGTTGCTGGCGAGTAGCCCGCAAACCAGTCTGATTGCCGGGTCGGTGAGCAACGATGCCTTACTGTTTTGTTTGGCTGCGATTATCACGAACGGGACGCTCCGCGCCCGCACCTACCGCCACATCGTGATGCTGAGCGTTGCTATCGGGGCGGCCCTCATCACCAAACAAAGCGCGATTGTGTTCATCCCCCTCATCCTGTGGCCACTCTGGCAGCACTTCACTGGCTGGCAACGGCTGTGGGCGTTGCTGTTGGCCGGATTGCCGATGGTGGCGACTGCTGGCTGGTGGTACGCACGCAATCATCTCGTATATGGTGATGTGTTTGGGCTAGCCTTATTTCGGAGCATTTATCAACAAACCCCGCTTGATTTTGGGCAACTAAGCACCTGGCAACAGGCCTTTAGTCAATTGGTGCGCTCGGGATGGGGCATGTATGGCTGGATGAGCCTCGCAGCCCCTGATTGGTGGCTCCAAATCGGTGCCACAATCACCATTAGCGCAGTGGCAGGGTTACTGATTCATGTCGGATCCCGTAGCCCCATCGCCGGTCACTGGTGGTTGTTGGGCGCACTCTGGCTGGTGGCTAGTCTCTGGCTCATCAGCTTTGCCTATACGGTTGGACCAGTAGCCTGGCAGATGCGTTTGATGATTATCGCCGTACCCGCGGGAGGGTTACTGTTGGCCAAAGGCTTCGTCACCGGCATCGGGATTAGCCCCAAACCCATCCAGATTGGACTGGCAGTGGTGGTCGCCATCGCGTGTCAACTGAGTATTTGGTGGAGCCACGTATTGCCCACCTATCATGCCAACATGCCCGCCGCAGCCACTACCGCACAGCCCCTGGCCACGGCGACCAAAGCAATTTTTGTGGCCCCCAAGGCCGGTGGGGGGATTGCCTTGCTTGACTACACTCTAACCGGTCAACTCGCTGCTGGACAAGCACTCGACGTGCAACTGCGCTGGCTCACCCAAACGCGCCCCAGCAATAATTGGCAGCTGTTTGTGTGGGTGATTGATGCAGAAAAAAAACCTGTGCTCCAGTTGCTCCAGCCGCTTGATCCCCAATTGCCCACCAGTGCATGGAGCCCAGGCGACCGCTTGTATACATCCCATCAGTTCACCATCCCCGCTGCGTTACCAGCCGGTCAATATACCCTACAAATCGGGTTGTTTGATCCAGCGGCCAAATTGCGAGCCCACAAACGCAATTACGCCGAAAAACTGACTGGTGACAGTATCCGGATTCCATTTGTTATTCCCGCCCCCTAATCTATAAGCACGCAAAGGAGTTGTTGTATGCGCATTCCGCTTTCTTGGCTTCGTGAATATGTCGACGTGACAATCCCTGTCGATGAATTAGCCGAACGGCTGACTCGTTCAGGGCTTGAAGTCGATAGTATCGAACATATCGGTGGTACCCAAGCCGAATTACCCTGGGACCCCACTTTGGTGCTCGTCTGTAACATCCTCGAAGTGACCCAGCACCCCAACGCCGACAGGTTGGTGCTCGCCACCGTCGAATACGCCCCTGGTAACATCCACACGGTGGTCACCGGTGCCCCCAATTTGTACCAGTACAAAGGGCTCGGACAACTGACCCACCCCCTCAAATCGGTATTTGCCCGTGAAGGGGCGGTGTTGTATGACGGACATGTGGCCGAAAAAGTCAAGGTCAAGCTCAAAGGCAAACCGGTGCGCGGTGTCATGTCTGATGCCATGCTCTGTTCCGAAAAAGAGCTGGGGCTCTCTGAAGAGCACGAAGGCATCTTGATTCTCCCTGCCGATGCCCCAGTGGGGATGTCGTTGGTGGAATATATCGGCGATACGGTGATTGACATCGACGTATTACCCAACATGGCCCGCACCTTGTCGTTGGTCGGCATGGCCCGTGAAATCGCCGCCCTCACTAATCAAACCTTGCGGCTCCCCAACCCCACCGTCGCCACCAGCGGCGCTGATGCTAACGCCACCTTCAAAGTCACTATTGCCACCCCAGAGTTGTGCCCGCGCTTTACCGCCAGTGTGGTGCGCAACGTGACCATCAAACCATCACCGTTTTGGATGCAACGCCGCCTTATCATGGCCGGCATGCGCCCCATCAACAATATCGTCGATATCAGCAACTATGTAATGCTCGAATTGGGTACGCCCAATCACACCTTTGATGCCGATTGTGTGGCCGAATCGCATATCGTGGTGCGTAACGCCCACGCCGACGAACAGCTCAAAACACTCGATGGGCGCACCCACACCCTCAATCCCAGCCATTTGTTGGTCTGTGACACCACCCAAGCCTTGAGTGTGGCCGGGGTCATGGGTGGCGAAAGTAGCGAAGTCAGCGACCGTACCCAAAACGTCTTGGTCGAAGCGGCTGTGTGGGAACCAACCATCATCCGGCGCATGTCAACCGCCTTCAAATTGCGTTCAGAGGCGTCGAAGCGCTTTGAACGGGGTGTTGATTCCGAAATGCTTGACCTCGCGCAACGCCGCTTGTGTCAACTGCTCCATGAATACGCCGATGGGGTAGTCGCCCCAGGTATGGTCGACGTCCGCACGGCACCGGCCCGCGACGTTGCGATTACCTTGACCAGCGCCGAAGTCAAACGCATCCTCGGTCTTGACTTCACGGCAGCTCAGCTCAGCGATTTACTGACTCCGCTTGGTTTTGGGTGCACCGTCACCACCAGCGCCAGCCTAGCAGTAGCCGTGCCAAGCTATCGTCGTGACGTCAGCCACACCGCCGATTTGTGCGAAGAAGTGGCCCGCATGTTTGGCTACGACAATTTACCCAGCACCATCATGGCTGACGAATTGCCCACCCAACGCACTAATCTGGCCCTCGAACGGGAACACTTCGTGCGCGATGTACTGAGCGGGGCAGGGCTCAACGAAGCCATCACTTATTCGCTCACCAGCTTAGCATCGGCGGCCAATCTTGACCCCGCTGAAGCCGAATCCACCAACTACCTACGCCTCGCCAACCCATTGTCGAGCGAACGTGAATACATGCGGCGGGCTATTTTGCCAACCCTGCTCGAATCAGCTGCGGTCAACCTGCGCGAGCGTGGCAGCACCCGGTTGTTTGAAGTCGGTCGCGTCTATCACCGCCGTGACGATGCTATTTTGCCGGCCGAACCGTTGCGCGTCGCAATCGTGATGGCGGGTCAGCGCACCAACGCGTCGTGGCACGATGCGGCACCCGAGACCGTCGACTTCTTTGACATCAAAGGCATAGTGGAATTGTTGTGCGAACGCCTGCAAATCACGAGCATTCGCATCGCACCTAGCGACGTCGACTATCTCCAACCTGGCCGAGCCGCCCAACTCATCGCCCGTACTGGTGCTGGTGAGGTCGTAATTGGTCACTTTGGTGAACTGCATCCTGATGCCCGGGAGCGCTTTGCCATGCCGGCGGTGCGGGTTGCGGTAGCCGAATTTGCCCTCGATACCTTGATCGAACTCGCCAATGTGCCCCGTTACACCAGCATTTCGCGCTACCCAGCCAGTAGCCAAGATTTGGCGTTGGTGGCACCGGTCACCGTCAGCGCCGAAACCATCGCCGCCTCGATTCGCAAATACGCTGGCGCAGCCTTGAGCAACATCGAACTCTTCGACGTCTATACCGGCGCCAATTTGGGCGCAGGGATGCGCAGTCTAGCCTACCGACTAACCTTCCGTAGTAGCGAACGCACCCTCGCCGATGACGAAATCACCAAGCTCCGCGCCAAAATCATCCGCGGTGTCGAACACGAGACCGGCGCCAAAATGCGTGCGTAAGTGCACCTCATCCGCAAACCGCCGCGTGCATAATGCATGTGGCGGTTTTTTGTTGCTTTTTTCATATCGCGCACAGGGTACGCAGAGGAATCGGAGGCATTACGAATCCTCCTGCGTATGGCATCATGCAGGGAGATTCCACGCTATGGTTGCCGTGGCAGCGACATGGAATGACGCCGGATGGTTCACTTCATGCTTCCGACTTTATACTTCCTACTTCCTATTGACATCTGTCATTTCTCACCGTATAATTTTACTATGGTAATTTGATAATATTACTCATGTATTGTTATCAACAACAAAAGGAGGTCACAATGAAGGCCTTTCGCTTTGATCGCAACGCCTTACGCTTCGGGCAAATCAGTCTAATTAGTGTACTGGTGTTGGGGTATGTATTGAATCTCCCATATGCGATTTATGTGGGGGCCTTGATGCTCCTCAGTGCATTATTTGTGCCTGCATTTGCACCACAGCTACTCCTGTATCGTTTGTTTGTGCGCAACAACTGGACCCAAACCGCAATCCATGACGAAGACCCTGCGCCGCATCGGTTTGCCCAACAAATGGGATTTGGGGTATTGGTGATTGGCACCGTGGCGAGTATTGTGGGGAGTCTGACAGTAGCATGGGGTGCTGCATTGGTGGTGATTGCACTCGCATTACTCAATGTCACGACAGGATTTTGTGCGGGATGTTTTGTCTATGCGCAAATCGCCAAACTCCGGAGCGCATAATCATGAATGAGCGCATCATTGTCATCGTAGCGTTGATTAGTCTCGTAGTATTTTTTCGTTGGTATATTGGTTGGCGCAGTCAACGTGCCACCCAGCAAGATGTAAAACTGACGCACTTCCCACTGGGGCAAGCCGGGGTAATTGCCTTGTATACCGACCATTGTGTGCAATGTGAGCGCCTACAAAAGCCTGCGCTGGCACGATTACAACAACGCCGCAATGATATCGTGGTGGTGTGGCGTTCGATTCAAGAAGAAGCCCAATTAGTCCAGCAACTGGGCATCATGACCGTACCGACAACCCTAGTACGCAATGCCAACGGGCAAATTACTAACGTCAATATGGGCTATGTCGACGAAGATGTGTTGATGCAACAACTCTCGGCTGTATCGGCACCGACGAAGCCGGTACGCAATGGTAATAGGCAGATGAGCAATGAAGATGCCTTGATGCAACAGCTTTCGATTGTATCGGCACCTCCGCACTGCCTCTAACAAGAGGTATAGGCGTTACCATACAACAGCCGCCCGAGTGGTACCTCGGGCGGCTGTTGCACGTTTTTTTGTGTGTAATTACGACTGACGGCGGCCGGTGCGATGGAACAAACTCATCGAATCGACTGAAATACCGCTGTGAATCCGTTGAATCACTTCGGCCAGTAATGTCGACACCGACAACACGGTCAGATTAGGGTAGCGCTGGGGGTCTTTGATGGGTAAAGTATCAGTAGTCACCAACTCGTCGATAGGGCTTTTTTGTAGGCGATCGAGGGCTTGGCCTGCCAAAATCGGATGCACCACCGCCGCCGACACCGCTGTTGCGCCACGTGCCATCAACAATTCAGCCGCAGCAATCAACGACCCACCCGTAGCAACTTCGTCGTCGACAAGTATACAATGGCGCCCGCTGACTTC
>Ga0114980_10002568_pt1 | contig 12695 bp, 6 predicted proteins | sample S_140806_EF_Meta_FD_87018 | JGI IMG/M metagenome (GOLD analysis project Ga0114980, IMG submission 87018) | Freshwater microbial communities from Lake Simoncouche, Canada to study carbon cycling - S_140806_EF_MetaG | ecosystem: Environmental > Aquatic > Freshwater > Lake | place: Lake...
GACAAATGATTGTGCAACGGCTCATGTTTCAATTGCATTTGTAAACCCTACTTCGTTTACTATTTCACGACCAAAAACTTTTCAAGACAAAGTTTCTCCAATCTACAACGGACTATTTTATTCCTCTTCTGTTGTCGGCAGCATTTGGCAACCGCCAAAAATCAGTTAATGATTTAGGAGTTCCGCAAAAGCGGAACAAAAAAGATTGACGGTACTTTCACACCGCCAATCTTCATTCTTTTCATTAACAGTAAATTCATGCTCAATAAAATAATTGCGTTCTCAATAAAGAACAAGCTCATCATAGGGCTTTTCATTTTAGCACTCATTGGTTACGGCAGTTACCAATTTACAAAACTGCCAATTGATGCCGTGCCCGACATCACCGACAATCAAGTGCAGGTCATAACTGTTGCACCTTCGTTGGGTGCACCCGACATTGAACGGCTCATCACTTTTCCCGTTGAACAAGCCAGCAGCAACATTCCCGGACTGCACGAAATCAGAAGTTTCTCACGGTTCGGACTTTCACTTATCACCATTGTGTTTAATGATGATGTAGATATTTATTGGGCAAGACAACAGGTAACAGAACGATTAAAAATTGCCGAAGACCAAATTCCAAAAGGTGTTGGAACACCAGAATTAGCACCAGTTACAACAGGGCTTGGAGAAATTTATCAGTATGTATTGAAACCGAAACACGGTTACGAAACAAAATATGATGCTACCAGTTTGCGGACAATTCAAGATTGGATTGTGAAACGGCAATTGATTAGTGTGAAAGGTGTTGCGGATGTTAGCAGTTTTGGCGGAAGGGTAAAGCAATATGAAATTGCAATCAATCCTTCAACACTGAAAGCAAATAATGTTACAATCAACGATGTGTTTTCCGCATTGGAAAAAAATAATGAAAACACAGGCGGAGCTTACATTGAAAAAGCGTCAACGATTTTGTATATCCGTGCCGAAGGTTTGATTGGAAACATTGACGACATCAAAAACATTGTAGTAAAAAATTTAGAAAACGGAACACCGCTATTAATTAGTGATGTTGCGGAAGTGAGAATTGGAAACGCCACACGATATGGAGCATTAACTTACAACGATGAAGGCGAAGCCGCAGGTGCAGTAGTAATGATGTTAAAAGGAGAGAATAGCAGTCAGGTAATTGAAGATGTAAAAGAAAAAATTATTCAAATTCAAAAAACTTTACCCGAAGGCGTAGAAATAGAACCATTTCTTGACAGAACAAAAATGGTGAACAGCGCCATCGGTACAGTGTCAAAAAATTTAATGGAAGGTGCATTGATTGTAATTTTTGTTTTGGTTTTATTCTTAGGAAATTTCAGAGCAGGAATTTTAGTTGCATCCGTAATTCCGTTGTCCATGCTTTTTGCTGTAATCATGATGAATATGTTTGGCGTTAGCGGAAACCTCATGAGTTTAGGTGCATTGGATTTTGGTTTAATTGTGGACGGTGCAGTAATAATTGTGGAAGCCGTAATGCACAGCATTGTTCATGAAAAAAAATTAGGAAACCTTGCAAGAATAAATCAAAACGAAATGGACGAAACCGTAAACCGTTCAGCAAGCAGAATGATGAACAGTGCAGTGTTCGGGCAAATAATTATTCTGATTGTTTACTTACCAATTTTTACGCTTGAAGGAATAGAAGGAAAAATGTTCAAGCCAATGGCACAAACGGTTGCCTTTGCTTTGTTGGGTGCGTTCATTCTTTCACTCACTTACATTCCAATGATGAGTGCATTGTTTCTTTCAAAAAATGTTTCTCACAAAAAAAATATCTCTGATAGGATGATGAACTTCCTTATCAATGTTCATCAAAAATATTTGTTGAAGGTTTTGAATTTTCCGAAAACTATAATCGGAATTTCAATTTCACTTTTCGTGATGGCCATTTTTGTTTTCTCAAAATTAGGTGGAGAATTTATTCCCGAATTACCCGAAGGAGATTTTGCAGTGGAAACAAGAGTGTTGGCAGGAAGCAACATCACTACATCATCCGATGCAATTTTAAAATCAGCACATATTTTATTAACAAAGTTTCCCGAAGTAGAAAAGATAGTTGGCAAAACAGGAAGTGGAGAAATTCCCACTGACCCAATGCCAATGGAAGCATCAGACATGATGATTATTTTGAAAGATAAATCTGAATGGACTTCTGCAAATTCGTGGGACGAACTTTCAGAAAAAATGAGTGACGCATTGAAAGATGTACCAGGCGTTACATTCAGTTTTCAATATCCCGTTGCGATGCGTTTTAATGAATTGATGACAGGCGCAAAGCAAGATGTTGTTTGTAAAATCTTTGGAGAAAATTTAGACACCCTTTCAAAATATTCAAAGCTGTTGGGTGATGTTGCAAGTAAAATTGACGGTGCGAAAAATATTTACGTAGAACCAATTGATGGTTTGCCACAAGTCATTATAACATACAAACGAAACCTAATTGCACAATATGGTTTGAACATTCAGGACATCAACAAAGTAGTGAACACCGCATTTGCAGGGCAAAGCACCGGTTTGGTCTATGAAGATGAAAAGCGTTTTGATTTGGTGGTTCGCTTGGCAGGTGAGCAACGACAAAATTTAGAAGATGTTCAAAATCTTTTAATCCCAACTTCAATGGGAACACAAATTCCATTGTATCAGGTTGCTGATGTTACAATTAAAGAAAGTGTAAGTCAGATACAAAGAGAAAATGCGAAGCGAAGAATTATTGTCGGTTTCAATGTGAAAGGTAGAGATGTGCAGAGCATTGTAAAAGATTTACAAACGAAAATTGAAAAGCAAATAAAATTTCCAAGCGGCTATTTTGTTACTTATGGTGGAGCCTTTGAAAATTTAATTGCAGCGGAAAAAAGATTGTCAATTGCGGTTCCGTTTTCATTGTTGTTGATTTTTCTTTTTCTCTTTTTCGCTTTCGGTTCAATCAAACAGGGTTTACTAATCTATTCAGCAATTCCACTTTCAGCTATTGGTGGAATTTTATTTTTAGCATTAAGAGGAATGCCTTTCAGCATCAGTGCAGGAGTTGGCTTCATTGCATTATTTGGAGTTGCTGTATTAAACGGAATTGTTTTGTTGGCAGAGTTTAACAGAATAAAAGCCGAAGGAGAAAGTGACACAAAACAAATTGTTCTGCAAGGCACAAAACACCGTTTACGACCAGTTTTAATGACTGCCTTTGTTGCTTCACTTGGTTTTTTACCAATGGCAATAAGCAACGGAGCAGGAGCAGAAGTGCAAAGACCTTTGGCAACAGTTGTAATCGGTGGACTTTTATTAGCAACCTTTCTTACACTTTTTGTTTTACCAATCCTTTATATTTTGTTTGAGAAAATCGGTAAGAAAAATTCAGCAAATAGAAACTCAAAAGTGATTGCAACAATTGTATTGCTTACAATATTTTCTTTTCAAAATGCTAATGCACAACTGCCAATCAATTTGCAAAGTGCAATTGATACAGCTTTGAAAAACAACTTGATTGTAAAGAATGAAAAGTTAAATGCCGAATATCAAAATAAACTGAAAGCAGGCCTAGATATACCGCAAACAAACCTCACAGGCGAATACGGACAAATCAATTCGTTTTACAACGATACCAAATTTGGAATTTCTCAATCAATAAGTTTTCCTACTGTTTACGCAAAACAAAAATCTTTGCAAAACGAAACTTACAAAAGCAGTGTTCTGAACATTGCAGTAAAAGAAGCAGAGCTTAAAAAGCAAGTCAGCGAAGTTTTTTACTTGCTGATTTATTTTGAGCAGAAGAAAAAAATCTTACTGCAAAACGACAGTGTGTATGCTTCGTTTCTTGAAAAAGCAACCTTGCGTTTCGACAAAGGCGAAACCAATGTATTGGAAAAAACCACCGCCGAAACACAACGGGGACAAATTGCAATTCAATTAAGCCAACTGAATAACGATATTGAAATTATGCAACTGCAATTTCAATTGTTATTGAATACAACAACTGCTTTCCTTCCTTCAAATGAAAAACCAAAACTTGTTTTCAATACAATGATTGACACTGCAACCGTTAACAATCATCCGCGACTAAAAGTTTTGCAACAACAAAAACAAATCTCATTGGTAAATACACAGTTGCAAAAATCAAAACTCTTTCCTGAATTGCATATTGGATATTACAATCAAAGTATTCAGGGAACTGGAAATGATAATCTGTTTTACACAAAATCAACCCGGTTCAGTTCAGTTCAGTTTGGTGTTGGAGTGCCTTTGTTTTTCGGTTCGCAAAAAGCAAATATAAATTCTTCAAAAACTTTGGAGTTGATTTCCGAAAATAATTATCAGTTCGGTTTGCAAGCAATGAAAACAGAATATGAAGCGGCTTACAAAAATTATCAAACACAACTACAAACCGTAAAATATTTTGAGGATACTGCTTTGCAAAACGCCAATACCATTACCAAAACCGCCAACCAACAATTTGCAAATGGCGACATCAATTATTTGGAATGGACAATGCTAATCAACAATGCAGTTTCAATTCAAAGCAACTATGCTGATGCAGTTAAAGAATTAAATCAGTCAATCATTCAACTCAATTTCTTAACTTCTAAATAATCTTCAATCATGACAAAATATATCATTGTAGCATTTACAATTGCAGCACTCACAGCTTGCAACAACAAAAAAGCAGAGGATAAAACCGAAGCACCAGCAGCCGAAAACGCAGTTGAACTTACCGAGGCACAACTCAAAAATTCTAAAATCGAAACAGGAAAGATTGAAAAACGCAGCATTTCATCACTGCTAAAAGTAAACGGCAGTATTGATGTGCCACCTCAAAACATGGTTTCAATAAGCGTTCCACTTGGCGGATATTTGAAATCGACAAAACTTCTTGCAGGTATGCACATCAGCAAAGGCGAAGTATTGGCAGTAATGGAAGACCAGCAATACATCACACTGCAACAAGAATATCTAACAGCTAAAGCAAAATTGATTTTTGCAGAAGAAGAATATAAACGGCAGGAAGAATTGAACAAAAGCAAAGCAGCAAGCGACAAAGTTTTCCAGCAAGCAAAAGTTGAATTCACTACACAAAAAGTTTTAGTGAAATCATTAAGTGAAAAACTAAAGCTCATCGGCATCAATCCCGAAACACTCACCGAGAATAATTTGTCAAGAAGCATCAACATCACTTCACCCATTGACGGATATGTTTCTCAAGTAAAAATGAACATAGGAAAATATGCAAATCCATCCGACATACTTTTTGAATTAGTAAACCCAACCGACATTCATCTTGCGCTCAACATTTTTGAAAAAGACATTGACAAACTTTTCATTGGACAAAAATTACTTGCATACACAAACAACAACGCCTCAAAAAAATATCCTTGCGAAATTATTTTAATCGGAAAAGATTTAACCCAAGACCGTAGCGTAGAAGTGCATTGCCACTTTGAGCAATACGACAAGTTGTTAATCCCCGGAATGTTTATGAATGCAGAAATTGAAGTTCAAAGCCACAACGCATTGGTAATTCCAACAGATGCAATTGTTCGCTTTGAAGGCAAGCAATTTGTATTCACCGAAACAGAAAACAAAAAATATCTTATGCAAGAAGTAACCACTTCAAATTCCGAAAATGGTTTCACTCAAATAATATTTCCAACCAACTTTGATGCAACCAACAAAACATTCGTAACTAAAGGTGCTTACACTTTGCTGATGAAAATGAAAAACACAGAAGAGGAATAATGATTTTCTCAACTTTTGAAAAAGAAAATCAGAATGTAAATGTAAAGCCACCCATAAAAAAACACCCTTTTAAAAAACGCTGAAGCCAACGCTGAAAGACAGACACAAAATGACAATAAAACGGACGACAGAAAACACAATAATGAAAAAAATATTACTAATAATTATTAAATACACTTTCCTAATTGGATTAATAATTTTTCTTTCAATAACTCTTTATCCTAAGACATATAATGTTCCTGAATTTAAACTGAGGAAAGGGACACAATATTGGGACTTGCCGACAGGATCTAGGATAGGCTATTCTCTAATAAAATCGAAAGGGACAAAAAAGGCGTATCCAATAATCTATTTACAAGGTGGACCAGGTGCACCAATATTTGACTCAAACATTGAAATATTATCCAAACTTACAGACTACGGTTATGACTTGTATTTGTATGACATAGTGGGGTGCGGACATTCTAACAGACTTGACAATATTGATGAATATTCTGTTGACAGACATAAAAAAGACTTAGAAGAAATTATTAAAAAAATTGGAGCTGAAAAGGTTATTTTAATTGCCCAATCTTGGGGAGCAATGTTGGCAACAAATTATATTGCTGATAATGAAGTGAAAATTGAGAAAATGATTTTTACTGGAGCGGGACCTATTCTTCCTATAAATTACGAACTAGAAGAAATAAAAGCTCCTGATAGTTTAAATCTTAAAGCTCCTAAGTTTACTAATGCTCAGGGTAGTCAAAAAGCATATAATTTGAGAGCTAGAGTCGTAAAGTTTATAGCAGAAAAATTTGGTTACAAATTAGCATCAGAAAATGAGATGGATAATTTCGCAACAAACTTAAATTTCGAAATGAATAAATCTACAGTTGTTGACGCATCGAAAATTAAACCCAAAAGTGGTTATGGTTATTATGTAAATATTAAAACTGTGCAAAGTTTCGACAATACCTCTAATAGACGAGCAACCTTATCAAACTGTGAAATACCAATTTTAATTATGAGTGGACAATTTGACGGTAGAAAATGGGGTTACACAGACGAATATTTAAAATTATTTAAAAACCATCAATTAGTTATTATTCCCAAGGCAGGACATTCAATAGCTGTTGAACAACCTGAACGTTACATTAATACAATGATAAAATTTTTAACCGAGTAGTGCCAGACACATACAGCGCCCGCCCCGGCGGCCAAGCATTTGCATTAGGCGGGGTTCCACAGATGGACGGGACAGGCGGTGCTTCGTAGACACATTTTACGAATATGTTTATTATTTTTAAAGAAATTCGTGAGCCCTTCGGGGTTGTGCTTCGAATTGACAATCACGGGCACCAATATTCAATAAATTTGGTCGTAAATTGCCAACTTCTTAAACCTACAAACCATTAACAGCAACCGTAAAAGACCATACACAGCAAAATAAACCAATCAAAAAAAACATGCCACTTCAACAAATTAGACCAAAAGCCATGAGCTTTTTCAAAACCCTTGTAATCCTTCCCCTCTTAATTATCGTATTTCAATCGTTCGGACAGGTAACTGAAAAGAACTATAAAATTTACTCAGTGAAATCCGGCAAAGAAGTACCCCTTGGCGACATTGCCGAGGACATGAAAAATTATGATGTCCTATTCTTTGGTGAAGAGCATAATGACTCTGTAACACATTACCTTGAAAACAAAATGTTTGAACTGTTTTACCAGAAATTCGCTGCTAAATGTGCACTTTCAATGGAAATGTTTGACAGAGATGTGCAGACCGTGATGAATGAATATCTTCAGGGAAGTATACGGGAGAAAAGTTTTACGAAAGATGCACGGGTATGGAGCAATTATAAAGATTATAAACCTATGGTTGAGTTAGCAAAGAACAATAAACTGGATATAATTTGTGCCAATGCAGCAAGCCGGTACACAAATCTTGCTGGCAGGAAAGGGCAACAAGCATTGATGGAATTATCAGACGAATCGAAAAAGAATTTTGCTCCCTTGCCTTATGATACTGCTTCAGGAAAATATTATGAAAAACTAATGGCACTGACTTCGCACGGTACACATACCACTACCGACACTACTGCAAAAAAAATGCCCCCAATGATGCCTATGGGAGGATTTAACCTGGTCCTGGGACAATCGCTTTGGGATGCTACTATGGCCTATTCAATTTCAAATTATTTAAAACAAAATAAAGGGAAAAAAGTACTGCAAGTAAACGGACGATTCCATAGTGATGAAGGATTCGGCATTGTTACTCAACTAAAAAAATATAGTCCAAAAATAAAAGCTCTGGTTATTTCAACCGGGACAGATGAGTCATTTCCAAACATTGACTGGAGTAAACACAAGCAACTTGGTGACTACATTATCATTACAGACCCAACTGTTCCAAAAACATATGATGAATAAAAAGCAGCAATGCATCGAGCAGACAGAAGGGTATGCTACTAACCGTAGTAACTGTTCCTCCTTCGGCGGACAGGTTTGTAACTATAGAACAAGCTATTAATGTATAAACAAGTAAAAACTAGCAGCGTTTGAGAGTTTATAAAGCCTCTGCATTTAAAAAGTAGTAATTTTAAATGGGAAAATAAGTTGTATTAATTATACCCAAAATGGGCGTATGAACAGGACTCTTATTGCATTTATATTTCTATCCTTGTCTTGTAGTATACTCTTGGCGCATGCATTTGGTTTATAATAAAAAGACATCTTTAGCTACAATATTAGACTATTTTCTTTCTTCAGGCATTTTAACCCCATTCAGAATATAGTTTTCCTAAATGTCCTCTAAATGCCTTATTTTTGAGTAAGATTGTGGGTTTTTAACTCCATTAAGTAGCTGCGAAACTAAACTAACCTTAGTGGTAATTTTACCTAGATGCATAAAAATCAAACAGTAAAAAGAAATCAAATGAAACTAATAATCACAATCACACTTCTTTTAATTGGACAAATAGCCTTTGGACAAGATAATGCTCATAAAATCGACACCTTTTTGACTTCCTTTGGTAACAAAGTAAATCTCAATGGAAATGTTTTGGTTGCTGAAAAAGGTAAAGTGATTTATAAAAAATCATTTGGTTTTTCAAATGACAGTACAAAAGAAAAATTAAATGAAAATTCAATTTTTGAATTGGCATCAGTATCAAAACAATTTACAGCAATGGCAATTGTAATACTGAAAGAAAAAGGGAAATTAAATTATGATGATAAAATGGCAAAGTATATTCCTGAACTTTCAAATTATGATAATATAACCTTGAGACATTTGCTAAACCATACAAGCGGACTGCCCGACTATATGGAAATAATGGACACAGCATTTGACAAAAGTAAAATAGCTACCAATAATGATATCATCAACCTATTTGCAAGACTTAAGCCACCTGTTTTATTTGAATCCAATACCCAATGGCAATATAGCAATACTGGCTATACTCTATTAGCATCAATAATTGAAAGAGTATCTGGTATGTCATATGCAGAGTATTTAAGTAAAGTTATTTTCAAACCCTTAAAAATGACCAATACCTTTGTTTACACAAGAAGATACGCACCTAAGGAAATTTCAAATTATGCTTATGGATATGTTTATTCCGATAGTTTAAAAAAATATTTTTTGCCAGACAACTTAGCCGAAACTAAAATGGTTGTGTGGCTTGATGGAATTGTTGGTGACGGAACAGTAAACTCAACTGTAATGGATTTATTAAAATGGGATAGTGCTTTGTACACTGATAAACTAATTTCAAAAGAAAGCAAAAACGAGGTTTTTACTTCATCTGAATTAAATGATAAAACTAAAACAAATTATGGTTTTGGTTGGTTTATCGAAGACAATGGAGTCTATGGAAACATAGTAAATCATTCAGGTGGTTGGCCCGGATATATGACATTGGTTGATAGGCATATACAAAATGATAAAACCATAATTGTACTTTTAAATTATATCAATGATAATACCTACATACCTGTATCAGATTTGAGGCGTTTACTTTATAATATTGAACCTATAAAATATATTGAACTTACTAATGAAGAAAAAGAGAAATTTGCAGGTGAATATAAAAATAGTAAAGGGAAAATAGTGAGCATGATTTATGAAAGTGGAACACTTTATAGAACAACTGATGATGGAGAAAAATTTGAACTGAAAGCTATTTCCAAAACTAAATTTCAAATGATGAAATATAGCCCTGATGTTTTCTATGACTTTATTATTAAAGACAATAAAATTGAAAAATATATTATGACACAACCCGAATTGAAAGTAGTAAGAGAATTAATAAGACAATAAAAACAGCAACTAACACGAGTTTAGCTACGTTGCTACTTCGTGTTGGCAAATTGGCGGTTCTCCCGATGATAGGCAGGACAGGTCAAAAACAAAGAAGTCAAATTCGTGTTAATGCTATGGGATTAGTCAAACATACTTTCGTAGCCTCGTTTACGCAAACGTTCTAGGGTAATGGTTGTAGTCATTATCGGACTTTGTTAGCCGCGGCGAACAGCCTACTTTGAGGGTTCTACTTACAGATCCGAAAATTAAAAAGATTTGCTCCTGCAATTGTGGACAATAAAAAAGTGCCATTTACTATAAAATTGCCTTTGAAGATATAAGGAAGATTTAAGTAAAAGAAGTTCACAAATTATATTTCCTTACACTAAATAAAAATCAAAAACTTCAAAACAGTTATCGGATTGGACAAGGTGTTTTGCTTAGGTGATTTTGGACTACTTATTTATACATTCATCAAAATTTTCTTACTTTTATGCATAAGGAAGAAAAAAAGAAAGAAAACAGATCATTATAATATGAAAGCAAAGAAGACATTATCAGAACTCTTGGTCAATTACTTTACCTTTGGCCTACTTGCATTACTATTATTTCCTACCGTTTGTTCCGGACAAGTCGCTACCCTAACAGTAAATAATACAACCACAACGGTACTAAACAACACACCCCTACTGTTTGGTATTACGTTTGATGCAAGAACAAGCATGATGGGAAATACATCGGTGGGTCAAATTGGATATTATGATTCCAGTGGTGTTGTGATACCTCAAGTGGATTCCCTTTTTTATGATTTTCCAATGAGCACACTACGCTACCCTGGCAATGCAATTGCGGTAGGGTACAACTGGAAAAAGGCAATTGGTCCAGTAAATACGCGTCCGAATCAGGACTTATTAGGCAATTTGGGGTCGCCTCAGCCGGTAAAATTTGGTTTTGATGAATTTATGGATTTGACAACTTCCAGAGGTGTGCCGGCATCCGAAATTCAGATAATGGTGCCTATTTATGACACAGCAGCTACTGGTCTGACAGCCACTCAAGCCTTAGCAGCAGTGCCAAATGTAATTAGTCACAATGCGGATTGGGTTGAATATTGTAATGCACCTAACGACAGCAGTAACGTTGGAGGAGGCATTGATTGGGCTGCGGTAAGGGCAGCAAACGGGCATCCAAATCCGTATGGAATAAAAATTTGGAATATAGGAAATGAACCTTGGTCCAGCTATGAATATGGCAATTCCTATGACAGTTGTAATTCCTATATCTCCACAGTAACTCCGATAATAGATGCTATGTTGGCTATAGATTCAACCCTAAAAATCACGATGCCCACCACAGGTAACCCTACTTATACTTTAGGCTGGTCATATGCATTATTAAGCTCGGGTTTAGTTTCTTCGGGCAAAGTATATGCTCTTTCTCAACATTATTTTCCTTCTGAGAATATGTCAACACAAGGAGTAAGTGCAGTTGATAATTCCCTTAACAACCTAATAACAGTTGCTGCTACCAAAGGGGTCAAAGTTATTGTCGGGGACTATGCCCACCATATTACCTCCAATAGCCCTACGGCTGCACAAAAAGATTCAGCTATGCAGTGGTTAGCTGCTAACCTTGAAGCCGATTTTCTACTCATGCTTTCTCAAAAATCGACTATTGAAAGAGCAAATTTCTGGGTATATGGTAATGCACAAGCTGTTTGGCATCCAATTCGGTACAATTCACCTGGGAATTATACTTTAATGCCAGCAGCAGACATATATAAAATTCTATTCCCGGCATTCTTAGACAATTCGGTGCAAGTTTCAACAACATCTCCTGCTGCAAGTGATGGTATTTCTTATGCCGTGCGATCAAATGCCTTTGTATCTACTGACCTGAACTATCTAAATGTCGTAGCAGTAAATCGTGATAAAATGAATACTGTTCCCTTACAAGTTACAGGAACAATAGGATACTCCCTTAACAATGCCAGACTTTTAACCGCAACTACAAATACTTCGGAAACAATACTTGAAACAACTGCTACAATAGATACAAATGGAAATTTTGTGCTTCCTCCAATGAGTGTATTGATTTTAGAATATACCAACGCAGCGTTAGCAATTGATGAATCCTATAAGAACAATTCATCCTTTAAACTTTATCCCAATCCTGCAGATGACATTTTACGTTTTACAGAGACTTTAACGAACATCGAGGTTTACAACGCATTTGGTCAAAAAGTTACTACTACTATAGAATTTGGGAATAGCATTTCCGTTAATCAACTTCCTAATGGTATTTACTTTATTAAGTCGGACAAGGGTATAATGAGATTTTCAGTGATGCATTAATTTATAAGTACAATTGTTTTACTAAAACAGCTACTCTTTTTGAATCCGTTTATAATTGTTGTTTCAATAACACGAAATTCCCAATGTTATCTACGATTTGACTTTATAAAATTAAAGGAAGGGTAAGATATGAAAATCATAGGAACGATACTCCTACTTGCAGGTCTTTCTACAATTTCCTATGGCCAAAAAATTGTTTCAGGAAGCTATGATTCCGGGTTAATACTTGCATATGATTCTACAAACAATCTATTGACAGGATTTTATGAAAATAGTACAGGTTGGGACGAAGCAACA
>Ga0114980_10002572_pt1 | contig 12690 bp, 16 predicted proteins | sample S_140806_EF_Meta_FD_87018 | JGI IMG/M metagenome (GOLD analysis project Ga0114980, IMG submission 87018) | Freshwater microbial communities from Lake Simoncouche, Canada to study carbon cycling - S_140806_EF_MetaG | ecosystem: Environmental > Aquatic > Freshwater > Lake | place: Lake...
ACTGCAGCCATTTTTACGAACACTACTCCCGCCAATAATACCGCCAGTAGTACCTCCACCAGTACCGCCACCAGTACCGCCACCAGTACCGCCACCAGTACCGCCACCAGTACCGCCACCAGTCACTGCTTTAACATCAGGTTCACGGGGTTTGAATGTTTGCACATCCTCTTTTCGTGGCACAGGTACAGGCGCAACACCGTAGTTGAGGGTATCTGCTTCGTTAAATGGATTAGCTTTTGCGGCGGCAAGTAGATCAGCTATGGAAGTAGATGTGTCGGAAACAATATTTCCTTTATCATCTTTATATTGAACGCCCGTACCGTAATTGATACCGCCCGAACCGGGGCGACGGTCTTTAGGAGGTGCAGTTAGCATAGGCTGCGCGGCTGTATATTTTGGGATTTTGCCTTGATATCCCATGCTGCCTTTCATCACGCTTGGCTTGTTTGCGCCCATTAGGCCCGCAATACCGCCGCCTGTAATACCGGCTAGGCGTACTAACTCTGCGCCAGTAAGTTTGGTTCCAAGTATCTCGTTAATTTTTTTGGTGATAATATCACCAAAACTGCTAGTCGGGTCTTTGATTTGACGCAGCATATCGTCGTCAAAATCTTTGTAATCAAACGTACTTCCTGTACTTCCTGTACTGCTAAACTGTTTAATATAATCAGCAAGAGCACTATCACCATAATCATCAAATGCAACTGGATCAGCCATATCAACTCCTCAAAATTTGTAATAGGGCTTCTACGTTGAAGTCATCAACGTGCCCGCCGCTTGCGTACTCTTCATCCCCTTGCGCTAGTATTTCTGCAACGGGGTCGTATTGTTTTTCTTGCTCTGGAGGAACGGGCTTGCTGGTATAAATACTGCCGCCAAATAGTTCTTCCATTGGGTCTATCTTTGCCAAACCCAGCAGTTCTAAATTATACGGAGTTGCGGTATTGTTTGGTTGGGTTGCTTTAGTGTTGGCTGCTTTGTCAGTAGCTGTCTTGTTAGCGGCTGTTTTGTTGGTGGTTGTAGTATTAGCCGATGCCCCGGCCCTGTCCATAATTTCAGCACCAGTTTGCGCAGTTCCTGTAATTGGCGTTTTGTAATCGTAGACGGTTTTCTCGCCCGTAATTGGATCAGTGCGCGACCACTCCCCCGTTTTACTGTCAACCGACCAGTCCTTCATGTTGTTTACATTACCGGATGTCTGCGGATCGATCTGGCCGTATGTTGTACCGCCACCTTCGTTTGGAATAAATTTGCCCGCTACCTCATCCCAATCGCCTTTGGTTTCTGGCGAAAATTCAGAACTTGTAGTTAGGTATGGCTCCAGCGTCTTTAAAAAATCGTAGTTAGCCAAACTGGTTTGGGCTTCGGTAGGCACATTGGTGGCGTTGGCCATTGCTGATGTGCCAGCTTTAAACGCAGCTTGGGCTAAAGAAACGGGGTCTAATTTTCCTGTTCGTAGCGTATTGGAAATAGCTTTAGTGACTAATGTTTGCGTGCCTTTATCCAGCCCCTCAAAGCCGGGGATGTTTCCAATGATTGCACCGACCCCAGCGTCCATACCGCCAGACAACAAAGCAGCTACAGGGTCAAGCCTGCCTTCGCTGGTTATAAACGACTTAGCTGCATTGGCCGCAATGTTTGCGCCAGTTTTTCCAAGAACATCTACAAGGGATTCCGAGCCGCTGAGATAGCTACCTGCCTGACCGCCAGCCCACGACAACGCGCCAGCTTTTAAAATATCAGTGGTATCTTTTCCCTGCGCAGCTTGGAGCGCCATTGTCCCCATAGGGCCACCAAAATACGCCGCTCCTATGTTGGCTGCCGCATTAAGGATGGGGTTGCCTTGTAAGATGTTAAGAAGATCGTTGCTTGAAGCCTCTGTCGTGTAAAAAACTGGGTTGCCCTTGGGGTCAAACTGCACACGGTACGCCGTGTTTCCCTTCCCAGCGTAAGTCCCGCCAAACGCATTACCTTGTGTGCGCTCGTTGTAGTTACTAAGGATGCGCTCCCCAGTGTCTTTGTTAATGATGCCTTCGCCGCCGGGAACTAAAAAAGACATCTGCCCGTTGGCGTCTGTCTTTAATTTACTTTGCTGCTCGGGGGTTAAAACTTCAAAACGAGAACTTGATCCATTTTCATCGGTATATTGTTGCTCATAACCATACTGTTTTTTTACTTGGTCGGCAGGTACATCGGTGTACCCCGACACTTGAGTCTGATTAGTTTCGCCATTCGTTTCAAACTGGGGGATAACGTACTGATTGCCAATTTTCTGAACAACTTGACCGTTTGCATCTACTAACCGTTCTTGCACGGCCTGTGGAACGTAGAACGTCCCCTGTCCAATTTGCTTAATATCCGTTACGCCAGAAGCAACCAAACTCTTTGCCATATCCAACGCGTTAGCATCAGCCGAACCAAAGCCTTGGCCTTTCCATTTGTCGGTTAAACCTTGTGAAAGAATCTGCTTCTTGACCTTATCTACGTCAGACTGTTTCATCTTGACCGTTTTACGGCCATACGTATCTTCGATTAATTGTTCAAGTTCTGTTGGTGCGGTTGCCATGTCAGACCTTTACTTTTAATACGTTGCTTGCAGACGTATCCCGGTACACATCGCCCGTTCGTAGATCAGCCAAGTCTGCCTGTGTGGGCAGGGTCTTTAGATCAATGTTTAATCTGGCAATGTTAATTGGTTGCACAGCATTTATTTGCTGGAAGAACAAATACAACACGTTGAGAACGCCCGACATGTACGGCTCACTGTACTCCGGCGGAGCAGAGGGTAAGCGCGGTGGGGTAGCTGTAGAGAATAAACTCATGTGTTACCCCTGCCGCCATCTTGGCGAATATCTAAACGATGAGCGCCACTCTGCCATGTGCAACCAAGTTGGTTTGACTCCATTGTCAGAATCATCTGACGGCCACGAACACGAATAAACACTTGTCCGGTAAACGCTTCAATTGGCACTGTAGCCGAGCGAGTAACCAACGCATTGCTATCGCCCCCGACAGACTGCGGGTTGTTAAATCCAGAGCCAGAGTTCTGCATAGGAGTCAGGGTTAATGTCACTTGAGGGTTAGCTGCGGTCGAGCCAACAAATGTCAGGTCGGGCAAAATACGGCGCACAAAACCAAACCGATTGCCATCGTCAATGTCAAATTCAGTTGTAGAGATCATGGCGTATATTGGGGCAGGTGTTCCCGTTTCGTTGTCATCTACCCCAAACTCATGGTTCACAATATTGGAGTTGTACGTTGCTGCAAGCGGGTAATTACGAAGACCTGAATCAAACCATGCAGTTCTACCCAGCGTTCCGTAAGACCAAACATCTTCCCCGTAGTTGTATATTACGTAGCGGTCAATTAATGAAGAAACTGCGGAGCAGTAGAAAAACCAAACCTCGTTAAAGCCTTCATTGGTACTTGCAAAGAATTGTGAATTTTGTTCAAAATTTATGTCCGTGTACACATATCGTAGCAAATCGCAACGCAGGGTTTGGACGCGCCCGTCATATTTATAAAACTTGTCTACACCCATCCAGTAGCATACGCCAGAAGCCAACGCCGCAGCATTTTGCCCGACAATAGAAATATTGTCACCAAGCAACTGAGAACCCCATACTGCGGGCGGCCCTGCGTATTGGAGAGAATACAACGTAGAGTCAGTAAACACCAAAATCTCTTGCCGAGCCTGAAGCGCTGTTACTATTTTGGATCCATGAGATAAGGTAAGACTACCAGCTTGGTTGGTTGCTGCGGGTGTCCAATCTAAATAATCTTCTTGATTTGACCAACGGAGTAGCATTGGGCTTTGTGTTGCACTGCCATAATCGTTGCAACCCAACGCAAATGTAAACCGCGAAGCATCAGATACAAAAATAAAATTTTGTATGCTGGGCACATCTACTAATAAAGAAATAGAAACACCAGCGCCCGTAGAAGTAGTGTTAATCAAAGTGCCAGAACTATTTGCAATATTAAACGTAAGACCACTTGGATTTGTTACGTAATAAGTGGTAACCGCAGAAACACCTGTGGGTAACGACCCTGTTGCAGAAAACTGAACTGGGGTTCCAGAGGTAAATACAGTAGTTGCCGTAACTACAGTTGGGCTTGCATTGGTAAACGACACCGTTCCGCCAAGACCGGAGATTAAAACGCCACGGGTTGTAAGAGACGTATTATCCCAAAGATATATACCGCCACCAGTGGGGCCAAAAATCAAATAATCGCCAAAGTTTGATTGACTCCAAAGGCGTATTTGTGTTGAACTTGCCGCACTATTGCCCCAAGTACCAAGCCCCCATCCACCCGCTCCCCACCCAACCGCAGGAATTGCAGTCGCGCTACCCGTGTTAATTTGGTAAGCAGCAAGTACAGCAGCCCCGCCGCCAATAGCAGAAGCACCCGCCACTGAGGAAGCTGTAATTTGATACGTGGTTGTACTTACGCCGATAGTTGTTATCTGGTATTCGCCATCAAGGTTTAAACCTCCAACTACTGTAGCGCCACTGAAAGTTACAAAATCGCCATTTACCCAGCCCCCTGTAGCGTCCGTTACGGTTACTGTAGCTAACCCGGCAAACGTTTGAAACGGGTTAACTCCCAGCAAAGCTGCCGTTTTGCGAAGTGGTGTGATGTCGTTATACGCCCCGCCACTCTCAATGTAAAATTTTAAGTTTGTACCAACACCAAGCAGGTTTGACCCGTCCAGAGTGACCCAGTTCCACAACGACCGACAAACACCTAAAAACGTAGACGCAGAAATACGCGCCCAGCCACCAATTTTCTCAGGCGTTCCTTGACGAAAACGAACCTTCTCCGACTCGTAGTAGCCGTTCTCATTGGTGTAGCGGGTGTTTTCGCGATTGACCCCACTCTTTTGCACAAGTTTTTTTATTGGCATTGGTCAATCCAGTAGAGCGCATTCAGCAGTGCGCCGTTTTAACAGACCCGGCAAAACCTTGCCGCCACCTTTAGTCCAGAGCATCAGTTGTTCCTTTGCTCCATCCCAGTCATTGGCGTTAATTTTCCTCTTTAATGTAGAGGTTTGCAAGCGCCCGATACCAAGGTTGTAAACGAAATCTACAATGGCGTTGCACTTACGAACGTCAGTAATCAGGCCGGGGCAATTACGTAGAGCGCCGGGTAGGTACGTGTGCTCAAGCTCAATCATCAAAAGCGCCCGTGCCGTAGACTCATCCATCGGCGGGTCTTCCAACGTTACCTTGCGTTTGTCTGCGTAGTAAGTTGAGCCATAACCGATCGTAGCCACGCCAGCCGGGCACAAATATGGCTTGGCGCGGTAGCCCTCAAACTGTTTACACAGCGCGGCGGCTATCTCTAAGTTCATTCGTCTTCTGCAAGTTCTTCAGCGGCAATCTCTGCGGCTTCGTCTTCTAAGATTTCTTCAAACCCACAATCACATGGGCCGTCTTCGTAAACTAAACAGTTGTTTGCGTGTGCCATTTAAATACCCCTTTGCTTTAAAGTACGATCAAGAAACCAATAATTTATTGTCCCAGACAGCAAGGCTGAGAAGTCAGGCGTCATCATAGTCTTAAACACTTCCACTGCTGGAGCGCCAGCTAACCATGCGTTGTATGCAAACCAAACATGGATGAATGACCAGACAAACAACACCCAATACGTTACCACAGGGCGGACAGAGGCTGATAGGCTGGCTACCCATCCACCTGCGGATTTCACCATCTCTGCTTGCTGCACAATCGCGTTGTTGAAGGCGTCCATGACCCCAACATCAATTGCGGCTTCGCGGTTAGCGCCAATCTCAGCCAACTTCTGCTGGCCCCGCAGGGTTTCCAATTCGCACTGGCGGGAGAACATACTCAACTCGTGCTGACGTTCGTTCTTCTTGTCAAAGAACTTCAAGACTTCAGGAGCCATGCGGAACAAACCGCCAAAGATGGAGCCTAACAAGCCCCCGGATAAAATATCAAGCATTATTTTTTCCCCAGTTTTTCACGCTCTTCAGGAAGCCTGACTTTGACTTGCAATTCGTTAATGTGGTTCATCAAATGCTCTTTCATAATGGCTCTTCGTTCAGCAGAAATTGGGCTGTCTGTTGGAATACCTTCTTTAGTAATCAAAGCAGGCATTGCCCCTTCAATGCGTGTTAGCCGTGTAGAAAAATCATTTACCTGCCCCAAGAGCCAAGCAAGGGACGCCACAATAATTGGTATTATTGCCTTGAGAACATCAGCCCAGTTCATTACGGAGCCTCTGGCCAGTTAATAGTCCAAGGAAATCCCGCTTGCGTTGTTACGTCACGCAATGCTTGGCGGTACGCAGCCCAGACTGTTTTGTCTACAGGGGCATCAGCTACCTGAGTCCAGTCGGAGTCCTTGAGCTTGTCGTTGCGTTGCTTGCGCACAGCTTCAGCTTGAGTTGTGTCCAAGGCGTCTTTGGCTTCTTGATCCATGTTAGAAACGGAATACTTGGTAAACCACTGTCCGTTAATTTGCTCAACACCATCACGGAAAGCAAACTGATAGCGGGTGGGTTGAGCTTGTGGGCCCTCCAACACTGGATCAGCACCAAAATCATTTAAAGTTCCTACGCTAATAATTTGTGGAAATGATGTATTAGCGTTGAGTCTGCGAAACTCATCCTCGTACATAACTGCGCCTGTTTCTCTGATTCGTATTTGCATGATTGTTCCTTTAAGCAATAGCCAAGAAGATGTATGTTCCAGTATTTACATTTATTGCCGCCAAAATTGCTGAGTTCAACGCAAAACCTGTAGCGACAGTGGTTACAGAACCAAGCGTAGCAACTTCAGCCGCTGTGGTGTTTAAAAGCAGGTACGGGTCTGTCAGTACCGTCATACCTCTGGCTGTGTCGTATATGTACCAATCACCAGTTGAGTCTGTACGCTTAATAAGCACAAACCTAGCCCCGCTTGTAAAGCCGCAGTTGATGGTCTGGGTTGCGCCGTTGCCTGTATAAGTTCCAAATTTGGAAACACCGGCGCAAGTTGCAAACAGGTAGGCTACATAGGTTGCATTAGCTATATTAGCATCGTAAGTTGTTGCTGCAGCAACTTGGAAGGTGCTGGCGGTTGAAAAGCGAACCACAATTCCAAAAGACGACGCTGTAATATTAGCATCTTGTGTGTTTAAGAACAAATTAATGTTATTAGCTAGGGTTGTGCCCGAATTTACTAACCAGTTTTGAGTAGAATCTCTACGTTTTACAATAATTACCTCTGGGGTAACTGTTAGCGAGTGCGAAATATCTCGGGCAAGTGACCCATCCCCTGTGTACGTCACAATATCAAAAAAACTGGGGGCGCGGCGGAACAAGTAGTTGATATAGGTGTTTGCTGATGCATTGGTAATTGTTGATGTTGTACCAACTTTAACTCCATCCATAACATCCCAAGGGCTTGCTTGCAGGATTGTTGCCCCCGCCGCTACTTCTGCGGCTGTGGTTGATGTTACAAGATACCCAGTACCCGTAAGCCTTGAAGAAAATAAAGATGCCACTGCTGAGCCGCGATTCTTTATCAGTACAGCGTCATCAGTCTGACCGCCAGTTACCGTGGCATTTGCGCCTGTACCAGTACGGGCATTTAATCCAAAAACCGTAGTCGCATCAGTAGGCACTTTCATCGGGCCACGGCGTATGGCTATGTAGATCCAGTTTGCAGGGCCAGTGAAGTTAATACTGAAACCAGTTGATTCAGGTGAAAAATTGATACCTGTCTGTTCAGCGTTAGCTGTATTAGCCCACAACCAACTAGAGCCAGAAGGATTCGTGAAACCCCTCATGTTGTCAATCATGTACCACCCACCATAAGTAGAGCTGTCTGTGCGCTTAAACATTACCCATTGAGGCTCATATCCAAGGTTCACAGATGCTTTACCGCCGCTGTCAGTGCTAAAGGCTCCACAGGTAATCACATTGTCCGTACCCGTTAGGCCAAAGCCTCCTGCGTTGTGGGCAAATAGGTAGGCTACGTAGTTTTCTCCGTTAACGTTTGTTCCGTAAGTGCCGCTAACCAGTATATTTGTAGAAGTTGGCGTATCTGTTGGACTCCAAAAAGTTGAGCTTGCAGCACTTGTGCTATCAAGCAATAAACCGTTATTTGCAATACTGCGATGCCATACGAACCAATTTGTCACACCTATATTGGTGCATTTAACAATAATAGAACCGGGAGTGCTTCCTAAGTTATGCGGAATTGACCTGCCATCTGTTCCATTGCCCGTATACGTCACAACATCAAAAAACTTTGGCTGCTTGCGGAATGTCCATGAAACAAGGTCACCAATGCCGGGGCCATATGCAATACTATCAAACCCGTTGGTATTAAATGCCCCGCCAATTGCCCCGATTGGAACGTTTTGTGCACTAGAGTCGTTGCTAGATAAAACATTTGCTGAACCACGCGCACTATCTGAAAGAAAATGATAGCCCAAGATGGACGCTGTACTATTTCTGGTTTTTTGCCAAACCAATCCACCGCTGGCAGACAGGTTAATGTTATTAGTAATTGTCTGCGTAGAACCGTTGGCTGTGTAAAGGTACGTGCTAAACACATCCTCAATGTAGTTAGCCGCGCCGCTAACCTGTGAGCTATTGCTTGAAAACATAACCGCCCTTTAAGTGTAGTTCTGCCCAGCAGTAGAGCCGTACCAATATGTGCCGTCACTGATAAACACATACTTGTCCAGCTTGCTTGCAGTGCTGGTAATTGTCGGTGCGGTGGCCGAAGGCCAAGAGACTGTTGACCAAGTAACTGTGCGTGACCCGGTGGCATCTTGCTTAAGCAATAAAGTAAATGACTTACCCGCTGTTGCCGTTGGCATGGTAATAGTTGCATTACCCGTCAACGTAATAATCTGAACTGTGCCGTTAGTCAGCGCCAGTGTAATAGCTGTTGAACTGTTGGCTGAAAACGGTGTTTCAACGTAGTTAGTAACAGTTGGGTTTGTTAATGCTGGCGCGCTGTTAAAAACTAATAAGCCAGAACCCGTTTCATCCGTTACTGCTGACGCAAGATTTGCGCTACTTGGAGTTCCAAGAAAAGTTAAAACTCCAGCGCCTGTAGTTGTAGTAGAAGGGGCAGCACCCGCACCGCCTCCAATAAGTAAAGTATTTGCAGTTAAAGCAGCAGACGATGCAAGTGTTCCAGCCGCAGAATAATAAAGCACCCCACCGGAAGTTCCTGCGCTTAAACCCGTGCCCCCGTTGGCTACGGGCAGTGTTCCAGTAACCTCAGAGGCCAAGTTAATAACACTTGAGGCTACTTTTACAAAATCAGATCCGTTCCACGCAATCAGTACCTTGTAGCCATTAGGCACTGTAACACCAGTAGTAGGGCCAGATCCTACAAATTGAATAGACTGGGCGGGACTACCCGTAGTAGCATTGATAACAATGTACGTCTTAGACTGCGCTGGCGCGGTAATTGTTTTTATGGCTGTACGCGCCCCAGTACACAAAATAATAGCTTGGCGCGAAGTGTTAGCCGCATCTACTGTAGTGGTCAACGTTACATCAGCGTCGGTACTCAAAGTAGTTGTTCCGGCTACTGCGGAGTCTAAAAGCGAGGTAATGCTGTTGTTGACCGTTGTACCCCAAGTACCCGAAAGGCTACCTGTGACTGGTAAGGCTAAGCCTAAAAGTGGTGTTGATGCCATGTGTTTTCCTTACGTTGTAATGGGTGTCCAAACAATCAATTTGAACTCCTAATAAGTGCCGCCGTTGATGTGTTGGCTGGCATGGTGATAAGAAAAGTGGTGGTAGATGTTTTGTCTGAACCAAAGTCCAAAACTGCAATTGACTTATTACCCTGCGTCACGTTATAAATTAAAGCGCACCGAGCCGTTACTGCCGTTGTCCAGCTTACATTATTCCAGTTTGCGTAGGCAATGTAGCCGTCGCTGTTAATTGAAACTCCAGTCATTATCTGGCCTCCTGCTGTATAGCCAGACGCTACAACCTCATTGGCGCTTGAATACACTGTGGTAGCTTCGTTTAAATCTGCGGCAGCAGTGTAAAGAGCAATCTTGATCGTGTCTGTGGACAAGTCGTGGATGCCTTGATACAGCTCTTTTTTGAAGCTGGTAGTTTGGGTTTGAACAATGCTCATACGACTCTGACCCTAACTTGCCCGTCTCGATAGGCATCAGCCCGCTGTTTGCCATCACCCAAGTTCTTAAGCAGTGATATAGCTTGCACGTATCTTTCTTGGTACAACGCAACCATATCGGCTTCACCCTTCATGTAGGTGTTTGCTTCGCACAGAGTCCCGTACAGCAAAGCCGAATCAAAAAACTGGCCCAGCCACGTTGTGCCCGCAGTCACAATAGACTCTGGGTAAGCAAAATACTGTAGATTCGTTACAAGCGCCGCACTAGGAGTAGGCCCAAAAATAAACTGCAACTGTTTATTGTCAGAACTCTTTGGCCCGTTGATTGCGTAATGTTTGGGCGTGCCTGTTGTGCTTGGATTGGGGTAAGCTTCTTGCATAAAGTTGGGATCTTTATTTAGAAGGTAAATATAGTTCCCGCTACCGTCAATAACTGCAAACGAATACACCGACAGCAAATCACTGGGCGTATCCATAAATTGACTGCCATTTGTCAAAGGCGTTGAAGAAGCTTTACGTAAGTTGGCAATTTGAACAGTGTTGTATATACGTTGCTCAGCCTGCCGAATGAACGTGTCCATATCTACTGTGGGAAACGTGTTCTCACAGTAATCACTGACCAAAGTAACCAACTCAGTATAGGTCATGCCATCGGGCCTCTTGACATGAACCCTTTAGTAGCTGCACCTGCGCCGCGCATTTTAATGCCTGTTGTCTTAATTTTCTCGTCACCAGCAGACTTACTGATAGCGCCAACACTCACATCAACGGTGTCCAACTTACTGCGGTTTGGTTCCTTGCCGGGGTTGGTTTGGGCTTTGACAGCTTTACCATCCATTGTGTGCGGCTTAGCGTAAACTTTGGCATCGCCAACTTCTTTGCCCATCATTTTTTTGCTGAATGTAGCCATGATTAGCCCCGATTTTGTGCTGCAATTTTAGACAAATTACGGCCCATTGCCTTCATGTTGGCATTGGTTTTCCCTTTGCCAGCACCCTTTCCACCCATCATTTCTTTTTGGGTGGGGCCGCTATCGCCATAGTTTTTGCCTTCTGTTTTGCCTTTTTTTGCAATGCCATCGGCTGATCGTGTATATGCCATTTTAAGCTCCTTAATTTACCGTTACTGTACCAACAAATGTCGTTGCCACCAAGTAGTTTGGTGTCAGACTTGCATCAAAACTTCTTGAGCCGCCAACAGGCAACCACCCCCACTGGATATCCCGAGAGCCACCAGACAAGTTTCCTGCTGCGTTATTTCCTGAAGTTACATACGTTGTATCTCTGCGTGGATTACGTAGTGCTTGAGGATCATCAACCGGAAACGTTCCAAGCATCAACTGCGGTTGATCGGGATCCCAGCACTCAGGACACACAAGCAACTCGTATTTGCGCTGCTTAATAATCTCAGTCTTAAGCTTCTTCAGTTTAAATTGCTGCCCGCAGCGATCACACTCCGCAATTGCTATCTTGCCAGAAGCGAAACGGTTACCCATTATGAACCGCCTATGAACATTTGCCGGGGAACAAACCGCACGGCAGCTTTTTCCCTATCTTCGCCCGCCGCTAACTCAAAAGCTTCGTCATACATTTGCTTGAGCATTGGTACGCGCTCCATCAACTCAGGCACTTTTACAGCAATGTGATACGCCAAACCAGCAACTACGCAAGGCAAGAACCTAAAGTTCATGTCTGCGGTCTCAGCACCTGCCCCGGCATCTTGAACCCTGCGCAGTCTCCAATAAACGAATTGGTATGTTGTGCTGTTATCGGGTGTAGGCCAAACAGTTACCGCAGGCAATTGGGGCACGTAGACCGCCGTGGAGGCTGTATGTGAGGCTGCGGTTGTATTGTTCTGAGCGCGGAAAACACCACCAAGGACATTGCCTGTGATGTAGGTGTAGTAGATGTCTTCCGTGTCTAACCGAATAAATCCTGCCCCGGCTAATCCAACCACCGTGTTAAGCGTGATCGAGGTGGCTGTTGAGGTGATTGTTGACGCGAGAATAGAGCTTGTAGGATTGACTTCACCAGATAACCGCTGAATCCATACTTGAATCGGTCTCGCCTGTTGTAACTTGTTTGGGATGGTTGCATACGTAGAAACACTGATACGTGTGATGGTTAGGTCAGCTTGTGTTGAAGCGGTGTTTGATCCCGTACGGATCACATGCTCTAACAAATCAATGGTGTCTGTTGGCAGTGCATACGTGGCTAGACCGGGCGTGAGATTGATGAAGCCTTGCTCCATCGTCCACATGTTAATACCCTTGTTCTGCCACTCAATGGTCATCAGGTTCATTGACCTACGGGCTGTACGTAAGTCGTAGCCTGAACGCATCTCCCGGCCAGCACGCTCCCACGCTTCCTCGGCGATCTCCGTGAAGTCCATGTTGAAGGCGGTAGTACCGGTGGTGTATGCCATTTAGAGTTTCTCCAATGTTTCGTACGCACGCAGCTTTGCATTAAGGGCGGAAATTTCTTTGTCGCGCTCTTCCAACTTACGCATGAGGCTTTCGTTCATGTCGGCCCACATTGCAATTTGTTCCATGCGGTGCTTGTGAT
>Ga0114980_10002574_pt1 | contig 12682 bp, 13 predicted proteins | sample S_140806_EF_Meta_FD_87018 | JGI IMG/M metagenome (GOLD analysis project Ga0114980, IMG submission 87018) | Freshwater microbial communities from Lake Simoncouche, Canada to study carbon cycling - S_140806_EF_MetaG | ecosystem: Environmental > Aquatic > Freshwater > Lake | place: Lake...
AATCATATTATCAACGAAATAGACGACTAATCTTGGATAAATATCACTCTGGTTGGAAGGAGCGTAGAAGTTTAAAACAACAGGGAATAAAAGACACTGTTGTCTGTAAAGAGTGTAATAAAGAATATTTGAGAGGCAACTTGGCTCGGCACGTTAAGAAAATACACCCGTGGATTGTAAACTACAAGGAAGGGTATTAATTACTTATACTTATCAAAATCTCGCACCTTGTCGTAAAGTGGTTCTGTGAAAAACTTTTTATGAAGAGACATTTTTAACATATTGACGAACAAGAATGAATATGGTTCGTCGGTGGCTTGTTTATAAAACTCTTCAAACTTGGGGTATGAGTTCATATCTTCAACCACGGCCATATGTTCTTTCTCTACATTTGTTCTGAAAAATAGCCAGTGTGTAGAATTAGCACGAATAACAGGGTCAATTTTTTTGTAATATTGGCTTGTGATTATTAGCGAAAGACCGTAATGTCTGTTCTTGGTGGATAAATAACTGAGACTTTTATTTTTAAGATACGCAAGGCAATCATCTAAAATTAGGAGTGTGTCTATTGGGTCTTCTTTGTCGTGATGTTCTTTCTGCTCTTTAAGAATATTACGAATAACAACATCAAGATTTTCAAGGAACTCTTCTTCGTGTAATTTGACTACATCATCGTCCTCACGAGCATATTGGAGCGTCTGGTCTATGAGAATTGTAGGCGAAATGAATATGATTTTATCAAAACGTTTTTTGAAATTGAATGCTTCGTTGTAGAGAAAATTAGTAAGAACAACGGATTTACCGGAGCGAGATGGTGCGTGAATACACATAGTAAACGGATGTGAAATAACGTGCTCTATATCACTCCATCTGTTATTTTTAGACTGAGTGGGTTTAAGTGGTAAAATAGGTAGTTCAGACATCAGTATAATTTATACAGATTTTTTAAAATCACACAATATATATAAATAATGGCTTTAAATCAGGTTGGTTCGGCACTTAATTATGAAGAATTACTTGACAACGCTCAACGGTCTATTGGAAACAAAGTTTTTGGCTCTGATAAATTGGCAAAAGCGAATGAAATTGTTGGACAGATTACCACGACACATTTGTTATTGAGTCAGTTCGGCTTTTACAAGTCTATTACTAATAAGGTGAAAGAGTTGGGTGCTGAATACGAGCAAACTCTTAAATCTAAATTGGCTGGATTGGCTAATCTAAATGATGATATGGGGACAGAACTCAAAACAATTGCTAATCCAGTAGCACCCCTTAACGAGGGTTATAATGCGGAAGAAGGCGTTTTCGCTACACAGATTACCCGTGATGCTCCTGAACCACAAGTGGATTCAGAGGTTACACGTGAGGGAAATGTTGCTCCGTTGGATTACAGCACACAACCAGACGACATACCACCTATTAATATTGATGAGCCTCCTATTCCTATTGAAGGCTTTCCGTTCCCCGCTCCTCGTGGTGGTGCTGGTTATCAAAATATCGCTGCGAATGACACGATTGGCGGACTAATCCCTAATTATGCTACTAATCCTCCGGCGGCGACGCCTCGTATTGAATACAACCCTAACCAGTTGTTCGAAGATGATGCTGGGTTGCCGTCAGTAGATATGGCTAGTCAGGCACCTTTATTTTTGGGTCAGGCTTCGGGAGACGTTGGTGTTAGGGCGAGAGGTGCTGTTGTTCCACAGGAAGCCCCGCCGACACAGACGCCTACAACAGAAGCACCACGGGCTACGCCGATGGAGGGAGAGGTAGACCAGATTAATAATGAACGGACTACTCCACTACAAGTGCCTCAAACACAGGCGGGAGTTCCGGCCGAAGCACCCGTAGTTCCGCCTAATCCATATGAAGGAATGTTAGTTGCCCCAGCGACAGAAGGCGATGTCACGGCTGGACTTGCTAGTGAAGCCCGTGGAATATTGGCTGCCCCTGCCGAGGCGTCTCGGTCATCATTTTTAAAGGGATTTAGCAATATGTATAATAAGGCACAGGATTTAAAAACCTCTGTTGAGAATGGTGTTCAGCGGTTTAACAGATTACGCAATCAGGCGACAGACGCATTTGATAGTATTAAGGCTGGCGGACAGGCTACACTTGAAAAAGGTAAATCATTATTACAACAGGGTCAGGAGGCAATTGCTAATGGAGATTTGACGGGACAAGATTTAGTTGACAGGGGTAATTCATTTATTAATGAGGGAATAGAACAGGCTAAAAATAGCGATTTAGGCAGACAAGCATTTAATCAGGCACAGGATTACATTCAGCGTGGTAATACACTCTTATCGCAGGGTAAGGCGGAGGGACAGGGGCTTTTAGAACAGGGCAACGATTTATTGAAGGCCTCACAGACGCAGATTGAAGGTTATGGAGATAAGGCTGCGTCTTTGGTGACAAGTTTAGACTCAGAAGTAGCACAGAGAACATCACAATTGGCAGAGTTGGCTGGGGCTGGTGGTTCGGCTGTATTTGGTGCTTTGAGTGGTGTTGGAATAGCCTCGGCGTTTAAGAGTGGAAATAAACAACAAGAAGGGGTGGCAACATCACAAGCAGTATCACAGGAGGCTCAGGGTGCTTCAAAGGCGGTGGCTGGTGGTGAGGCTGGTGTAGAGGCTGGTGGCGAGGTTGGTGGCGAAGTGGTTGGCGAAAGTTTGGCGGCTGCCATACCGGTCGTTGGAGAAGTTATTGACGCAGGTCTCTTGTTGACGCAGTTATTTACTGGAATAGCATCGGAGTTTAAGCCTCACGACGCAGTAACTTCTATTGTAAGTGCGACCCAGCAATACGGAGTTTAATAAAAATCTTAATCTTTTTTTAATGTTTAGTTATATATATATAAATGTCGGCAACCACACAGATTAAAATTAGGAATCGCGAGGGAATTGTTTTGACTAAACAAGGCACTTATCTTACTCATATTGAGATTGATTCTAACGGACAGAGCGACTTTTCTCGCTCTTATCTTGACTTGCTGTTGAGATTTAAGGACGGTGGCGGTAATGTGATTTTTGGAGAGAACATTTACCTCGGTGATGTTAATTCTGGAACTCGTTATGACGGACAGTGCTTTATCCGTAATGCCCGCCTGACTTGTGAGCAGTATGGTATTCTTGAAGAGAACTTGAAGGTTAATGTTTATCATCAGACACTTATTCGTCTTACGGACAATCAGCAAGAGAACCAGTCATCTACCGTGTTCGGTAATGAGTATGTTATTCCTGATGCTGAGACTGGTTATGCTCACGTTCTCGTGCCTCTGTCATCGTTCTTGGGTCTTGGGTCGCAGATTTATGACAATCAGCGTTGTGGAAACTCAACTATCCGTCTTGAATTGGAGTTTCAGTTGGATTTGGCTTACCGTGATGCTGCCGCCGAAGATGCTCTCTTTGAGATGAATCTTGAAATTGTAGAAAATACCACGGCTGCCGCAGAGCAGTATTACTCGGTTGAGATTTCAGAGCAGTTCGCAAGTTTGCCTACTGTTAATCAAATGTTCTCAGTCGGTCAGGTCTATACAGTTCAGGGAGACGCTGGTGGAGACCCTATTGATGCTGGTTTTACACTTGAATCTATTACGTGGGACCCGGTGAATAATTCTGCTACCCTTTCATTTGAGGAGGCTCTCTTTACTCTCGCTCCTGGGGATGAATTTACAGGAGGTATAGTTTTAAGCAACAACGGACAGGCATGCGAAGATGAGGTTGTTCCTGCTTCTGGAACTATAATTGACCTTGTTGCTTCTGCCTCTACTGCTGGTGATTACCTTATTGGAACCCAGTATAAAGTTGGATACTATTACTCGGGGACTGACCAGTGGAATATTACATCAGGCGTTATTCAGTCTGCTACTCAGGATGGACCAGATGTTAATCTTGTTTTCACACAAGCAATCGCTACGGGACTCACTCCTGGTGATGATTTGACGGGTGTGTTTATTGTTCTGGCTCAACTTGAACCCGTTGTGTGGGAGGTTCACCAGATAGACTTGGTTCTTCATAAACTCTTACAGCCTAAGGCGATGTCTAAGATGGTGTATGACACTTGGTCGTTGGAGCAGACTAATCAGCCTGCTACTTCTAACTACCGTAAGCAGTTTTACACGGAGCAGGATGTTTATAAGTTTGTTTACTTGACTCCGATTGATACACTTATTAGCGAGGAGAACTTGTGTAATTCTTACCGTTATACACTTAACAATATTGACTTGACTAACCGCGACATTCCTATTGATTTTAACAGCAACAACTCGCTTTACAACGACAGACTCATAATGAATATTGATGGGCTTGGGTCGGTTCAGCCATCGCCATCTGGGTTTCTTCTTACCACAGTATATCCCGATAGATGCCCGATAGGCCAGCAAAATATGGTGGAACTTCAACTCTCTAACACTCAGAACGAGGTTATGGAAGGTGTTGTCGGCCACTTCTTTAAAATCCGCAGTCGCACGGTTTAAATATAAATAAATAATAGAGTAAATTATTGGCTTGGTGGAATTGCCTAAAATGATTTTAGGGAGGGATGAAAAGGTTTGGGGTTCAACTCAACTTTCAACTTGGAAGTTGGATAAAGTAGTGGATACAGAAAAGGCATTTTATCCGAAGGTAAGTGGCAACTGATAAGGGTTCTAATGTTTGTATTTAAGCAGCAAAATACAAACATTATTTTCTAATGGTAGTAAAATGAATAATTACGGGGTAAGTGATGAAATATTCAACATTCAATATGACTTTATTGAGTATTTTTTAAATGAAAAACAAGATGAAATAAAAAACCATCTTGTCGGTGGTCTTACTGACAAAGAGGATGCTGTTAAACTATTTTTAGATTGTAGGAAAAAGTGTAAGCCCAATTCCATAAAACATAATAAATTGGGTGATAGGTATTTTATGGATGAGCGTATGGTGACAAAATCATTAAAGCGTCTAAGTTTTTTTGATTTTTTGAAAGATGCCCGAAACATAATTGAAAAAACGCCGTCATTAAAAAAAACTTTTGCTTGGATGCTTTTACACGGAAGTAGTAAACATGACCTTGCTCCTGTGTTTTCGTTATTTCGTATGTATTATGGAAGTATGTGTGGATTTAAACCATCTAACGCAATTGACCTGTATAAGAAATACAATCCGACACACATAGTAGACCCGTGTGCTGGTTGGGGTGGTAGATTACTTGGTGCTATGGCTCTTGACATAGATTATACTGGGTTTGATGTTAATACACACTTAAAAAGCAATTACGACCAATTAATAAATGAACTTGGCGAACATTCAACGAGCAAAGTTGTTATGAAGTTTGAAGATAGTTTAAATGCTGTTATTAGTGGAATTGATTATGATATGGTGTTTACAAGCCCACCTTACTTTAATATTGAGCAATATAGATGTAGTGAACGTAAATCAAAAGAAGAATGGTTATTGTTTTATAACACGTTATTTTTGAAATATTGGAATGGACTGAAAGTTGGTGGTGTTTTTGCTATAAATGTAAATAACGAGATTTACGAAAAAAGTCTTGTGCCACTATTGGGTGAATGTCACGAATCACATAATCTAAAAATAAGTCCACGAAAAGGTAAAGAAACAAAATACAAAGAACTAATTTACGTGTGGATTAAAAAATAAGTATAATGTATAAATATGCGTGAGAAGAATGGACACACTTACCTAAAAGAGTTGGAAGAGAAGAAAGAACGCCGTAAGAAAAAAGACCCGATGGCGATTTTCAGCAAAAAGACAAAAAAACCAAGCCAAAAATCTCGTTCTAAATTAAATGGCGGTAAAACTGATAAGTATTCAAAAAAGTAATAAGGCAGGGAAGAAGATGATGGCTGTGTTTGATGTTGATGGAAAAGAAAAAACAATTCATTTCGGAGCGAGTGGATACAAAGACTTTACAATCTATTCAAAAGAAGACCCTAAAAACGCAGAGAAAAAGAGAACCGCATACATAGCGAGACATCGTGATAATGAAAACTGGTCTAGTCCTATGTCGGCAGGTGCTTTAAGTCGGTTTGTGTTATGGGAATCGCCTACTATATCAGGTGGTATTCGTGCTTACAAAAAGCGGTTTAGTTTTTAAAATCATATTAAGGTATATGGCTTTAAAACAATTATTAGCCTGTTTAGGCAGAGCGTTTTTTAAATTACATTTGAATTGTAAATGTAGCCGTTGTTGTGAGTGTGATAGTGATTGTTTTGAAGGACCCGAAGCGAAAAACACTCCACCACCGTCGCCACATCCATCGCCACATAGACAGCGTATATTACCAAAAATACCGATTAGTGCCTAAATATATAATTAATTTGTCTACTAACAATAAAGATGGAAGTAGATAAACCCGACCGAATGGAATTGTTGTCAAAGTTAGTGGCTCTGCTGGAAGAACATAAGAAACACAAAGACTACAAAGAAGTTAAGAAGCGTGGACGACCATCCAAGCAGAAGACAGAAGAAGTTATTGAAAAGCCAGTTCGTAAGACAAAGAAGGATGTTGAAATTGATGAGGAGGAAACCCTTCTAACAAAGTTGAAAGATAAGTTGAAGGGTTCACAATATTTAGAAGCCCCTAAAATCAAAAAAGCCAGTTCGGCCAAGCCAAAAAAACCACTTGAAGATGATGAAGAAGCAAGTGATAAAGAAGATATTAAGTTGCTTATTAAAGAAGAGATAGAGGCAGTTAACCAGCCACCACCGAAGATTGAAGAAAAACAGCAAGAAATCCAGCAGACTATTAATCAAGTAGTAGAGGCGATTGCTCCTGATATGTCTAAGATAAAGGTGGCTGGTATAAAGTCATTTTTGGGAAGTTATAAAAATAAAGGGTTGTAATATTGTAAATGACTGAACCACTACTAACAGAACAGAAATCCAGATTTTCTATATTGCCAATCCATTACTCGTCAGTCTGGGGAATGTATAAAACGGCGGTTAATTCGTTTTGGAAAGCAGAAGAAGTGACGCTTACAAGTGATTATGCCGATTTTCAAAAACTTAATGATGATGAAAAGTATTTCATAACGCACATATTAGCATTTTTCGCACAGAGCGACGGAATAGTGAGTGAAAATCTGGCTTTGAGATTTATGGGTGATGTGAAACTCGCAGAAGCACGGGCTTTCTACGCCTTTCAGATATTTATGGAGACTATTCACGGGGAGATGTATTCTTTACTTATAGATGCTTTCGTAAAAGACAATAATGAAAAGTCAAAATTATTTAACGCGATAGATAACTTTGAATGTATAAAACAAAAGGCAGACTGGGCTATGAAGTGGTTAGAGAGTAAGACGGCGACATTTGCCGAGAGATTGGTTGCCTTTGCTTGTGTGGAGGGCATATTTTTTAGTGGTGCGTTTTGTGCTATTTTTTGGCTTAAAAAAAGAGGCTTGATGAAGGGACTGACATTTAGTAATGAGTTAATTTCCCGGGATGAAGCCTTACACACAGAGTTCGCTGTGTTATTGTATCATATGTTAGTGAATGTGCCTACGGATGTGAGAGTGCGTGAAATTGTGTCCGAAGCAGTTGAAATAGAGAAGCGATTTATATGCGAAGCGTTGCCCTGCCGACTGATTGGAATGAACTCTACGCTAATGAGCCAATACATAGAGTTCGTTGCCGACCGACTATTACTACAACTCGGCTATATAAAGTTATTCAATAGCACGAATCCATTTGATTTTATGGATATGATTAGCCTTGAAGGTAAAACGAACTTCTTTGAGCGTCGTGTGGGCGAATACAATCTTGTAAGTGATGTTAGGAGTGATGGTGCTTTTGATGGGGACGGGGCTGACTTCTAACCCAACTAATTCCTACCTTTCAAGTTGAAACATAGGTAGAGAGTTGAAACTTTTAGACCCTTTGGAAAAACAGAAAAGCCAGTTCGGGCAAGCCAAAAATTAATTATGTTTTGTAAATATAAATGAATAACACATATATTAGCAATTCAAGTATACACGGTTTAGGAGTTTTTGCCTCTCAGGACATTTCAAAGGGTTCTAAAATTGCTGATTACTATGGTGAGGAAATGGCTTGGAACACATTTAAAGCAAAATATGGCGAATATAAAAGTAATTCGGAACACACTTATTCTATGAGACGGGTAGGAAAGATTTTGGTGGCAAAAGAAGAACCTTATAAATCAAAGAACATCACAAACTACATTAATGAAAATAAGAACGGCGTTAATGTTGTATTACGGTCAAGAGCCTTATATGCGGGTAAAGACATACCAAAAGATACTGAATTATTTCTCCAATACCCAAAAGATTACAATCGCTACTGGGAATCCACCAACATTCCTACCTTTCAAGTTGAATCTGAGTTGAAGAGTTGAAACTTTTAGACCCTATGGAAAAACAGAAAAGCCAGTTCCACCAAGCCAAAAATTAATTGTAGAATATATATTTATATTATGTATAAATGCCTCGTGAGTTTCTTTCTAAACTAAAACTTCGTGAATTGAAAAAGATGATTAGTCTTCACAACAAGCAGGACAATCTTACGCCATACTACAAAATGAATAAGTCTGAAATAATTGATGCTATGATGGGGTTCTTCACAGCAGCACAATTGAAAACTCTTGCTTTAAAAGCAGGTTTCGGAGACAGGTATGCTGAGACGTATCCGGAGGCAAGTAAAAAAGGCCGTGGTCGCCCCAAGGGAGCGAAGAATGTTGTTCCAAAAGAAACCACAAAGAAAATCCGCGAAGAGATAAAGAAAAACGCCAAAAAAAATTGAAAGCGGTTTTTAGGAATTAATGTCGACACATACTATAAACCAAAGATGGAAGCATTTAAACAATACCTCACAGAACAAACTCTCTCTTCGTTTAGCGTTGATACATATGTGTCGTCTATGAATAGACTTGGCGAAATTATTGGAATGGATTTTGAAGATATTGATTACGCGAAGGTTAAGCAAGTTGAAAAGAAAATCAGGGCAAGTGAATACGCACTAAACACAAAGAAGACTATGGTTACGGCGATACTGAAATATATTGAAATGGTTAAGACGAAGCAGGTAATCGTGGATAAGTGGTTGGAAGTTCATACACAGTTGAAGGAAGAAATTATGAAGATTGAGAAGAAGAATAAACTGAAAGCATCGGAGGAAGAGAAGTATATGCCCTATGATGAAATGAGAACGAAGTTCGTTGCTTATTATGATGGGCTTGAAGACAAAGCCCGTTATGACTCATTCTTGCTTGGTTGTCTATTGTTGCTCCCAGCACCTACGAGGCTTGGTAATTACCGCAACCTACAAGTGAAGACGCTGAGTATTGATAATTACAAAGATGATATCGCCGAATTAAGTGATGAAAGTAATTACATCATTCGTTTACCACTTAACACACGCACCACCTACTTCTTCGTGTTTAATGACTACAAGACAAAGGAGAGCGTTGGAAAAGTTGTAGTTCAGGTTGAAGACCAGACATTAAAGAGTATTATTGAGGCTCACATCGGCGAAGAAGATGATGTTGTGTTTAAAGATATTGAACCAGCATCGCAAACTATGACGTTGAAGAGAATAACAGAGCGTATTTATGGTAAGTCATTTTCAGTTAATATTATTCGTCACGCCTTCATCACATTCATTTACGACACACAAAAACTCTCCGCAGGAGAGAAGGAGGAGATATTGAAACTGTTCGGTAATAAATACAAGCCCAATCAGGCAGATTTATACTATCGTAAATTGTGAGTCATTTTTTATGTTTGATATTTATATAACATATGACAACTAATATCACGTCTAACAGTTCAACAACACCATTACTGGCTAATGGCACATTTTTCGGGTTTTGGACGCCCGTAAGCACGTATTCGGCTGTAAATGTGTTGGCAAGTTCTAATGTGGCTGGTGAAGTGTCTATTCAGTTCTCCACTACACGGACGAGTGTTGATTTTGAGGTTAGTATTGCGGTCGCTGGTGGTGAAGCACAAACATTATCACAAACTATTTTAGCCCCCTATTTTAGAGTTAAGTATGCTAATGATATTGTTAATCAAACTACTTTTCTATTATGGACTACTTTATCGACCGCATACCCTACTGAGGTTGCTGTGGCTGTTGATTTAGATGCTAATACAAGTAGCGTCGCTGTCTATGGGCAAAAACCAGATACTACTCTGTCTGCTTTACAATTAGACGTAAGTGGTAATCTTAAAACAACGGCAACTCTTTCATTAGACGGCACGCTAAATGTAAGTGATGCTTCAAGCCACGAACTTCTTATTGATTTATCGGCTGCTATTTACGAACAAACTAATAGTCTGCTTTATGATTTAGACATCATCGCAAACCACGGGAACGATGCTTCGGCGAATGCTTTGGCAACCATAACGGCAATTGAAACACAGACAACGGACTTGTCTAATGCTTTGACCGCTGTTGTTGACGGTCTAAAAGATATAAGCGGAACTGTGTCTGTGTCTAATACATTATTGTCCGTTGTTGATGTGAGTTCGGTTGCTCTCTTGGAGACCTTAAATGAGGCTGTTGGTAATATTGAACTAAACACGACTATTCTTGGAGTTCAACCTCTACACTTGTCTCTAACTGAAAATGGAACGTCGGTGTGGGCTGACGGATACCCGTGGATTGTTCCCGCTACTGGCGAGGACGGTTGGGCTTACATTAACGAGTATGGCGTAACTGGGACGCAGTTGTATTACTACGCAAACGCACCTGCTCTTGTGCCGTTGTCTATTGAACCGAACATTACACTTGGAAGCGTTGAATGTGGTTGGTTTATTGGTAATCAAAAGTTATTGACTGACCCCGATAATCGCTTTATAATGAATATTTACACACAGCCCACGGGCGTTGATGACTTTGCTTTTTGGTATCACTCCCGTCGGGCGTATCAGGTGTCTTCGTCAGTTGTGTTGAGTAAAGGCGTGGACTATTTCTTTTACTGGGGCGTTGACCCGACTTTACTCCACCCCGAATACAAACATATTGAATTGTCTCTTGCTATAAGTGAGGGAGATTTGCTTCCCGAGGAGGTGGTTGAGTTTATGTCTGTGAATGTCCCGACCATACCGCCTATAAATGAGTTCTATGGAGTTGTGAAACAAGCGGGTTTCGTTGGAGCAAATACAATTCGTAATGTTTATTTTGATAATGATGTGTCATTTAAGGCACAGACGCAAGTTGGATTGCTGGACTTCTCAGGAACAGAGTTGCTTGTTAGAGATGCGTCAGCAATCGCTCTTCTTGCGGACATCGCCAACGGCATAACGGTTGAGGTTGGAGAGGTGGATATTAGTGGAGTGAGTGTTGTTGACGGTAAACTGTCGGTGCTTGACGTGTCAGCGAATCTTGAATTACTTACAATTAGAGAGATTTTAGCCGACATCGTCCCAGTGGCGAATTATGGTCTGTTGAACGACACCCCTACATACCTACCCATCAGGGTTGATGCCAGTGGTGCTATGCTTGTTTCAGTAAATAACTCGCAAACGGTAGTTGAAATCAGCGGAGGAGTTGTTGCTGACTTGTCAGGCTCTTCTTTCACGGATGGTAAGTTGAATGTATTTGACTCTTCTTCAAACGAGCATCTTTTCGCAATTGAGGATATATTGGAAACTGGATTTATAAATGTTTATGACGCAAGTTCCGAATTGGTGTTGGAGGCAATTAAGACACAGACCGACTTACTTACATTTTCATCAAAAGACGGACTTAATGCTTTACTTGTAAAAGTTGATAATCAACTTACAACACCGTTTAGCGTCACAGAGACCAATCCGATTACATCTGTGTTCGCTAAACTCAAAGATGCTGATGACGTTGCTCTTACCAGTTCGGCAACCGAATCAAATGGCAATGTGCTAAATACACGACTATTTGGCTATGATATTGCTAATGACCTTGTGCGTCCGGTGCGTCAGGGGGAGAACGGTGGTCTATTCGTGGAAAACATTACCTCGGTTGATTTTGAAGTCGTTGTAAAGCAAAGTGTTCCAATTGAAATCAGCGGGAATGTGGTTGTTAATGACTTGTCTGTGAATATTCTTAATTCGTCACTTGACGTTAATTGCTTTGGTTCATCGGACGGAACAACATTTCATCACTTAAAAACAACTGCTACTGGCGAACTTGTTACGCATAGCCAGACCAGAGATGGAGCGGGAAATGCTATTGATTCGACCGATTTTGGGACATACCGAGCGTTGAATGTAAATGTATCAAACTCGGCTATTCCAGTAAGCAATACAAACGCCAATGCCCTTTATAGCCGTGCTCTTGATGTATCAAATGTACAGGTCGCTAACAATGTGACTGTGACTGGTCCCGTGCGTGTAGGGAGTTCCGATGCGGATACACAGGGCTACACCTATATCTCGGCGATTATGTCATTTACCTCGGTTACTACGGGTGGTACGATATATCTTGAAGTGAGCCACGATGCTAATCTTTTCGCACGCCCAAGCGGAGCAAGCACATTTGTGATGTTGTCAGGAGCAAGTGTTACAGCAAGCATTTTGCTCTCTTCACCTGTTCCGTTCAGATATGCTCGCCTCTGGGCTGATACTGGATTTGTTGGATTGGGATGTTCAGCGTGGATATGTATGAAATAAAATCACCATTAAATATATGTGGTTTACATTCATAGCGTTAGTTCAGTTTGTATGTTATTTAG
>Ga0114980_10002575_pt1 | contig 12680 bp, 13 predicted proteins | sample S_140806_EF_Meta_FD_87018 | JGI IMG/M metagenome (GOLD analysis project Ga0114980, IMG submission 87018) | Freshwater microbial communities from Lake Simoncouche, Canada to study carbon cycling - S_140806_EF_MetaG | ecosystem: Environmental > Aquatic > Freshwater > Lake | place: Lake...
CAGCAAAGGCCGAAAGCAGCGGCTCATCCTCCATGCCGATAATGGCTCCTCAATGCGTGGGGCCACATTGGAAGTGCGGCTAGAGGAACTGGGGGTACTCAGATCCTTCTCCAGGCCGAGGGTGAGCAACGACAATCCCTACTCGGAATCGTTGTTCCGCACCGTTAAATACAGGCCTAATTACCCCAGCCGGCCATTCGGCAACAAAGAGCAGGCCTGCCAATGGGTTTCCGCCTTTGTGGATTGGTACAACCACCAGCACCGCCATAGCGGCATCAAGTTCGTTACGCCTCAGCAAAGGCATAGCGGTGTGGCAATAGCCATCTGTCGCCAACGAAGCCATGTGTATGAACAGGCACGTAAACAAAATCCCAAACGATGGAGCAGATCAATCCGTTGCTGGTTGCAGCCAGATTCTGTGTGGATTAATGAACCAATAGAGGGACTAGAATCAAGTCTCCATGTACCATTGGCTCAGGCAGCCTAATAGGCAGCCATGAGGTGCCATCTTTCCTGGCAGTCACCGCAACACGTCGGCAGCGACTTTGATGATTTCCTTCGCAACGAGCGACTTCTAGATGACGCTGAGGCCGTGGCTGCAAAGCGCGTGGTTGCCTTTCAGATCGCTCAGGAGATGAAGCGCGCGCAGCTAACGAAGACTGAGTTGGCGCAACGTATGAAGACGAGTAGGCCGGTAGTAGATCGTCTCCTTGATCCCTCGAATCGCTCGGTCACTCTCTCGACGCTCGGTAAGGCAGCATCAGCAGTAGGTAAGACTCTGAAAGTCGAACTTATTTAATGACTTGCCCAGCTCCGCCCTCTGCCAGGAAACCTTCACCGCTGATGGGATCAAAAGCCCAACGGGGCTGGTGAACTCGATAGGCAATTTGATCTACTAGCGCCGTGAGAATCATCCGGCGGCGCCAGCCCGTAAGGAGATGATGTAACGGAGAAGATCTTCCGTGCGGCCTTGGCCTACAAGTGCCTCTGCAGTTTGATAACTAAATGGCTGCAGAGGTTCGTTGCGAAACCTGAAAATTGCTTGGTAAACATCACCTGCGGTGTCAGAAGCGGCTCGGATCACGCGCAGGGCATCACGCAGGTACTGCTGCACCTTCTCGGATGAAGGCGAACGGCCAAGCGTGTTGCGATGCACATGGGCTTGGCGGGCCAGAGTCTGCAAATCGATGCCGAGTAGCTTGATAAAACGGCTTGGAGAAAGGGCTGCCGGACCAATCTCTGGATCCCAAAGGGACTCCAGCAGCGGCTCAAAGCGCTCACCAATGGCAGCAGAAACACCAGTCATGCCCTGTCTCTGCACAATTCTTGCACTATTATGGCACAGGCCCCCTCTGGTGCCAGGAAAGATGCCGCCTCTGTCTTCGATCGCGGAATCCTCGGCGTGACTACAATGTGAGCACGCCTGCGTGAGTGATCGTGGTTCGGGCAAGGCTGGTCAAAATTGGCAACTCGAGAGGCATCCGTCTCGCGAAGCCGCTTTTGGAGGTTGCTGGGCTGACAGATGAGGTTGAAATTGAGGCTTCACCGGGCGTCCTCACGATCAGACCATCTGTCCACCCCCGAGCAGGGTGGGCCGAAGCGGTAGCCGCTTGGGAAGCGGATGGGCTACTAGATGACATGAGTGTCACCCGCTTTGATGACGAAGAGTGGGCATGGTGACTGAAGAACCTGTCTCAAGGGGTGACATCTTTCTTGTTGCTTTTAATCCCACTCGCGGGTCTGAAATAAGGAGAACTAGGCCGTGCGTTGTCGTCTCGCCAGATGAGCTGAATGCCCATCTACGTACGTTTATTGTTGCGCCACTTACAAAAGGCGGACATCCTTATCCGTTTCGTGTGAGTTGTCGGTTTGCCGACCAAGATGGGCACGTGGAGCCGGATCAGCTTAGGGCAGTCGACAGAGATCGTTTGGTGAAGCGTTTAGGCACTTTGCCTGAAGCCACGCTGTTTGAAGTTCTCGCTGTCTTACAGGCTATGTTTGCCATTTAGCAGCCTGGCTACACAGCCATCCACCGGGATCCGCCTCCTTAAGCTGTAGTCAGCAACCGTTCTATGCGGCCAGTCCCACACCACCTCGCTCCACCTGGGCCTCTATCAAGCGCTAGGCGACATCCCTGGCGATCTCCAGGGTTTCACCAGGGTGCGACCTTGGGCCACGAGCCCGGGGGCCACAACCTCGGGTGACATCTTTCCTGGCACCGGGGGGGGTGTCACTAATTACCTCGGCCACGCTGCGGTGACCCGCCTAAGTCTGCAGGTTCCTGCTGTTGCTGTCATTGCTGAGGCGGCGTAGGGCGGAGTCGATCCCCCAGCCGATTAGGCCGATCAACAGCAGAACCGACGTCAATTCGCCATAGGCCAAACGATCGCGACAATCCAGAATCAAATAGCCAAGGCCGGAGCTCACCCCAAGCATCTCGGCGGGCACCAGCACCACCCAGATCAAGCCCACGGCAACGCGAATACTGGCCAGGAGGCTGGGCCGTATCGCCGGAATTACCACCCTGGTTACGATCTCCAGGGGTTCGGCCGCGAAGCTGCGGGCCACCTGGATATAAAGCGGATTGATGTTGCGTACCGCGCTGGTGATTGTGAGCAAGATGGGCCAGATTGCGGCCACGGCTAGCAGGAAATACACCGGGAGATCGCCTACGCCAAACACCATCACGGCGATCGGCATCCACGACAACGGTGAAATCATCCGAATGAACTGAAACACCGCTGAGCTGGTGAGTTCCAGCCGTTGATTTAGCCCAAGCAATAGGCCCAGCGGTACTGCCACCCCTACGGCGATGCTCAGCCCCACCAGCACCCGCAGCAAGCTGGCGTTGGCATGGCGAATCAGCACTCCGGAAGCCAGGCCCGAGAGCAGCTGGCTGAAACCAGCCGCCGGCGAAAATTCGCCAATCACCGGGTTTCCCCGCGAGAGTTGGGCCACCAGCAGCCACCAAATAAGCAGCCCTAGCCCTAGGCCCAGGGCAGGCAACGCCAGCTGGCGCCAAACAATGGCGCGGGCTCGCAGAAAGTCTATCGACATGGGTGGGTTATTCTCGGTAGGTTGTTATGTATAGGCAATTAATTCATTGCGGGTGTAGTTGGCCGGTAGGTTGAAGGCCTTGGCGCCACCATTTTGGGCAATTGCTTTCTTCACGAAGCGATCCGTTACCAGATCACGCGCCACCACATCGGGGTTCAGGGTCTTGAGAAAATCACGATCACCTTCCACCTGGGTGATCTTTAGCAGACGCACTAATTCCTTTGTGTAGGAGGCGAAAGGATAGGGCTGGAAATCGATGCGTTGGTTTTTCCATTGGGGGTGCAAGATTGCCTTGTCTTGCACATAGGGCGTGCCATAGGCCGTAAGGGCCCGGAGCAGCACAGCCTTGCTGTGGGGCGTGTAATTGCGGCCCCCTTCCTGGGAAAGAATCTCCGCCACCTCGGGGCGATTGCCCTGCATCCAGCGTTGGGAACTCACCACCGCATTCACCACCCGTTGGGTCCATTCAGGCCGGCGGGTTACGTCGTCCTCATGGACCAGCACCACGCAACAGGCGTGGTCGTTCCAGATGTCTCCGGTGAAGCGCAGTACTTTGCCGATTTCCTTGATTTCTGCTGCCGCATTGAATGGTTCGGCCACGATGTAGCCGGCGATCTTCTTGCTGGCTAGGGCGGGCACCATCTCCGCCGGTGGTAGCACCACCAGGTTCACCTCGTTGGCGGCTAGTTTTTCTTCAATCGGTTTGCGCACCACCTTGAGGCCATTCTTCTGCAGCAGTTGCTGCAACAGGATGTTGTGAATTGAATACCAGAAGGGAATTGCCACCACCTGGCCCCCCAGGTCTGTGGCTTTATTGATGCTCTCCTGCACGGTGAGGGCGGAGCCATTGGTGTGGTTCCAGGCCACCACCTTGGCCGGGTAATTCTTGGCGTAGCGCATCCAGATGGTGGTGGGGAACAACATGTGCACCACATTCACCTGGCGGGCAAGGAATGCCTCAGACAGTTGGGCCCAGGAGCGAAAGCGGGTGGGATCTGGCGTAGTCAGTCCCTGTTCCTTGAAGGCACCGCGGGCGTCAGCAATCAATAGAGGTGAGGCATCAAGGATCGGCAGATAGCCGATATTCACCGGTTGATCTTGATCCTTGGCCAGCCCAGCCGCCGCCGCCCGTACCGGCAGATCACGGCTCAATAAACTCAGGGCGGTGGAGCCAGCAAGCAGGCCGCTAAATTGTAAAAACTGGCGGCGATCCATGCCGCAGCAGTCACAGGTGAGGGGATTGTGATTGGTCATTGATAGAACAGCTGAGGTTTGAAGTTAGGTTTGATCTTAAGTTTGAAATTAGGATTGAAGAATGGCGCCTAATTCGCGCAGGATTTCGCTTCGCAGGGCGAGTTGTTTGGAGTCACCCGCTCCGATCACCCCAGCCCATTCGTGGTGAATGCGCCCGGGATGGGTATTCATCAGCAGGATGCGGTGCCCTAAGGCAATGGCCTCATCCACGTCGTGGGTAACGATCAAAATCCCGGTGCCAAGGCGAGCCACGATGGCATGCAGCAGCTGTTGCATTTCGGCGCGGGTTACCGCATCTAGGGCGCTGAAGGGCTCATCGAGCAGCAGCAGCTGCGGCTGTCGCACCAGCACCCTGGCCAGGGCCACCCGCTGGGCCATGCCGCCGGAGAGGTGGGCCGGAGCAGAGGCGGGATGGGCAGCCAGCCCCACCAGTTGAAGAACCTCGAGGATTCGACGACGACGTTCAGCGGCAGATAGGCGCTCCGAGTGTTTGAGGGTGAGCCCAAATTCAACGTTGCGGTAAACGGACAGCCAAGGCAACAGGGCTGGTTGTTGGAAAACCACCCCCACCCGCGGATGGGGCCCCCGCACGGGGCGCCCCCCCACCAGCACCTGGCCCTGCTGATGCTCTGCAAGGCCCGCCGCCAGGTTGAGCAGAGTCGATTTGCCACAGCCACTGGGGCCGAGTAGCACGGTGATTTGGGCGGGCGCCACCGCTAAATCAACGTGCTCAAGAATGGGCTGGCGAGTCTGATTATTTCTGGGTATTCGGTAGTGATGGCTGAGCTGGCGCAACTCCAGCAGGGGGCGTTCAGCGGTTAAGGCTGGGCTCACAAGCCACCCCCCCGCTGGAGCTCGTTAGCTCTTAGCCGCATTAGCCCTAAAAGTAAGAAAAATCCCATCAACTAGCAGTATTTCCAAGGGACCCTACGGGCAGTTGGCAAGTGGTCCCTGTGGTTGCGATTACAGCGGGCTGGTTTGCCGTGTAGTTAGGCCTACTTCGCCCGAGCGGAGCCAGGCCCCAGGGTGTCAGTTGGTTTCTTGTTGGTTTATGGCCCTATCGACGCTGTCGGCGGAGCTTGACCAGCGGCTGATAACCCGGGAGTTTGCGCGTCGTTCCCTGGCGCCGCTTGCCGAGCGGATCGATCGGGAGGGCTTCTATCCCCGAGCTGCATTGCAGGAACTGGCGGCCAGCGGTGCCCTCAGTGCCCACCTGCATAGCCATGGCCAGCCCGGTGACCTGGGCCTTGCGATTGAACTGATCAGCGAGATTTCCCAGATATGTGGCGCCACTGGTTTTTTGGCTTGGTGTCAGGCGGCCTGCGGGGTTTATATCGAGGAGTCTGCTAATCCTGCGCTCACGGGGGAGTTTCTGCAGCGGCACATAAGCGGCCTAGGGCTTGGCGGCACTGGGCTCTCCAATCCGGTTAAGAGCTATGCCGGCATTGAAAAGCTGTTGCTTACCGCCAGCCCCGCTGGCGATGGCTACCTGCTCAACGGCAGCCTCCCCTGGGTGAGCCATCTGCAAGCCGATGGCTACTGCGGGGTAGTCGCCCAGGTGTTGGCTAACGGTGTGCCCAGCGGCCAAGACATTTTGGTGCTGCTGCCAGGATCCGGCCCTGGGCTGGAACTGGTGCCCTGTCCCACCTTTTCAGGCATGGATGGCACCAGCACCTATGCGATCCGCCTCCACAACTTCTTTGCCGGTCCCGAGATCCTGATTGCTGGGGACGCGGTTGCTTTCTTTCAGAGGATCCGCAGCACGTTTGTGTTGCTGCAATGTGGCATCGGCCTCGGGGTGATCCAGGGGGCTATTGATTCGATCCGGGCGGTGCAGGGCAGCCTCGGCCATGTGAATTGCTTCCTTGATAACCAGGCCGATGGGCTGCAGAGCCAGCACGATGGGGCCAAGGCCGAGATCTTGGCCCTGGCTAAGGAGCAGTTCAACCCTGATCCTCGCCATCTGCTCGCTGTGCTCAAGGTGCGGGCCGCGGCTGCGGAGCTTTGCCTGAACGCGACCCAATCGGCTTTGCTGCACCAGGGGGCCAGGGGCTATCTGTCCAGTTCGCCGGTGCAGCGTCGCATTCGCGAAGCCCAATTTGTGGCGATCGTGACCCCAGCCCTGAAGCATCTCCGCAAGGAAATCCAGCGCCTCAGTGCCTAGCCATACCCCTGAATTTAGCTTCCTACGGCCTTCACCCCAACCAAGATCAATGAGCAACCTTCCCAGCGACGCGCAAACCTCTGCGGAAACCGTTAAAGCGCATCTGCGGCCGATAAACCGTGATGGGCTGCTGGCTTTTGCGGAAAAGGGGCGCAACAACCCTTTGGCGCAGGGAACTAACAAGGTTCATACCGTTACCGAGGGGCAGTACCGCAGCCTTAGTTATGTGGGCGTTCACGGGCCGGTGGTGGTGGATGAGCCTCTGCATCTGTTTGGCCAGAACACAGCCCCCGCCCCCGGCGAAATCGTGCTCTCTGGTTTGGGGGGCTGCCTGGCGGTGGGCATCACCGCAGTGGCCACCTGGAAACAGGTGACGCTCACCCGCCTGGAACTCTTTTTGGAGGGCGATATCGGCAATCCGGCGGCCTGGGGGGCAGGCGGGGCCCTAGAGAAAACCCCGGCGCAGATGGGTTTTCAGGCGATTCGGATCAAGGTGTTAATCGAGGGGGATGCCAGCCAAGACGAATTGTGGGCGATCGTGGAGCATGCCAATTACTACTCACCGGTGGCCAACAGCCTGCGAAACCCGATCCCCTTTGAGATCGAGGCTGTTGCTGAGTGACAGGGCTTGATCATTCAATGGGCGGCACCTATGGCGGTGGCTTCTTCCACTTCTTGCAGTATGCCAGTTTTGACCTGGTAGACGAAGCCGTAGATGGGAATGCGGCTGGGCACTAAGGGGTGCTCTCGGATGCGACGCACATCCTCCACCACACTTTTTTCACGGTCTTTGATCGTTAGCCAATCGATGTAGTCACCAGCTTCCGAGCCTGGTCCCTGACCCACATCCTCAAAGCCACCTGCACCCAATACCGCAGTTTCGAGGCTCTGGGAGAGAAGATTGCGAATCTTTTCATCAGTGAAGAACTCCATGCCGCAGTCACTGTGGTGAATTACATACCACTCTTGGGTGCCGAGGAGTTTATAGGAAATCACGAAGGAGCGTATCGCGTCTTCACTGGCCCTGCCGCCGGCATTGCGGATTACATGGGCATCACCTTCCTTCAGCCCTGCGTATTGGGCGGGATCGAGCCGTGCATCCATGCAGGTGAGGATGGCGATTTTACGGGCGGGCGGCAGGGCGAGATCCCCCTTGGCACCGAAGTTGTTGGCGTAGCTCTGATTGGCTTGAAGGATGCTCTGAAGTTGGCCCATGGTTTTGTTGGTGAATTTGCTGACTGTGGCGGCTAATCGTGGCTATTGATTGGAGACTCGTTTGGCGAATGAGAGTCCATACACACCGGAGCGAGCCTGGAGGATTGGATCATTAGTGGCCTCGATGCCGTCGCCGAGGACCAGAGGGTCAAAGACCACAGCTTCACAGGCTGCGCCAGCTTGCGCTGATGCGGAGTTAAGGGTGAGGCTGCCAATCGTTACCTTGGTTCGATTCTCTGGCCAGGCAACTGAGGGGTCGTTATCCACATCACCGTTGCGACCTATGGTCAACACAAGATCCCACTTAATCGGTCCTTCCTTGCTGCGCTCGATCAGCCGTTTTTCAAGGAAATTTGCCGGGGAGTTGGCAAGTTCATCGGTTGTGAGACGCTGCTCCCCATCCTGGGGTACAAATTCCCAGCGCACAAGGGTGCTCTTGTTTGACTTATTTGTGAATTTAAAGGCGTGGAGGCTGTAATAACTGCTATTGGCATAGCTCACCGGAGGATTTTTCTCCGCAAGGAATGATGTTTGTGCCTTGTTATCTGGATGGCTGGCACGGAATGCTTTGATCGTTTCAGGGTCTGGCTTGCCGGTGGATGGATCTGGCGCTAAGGCAATCAAATTGTCGTTGAAACTTTCCGGTGTGGCCGCCCCAAACACCGGTGTGTTGATCAACGCCATGTTCAGCTTCTTATTGCCCGGCAGCTGGAATTGCAGCCCAAGACCCCGGGGGTTTTTGGTTGTGTCTGGGGCCTTGGGCTTGCCACCTGCCAGCGAAAAGCGTGCCACCACAGGCAGGGGCTTGCCGGAGAACAGCGGCGATCGGGAAAATTCAGCGGCTTTGCTGTTGGCAATGAAGACGCCGCTGGCGCATGTCCCTTTGGTGTGGTTTCTGCGCTGGCCTGTTGTAATGCCAAAGGCTCCTTCGACGGAATTCAGCAGCTGCTGGGCAGTGACACCAGTCCTGGCCATGGTGGCCGTTGCAAGCCCAACGCTGATGACTAATGCCACCAGGCCCAATGATATCCAGCGCAGCAATCGTTGACCCTGAAAGATCATAAATCCACCTTTGAGATAGGCGTAACTTACGGTGCTTGTTGGCAGCTTATGTGTGGGCTGAATTACATTTCTATTGCAGTTGCTGATCGACTACCGCCCATCAGCGGCTAGCCCTAATGACCGCTCGGCGCCGCCAGGTTGCGGAAACGGGTGAATTGGGGTTCAAACAGCAGTTTCACCGTGCCCACTGGGCCGTTGCGGTGTTTGGTCACGATCACTTCGGTGATGCCGCGGTCGGGGGTGTCGGGGTTGTAATACTCGTCGCGGTAGATCATCAGCACCAGGTCGGCGTCCTGTTCGATCGAGCCTGATTCACGCAGGTCACTGAGCATTGGCCGTTTGTTGGTGCGGGATTCCACCCCACGGCTCAGCTGGGAGAGGGCAATCACCGGCACGTTTAGTTCCCGGGCCATGCCCTTCAGGCCCCGGGTGATGCGCGACAGCTCCTGCACCCGGTTGTCAGGGGTGGAGCCCTCCATCAACTGCAGGTAGTCGATCACGATCAGCCCCAGCTCCTTGCCCTGTTCCGCCATCAGCCGCCGGCAGAGGGAGCGCATCTCCAAAACGCCGGAATTGGGTTTGTCGTCTAGGAAGAGCGGCAACTGGCCGAGGCTATTGATGCCCTGGCCAAGCAATGGCCATTCCTCCTGCTGCAGGCGACCGGTGCGCAGCCGACCACTTTCGATGCCCACCTCCATCGACAACAGCCGATAGGTGAGCTGTTCCTTGCTCATTTCTAGGCTGAACACGCAAACGGGCAGCTTGTGGATCTGGGCCACGTTCTTGGCGATGTTCAACACAATCGAGGTTTTGCCCATGGCCGGCCGGCCGGCAACGATGATCAGATCACTGCGTTGCAGCCCCTGGGTGATCGCATCGAGGTCGTAGAAATTCACCGGGATGCCGGCCACGGCGGTGCCGAGCGAGCGGCTTTCGATCTCGTTGAAGGTGCTGGTGAGAATTTCAGCGGTGGGGATCAGCCCACCGCTGGGTCTGGCCTGGCTGATGGCGAAGATTTCCTGTTCCGCCTCATCCAGCACCACGTCCATGGGCTTGCTTTGGTCAAAGCCCAGCCGGATTACATGGTTCCCTGAGCGGATCAGCTGCCGCCGCAGGTACTTATCCATCACCAGCTTGGCCACCTCATCAATCGAGGCGGTGCTGAGGGTGCGTTCCACCAGCTCACTGAGCCGTCTGGTGCCCCCCACCTTCTCGAGCTGGCCGGTGTCCGCCAGCCAGGCGCCCATGGCGGTGAGGTCTGTGGGTTTGCCCTGGCTGTGCAGCATCAGGGCGGTGCGATAGATATCGCGGTGGGCCCCCAGGTAGAAGGCCTCCGGCTGCAGCAGATCTGCCACCCGACCGATGGCGTCTGGGTCCAGCAGGATGCCGCCGAGCACCACCTCCTCCGCCTCCAGGTTCTGGGGGGGCAGCTGATCGGGGGTTGCCTCGAACAGGTCAGCGCTGTCCCGGCGGGGCCGTTCCCGTTCTGGGCCGCTCAGCGGGACAGTCACCATGGGCGATTAACTGGGCAGTAGCCCCCCATCGTGGCGCCTTTGTTGCTCAGTGGCTAACCACTTCCACGTTGATTTCGGCAACCACCTCAGGGTGGAGCTTCACTTGCACCTTGTAACTGCCGGTGCGGTGCACTTCGGGCACGGTGATATCGCGCTTGTCGACGGGCTGCTTGGTGGCGGCTTCGATCGCTTCGGCCACGTCCACGTTGGTAACGGTGCCGAACAGCACGTCGTCACCACCGGTTTGCTTCTTGATTGTGAAGCGACCGATGGTGTCGAGGGCGGTGCGGAAGGCCACGGCGGCGGCCTTGAGGGCGGCCTGGCGTTCGGCCTCCTTGGCCCGGCGGTGTTCCACTTGGCGCAGCACCGCAGGGGTCACGCTTAGGCCCTTGCCGGTGGGGAGGAGGAAGTTGCGGGCGTAGCCCGGGGCCACCTCCACCAGATCACCGCTCTTGCCGAGGCTCAGAACGTCTTCGTTAAGGACTACTTGTACGCGCTTAGCCATGGGGACTGGATTCCTGAGTGCTGCCGAGAAGGCCAACCATTGAGCTTAGCGGGCGGGGTGCCTCTGGCCTACCGGTAGGCGCACCTGGGTGGCTAGGCCCAGGGCATGCATCAGCCGGATGTGCTGCCAGGTGAGGTCGATCTGACCGGCTTGCAGGCCGTGCTTGGCGGAATGGGGGAAGGCGTGGTGGTTGTTGTGCCAGCCTTCGCCGAAGGTGAGGGCGGCCACCCAGCGGTTGTTGCGGGAGGCGTCGCCACTGGGGTACACAACCTTGCCCCAGCAATGGGTGGCGGAATTCACCAGCCAGGTGATGTGATACACGAGCACCAGGCGTAGGGGGATGCCCCAGAGCACCAGGGCCCAGCCGCCGGCACCGGTCACGGTGCCGATCCAGAAGAGCAGGCCCGCCAGGGGCAGTTGCAGCAGCAGGAAGTACTTGTTCAGCCAGCGGTAGTAGGGGTCGCGGGCCAAGTCACCGGTGAGCCGGGGTACGGAGGCCATGGCGGGGATTTCTTCAAACATCCAGCCCATGTGGCTCCACCAGAAGCCGCGGTGGCTGTTGTGGTGATCGGCGTCGGTGTCGGAGAACTTGTGGTGGTGGCGGTGCAGGCCGGCCCAGTCGATCGGGCCGTGTTGACAGCTGATCGCCCCACAGGTGGCGAAGAAGCGTTCCAGCCATTGGGGTACCCGGAAGGCGCGGTGGCTCAGCAGGCGGTGGTAGCCGATGGTTACGCCCAGGCAGGCGGTGACCCAATAGAGCACCAGCAGGGTTGCTACGGCGGTGGGGCTCCAGAATTGGGGCAGTAGGGCGACAATGGCCAGCACGTGGATCGCCACCATGAAGCCAAGGGTGCCCCAGCGGGCCCCCTTGGGGATGGTGCCCTCGGCTTCGCCCTTACGCGGATGGCGCAGGGTGGCGGAACGCCGGGGGGGAGTGATGGCGGCGATGGGAAGCCGACCCAGGGAAGCGGTCATTCGAGACGAATAGGTTTCGATGCAGGAATCCTAGCAATACGGATTCGGATTAGGCAAGGGGGTGGATCTGGGCGCGCTCCGAGGTCCTGTGGAGAGTGAATAATGATTAAAATGCGGGCAATACGAATTTTGATCACGCGTGGGCTATCGGGAGCAGCTGGAGGCCGGCCATGGGGCCTTTGCCGCTTTGGTGCGCGCCTGGCATGAGCGCAATGGCTGGTCCCACAGGGTTTTGCCCTCCCTGGCGGAGCGCCTAGACCTGGGACGACTCCACAGTTCCCAGCTCTCCAACCTGCGCAACCGCAAGCTTGCCTCCCCCGGCCCAGAGGTGTTTCTCGCCCTGGGCGGCTGCAACCGCTGGCTGGCCGCCGCCCAGGCGGGCCAACAGCTTTCCCCCCAGGCGGCCGCCGCCCTTGCCGCTGATCCGGAGCTGTTGGCGGCCCTAAACCAGTCGGCCGTAGCCCTGGTGGGGCCCGAAGGCAGCGTGCTTGGGGCGGGGGAGCTGCTGGAGATCTTTGTGGGCTTGCGGGCGGTGCCTCCGGGTTTTGACCTGCGCATCAGTGAGCAGGAGGCCCCGGTGTTGAGTGCTGCCCTGGCGGAACTGTTGGCGGCGGGGCGCCCCTGGCGCCAATGCCGCGACACCGTGATGGCGGCCTATGGGGTGGAGAAACGCCAGCGGCGGGAGCGCTTCGCCGCGGTGATGGCCGGTCTGCGCGACTACAGCGCCGCCGAGCTGGATGCGGAATTGCCCGATCTGCAGCGGACCCTGGTGGCGGTGGGGCTCTCCCCGGCAGGGCTCCCCAGTGCCGATCAGCTGTTGGAGCAGTTGCGCAAGGCCGCCTAGCGGCGGAGCTGTTGGGGCTCGCCCCGGCGTTTTCTTTTGTGCTTTTGCGGCCAGCTCGGCATCGATCAGTGCTTAGTAAAACGCCCTTGG
>Ga0114980_10002578_pt1 | contig 12666 bp, 12 predicted proteins | sample S_140806_EF_Meta_FD_87018 | JGI IMG/M metagenome (GOLD analysis project Ga0114980, IMG submission 87018) | Freshwater microbial communities from Lake Simoncouche, Canada to study carbon cycling - S_140806_EF_MetaG | ecosystem: Environmental > Aquatic > Freshwater > Lake | place: Lake...
GACCCAAAGAGGCAAACATATACGTCTTAAGGTCCGCTTTACAACAAGCTTGCCTAGAATAGCTACTTGATGTAATGGTAGGTCGGCCATCGTTTGGCAGGATATATCGGCATCGCCATCAGTCTTTGAATACGCAGTAATCAGCAGCCGTCTCGATGACATGTCGATTATATAGATGGTATCTGTGAGACTCGTTGCGAGATGTCTGGCAAATGCAGCTACTTCGCAGCCTGACACCGTCACACACCGATAACCCGTTTTAGCATCAGCGGGCGTAACAGCAACCATCCATGGGTCAGTACCGGCAAATCGTTCGGCTAACCGGATGATTGCACCTGGGCCTTGAGCACGTGCATAAATCCAATGTTGATGTTGCATTTGGACAATAGAATACCGGCTTTGTAGCTTTGGCCGGAACCTCTACGTGGTGATCACCGTATGAGATGTAAGCATGATGTCAAGAATTTATGCCCTGCGTGGTATAGTTCGAGCACCTTTCGTGTACGAATTGGCGTTTCATCCAGCAGCACTGCTCCTGGTTGCAATGGAGGCGTTTGATTGAATCGACGGATAGCCGGATGGCTTCTCATCGCAGCGATAATCGGGTTGACACTGGTGTCATTACGCCCGTTCCTACGCATGCCTTTTGGTGTGGCAGCGCCTCGTGAGGTGGCAATCGGTCAGCTTTACGACAAGCTTGATAGCGATGCCTCCATCATTCAAGAGGTAACCATCAAGAAAAATACTCTCACGGGTAAATTTACTCCCAATGTTGCGGGATCTACTGGCGAGTCCAATGAGTTCTACGTGATTCTGCCGAACTCGGGCGACCTGGTAAACACGCTCACCGAAAAGCTCCATGCAAAGGGAATCAACGTACGCGTTGAACAGGACAGCTTCACTGATGTCCTCACCAGTTTTGCACTGAGTGCATTACTGCCTTTGATTGTGATGGTACTGGTCTGGGTTATCTTTTTCAGGCCGATGCAGGGTAATAACAACCAGGCTATGAGCTTTGGTCGTGCAAAACCGCGTCGCCCGGCTGAAAACAGCCAACGGGTTACATTTGATGATGTCGCTGGTGTTGAAGAAGCTAAACAAGACCTAATGGAAATTGTCGAGTTCCTAAAAAACTCGCGTAAGTTTCAAGCACTCGGTGCGAAAATCCCGAAGGGTGTCCTCCTATTGGGCCCTCCGGGTACTGGTAAGACACTACTTGCCCGTGCAGTTGCAGGTGAGGCTGGAGTTCCGTTCTTCCATATCAGTGGAAGCGACTTTGTTGAAATGTTCGTGGGTGTCGGTGCAAGCCGCGTCCGTGACCTCTTCGAAACGGCCAAGCAAAACCGTCCTTGTCTGATTTTTATTGATGAAATCGATGCGGTAGGTCGTCAGCGTGGTGCAGGTTGGGGCGGCGGTCATGATGAGCGCGAACAAACTCTAAACCAGTTACTCGTTGAGATGGACGGCTTTGATCCAAATGCTGGAGTCATTGTGATTGCTGCGACGAACCGTGCGGATGTTTTGGATCCTGCACTGCTTCGCCCGGGCCGCTTTGACCGCCGTGTCATGGTAGATGCCCCCGACGTCAAGGGACGTGAAGCAATCTTAAAAGTCCATACCAAGGGTAAGCCGATTGCTCCTGAGGTCAACCTTACAACGCTTGCTAAGCTGACACCTGGTTTTTCGGGAGCGGAGCTAGCGAACCTTCTGAATGAGGCCGCACTGTTGGCTGCACGCAAAGATAAGCGTCAGATTGACATGATCGACCTTGAGGATGCGATTGATCGCGAGCTGATGGGCCCTGCCCGTAAAAGCCGTGTCCGGTCAAAGGACGCCCTTACAAAGGTTTCTGTACATGAAGCGGGTCACGCTATTGTTGGAGAGCTCCTCGCAAATGCAGACCCAGTTCACAAGGTAACAATTGTTGCACGCGGCCAAGCGGGCGGCGTGACGATTAACCTCCCTGATGAAACGCGTGAGGGTCGGACCAAGGGTGAATTTGAGGACATCATAGCGATGGCGCTCGGTGGGCGGATTGCAGAGCTTCTCGTCTACGGTGAGATCAACACGGGTGCCTACTCTGACCTGTCTCAGGTGACACGTATTGCCAAGGCGATGGTGTGTGAGTACGGAATGAGTGATCGATTGGGAAATCGACGCTTTGGTCGTGCTCAAGGATCTCCGTTTATGGGGCGAGACTTCGGCGGTGATGAATCTGACTACTCTGAAGAGATGGCGCGAATAGTCGATGAGGAAATTTCAACCATCATTGATCGCAACTATGCACGTGCTGAGCAAATCTTGACAGAGAACAGACATCTGTTGGACCGCCTGACGGCTGAGCTTTTGGACAAGGAAACCCTTGACCGGGATGACTTCCTTGCCCTCATACAAGATGCAGTTGTGCCGGCAACAGGAGGGCGCGCTCCAAAGCCACCTACTCCACCATTGCCTCCAGCGGCTCCGCAGCCACCAGTGAGCGATGCATCTGCCGATGATGCACCTGCTGGTACACAGCAGAGGCTTGAGCCTGGGCTAGCTTAGCAACACCAATCTATGGACCGGGCATCGACCCGGTCCGTTTCTTTTTGGCGATACCATGCGCTATGCCATTGGAACGACAGATTGCAACCTACAAACTAAATAGAATCGTCCGAACACCCTACTCGGAGGTCTATCTTATTTGGGACAACCAAACCAGAATTGGTCAGATTGATATCCATTATGCACACCAAACGGTGTACGCGACTCTTATTCTGGAACAAGAGCTGGAAGTTGCTGCTGAAGAGGGATTAATCGCTCAGATTGATGAGCAAATTGTGCAGGCATATCTGCCTAACTTTGATCGCGAGGACTTCCTAGTAACCGTTTTTCGTGGCGAAGAAATCAGCAACTACACGGATACATCAGGCTCATCTGAAGATGACATTGATGAAATGGAAGAATAAAAATCCGGGAATCAAACCATGTGACCCCCGGATTTTTTGCTAAGTCAGCGACGTCTAAGTCCCTCGAGAAACATTCGACAGCGCAGGTTTGATTGCATGGTCAGTCGTAGTTATCGGCCCTGTGAGCGTCGCGCCTGTGGTTTGCAAGAACGCGATAGCCCTATTAATCTCATCCTGATCACCAGTGAGAGCTAACTCCATCGTCCCGCCGCCCGCAGTAACCATTGCCTGACGGACAATGAAATCTACAGCAAATTGCTTCGATAGCGTTGAGAGAAACGGGGACGATGCCACCACTGCATTAAGCGCAGCTTGATATACCAGCGTTACTTGCATTCCACTACTTCCTTGGCACTACGGCGAACACCGTAAGTGTTTATCTGATGTTTATTCTACAGGATGGAGCTTCACCCATGGTTTTGTTGAATATGTGTCAAAGCACATATCATTGGTTTATGGCTACCTTCGGCGTAACGTCTTTGCCCAGTAAAACGTGGACAGCCACAGCGTCGACGCTTGATTCATTGAAAATACTGTCTAGCTGATACTGTCTCAGCTTCCAGCGCCGAATCCACTGCCCATTCCTTTCGAGGCCGAAGTAAACAAATCGCTCACCTTTTTTACCGGCGACTACATCACCACGATAGTCGCTATCGGTGAGGCGCTCGATCGTCGTTGCGACCTTTATGGCTTCGCCGGTAACTGACTCCAGCTGACTTGCTTTCTTTCCAAGTAGCCCCCACTGCTGACCAGTGTCTCCTGAATATTGGGTATCCAATGTAAGGTTAAACGTGATGGTCAGCATCATCGGCGAATGCCACGTTTACGCCGCCAGGATGGTGGTAATAGCTCTTCAAGTGTGTCGTCGACGGTTACGATACCAAGGAGTTCCCCATCGGCAGCAACGACTGGAACGGCAAGTAAGTCGTAATGCTCGAGTACGGTAGCGACTTGCTCCAGTTCATCATCGGGATGAACTGTCACCAGCTTCTCACCATCCACCATAATGTTCCACAGCGGTGTGGTTGGGTTCGAGACAATGAGATCACGGAGAGAAATGACACCAGTGAGGTGATGCTCTTCATCTACAACATAGATGTAGTAGATAGTCTCGGCATCGGGGCTCAGTTCGCGAATCCGATCGATGGCCCCCTGTGCTGTCAGTTCAACGGGCATCGCGACGTAGCTCGTCGTCATCAGGCCACCAGCACTGTTTTCATCGTAGTGCAGTAACTCTTTCAGCTCCTCGGCTTCGTCTTCATCCATTTCCTCAAGCAGCTCTTTTCGCTTGCTGCCTGACAGATCCTGCACGATGTCGGCTGCATCATCAGGTTCCATTTCTTCCAGAATGTCGGCAGCCTTTTCAGGTGCAAGCTGCTCGATGATTTCTCTTTGAACATCATCATCGGCTTCTGATACAGCATCGGCTGCCGTTTCGACGGGAAGGCTGTTAATGAGCGCATTGCGCTCCTGCGGGTGGAGCTGTTCGAGAATGTCGGCAATGTCGGCAGGATGGAGGTGTCTAAGACCCTCCCGGGTGGTGCGTAACCGAATTACAGATGTACCATCCCCGCCGGTTGACTCGACATCTGACCACGGAATAAATGGAGATTCATCCCATCCAAAGCGTTTCGCCAAGGCATCCGCCCAAGCGCCGGGTAGTACACGACGGATAACCGCGTATTGCCCAGGATCGACGCCAAGAACTACGAGAGAGCCATCCGGTGCATATGCTAGCCGGATATCAGACACACGGACCACCCGCATGTCTTGGGTATCTACGAGCTGATGATCAAGGACATGTTGCTTGAGCAGCATAGGGCCGGGCGGACTTAAAGCGTCTTCCACTGGACCAGCTATTTTGATGTCCCGCTGACTAAGGTTGACATTTGTCCAAGCAAAGACCTTGGTCTTGCCATGGAATTGGATCACTCCGTGCGTCACGATCGGCAGGTCATCTCCCCCGCTCCATGAAGCCGCAAGGTCGAAGAGAACTCCATGGTGAATTCCATTGGTATCGATTACCTTCGCGCCGAGGAGTGTCGTTGCCAGAAAGGCCCCTTTAGCATCCATGTCGGTATTCTACAGGAGTGGCTCAAGATGGAGGAACAAAACTAGGCCGCTGACGAGTATAATCTCTTTAGGAGAATATGATGGAAACGATTACTCTTGGTGGTGGTTGCTTCTGGTGTGTGGAAGCCGTATTCGAAGAGCTCCGTGGGGTCTCCAAGGTTGAATCCGGTTACTCCGGAGGCCATGTTGTGAATCCATCTTACGAAGAAGTCTGTTCAGGCTCGACTGGCCACGCCGAAGTGGTGCAAGTGACTTTCGAGCCGAAGGATGTATCCCTTGCCGACTTGATTCGCATATTTCTGACTACACACGATCCAACGCAGCTGAATCGTCAGGGCAACGATGTTGGAACGCAGTATCGCTCATCTGTCTTTGTCAGATCTGCTGAGCAAAAAAAGGTAGTTGAGGCCGTAATTGAGGAAGTGAACAAGGCTAAGATTTGGCCACGTAAAATTGTCACGACGATTGAGCCGTTCAAGACCTACTACGCCGCTGAAGACTATCACCAGAACTACTATCAAAAATTCGAGGATCCAAATAACCAGCAAAAGGCCACACTAAACCGTGGTTACTGTGCCCTAATTATTGCTCCAAAGGTAGCAAAGTTCAGAAAAATGTATAAGGACAAGCTTAAGAAGTAGAGCCTTTTATGTAGGGGTGATTTTTGAGACGCTGTTCAGATGACTGAGTGGCGTCTTTTTATTTGTTGGATGAATCTGGTAAGCCCCACTTAAGTTCATCAACCAAACAGTTTTGAACGATTAGAAATTGTCTGGCGCACATAAGAAGCAGCCTATGTTTTGAGTCATTTTGATGCACATCCCCCTATGAGAGATGTGAAGGAAATAGTTATTCATGTCCGACATTAAAATCTTTGGTTCACATGATGAAGACACAATCGGGCAGATTACCCGATGCGCACAAGACGAGTCAGTGGTTGGTGCGGTCCTTTGCGGGGATGGTCACCGTGGGTACAACATGCCAATCGGTGGCGTTATTGCATACCGAGACAAAATAAGCCCGGCGGGTGTTGGATTTGATATCGCATGCGGGAACAAAGCCGTTCTAACAAATGTGATGTGGAATGACATCCGTAAAGACTTCCCACAGCTTATGGAAACCATCTATCGATCGCTCAGCTTTGGAATTGGTCGTGTCAATACAACCGACAATGTTGACAATGCCCTCTTTGATGATGCAGCGTGGAGTGACATAGATATATTGGCTTCAACAGGCCTCCGGGACAAGGCAAGGCGCCAACTAGGGACTGTCGGATCGGGCAATCATTATGTGGATGTTTTCAGAGATGAAGCTGACAGGATTTGGATTGGGGTTCACTTTGGTTCGCGCGGCCTTGGGCATACGATAGCAAGTCACTATATTCGTGTCGCTGGTGGCCAACCGGATGGCAATATGGATGCTCCTCCAGCCCTTCTTGATGCACATTCTGAGCATGGCGAACATTATCTTGCAGCCATGGAGCTCGCTGGGCGCTACGCGTATGCTGGACGCAACTGGGTTTGTGCAAAAGTAACATCGATACTTGGCGCGAAAATTCTCGATGAAGTCCACAACCACCATAACTTCGCGTGGAAGGAACACGTCATGGGCGCGGATGCATGGGTGGTGCGCAAAGGCGCAACGCCGGCATTCCCTGGGCAACGTGGGTTTGTGGGAGGCTCGATGGGAGACATTTCGGTCATCCTTGAGGGCACAGCGAGCCAGGCATCACGTGATGCGCTCTACTCAACCATACATGGTGCAGGCAGGGTGATGAGTCGTACGCAAGCAGCTGGAAAAATGATTTACAAGGGGCCGAACAAAGGCCAGCGTAGTGGCGGTCAGGTCTCCTGGGAAATGTTGCGGAAGTGGATTAGTGATAAGGGTGTCGAGCTACGCGGTGGTGGTACAGATGAATCTCCACATTGTTACAAACGTCTCCCGGATGTTCTTGCGTGTCACGCCGGCACAATACGAATCCTACACACCCTAAGACCGATTGGTGTTTGTATGGCAGGCGATGATGTCATCGACCCTTACAAGGACTAAGCATCATTCATCGAACAAGACTGACTGCAGCTTGGGAGCATCAGCATCCGTTCGCATCCAGTAGCCATCTCCAACGGAGCGAACCACCCCTTCTGTACGCAGCTGCTGCATTTGCCAACTAAGGCGATATTGCCAGCGTGAAACGCCAGGGTGCGCCGCTTGCGAAAGCTCATCTTGGGGCCGCAGGCTGTCATGCGCGATTGCATATACGCGTTGATAAATCGTGTTCCAGTGGAGCGGGATGTCCGTGGTCAACATCACATGACGTAATGCCTCCTCCGTCGAGGAAGCAAGGTTGATCGTCGAAACCAGTTCACTGGATGTAAACATCGGTACGAGCGTCATCGCGACGTTTGTCTCTGATCTCAGTGCATCTGAATTAAGAATGGAGTCAAGGGTTTGGATGACCTCACTCAACCTAATTTGCTCAGCCGATGGTAACTCCTGTATGGACATCAAATCTGCAAGCTCAGTGGTGAGAATCGAGATTTGATCTACTATTTCCACCAGCCGGTTGGTATCGATACCCATATTTGAATGTTACATCCAGTTGAGAGATTCACGTCAAATCAAACTTCCTCATCCTCGGTGCAGATACCTTTTGTGGTAAGGTTTACCCATATCGCACGGGCGTCCCTGGCCCATGTGTACATGACCATAGACTTTCTGGTGATCAGGAGGTTTATCAATGGCTCATAGCAAAGAGGCTGCCAAGGAACAGAACCGTGAAGTGCGGGCTGTGATGGCGCGGCACAGTTTAGATTTCGGCCAGGTCAGTGTGACTGTTACGCATGGTGTCGTCTATCTCTATGGACGTGTGCGGACGCTGCGTGGATACGAAACCCAATATCGTGAAATCCGTGAGGCATTCTTGAAGGCTTTACGTGCAAAGACCGGTATTCGCGAGGTCGTCGAGCAATGGCAGGTCATCGAGTAAGGTTACTAATATGATAATGATTCGCTTGTACTCGTGAAATCTTATTCCACCTCACTTTGGATGTACAAAAGTCCTTTGAAACTATCAAACCCGGTCACCTATTGCAGGAACTCGACCGGGTTTTTAGCGAATGCTGCCTCAGAAGCGTTTTGGAACGAGAGGAAAGTCGCCGAGGACTTCAAATCCCATGTTGTCCCAGTGACGTTCATCTGAAAATGGTCGATGATTGATCCAATATCGGTTTGCTGGATTCCAAATCATGTTTTCTCCAAGCTCATTCTGCGTGTGATAGATGAGGTGCGAGAATGCTACGGAAACGTTGTCGTAATCAAGCGGAACGGGCAGGTTAGTCTCAGAAATGAGAATCCCATCTTCAACCAGTCTTAGTTTGGACTTTGAAATATACATGTCGTAACGGACACGTTTATCCAAGTCCGCAATCGTACCGTTCAGTGGCCCGTCCTTCAATGATGGTAATGGCGTCAGGAAGACATCCCCGATGTAATTTCCAAGCTTCGCGTCATACCGCCCACGAATGGTGATCAGACCTTCCTTTGAATCTGAATATGCACGTAACAAGTCAGTGTACTTTTTGTCATTCTGGACCCAAACCCACCAAGTCGGTTGCGTCATCCGGATGTCGGTGACGACTTCGATTTGATCAGGACTGACATTCCACTTTAGGAGTGTTCCCCACTCATTGGGAGCGTAGGAATCACACCTGCTGGTCGACGTGAAGGCAGGAAACTTGTTCGCAGATGTACCAAAGTTATAGGTGACAGAATATGCATTCGAGCCAATGCTGGTGCCGGTAAACGTTCCGATTTTATGCTCGACCTGCGGAGCATTAATGTCCTGAAACGGCCGTGGCACATACTGCCGCCGATCTGGGTACAAAATGTCTACATTACGAACAACTCGGTTAGAATTACCATCCCGCCCAGTTGCCATCTGGACTCCATGACGTTGATCTGTAATGGACCAAACGAGTGATTTGTCTGTGAGTGTATTGTGGGCGATTTTGTCAAAACTCTTACCAGAGACCAACTTATCACCCGCTGGATAGAGGGTGACATCTGTCCAACGTCGGCCGGAAAAGTGTGGGTCAACTTCAAACGTCACGTGAAGTACACGACCATTGCTTATGTCGGCAGTTGCCTTTGGCGACATAACCATGGCGCCGTTTGACTGATGCGCCGGTCCCGGATACGGCAGCGTCGCACCATCGTAAATGGTGTCCATAAAGTGATTGCCCATCATGAATGCGACAGATGCATTTTGGTCAAGGTCATCGAAAAAGAAGTTCCACTTATCATTTTCAAACCACTTGAACCAAAGATCGGTCATGTCGCGTCCTTGGCCATCCAAAAGTAGCGGTTTTCCAGTTCTAGCGATCATTACTGTCGGATCAGGTGATCTGCGCCGTACGGAAGTCGATCCGCGGAAGTTGTCAAAAAAGACTTGTGTACCGCTGAGAACAACACTCTTAGTAGTAACCGTTGAAACTGGAGATGCAGAAAGCACAATTGGTACATTTGATGGATTGCCTTGACCGTTAATCTCCATTCTTGTCAGATTGCCGGGCAACATCGAACCCGGGCCCATGACGCCATCCATTTTCTGAAACGGACCATGTTTATCCAGTGCTTCAATCACAACATCAAAGCTGGAGTCTGGCTGCAGGCCATTGAGTTCAACTTTGGTACTTCCTCCGGTGTACTTATAGACATAGGGTTGATTCACAACATGAACACGATAGTCTTCGGCACCCGGCACTGGAGCAAACGTAATCTGAACACTGTCATCATTTGGCTTAATGGAAATGATTTCGGGTCTTTGTGAAGCGGGTTCAGGAGCGGCAATCGCTGTCTGGCAAGTGACTTCCTTTGGCAAAGTTGACTGTTGATCTTTGTCCCCTGAAACATTCGCGGTAGCGACGGTATAGGAATAGGTTTGACCAGGTCGTACAGACTCATCGATATACTCTACGCCCCAGACACCCGACGCAAGCAATCGACCATCTCGGTAAATATTATGTGTCTGAACCCAAGTCATGACATTCCATCCCCATCCTGAATCGTTCCATTGGATTAGGTTTCGCGGGGAGCCATTATTCCATTGCGGTTTCACCGTTAGCGCTTCGGGAGCAAACGGTTTTGCCGGCTTCAGGACATTTGTCAGATTCCCAGGGTCATGTGCCCCCTGAGATCCGATAGTAGCGCTTGGCAGCGATTCAGTACCATCGATGTCGACGGAGGTAATCGTGTAGGTGAACCCTGGCTTAAACGCATCCAGTGGAACCATAAACTGGTTTTCGGCTGTTTCGCCAATCTTTGTGTCGTAGCGATAAATGTTATACCGAGCGGCACCAGCGCGACGGTCCCATGAGAGTACATCCGTGGAGCCTGAATAGTACTGAAGATTCTGTGTGTTTGGTAACCAAATGCCCTTAATCCGAAGCCCAACTGGAGGAGAAAAAACAGTTGCGTTAGACGGGCGACCAGGCACATTGACCAGCTGAATATTTGAATACTGAAGCTTGCCATTTGGCAGAACCGCCGCAATCTGATACGTGTATGCCATTCCGCATTGCAAACTCCAATCTGAGAAACTCGTGACAGACGCTACCTGTGCAATTACTTGCTGGTTGCGCAGCACGCGATACTTCAGATACTTTTGAGTGACTTTCCACGTGATGTCGACTTGATAACCTGATGACCTCACTGGAACTGATTTGCAAACAGCTTTTACAACAACCGCTTGTGGCACGCTTTGTGCCATAGAGGAAACGGCGGCGCCACCAACGACCAACATTGTCAACATTGAACGCATTTGATTCTCCCAATACGTATTTTGGGATCGTCTTGATTTCTTCATGATGCCGTGGGTGAAACATAATCGAAGCATTTTCATTGTCGTATGTTTCGCATGGGATAATCTTCCTGTATGGCTCACCCCAGCATCGCAAGTCGCCGGTTATTGATTAACCATAAGTTTTCTCTGACTGCAGACAAAAAAAGCATCTTTGCGTACCTTTCTGCATATTGGGAATCCCGTGGATTTAAGCTTTATCTGGATGACAAAGTTGACGACACTCTCTGCGGCACCCGAGGCAGTCATCTAGCAAATATGACATCGTTTGACAGTACAAAACTGATTTCTTCGATTTCGGTGCAGTGTTCGGATGCTGGCGAAGTAACTACCGTGATGGTTGTCGATCTCAGTGGTCAGATTTTAACATCGTGGAATCAGCTGGACCTTGCACTGGAGCAAGTGCTCTGTCAGCGTGGCTTTACAGGTTTGCCAGAACCCGCAGCACTACGTGAATACCGACAATCGCACGCATTTGCAAATGTAATGTGGGTATTGACTCTTGGCCTCATAACGAATGTGATGCCAGAATCTTGGCGAACATTATTGGAAGATGTTAATCCATCTACCAACAGTCCCGTGCTTAGTTTCCTGGAGCCGGGTACGTACTAGCTTTCCTGATCAATCGTAGCCTTAAGGAATGCGATGCTTCGCGTCAATGCGTGTTGTTTCTCAGTGGCAGAATCACCACTGATGCTGCATTCGTACGCTAAGTAGCCATCGTAGCCGGTATCGAGCAATGCGTTGATGATCGCTGCAAAATCGATGTCACCGGACCCCGGCTCGAAGCGTGTGTTGTCCGCGACATGAACATGTTTGATTATTTCTGCCGCATTCCAGATGCTTGCCGGCGAGTTAGTTTCCTCGATGTGCATGTGGAAGGTGTCTGCAAGCAGTGCGACACCTGGAGGTGTCCCGGCACGTTCGATGGCCGCTATTCCATCGGAGAGTCTACGCAAGTAATGCTGCTCGTAGCGGTTCAATGGCTCAAGTAAGACCAGTGTATTGTGCGCGGCTGCAATGGGCCCGAGTTCGTTGAGCATCGCCGTCATTAAGCCGTGTTCAAGCTCGATCGCACTCGCAAACGGTGAGAGATCAGGCACACGTGCAGGTCCAAAGATTGGTGGAATCACCTGGCCTACAGCGCCAAGTTCACCGCAGAGATTTAAAATAGCTGCACTACCATCCAGACTTTTTCTGCGCTTGATGGGATCCGGGTCAAGAAAGTCAAAGCTGCCGGCGCCCGTGTCATCGCAGTTTCCGCAGATGCTCGTGACAGGCAAAATGTTCTGGCAGATGTCCGCATCTCGGCGGAGCTGATCAATGCCTCCCCATGCCCCGAGTTCAATGCCACTGGCACCTGCATCACGCGCCCATGTCACCTTTTCCAGCGTAGAATCTCCAGGAATCAACCCAAGTTGAAGCACGATTTTCACTTGCGAACCTCTACCATTCTTACTGCAAGGGCTGTCTGACCAGCTGCGTCCAACACATCCGCAATTGCTTCTGCATCCCGTTGCGTGCGGTTTTGGGACAGCTTTTCAACGCATTCAACATCTGCAATAGGCATTCTTAAACCAACGATTCCGCGCAGGAGCTTTTCTTGGTTCACGATATCCAGCGAGCGCCAAACAGGCAGATAATCTGGTTCAAAATGGGTGATGAGTGTATCCATGATCATATGGAGTTCACTGGGGTCGTCATCAAAGTGAACGGGTACCGGGTGCCCTTTCAGGTGAACTGCGATGTAGTTCCATGTCGGGACTGGGATTGCATCCTGATAGGTCA
>Ga0114980_10002580_pt1 | contig 12661 bp, 10 predicted proteins | sample S_140806_EF_Meta_FD_87018 | JGI IMG/M metagenome (GOLD analysis project Ga0114980, IMG submission 87018) | Freshwater microbial communities from Lake Simoncouche, Canada to study carbon cycling - S_140806_EF_MetaG | ecosystem: Environmental > Aquatic > Freshwater > Lake | place: Lake...
ACGACCCCGCCTTCGCGATAGCCACCAATGGTGGCGGTGACATGTTGCGCAACGTGTTTCGCAGTGCCACCGAATGCACGGGTCCCGATGACCGGGTTTCTTGGATGGTCACTTACATCAGCGACTGGTGCGAAGGGCGTGTCGATGCCCATCGCTCGGAATTCGCGCGCCGCCGCTTGGGCGATGAGGCGTGTCAGGTCCGGGCGATTGGCTGCCCCGAGCGCCATGGCCGAGGGCCAGTGTGTTGCTTCGGGACGGAGGCGCCATACATATCCGCCTTCAAGGTCAGCGGATACGAGGAAGTCGGGCCCGCCAACCTCGCGAAGTGCGTCGGTCAGGGAAAGGGTTTGCTCTGGACCGGTAATGTTGCGGCCGTAAAGGCATACACCGGAGGCGCACCCATCTGTGAGGAACCTGCGCGTTTCTGCATCCGCGGTTGGGCCGGGAATGCTGGCGATTACAAGTTCCCGTGCCAGCAGGGAGGCACTGCTGGCTTTTGCGCTGGTCATGATGACCCTGCGTCAGATGGTCTGCGCGCGCGGGGTTCCGGGGGTGATGCGGTTCTGGCCCATGTGAATCTTGGGCGCGTCCAGAGGCGTCAAGGTCCCCTTCTTCGCGTTCGCGCTCGCAGCCATCGGAGAATGGAAGGGCTTCACGCGGCGCGTCTCGGTGAACTGGGCATTGTTGATGGCAAGCCGCGCAAAACTCCCGACAACACCAGTACGCTCATTCGTCATGCCGCCAGTTTAGTTGATTTGGGGTCAAATGTCATCCGATTGGACGATTTTCGTGTCGGTGAGTGAGATGGCCTGGGTAGTCCTGTGGGGAAGAACAGGGATGGATCCAGCGTTTCGCTAGAAACGGCCCTCTCGGCCTGTGACAAGCGGCCGCTTGATGTGTCGGTGGGAGGGTTGATGGGTCCGCAGGAGTGCTTGGGCGGGATTTGGAGGGACGTTCCGGCTTGCCCACGACACGAGGGCGAGGGAGGTCACGAAGTCGTCGTGTCCTCGGGCTTTGGGTGCGGAGTAGCCAAGTTGGTTTCCGGCGCGCAGGACCGGGCGCACCGATGTGACTTGAGACCAGAATTCTCTGGCCTCTGGTGACGGGTACGTGCCGGTTTCGGCCCACATGTGCATTCGTCCACTGGAGACGTGGGCGAGCAGGTGGTAGGTCAGGCGGCTCTTGGTGGCGACCGTGAAGACATACGGTTCAACTACCGTGGGTCCGATTGCCCGTGACAGCCGTGACGCGAGGTCAGTCCCGAGCCCGGACGCGTCGACGACCACTCTCCGGCACCTCCACGTTTCCCGCATCAATTGGACCAGACGGTCACATTGCTCATGGAGGGGCAACCCGGTCCACCAATACGTCTCGACAATTCTTGTAATCGGATGGCCTCCATCCGAGGTGTCGGAGACCTCGGCGATGGTCACTACCGTGCTGTCACGGTGTTTGTTTGGGTCCGTGTCACCGATTTGGGGACTGTCTGTCGGCACTTCCACGCCACCGCCCACGTCTATTCCTGCGATGTAGGTGACTTCGTCACTCGGTCCCGCCGGGTCTGTCACCCGGGCGTGTGATCCGCGAAGGAGAAGTCGGTACTCGGGTGGAAAGAGGCACGTGTGGCCGTCGAGTGCTTGAAGCAGGTACTGGGTTCGGATGAGTGGATGCCCCGCGCCAAGCCGTTCGATCTCGCTCGCCACGAACCTTCCGTATGCGGGGTTGTGGGCCGCACCTACGGTCCAGTCGTAGATGAAGTTTCTTTGGCGCCCGTCGATAGCCGTTCGCGCCTCATTGGTCTCCCGTTGACGTTCCACGACCGTATCGGGTGTCCAGGCCGTGCCGTAGATCACGGTTGTCGCGTTGGCGGCTGCTGCCATCGGGCGGAAGTCGCGGGTGTACTTGTCAAAATCGACATCCTGTCCTTCATCAATTTCCAGCAGGAGTGATGCCGTGGCACCGGCGACATGTGCGGTGGGCGACGCGCTGAGAAAGATGGCTTCGGCGTTGCCAACCGCAAGCCGATATCCGTGCGCGCGCTTTACCTTTCCGTCATAGTGTGGGTGCCGGAGAACTCCGGATAACCTTGCCAGGCTCGTATGGAGTTGGGGCCTGAATGTTGGTGCGGCCTTGACAATGGTCCCGCCGGTTTCCGATGCCTGGTCGAGCAACCACGCCTCGAGTTGGGCTGAGAGTTCATTCTTTCCCATTTGGCGCGCCATCATGACGACGAAGGTCTCCCCCATCCCGCCTTCGATGCTGGCGAGTATCGCGTTGGCTGCCTCCAATTGGTAAGGGCGCAACGGACGCCCCGCAATCTGGGTTGAGAAGGCGGCGAATCCGCTTCGCAACGTTGATTGCCCGTCACGCGTCTCGACGGTCATGGCGGGATCGTCAAGTCGGTGCCTCTTGCGGGGTGTTGGTCGGTTCATGTGCGGTCGGGGCCCTCGCCCGGAGACTGCGCAGTTCACCCTTTGATTGGTCGTCGATACCGTTCCTGATCGCAATTGGTCGGTTTCCAGGCATCCACTGGTACCCAATGGTGGGTCTTCAGCGGTTCGAGGGGACGCACGTGGTTGCTACCCTGCCCCTCGTGCGTATCGGTGGTCCGCTAAGCAATGCCCGACCCGGATGGGTGCTGGAATGGGTTTGCCCGTGAGGATCGCAGTTCCGGACCCGCGAACCGTTCGTCTAGCGTTCGCTGCCGCCGTCTTTGCCTGTTTGGGCTGGGCAACTCTCTACACCGCTGCCAAGACGGCAATGCGCGAGGTGACTGGCCTCATGGTCGCCTTCGATCGAGCGACAGTGGCGACCTGCACGCTAACCATCATCGTCATCCTCCGTGCCGGCGGACTGCGCCCTGGTTTCCGGCGGCTTGCGGACACTGCGGGTCAGGCCCGTTGGGGTGTTGTCTCCCTCGGGATCGTCAACTTCGCCGGAACGTCCGTGCTTGCGATGACTGCGCAGCAATTCCTGCCGGCGTCGGTGAATGGATTGATCAATAACCTTGCGCCACTCTGGCTCTCGATTTTCGCAGCCATGATGGGCACTGCCGTGCGTCCGGTCATGCTGGTGACGGGATCTGCCCTGGCGGCGGTTGGCGTGGCGATCGTATTGCTTGGAGACACCTTGCTGGCATCGTTCACCGGAGGGTCCGGGGCGACCATGCCCGATGCTGATGCCACAACATGGATCGGCGTGGCAATCTCGCTTACCGGCAGTGTGCTGATCTGCTACCAGAATTACCTGGCCCGGAAGGTCGTGCAGGGACTTGACCCAGTCGCAATCACCGCACTGGGATCGGCGTGTGGCTCATTGATCGTCGGACTGGTTCTGGCAACGGGCACCGGTGGGACACTTTCGGGGTTCGGAACGGTGTCTGTGCCCACCGCGCTCGTCCTCGTCTGGTTAGGAACGGTGAGTACTGCGTTCAATTTCACGCTTTGGACCTATGCCCTGTCCCAATTGCCGGTGGCGCGCATTGTGAACTTGCAATACCTGGTGCCACCGCTTGGGGTCGTGGTCAGTATCGTGTTTCTTGGTGAACCGGTTGGCCCCGGGCTTGTTGTTGGAGCTGCGGCGATCCTGGTGGGCATCATCCTCGCGCAGCGCGGGACGGCCATGGCGCGTGCCTGACCCCGGGCCGGTGCCATTCGGGGGCTGTGGTATCGTGCCAGAACAGGCAAGTTACTCGTCGGGCGGGAGGGCGAACCGTGGCCGGTCTACTTGAAGGCAAGGTCGGAGTCATCACTGGGCTTTCCGAGAAGCATGGGTATGCGTGGGGGATTGCCCAAGCGTGCATGCGAGAGGGCGCGCAACTCATCTTCACCCACGAAGCCCGTTACGCCCGTCACGTCGCTGAATTGACGGCGGAGATCCCTGACGCCACGCTTGTTGAGCTAGATGTGTCGGATGACGAACAGATCACCGAAGCGTTCGGGCGTCTTGATCATCAGTTCGGTGGCTTGGACTTCCTTGTTCATGCAATAGCCGGTGGTGGTGGCAAGGCCCTCATGGGACGCGTCACCGATACAGAGCGGGCTGACTTCCGGATCATGTTCGAGGTGAGCACGTATTCATTGATCGCCTTGACCCGCGCTGCCGAACCACTCTTTGCCCGACGTGGTGGCGGATCAGTAGTCGCGCTCACGTACTACGGTGGAGAGAAGGTCGTCCTTGGCTACAAGGCCATGGGCATTGCCAAGGCCGCGCTCGATGCTACTGGACGCTACCTTGCAGCTGAACTCGGTGTGGAGAACATCAGGGTCAACCTGCTTTCCCTAGGTCCTGCCCGGACGATGGCGGCCCGCGGTATTCCCGGCTTCACCGAGATGCTCCGCCACGCCAATGACCACGCACCACTGCGCCGGAATATCGAAACCGTCGATGCGGGCAATGCGGTTGTCTATCTATGCAGTGAACTTGGACGGAACGTCACGGGCGAGATCCTCCACGTCGATGCTGGCTTCAATGCCATCGCGTACTGACCTTGTCGGGCTCGGCATGCGGTCGGGCCAGTTGATTTCTGGACGGTTCGCCTGATGCGTGACGCACCCCCGCGCCGGTACATCCGCGTCGGTCGGGTCTTTTGTGCCACTGGCCCGACTGTCCCGCGTGATGGTCAGACCGTTGAGGAAATCGGTGCGGTCGCGGATGGCGAAGTCATCGATGACGCCGTTGTCCAGGTGGTTGGCACCCGGATTGGTGCGGTTGGGCCGGCCCATCGGATCACCATCCCATCGGGCGCCGAGGTAATCGACCTCCCTGGCACGACCTTGCTGCCCGGGTTGGTGGATGCGCACGTCCACATGATGATCCGGCAACGTGAGACATTCACTGACCTTTGCCGGACCCACGACGACAGCCAACTTCTCGTACGCTCCGCGGCGCATGCGCGACAGATGCGAGATGCTGGCGTGACGACTGCCCGGGACTGTGGTAGCCGCGGGACTTTCCTGCAGGCCCTTCGCGACGGCATTGCCGACCACCTTCTACCCGGGCCGAGACTTCTGGTGTGTGGTCCGCCAATCACGTCAACCGGCGGGCACCTTTGGTCCTGCGGGGGCGAGGTCGACACGGCGGACGAGGCGCGGACACTGTCCCGGCGTCTTATCCGCGATGGCGTGGACTTCATCAAGGTGATGGCGACAGGCGGACGCATGACCCCCGGTACGAACGTTGGCCGTGCCCAGTTCAGTGAAGCCGAGTTGCGGGCGATTGTCGATGACGCGCACCGGCTAAGCCGTCCAGTGGCTGCGCACGTGCTTGGTACCGAGGGGATGGCCCACGCGGTGCGCGCCGGCGTCGACACCCTCGAACACGGCAACTGGTTGGACGAGGACGGTCATGCGGTGGCGTTCGACGAAGGCCTCGCACGAGAGATGGCGGCGCGTGGCTGTTACCGGAACATGGCCACCCAGCCGTCGCGTTTCCTGGCGGAGCGGCCGAAGTCGACCCCCCTCGGTGCGAATGAACGTCGCGACATGGCAGACCATCAGGAACGGTGGCACTGGTTCCGCAGAGGTCTGGAACTTGGCATCCCCAGCTTCTTCTCAACAGATGCCATCTTTGGCCAGTGGGAGGACTCGTGTCCCGACCTGGCATGGCTCACCATCTTCGTTGCCGAGCGCGGAGGCATCCCGGTACCACTTGCACTGAGGATGGTCACGTCGGTGGCATCGGCGGCGCTTGGCCTTGACCACGAGATCGGAACGGTTGCTCCCGGGCGCATCGCAGACCTGCTGGTCGTGCGCGGGGATCCGGTTTCAGACCCCCGAGCCTTGCGTGACGTAGTTGCCGTTTTCCAATCCGGCGAGCGAACGGTTTAGGCAGTCTCCGGGGCGGTTGCCTGATCGCTGCGCGGTCACTACACTGGCACCACGCAGACCGGGGGGCGATGACGTGGGTCTCTACGTTGCTGCAAGCGTGAGTGCCGCCGGACGACGGTTTGCGAGGAGCGAGGAAATGTCCGTGATGAACCTGACAGATATTGGGATGGGTCGGCCGAGTCGGCGACGCCTTCTCGGGATTGGTGGCAGTGCATTGAGCCTGTTGCTGGCAGCATGTGGCGGAGAGGCTGCGCCGGCAGCCGCCCCTGCGAAGGCTGACCCAACCAAGGCCCCGGCAGCAGCCGCAGCGACCACTGCGCCGGCGCCGACGGCCGCCGCGGCCGCGGCCGCTCCCACCAAGGCCCCGGCCCCGGCAGCAGCAACCGCCCCAGTCACCATCGAGATCCTTACCCGGGACGGCGTTGAGGCGCCGACCGGGCATAGCCAGTTCTACAACAACCAGGCTAAGAAGAATTTCACTCCGGATTCAAAGATCACCGTCCAGTTCGTTGATGCCAAGCCAAACGTTGGCGAGAAGCTGTTCGTCCTCGCTGCCGCCAACACCCTGCCGGATGGATCGTGGTTCGGCGTCGTCGCCGACGGCGAGAATGGCCGTGAGCAGGCCCAGAAGGGCATCTTCAAGCCTCTCGACGACCTGATCAAGCAGGATTCCCGCTTCGAGAAGAACATCTTCTTCAAGTCGTTCATGGATGTCCTTGCGGTGGCTGGCAAGCAGTACGCGGTGCCTACCCACACGCATTACGGCACCAACGTTCTTTACTACAATAAGAACCTGACGGACGCCGCCGGGGTGAAGATCCCCGACGACGGCAGCTGGACGATCGACGAGTTCATCGAGATCGCCAAGAAGCTGACCAAGAAGGAAGCCGACCAGTGGGGCTACTGGCCGGTTGCATCCGGGTTCTCGGAGTTTGGTGCGTTCTGGGTCCGCCAGTTCGGCGGGGAATACTTCGATGAAGAAGGCAAGAAGCTCCTCATCGACTCTCCCGAAGCGCGTGCCGGTCTCGAATGGGTCCACTCGACCGTCTACAAGCATCTCCTCATCGACGACATCAACCGCAAGATCGAGGGTGCCCCACTCAACCTGACCGGCCAGCGCGGTCTCTTTGCAATGGGCAAGTTGGCGATGCACAACACGACCCCGGGTCTCGTGGCCGAGTACAAGAAACCCAACCAGACCGAGGTCAACTTCCCCGTCGGCATCGCACTCTTCCCCAAGGGCAAGGACGGCAAGCGTGGCACGCAGGCGTCCGGGTCGGGCATGGGACTGACCAAGGTCGACAAGCAGGCTGCGGTCTGGGAGTGGCTGAAGTTCGTCTCGAATAAGGACAACGGCGTCGAGCAGGTCTTCGGTGGCGCCGGAAGCCCGGGTGGCCGGACCGACGTGTGGAACGATCCGAAGCTCCTCAAGGAGCGTGATCCGATCTACACCACCATCATCAAGGCGTTCCCGCAAGGTGCGGGCACGTTGCGCCTGCCAGCGAACTTCAAGCTCGGACAGGTCAACACTGCCGTCAATGCTGAGTTCAAGAACTACTTCGACAACAAGTCGAGCCTTGCCGCTGCGGTGTCGAAGGCACTCCAGGCTGGTAACGAACTCCTGACGTAGTCCTTCAAGGCGGTTTAGCAACTGTCGAGGGCGCCCTGCGTACCGATTGTGGGTACGCAGGGCGCTTTTTCTATGCCCTCGCGAATGTCGACTCAAGACCTCGGAGCAGCCGGTAGCAGGTCTCCGTCGCTGGCAGGGGCACCCCGCAGGTGCGGGCGCGGTCAATGAGCCCACCTACAAGTGTCTCTACCTCGGTTCGCCGTCCCGCGAGGACATCCTGCACCATTGAGGGGAACACCTTTTGACCAGTCGCAACCTGCGCTTCGCCGATGGTCCGGAGTCCCGCAAGTGCCACTTCATCAGGCGTTGAGAGCCACGTCCCGAACGACCATGGTGCGCCTGGGGGGTCGATGACCTTGGTGTCATCCCCGAACACGCCCAATGCTTGTGGAATTGCAAATACCTCGCGCATGAGCATGACAAATTGTTGTGCCAGATATGGATGCAGAGCCATTTCGGAATATGTGCAACGCGCAAGCGCGGTTACGAGTGATCCCGGAAGTAAAGCACAAAGCTTGTACCATTCTACCGAGGTTGCGTCCGCAACGGTCCACGATGGAAGTCCGGCAGAGCGGAAAAGCGCAGCCAATCGTGCGGTACGCGCACTGCTTCGCGGCCAGGCACCCGCCCGTTCACCAATCCACGTCGCACGGTTCATTGTCAGGACCGCCTCGCCGTAGACCATTCCCTGCCCGGCCACCACGGCGCACGCCGCGCCAATCACGCGCTCCGGTCCGAAAATATCGTCCAGGGTGTCGTTCTTTGCAAGGCCGTTCTGCAGCGAAAGTGCCGTCTCGATGTCTGCGCCCCGTAACGTCTCGGCGATCGCTGCACTGTCTCCTACCTTCGTCGTCAAGATAAGGTACTCGGCCGTGCCAATTTCTGCAGCTGAGGTCACCACCTTGATCTTGGCGGTTTCCTCGCGCAGCCCACGCACGCGCATTCCGCCACGCAGGGCATCAACGCGTGAAGGACGAGTGAGCACGCAGACGTCGGCCCCCGCCTGGGCCAGCAGGACGGCATAGACCGTCCCCAGTGCCCCGGCGCCGGCAATCACGAACCTCATCCGTTTCTCTCCCCTGCCAGTCGACGTGATTGCGAGTTGCTCAGAGGTTGACCCACTGTCCGCTGGCCGCCGACTCCTCGATCGCCTCCATCACGCGTTGCACCTCGAGGCCAATCTGGAAGTTCGGCAGCACGTCGGCGGGCGCCTTTCCCTCGAGAATCGCGTTCGGGAAGACTTGCATCTGGGTCAGGCGGTGCTTCGGCTGTACCTTCAGGGTGCCCCACTGGTTGCGTGCGACCCATGCGTCACCCAGGCAGACTTCAAGTTCGTCGCCGTGCGAGTTGTTGTAGACCGCACCGCCCTTGAAGCCGCTCACTTCGACCCGTTGGAAGTTCCCGCGACCGGCATAGGTGCGTGAGGCTGACAGGTTGATGAGCGCGCCGCTTTCGAGTTCTCCGATGACCTGCACGTCATCGTCCACGTCAACCTTTGCCATCTGGTCAGTGCCTTCGACCCGTCGCTGGTGCACGAAGGTTTTGGTATGGGCCGTGAGCCGGCGGATCTTGCCTCCCCAGAGGTATGTCAGGGAGATCAGGTGCGATCCGAGGTCCCCAAGTGCGCCGCTACCCGCGATCGCCCGCTGGAACCGCCACCGCATGGGCATGTCCGTCAGGCCGAATCCTTGTCCGTAGTACCCGTTGATGTGCGTAAGTTGACCGAGGGCACCTTCGTCGATCAGTTCCTTCATCAGCCTGGCCGCCGGGACAAACCAATAGGAGAAGGGCACGAAGGTGATCACACCCCGTCGTGCAGCTTCGGTCGCCATCGCCTCGGCTTCGGCCACGCTCATTGCAAGGGGCTTCTCGCAGCAGACGTGCACTCCCGCTTCGAGGGCGGCCATGACCGCGTCGTAATGCGCCACGTGGGGTGTCCCGATCGTGACGGCGTCGACGGGGTGGTCACGCAACAGCGCCCGATAGTCTGTTCCGGAGACCGGAGCGTGTGCCAGGGTCGCTGCCTTCGCTGCCGTCGCCGCGTCCGTATCGGCACACCATGCAAAGTCGACGCGTCCATGCGCAAGCATCTGCGGAATGTGGACTGCCTGAACGATCCCGCCTGTCCCGATCACACCGATACGTACTCGTTCCATGGTGACATTCTCCCCATTTCGTGCCCGGACACGAGCGTCCGAGCCGTCGCCTTTGAGGGTACTCCTGCGCCGATACACGCGGGTATAGTCGAAACCGAGGTCGGGCGGGAACCCGCCACGTGCGGGTCCGTCGTGCCGCGCCAATTGGTGTTTGTTCAGGTCTTAGGGGGGATGTACCGATGGTGTCTGCACATGAGGGGCGCCGTGTGGTGCCCGTGGCGCTTCAGCTCTATTCACTCAGGTCACTGATGGCCGATCCTGAGGGGTTCCGTGGCGCAATCCGGTCTGTCGGGGAGATGGGCTACGACGGCGTGCAATTCGCGAGCTACGGCGGGTTGTCGGCTCCGGAGATGCGTGCCCTCCTCGCAAGTGCCGGTGTTCGACCCGCCGGTACTCATACGAACATGAGCGTCCTTGAGGGCGAACTCGACCGTGAACTCGATTACAACGGCGAGATTGGAAATCACTGGATCTTCTGCCCGCACATTGCGCCCGACCGACGTGCCAACCTCGCCGGATGGAGGGAGGTTGCCACCTCCCTGAACCACATCGGCGAACGCTGCCGCGACCGGGGTTTTGTGTTCGGGTACCACAACCACGACTTCGAACTCGCCCCGATTTCGGACGCGCCCGACCGGACCGGTCTCGATGTCCTCCTGGGTGAGACCGACCCGTCCCTGGTGGTCTTTGAACCTGATGTCTATTGGATTGCAAAGGGTGGTGCCGATCCGGTGGCCATCCTTCGGCAGTATGCCGGGCGGATCCCGATCATCCACTGCAAGGACATGACCCACGACGACCGGCGCACATATGCTCCCGTCGGTGCCGGGCGACTTGATTGGCCCTCGATCCTCGATGCCGCAGAAGCCGGCGGGGTTGAGTGGCATTGTGTCGAACAGGATGCTGGCGATGCGCCAATGATCGACTGTGTCCGGACAAGCATCACCAACCTTCGTTCATGGGGCATGGGCGAGAAGGATCGTTGAGGTCAGTGACTCGATGACGACGCCATCTTCGCCGTTCAGCCTGTCGGGCGAGGTCGCCCTTGTGACCGGTGCCACAGGGGGTCTCGGCTCGGCGATTGCACGTGCCCTTGTGAGTGCCGGCGCCGACGTGGTGGTTGCCGACCATCCCTCGCGTCAGGCCGAGGCTGCGAGGCTCGTGCATGAATTGACGCAAGGTGGTCGCCGGGCAGTTGCGGTTCCACTTGATGTCACGAACCTCCCGGGAATAGATGAGGCCTTTTCTCTGGCCGAGGAAGCCTTGGGTCCCGTGGGGATTGTCGTGGCGAACGCAGGTGTCAATATCAGGCGTCCGGCCCTTGAGGTGAGCGAAGCCGATTGGGATACGGTGCTTGACATCAACCTAAAGGGTGTCTTCTTTACTTGTCAGTCTGCCGGAAAGCGAATGGTTCCCCGACAGCGCGGCGCCATCGTGGCAATCGCGTCACAACATGGTGTGGTTGCCACACCCAGGTCACCGGCCTATTGCGCCGCCAAGGCCGGTGTCGTCAATCTTGTCCGCGCGCTTGCCCTTGACTGGTCGCCCCGTGGGGTTCGCGTCAACGCCGTCGGGCCGACGTTCGTCGAGACCGGTCTCACCACCCACCTTCTTGGCGATGACAACATTCGCCAAGATATTGTCAATCGCATTCCGCTAGGCCGTCTAGGCACCCCCGAAGAAGTGGCCCATGCGGTTGTCTTCCTGGCCGGGCCCGGCGCAAGTCTCATCACCGGCACATGTCTGCTTGCCGATGGTGGGTGGACCGCAATCTGATCGGTTTTCCCAGAAGGACTTGAGCGCGGTTTCGCCGTACAATCGCGCTTCAGGTGCCGGATGCATCCGGTGGCCGAACGAGGAGGCGACACGATGGCGGTCGATCGGTCTGACCCTCAGGGTGCCGGCGGCGCGAAACCCGTCCCCGATGCGCTACGCAGACTCCGAGCTGCCGGGCAGAGCATCTGGCTTGACACCATAAGTCGTGAAATCCTTCGTTCGGGAGAGTTGGCACGCCTCGTCCGCCTCGGCCTTGGTGGGGTCACATCGAATCCGACCATCTTTGAGAAGGCCATCGCCGTCGGTGATGCGTACCCCGAAGTTCCAGGCCTCCTGGGATCGGGAATGGATCCCGAGGCCGTCTTTGAGCAAGTGGCAGTTGCCGATATCCGGGACGCTGCGGACCAGCTTCGCCCGACCTTCGACGCCCGTGGGGGGTCCGATGGGTTCGTGAGCCTTGAAGTGTCCCCGCGTTTGGCGAACGACACTGCCGGCACGATTGCCGCGGCCCGGCGCATCTGGCTTGCGGTCGACCGTCCCAACCTCATGATCAAGATCCCGGCCACGATTGCCGGCATCCCGGCAATTGCCGACACCGTCGCCAATGGCATCAATGTCAATGTCACTCTTCTGTTCAATGTCGAGCGGTACGTTGCGGTCGCGAATGCCTATCTGGATGGGCTTGAACGCTTTCGCCAGTCAGGGGGCGACCTCGCGCGCGTATCAACGGTCGCGAGTTTCTTCGTCAGTCGTGTCGACACCGCCGTTGATGGACGCCTTGCAGGCATACCCGGGACTGCACACCTGATTGGGAAATCTGCGATCGCGAACGCGCGCATTGCCTACGCCCACTACCGGAACATCGCCTCAACGCCCCGGTGGCAGGCGTTGGCCGACCACGGCGCCCGTCCGATGCGCCTCCTGTGGGCAAGTACGAGCGTCAAGAACCCAGCATTACATCCAACCTACTACGTTGATGCACTCATAGGCCCGGATACGGTGAATACCGTGCCAGCACCGACGCTTGATGCAATCTTTGCCGGGGTCGATGTGGCGCGGTCGATCGATGCGCCGGGGGAGATTGTGCAGGCCGAGACCCTCCTGCAGGAAGTCATGTCGCACGGAATTGACCTCGATGCTCTGACTGATCGGTTGGAGCTTGACGGAGTCGCTTCGTTTGAGGCGTCCTATACGGCGATCATCGAAGCCCTCACGGCGCGACGCGCCTGACGCGAGCGTTCACTTCAGAGAGATCAGCACGGTTCCGACAA
>Ga0114980_10002583_pt1 | contig 12657 bp, 11 predicted proteins | sample S_140806_EF_Meta_FD_87018 | JGI IMG/M metagenome (GOLD analysis project Ga0114980, IMG submission 87018) | Freshwater microbial communities from Lake Simoncouche, Canada to study carbon cycling - S_140806_EF_MetaG | ecosystem: Environmental > Aquatic > Freshwater > Lake | place: Lake...
CCGATGTAATGCTGAAAGAGAGAAGACAACTGATACTAGTTCCCCGCGAAATGCCCTACCACCTGATCTATATTCGCAATATGGAAACGATTACCCTGGCTGGTGGTATTATCTGTCCGGCTACCCCGTCATTTTACAGTAATCCCACAACCATAGAAGCCTTAGTAAATACCGTTGTAGACCGAGTACTCGATTTGGCGAATCTATCAATAGATACGTATCGTTGGGGACAATAGCGCTTAGGATTCTTTAACTTCCGGCGTATCTTCTATTACCCGATCTTTAAACGTGAAAGTGAGTTTATTCTCATCTCCTACTAGGTCGGCTACCAATACATCCCCTTCCTTGATGTTCATATTGAGAATTTCCTCCGCCAAAGGATCTTCGAGGTATTTTTGAATGGCCCTGTGTAATGGTCGAGCACCAAATTGCGAATCGTATCCTTTAGTGGCAATAAATTCTTTGGCAGCTAATGTTATTTCCAAACCAAATCCGATTGCATGTAAACGTTTATCAACGCCCTTCATCAAAATATCTATAATGTTGAAAATATTCTCTTTGCTCAGCGAATTAAATACTACCACATCATCAATTCTATTTAAGAATTCGGGAGAGAATGTTTTCTTAAGTGCTTTTTCAATCACGGCTTTATTATTCTCCTCTGCATTTTCCATACGGGTGGCTGTTGCAAATCCAACGCCATCGCCAAAATCTTTCAATTGACGGGCTCCGATATTGGAGGTCATAATAATCATGGTATTCTTGAAGTCAATTTTTCTTCCCAAACCATCTGTTAACTGACCATCATCCAGCACCTGCAATAAAATATTGTAAATATCCGGATGTGCTTTTTCAATTTCATCCAATAGAATTACGCAGTAAGGTTTTCTTCTTACTTTTTCGGTCAATTGGCCTCCTTCTTCATATCCTACATATCCGGGAGGGGCACCAATTAAGCGGCTTACGGTGAATTTCTCCATGTATTCACTCATATCAATTCGAATGAGTGCATCATCGGAATCGAACATATGCCGGGCCAACGAACGCGCTAATTCAGTTTTACCTACACCCGTGGGTCCGAGGAATATAAAGGTTCCAATTGGTTTTTTTGGATCCTTCAAACCTACACGATTACGTTGTATGGCTTTCACCACTTTTTGTATTGCTTCATCCTGACCAATTACCATCTGCTGCATATCTTCACTCATGCGGCGCAGTTTTTCGGTTTCAGCCTGCACCATCCTTTTAACAGGAATCCCCGTCATCATACTTACCACTTCCGCAATGTTTTCTTCGGAAATGGGGAATCTGCGATGCTTGCTTTCTTCCTCCCAGGTTAGTTTGGCCTTTTCTAGTTCTTCCCCGAGTTTCTTTTCAGTATCTCGCAAAGCTGCTGCTTCTTCGAAACGTTGGCTTTTAACTACTTTATTTTTTTCAATCTTGATATCTTCAATCTTCTTTTCCAGATCAACGATTTCATTAGGCACATTGATATTTTTCAAGTGAACTCTTGCACCTACTTCATCTAAAACATCAATCGCTTTATCGGGAAGTAAACGATCCGTCATATAACGATCACTCAGCTTAACGCAAGAGATAATTGCTTCATCGGAATAGGTTACACTGTGAAAATCTTCGTACTTACTTTTTATATTGGTAAGAATCTGGATAGTTTCTTCCACGGAAGGGGGTTCAATCAATACTTTTTGAAATCTACGATCGAGTGCTCCATCTTTCTCGATGTACATGCGATATTCATCTAGTGTAGAAGCGCCAATACATTGGAGTTCTCCGCGTGCTAAGGATGGTTTAAAAATATTCGAGGCATCCAATGAACCACTGGCACCACCTGCACCCACTATGGTATGAATTTCGTCGATGAATAAGATTACATCACGGTTTTTTTCGAGCTCGTTCATGATGGCTTTCATCCGCTCTTCAAACTGTCCGCGATATTTGGTTCCTGCCACCAGGGCTGCCAAATCTAATGATATCACTCGCTTATCGAATAACACTCGACTCACTTTGCGTTGAACGATTCGTAATGCAAGACCTTCTACAATGGCCGTTTTACCCACTCCAGGTTCTCCGATTAAAATGGGGTTGTTTTTCTTACGGCGGCTTAATATCTGACTAACCCGCTCGATTTCCTGTTCACGGCCGATAATGGGATCGAGTGAACCGGTTTCTGCTAATTTGGTAATGTCTCGGCCAAAATTATCGAGCACGGGAGTTTTACTTTTAATATTGGGTCCTGCTTTACCTTTCGTTTGCTGAGAACCGGCATTTCTTCTTTCTTCGTCAAACTCATCATCATTATCTTCCCCAAATTCGTTGCGGGGGGCTGGATTGGTTGTTCCCACCATACCCAGTTCGGTGCGAAATAAATCGTAATCCACATCAAATTGATTTAAAATTTGCGTGGCTACATTCTCTTTATTCTTGAGGATACTGAGCATGAGGTGCTCTGTTTCAACAGTTTGACTTTTCTGTGCTTTTGCTTCCAACACCGTAACGCGAATAACTTTCTCGGCCTGTTTGGTGAGGGGTAAATTGTTGATATTGGCGATGTTTTTCCCGGTTTTATCCTTCACTGCCAGTTCAACTTCTTTGCGTAACTCTAACAAGTCAACATTTAAATGACGCAACACTTTTATGGCAGTGTTCTCTCCCTCGCGAATCATTCCCAAGAGCAGATGCTCGGTACCTATAAAATCATTTCCCAACCGCAATGCTTCTTCTCTACTATATGAAATGATTTCCTTAACCTGTGATGAAAAATTATGATCCATGTTATAAATTTGGATTTATACAATGATAACGAATATTTTTGAGTGCTGTTGCTCGGCACTTATGCACAAAATGTTAATCTAACTCACCCAATTATGCAAGTCAAAATTGATACCAAAGAAAAATTTACCGTTGTTACCCCATTATTGGATGAATTAACTGACAATTTAGCAGCAGACTGGTACGCTTATTGTCAAACTTGTCTGTCTTCTCCCAAAAAAGATATCGTATTGAATATGAATACGATAAAGTCAATTTCTGCCGATGGTGCTAACTTATTATTCAATACCCAGCAGCAGTTTTATGAGTCGGGAGCCTCTTTTGTAATTTGTTGTTTACAGCCGGATGTGGAAGCCTTTTTAGACGAGTCAGAAGTGTTAGAAATGTTGAATATAACCCCTACCGAATCGGAGGCTTGGGATATTTTGCAAATGGAAGCTATTGAAAGGGAATTATTAGACGATGACCATCCTGAAACCCATATTTAGTGGGCATAAATAATACATATGGTCAAAAGGATTATTATGCCGTGCTTGGCCTTACCGCGGATGCTACTATGGATGAAATCAAATGGAGTTTCCGGAAACTAGCGCATCAGCATCACCCCGATAAAACAGGCATCGATACCAAAAAATCCGATGTTTTTCAGCAAATACTGGAAGCATACCAGGTTTTGTCAGACCCCGCCAAGCGGGCAGCCTATCATCGGGAGATTTCCGTAGAACTGCCTTCGAATGAACCAGTTGTACAATGGGAACAACTGCGTTTGCATATAATGGCATTACAGGAATGGGTAAAGCATACCGACCCTTATCGATATGATACCGAGGGTTATGCCATTTATTTTTTTCAACTGATTACTCGAGCCAAACGGTTGGTTCAACTTCTTACATTACCCACAGCTACCAAGGATGAGCTAATAGCATCTCTCATCCCTTGCCTACTCTTAGTACCAGAAAGCCGCAGAGAGACTGCACGAAGCCAATTAAGCGAATTAAGCGAGGGAAACTCTGAGTTGCTCAATCAGATTGAAGCAGCCTGCAAGCAACCAGCTTATCCCTCCGGATGGCCTACTCGTCAAATTCTGATATCCCTTACAATCACTGCCCTTTTGGCAATCGCTTTTTACCTACTATTGTTTCGGTAAATACGCGGTTACCCTGCGTAAATTACTTTCACGAGATGTTTATGCAACGCTTGTTGTAATTTTGTACATTCGGCCTATAACAAATGATTTCCCCACAAACCATACAACAGATTACTAGTCGCATTGATATTATTGATGTGGTGGGTGAATTTGTAAAGCTGAAGAAGCGTGGCAGCAATTATATGGGGCTTTGTCCTTTCCACAACGAAAAAAGCCCTTCCTTCACCGTTTCACCCAGCAAAGAAATTTATAAATGTTTTGGTTGTGGCAAGAGTGGCAATGCCATTGGCTTTGTGATGGAGCATGAGAAAGTGGGTTATGCAGACGCACTTCGCTGGTTGGCCAACCGGTATAATATTACCATTGAAGAAACGGCAGTTACACCCGAACAGCAACAACGGATACTTACTTCGGATAGTTTATACATCATCAATCAGTTTGCTCAGAAATTTTATACGAAAAGTTTATTTGAAACGGAGGAAGGTAAATCCATCGCACTATCTTATCTGGAAGAAAGAGGTTTTCGGGAAGCCATTTTGCAAAAATTTCAGGTAGGCTATCATCCCGATCAGCGCGATATTTTGGCGAAGGAGCTATTGGCCAACCAGTTTACTACCGAGTTATTGGTGAAAACCGGACTGGTAGTGCAAAGAACCGATTCTTTGGTTGATAATTACCGGGGAAGGATCATTTTTCCCATCCATGGAATCACCGGAAAGATTGTGGGTTTTGGAGCAAGAGTAATTGGCAAGCATACCACCGGACCCAAATACATCAATACGCCCGAGAATGAAATTTACAGCAAGAGCAAAGTGTTGTATGGTATGTATTTCGCCAAGTCGGCCATTGATAAAGCCGATGAGTGTTTATTGGTAGAAGGATATACGGATGTGGTTAGTTTGCACCAAGCCGGAGTGGAAAATGTGGTGGCCAGTGGAGGAACCTCTTTAACCATCGATCAGCTTCGGTTGATTAGAAAGTATACGCAGAATATTACTATTATTTACGATGGCGACCAGGCTGGTATCAAGGCGGCGCTGCGGGGATTAGACCTTGCCTTGGAAGAGGGTTTACAGGTAAAATTAGTATTGATTCCTGATGGAGAAGATCCGGATAGTTATGTGAATAAAGTGGGTACGACCGCATTTCGAGACTTTATTCAGACACATAAGAAAGATTTTATTCTCTTTCAGCTGGAGGTAATGTTGCAGGAAGCAGGACAAGATGTGAGTCGCAAGAGTGCTGTGGTAAATCAGATGGCAGAAACCTTGAGTAAGCTGAATAAGTTGGAAGACTTTACCCGTCAGCAAGATTATGTGCGGCAGTGTGCTGCGTTGTTAAAGATTGATGAGGCAGGACTCACTTCGCTGGTAAATAAATTCAAGCGGGATCGGCTGGTTAAGGAGGATAAAAAATTTGCGGTAAATGAGCAGGGTGGTTTTGAAAACATTGGGCAGCAACCTGCTCCACCACCAGAGGAAGAAAATACGCTGGATTTATTAACCTTGGATGAGATTCCTGAGAAGAATATCATTCGGGTATTGTTGTTATATGGGTTACATGAATGGGATACCGAAACTACGGTTGCTCAATATATTTTTAGTGAGCTGATGGAATTTCAATTTGAAGTGCCGTTGATGGAGAAATTTTTTAACGAGTTTCAAAATGGGTATCAGCAAGGTTTAGAACCCACTATGCAAACATTCCTCTACCATGAAGATGAGCAGATTCGAAACCATACATTAGAAATTTGCTCCTTCCCGTTTGAGCTTAGTCGGAGGTGGAACGAATACATGCAGAGTCGCCATAACATTCATATCCCCAATAGTAAACAGGATGTAGAACATAGCGTGAATTATTTTAAGCTGCGAAAAGTTAAAAAAATGATGGAAGAAAATCAGCGCGATCTGGAAACGGCTTCGGGAGATTCCATCAAAAAGTTCCTCGAAATTCATAAGCACCTGAAACAGGTAGAAATGGAACTCACCCGCCAGATAGGTGCGGTAATTGTAAAATAATTTTATTGATTTTTCTCTATCAATAGGTCGCTATAGCTATTGGCAATCAGGTGTTCAGGTGCTATGCCTAGAGCTTCCATATATCGGTTACAATCCGCTTCCATAGAAACCCGGGTTAAATTGGGATGATGGAGGTTACTCACTTCTATTTCTACAAAAGTTCCTAAACCAGGTACTTCATCAATATGGAATTTGATATGCTCGATAAAGAATATCTTTCGATGCTTTTCTACCACAACTTTCACGGAGAGGGCTGCTGATAATAAGGTTTCTAATGAGCCGCCATCTTGAACGGGTGACAGATAAAAATGAGAAGTTTTGGGTCCTTCCCCATCGGCACGCTGATAAAAAATCAAGTTATTTTCAATGGCGCCTTGGCGTAATTTTAATCGGCCACCAGGAACTTCAAAGTAGGTATCTTTTTGGGTATCCAATCCTACATAACGGGCACCTGCTTCCAATAAAAAAGCTTCCACTTTTTCAGGGTGAAAGCAAAGAGCTTTGATTTCAATATTAATAGCCGACATAGGTAAAGTTACTATTTCTCTGCCGGATTATTTTTTCCTGCCAATAGACGCTCTAAAGCTTTTTCCAATCGCATTTGTCGGGTTTCTGCCTTTTTAGCAGATTCAATCCAGCTACAATATTCTTTTTGGTTGGTAACTGGCAGGGAGGTAAAAAATTCCTGTGCCTCCTTATGTTTGGTAAAGAGTTTTCCCAATTCAATGGGGGGAACCACTAAACTTTTATTGAAAGACAGTGAATGATTAGCATTCGTTTCGGCAAAGGCCCTGTCCTGATTAGGAACCTGGGATGTTTTGATGAAACGCATGGCCGTCCACACATGATCTAAAATAACCTGGCGAACACAGGTATAGTCTTTTTTGTATAATTCTTCCCAGCTGCAATCGCGGTTCAAATCACTCACAATTTTACTGGCCGTTTTCGGATACGAAATCCAAAGTTTGGTTTCATCGTGAATAGCAGGAAACACTTCTCTAAGGATATTATTCAGTTGGTGCTGACTCAACGCAAACAACAAAGCAAAATCAACTTTTCTGCTTTTTAACAGGGGCGTGATGTTTTTGGAGTAGTTTAATTTAGAGAATTGCTTTTCGATGGAAGATGGTAAGCCCTGAATCAGGATATTCTTTTCATCTTTCAACTGTAATTTTTCAAAGATGGGCTGATTGAACATATTGCCTAAGAGTTCTGGTGAGGGAATGGGGTGCAAAGTTAAAAAATTGTTACTGGAAATGAACGTTTTATGAATTTTAATTCCAAAAAAAATCAATAAAATGCAGTGTTTACTAGTGTTTTGGCAGGAAATTGGCTTTTCAGGGAAAGAAAAAGGGTGTAAATCGGCATACATTTAATCTACCCGCGATCGATTTTTATGGCGATTACTGGGTATTTTGCTTTCGGTTCCACGGAAGATTCTACCGATGTTCTTTTGATGCGTAAGCATTACCATTAGGGCAACCAATACAGCGAAAATGCGGTAGAGCGGTTCTTTTTCATTAAAAATGAAGAGGATAAATACCATAAAGGATATCCCCGCTAATATGGAACTCAGCGACACAAAGCGAGTAAGGAACAAAACAATAAAAAACACTACCAAGCAACAGGCAGCAACCAAAGGCTGAATAGCAATGGCCATCCCCAATAGGGTTGCTACCCCTTTACCACCCCGAAAAGAGGCCCATATAGGGAATATATGGCCGATCACTGCTGCCAAACCCAACCCAATCATAAAGTTGGTTCTCAGCAATTCATTGGATAAATATGTGGGCATTAAAATATACAAAGAAGTGGCAACTACCCCTTTCACAACATCTACTATCATTACTAAAGAACCCCATTTAGAACCAAGAACCCGAAATGTATTGGTAGCTCCTGAATTCCCACTTCCATAATCGCGGATATCAATCCCGAAAATAGATTTACTAACCCAAACAGCTGTAGGGATAGAACCAATCAAATAAGCCAAACATATTAAGAGTAACTCATTCATAATGAATTATTTCAAAGTAGTGAGTTTATAAAGTTACAAAAATATTATCAAATAGCAATAGGTAGCAGAAACCCAAGGGCAATCCACCCATTTTTCTCTCCTTTATTTATAGACAATAACCCCAAATTATTGCAAAATACTTCTAATTCAACTTCATCATCTTTAAGCAACCCACTGATAATCAATTGTCCACCTGGGTTCAATTGTTTTACCAGAGCGGGCAAGTGCTCCAGCAAGATATGCCGATTGATATTGGCCAGTATGGTGTTAAAGTTCCTGCCAGGTATGGGCCGATCGGATAATACTACCTCAATGTCGCCTGCCCCGTTCACTTTGCAATTCTCTAGCGCATTTTCTATGCACCAATCATCATTGTCAACTGCGAGGATCGTTTTTGCCCCCAACATTTTACCTAGTATGGCTAATATTCCGGTACCTGTGCCAAAATCTAATAACGACTGATCTTGTAGATTAATTGCGAACATCATTTCCATCACCAGAGAAGTGGTGGCATGATGACCAGTGCCGAAACTCATTTTGGGAGTGATAATGATTTCCTGTTCAACACCAGCAATGGGGGGATGAAAATGTGCCCGAACTCCTAGCCGATTGCCGATTTGAATTGGCTGGAAATTGCTTTCCCAAACAGCGTTCCAATTGGTTTTTTCAATTATTGATTTAGAAGCAGTTAAGCTATATTGATTCAATATTAATTCTAAGTTAGCTGAGTTAAAGGCAGCTTCCTCCATATAGGCAATTAGGGTAGTTTCGGTTTGTTCAAAGCCATCAAAACCTATTTCACTTAATTGAGCGACCAGCAGCTCTTGTAAATCAGAACTTGCTTGAATAGTGATGGCGCAGGTACGAGTATCCATAGTATTTAAAAAAAAGCCCCAAATGGGGCTTTGTAATTAATTAAGCTTCTTCTCCGTTACCGGAGGTTTCATCACCGGAGCGGGGTTTCATTTCTGGTTTTGGCATCAGTGCTTTACGGCTGAGTTTAAATTTACCGGTTTTGGGATCTAAACCTACCAGTTTTACTTTTACCATATCACCTTCTTTAAAAATTCCATCCATGGTTTCGAGGCGCTTCCAGCTGATTTCGCTGATATGCAATAAACCTTGTTTGCCCGGCATAAATTCTACAAACGCACCAAACTCTTTAATGCCTTTAATCGGACCTTCATACACATCGCCTACATTGGGAACAGCTGTGATGCTCTTCACCCAACGAACTGCTTTGTCTAGGCTTTCCTGATTGGCAGAGAATATACTAACTTCTCCGGTATTGCCAACTTCTTCAATATTGATGGTGGCGCCGGTCTCACGCTGAATTTCTTGAATCACTTTACCGCCTGGCCCGATTACTGCACCAATAAATTCTTTATCGATAATCAGTTTAATCATACGAGGAGCATGTGGTTTTACATCTGCACGGTGAGCAGGGATACATTCGTACATGGCATCCAAGATGTGGAGACGACCTTTTCTGGCTTGCTCTAATGCTTCCATCATCACTGCCATGCTAAGTCCATCTACCTTAATATCCATTTGCACGCCACAAATTCCATCGCGGGTACCGGTTACTTTAAAGTCCATATCACCCAAATGATCTTCATCACCCAAGATATCGGTAAGGATGGCATATTTACCATCTTCGCGCGTAATCAATCCCATGGCAACCCCACTCACGTGCTTTTTAAAAGGCACACCAGCATCCATTAACGCTAATGAACCGGCACAAACGGTAGCCATAGAAGAGGAACCATTACTTTCTAAAATATCACTTACAATACGCACCGTATAAGCATACTCATTTCCGGGCATCATTTGCTTTAAACTACGGAGGGCTAGGTTACCATGACCTACTTCTCTACGACCAACACCACGCATCATTTTCACTTCACCGGTTGAGAAGGGAGGGAAATTATAATGGAGAATAAAAGGAGAATACACAGATTTGGCAGCACTTTCTATCAACAATTCATCCAGTTTGGTTCCGAAAGTTACGGTAGTGAGTGATTGTGTTTCACCACGGGTAAACAGGGCAGAACCGTGTGGAGATGGCAGGGGTTCTGTTTCCATGGCGAGCGGACGAACCTGATCGAGTTGACGACCATCCAAACGGATTCTGTCTTCCAGCATCATATTTCTTACTACTTCCCATTTCAGGTCTTCGTAATATTTTTTAGCCAATTTCTTTTGAACATCGGTAATCTCTGAGCCAAGGTGTAACATCAGTTCATCTTTCACTTGGCTAAATGCCAAACTGCGATCGTTTTTACCGGAACCTGCCCGCGCAATATCATACACTTTTTGCTTGGCAAAAGCGATTACTTTTTCGTTGAGTTCCTGATCAGATTCTGGCTTTTTATAATCGCGCTTACTAGTAACGCCTACTTGATTTCGAAGTTCATGCTGGGCTTTGATTTGTATTTTGATGGCTTCGTGGGCTAGTTCCAGCGCCTTTACTAAATCGGCTTCGGAACATTCTTTCGATTCACCTTCTACCATCATCAGGTTCTTTTCGGTGGCAGCAATCAGAAAATCCATATCGGCAGTTTCTAATTGGGTGCGGGTAGGGTTGATTACGAAAGCACCATTGATACGGGCAATACGAACCTCACTGATAATTTCTTTAATGGGGATATCAGAAACAGCCAAAGCTGCAGAAGCCGCCAAACAAGCTAAACTGTCTGGCATAATTTCCGGGTCGCTAGAAACCAAGCTGATCAAAACCTGCACATCGCATAAATAATCTTCTGGAAATAATGGACGTAGGGCGCGATCGATTAAGCGGCTGGTTAAAATTTCGTAATCGTTCAGGCGAGCTTCTCTCTTAAAGAAAGAACCAGGAATTCTACCAGCAGAAGCAAATTTTTCTTGATAATCTACACTTAGGGGAAAGAAATCTTGACCTTCTTTTGGGTCTTTATTGGCAACAACGGTAGCTAATAGGATGCAATTACCCTGCGTAACGGTAACGGCTCCATCGGCCTGGCGGGCCAACTTTCCGGTTCCGAGGGTGATAGTAGGTTGACCGTCGTGCTGAAAGTCAACATTAATTTTTTGTGATAACATATAAATAGTTTAAAAAGTTAGGGAACATAGATAGCCAAGCAGATAGCTGGCAGCTAATGAACAGGAATCACTTCAAACAACTAAACCCAACCGTGTTTATATCAGTTGGGTTTAGCGTACAAAGTTGAATGAAATTATTTTCTTAATCCCAGCTGTTCAATCAATGCGCGATAACCCTGCAGATTATGCTTCTGCAGATAGGCGAGCAATCTTTTGCGCTGACCTACCAGGCGCATCAAACCACGTTGTGTAGAGTGGTCGTGCTTGTTAGCCTGTAGGTGACTGGAAATTTGAGAGATACGTTGGGTGATGTGTGCCACTTGTGCTTCAACGGAACCAGTATTCGTGGCACTTCCTCCGTATTTGGTAAAAATGGCTTTTTTTTGATCAATAGTTAAATGAGACATCTGAAAAATTTTAAAGACTCCGGTAAATTTTCTTCTTTTTTTATCGGCTGCAAAGGTAAGCATTTTGCCGGAATTTTACAGGAAGAATGTAATTTTTTTGAACAATTTTCAAGTAAAATACACGTATTTGGCTGAAAATGATGCATTAATGCAGCTATTGATAATTAAATTTGTCTTTATAACTGGTATTCCATTATCCTCATTCACCCGAATTACATGTTAGCCGTTACAATTTTGGGTAATAATTCTGCCTTACCGGCTTTCGGACGACATCCGACAGCTCAGGTGCTTACCATGAAAGATCAACTGATGTTGATTGATTGTGGTGAGGGTACCCAGATGCAACTTTCGCGATATAAGATTCGCATAAGCAAAATAAACTATATATTTATCTCTCATTTGCATGGCGATCATTATTTTGGTTTAATTGGTTTTCTTACCAGTATGGGATTACTGAATCGCAAGCATGAGTTGGTTATTATGTGCCCACATGGATTGCCTGAAATTATCCAATTACAACTAGCTGCTGCAGGTATTGCCCTACCCTACCCCATTCAATACATACTGCTAGAACAACCCGGAATACTGGTAGAAACTCGCTCGTTCACCATTGCCTGTTTTCCGGTTGAGCATCGCATCAGTTGTTGGGGCTGTTTGGTAAGGGAAAAGAAAATGCCCCGCAAAATAGATCGGGAAAAAGTGTTGTTGCATCAAATTCCTGCGGCTTTTCATGAGCAGTTGCAAAAAGGCTATGATTACAACGCAGCAAACGGGGCATACATTTCGAATGATTCCGTAACCATTGCTGCGTCCCCGGCGGTGAGTTATGCGTACAGTTCTGATACCCGCTTTTTACCCGAGTTAGCTGCCCAAATACAGTCGGTTACCCTGCTGTATCATGAGTCTACTTACCTGCACGATTTAAAAGATCGTGCGTACGACCGATATCATTCCACTGCACAGCAAGCTGCAACCATTGCCACATTAGCAGGGGTGAAACGCTTATTGATAGGGCATTTCAGCAGTAAATACGAAGAAGTTGCTCCCTTTGAACAAGAAGCCAAAGAAGTTTTTACGTGCACAGAATTGGCACTTGAGGGCGTAACCTACTTAATTAAATAGAAATAGGATTAATCAAGAATCTCCGTGTCTTTAGGATATTTCGCCTTGTTGAATACAAAGCTGTTCTCGGGAATGGCG